>Ga0181380_1000185_pt1 | contig 28122 bp, 31 predicted proteins | sample 3SPOviralmetaG_FD_130116 | JGI IMG/M metagenome (GOLD analysis project Ga0181380, IMG submission 130116) | Marine viral communities from the oligotrophic San Pedro Time Series (SPOT) site, San Pedro Channel, CA, USA - 3 SPOT_SRF_2009-08-19 | ecosystem: Environmental > Aquatic > Marine > Strait... | reverse complement strand
CATAATTTCTTCCCAGTCAGTCTGACAGAACTGCTCACCAGCGAAGAGGTGGTGGTGAATAATACTCCTCTCTTCCAGTTCTTTTCTGAACTTAAATGAAGTAAAGTAATCTTTGTGAATCTTAAGATTGTATTTTCGTTCTTTCTCTTCCAGTTTCATAATTCGTTCTTCTTTCAGAGCGAGTTCTTCAGTCAGTTTCTCAATCATTGCGAATGCTTGTTCCATTCTGTTCTTTGTTTAGATATTGTAGTTCTGGAAATGCTAATTTCAAATTATTTTTTTCAAATAGTCTTTGTTCTGTGATTCTGAAATATAAATATTAAATTTATTCTCAGAAAGAATCCCAGAGAATTAGTATGTTCATATATAATATATAAGAATTGTGTAAGTTCAAAATTAGTTCTTAGTTGTTTAAACAATTTATTCAGATTTTATATTTTATTTATATTTATTTTTTATTTATATTAAAATTATTATTTTCAATTTATATTTTAAAGTATTCATTTAGTATTTTAAACTTATCTTAAGTATTAATATTATTATTTAAATATAAATATATTATATATTTTAAATGAATAGGATTTTAGTATGTATGTGGTATGACGAAAACATAAAAGAATACGCAGATTTATTTAGAAAAAAAAATGAAAAATATTGTAATGAAAATAATTATGAATTTATATTTTCTAATAAAAAATATACAGATAAACCTGCTTCATTTAATAAATTATTTTTCATTAAAGAACTATTAGATAAAAATGAATGTGATTATTATATATGGATAGACGCAGACGCTCATTTCTGTGGGAACGAATATCTTCCTGAACATTATATTACTGGAAACGAAGATAAAGATTTCATATGGAGTGCTGATATTACTCCTAATATTAATTGTGGTGTATTCATAGTTAAAAATACTGAATATTCTAAAGAGTTCATTCAAAAATGGATTCGTAGTAGTAAAACTCTGAATAAAGATTGGTGGGAACAAGGTGTATTCGGTGTTCTCTGGAATAATAATACATTAGATATTAAAAATCATTCATATGTGTATCATTACGGAAGATTACAACACTTTAAATATACTGATTCACAATTAGTTTATCATATGGCGGGAACTGATAAGAATACAAGAATAAAATATTCAGGAATCCTGGAACAAACACTATTGTAAAAAATAAATTTGAAATTAATATTTTTGATTTTGTAAATATAAAAAAGAACAAAGAATACAAAAAAGAACAAAGACTATTTGATAAAAGCAATTTGAAAAATATATTTCCAGACTTGTAAATCAAAAAAAAATGGCACAAAGACAAGAACTCGTTGTTGTGAATCTGATTCAGCAACTACAGACTAAAGTAGAAACATTATCAGGAGCATTTTCTTCCGAAGAACAAGTTCATATTAATGAATACGCCTTTAATGAATTATCTAAAATGAATGCGACACTTCATAATAGTATTAAAAATGAGTTTCAAAGAATGAGTAATGAAAATCAAATCTTAAGAACACAACTCGCTGGATTACAAAGTATAGTGAATAATATTACTGAAACTGGTTGGTATCATAAGAATCACCCTGATTTAGAATATATGTGTCGTGCTGTTAAGACTCGTGCTCAGAAGATTAATTGTCCTGGATATAAAGAATGTAAATGTGGTGAATGGGTCTCTAAAGGTTTCTTTAAAGAACACACAAAAAGAAATAAATGTGTAGATAGTCTTATGAGAATTAAATATGAAAAGAATAATTATAAAATAGGAATAGATAAAATGTTATTATTCAATGCTATGTGGAGTAAAAGAAAGCATTATGATTTCAAAGAAAGAGGCGTATATAAACCGTATGGGATTCATTGTCTTCAGAAAGTAATGAAACAAAAATATCTTCGTAGAAAAGAATTATTAGAACCGCGAGTAAGACTTCACCTTTATAAATATAAGACTCGTGGTGCTCAGAATCCTGATTATTCTTTCGGATTTTAATTAATATTAAAAAAGACTAATGTAATTCTATTTCCTGTAAATGCTTCTGTTTCGTGATAATATTTGCTTCCATTAAATTTAAAGAATTTATTTTTTATATTTATGAAAACTTTATCTTGACCTTCATAATCATAAATGATTAATCTTCCTCCTTCATAATCACCTAATCCTACAATGACACTTTCTCCTACATTCTTTCCGTCTATATGTTTAGCACACTGATTATTTTTATTATATTGAATAGTAGTATAATTAAAATAATAAGGATATGAATTGTTAAACCATTCATTTGTATTTTTAAATAAATCTATATATTTTTGTCGTTTTAGAAGAAGACAATTTTGTTGTGGAAGATTATTATTTTTTCCTCCTTGATTACATTTTCTTACATTTATGAGACCTAACGCCATTCCTCTATGAACTTCTTCTTTATCATTTCCTTTCCCGTATTTTGTATGACACCTAGAAGTATTTCTTGGATATTCAAAATTAATGATTTCATTCATTTATATATTAAAAGAAAATAATTACAATTATTGAACATTATAATGTTTAATATTCACACCTACTGAATGAGATAACATTCCTGCGGTTTCTTCTAGTTTCGCGATTGCTTCTTTATTTTGACCTGCGTATGCCTTTCTGATTCTATCAGTAGATACGGATTTTTGTATCCATTTTTTAGAAGAACGCTGAAGTAATTTTGAGAGATTTAATCTACTCAGAGGTTCATTTTGGTCGCGAGGTTGATAGAATAGATTTTCTCTATATTTATTCATTTTAGTAAATTCATATAATAATTGAAATAATTTAGGATTTTTAAATGGGGATATTTTATATTCTTGAGTTCCATAAGTTCCATTAGTTTTATAATCTACGAATACTAATTTATATTCATTTTCAGAACTATTATAAATTAATTTATTAATATCAGGAATATTTTGTATTTCTGAATGAATTGAGTGATAATATGTTAAATCTGCTATTTCATTTCTGCGTGGAAATGAAGTATATAAATGTAAAAGAACTTCTGTCATTAATTCTGAATAAGTTAATTTTTTTTTTGAATCATTATGAGTTGATATTTTATCTCTCCATTCTAAGATTTCGCTCCATTCTGCGAGGTGTTTTTCTTTCTTAGGATTGATTACTGGTGCTTCTTCTTTAAGTTTTTCTAGTTCTGATTTATAATTTTTATAAGGTTTCATTTGTGAATCTGAATAACTCATTACTGTCATATAATTTATGACTGAATTAATATAAGATAATTTTGTTGGAACTTCAAAATTTGTTAAATATTTTTTGAGACTTTCTATTTTCCAGTCTAGTCCGTGTTTCTCAACAATCATACGAATATTATTAAAGTATAATTCTTGTGATTTTGTAGATAAAGGTTCTCCATTTAATTTTTTGTATTCAGATAATCGTTGTTTAAAAATGTCCATTGTGATATATTATAATAGATATTTTATCTTTAAATCTGTTTTATCCTGATTAGATATAATTATAAAATTATTTTCTAGAAATATATATAATGAATGAACTTCCTAATATATCTATATGTATGCCTATATATAATCGTAATAAATTTAAATCATTAATTTTGAATAATTTATTAGGACAACAATATCCTAAAGATAAAATTGAGTTCTGTATAGACGACGACGGAACTGAACCATTCTTAAAAGATAATAATGAAAAAGAAACATTAAAAAAATTAATATATCCTATTAAATTAAATTATTACTATAGAAAACATAAAAGAACAATCGGAGCGAAAAGAAATAATTTAGTTAAAATTGCTTCTCATAAAATTATTGCTTGTATGGATAGCGACGATATATATCTTCCTGAATGGTTATCATATGCTATATATGAAATGAAATTAGGAAATTATTCTTGTGTAGGAAGTAATCAAATGTTGTTCTTATATCCTCACCATAATTTTGTATCTCACGCGATTCGTTGTTCCAGTAAAAGACAAATTCACGAAGCGTGTATGTTATTCACTAAGAAACACTGGCGGTCTATGGGTGGATTTAAAAATAGTAGTCAGGGAGAAGGAAGTAAAATGGCAGATTTTAATGAAGATAATGTAGGTCTTCTTGAAATAGATAAATGTATGTGTTGTATTTGTCATTCTGAGAATACAATTCCTAAAGATATGTTTATGAAAGAAGATAATAAAATTGATTTAGAAATCACAGGTGAATTAAAAAAATTAATATCTGATATTCTTCAAATTGATAATGATTATGTTTTAGTTGATACTTAACATAAGTTTAAAATACTAAAATGATATTTTAAAATATAAATTAAAAAATAAGAATTGAAATTAAATAAAAAAAATATATGAATTAAAATTAAAAATTAAACAAATTGTTTAAACTTATAATATTATTCTTTAAACTTATCTTAAGTATTAGATTTTATATAATCTAGATATATTTTATAATCTTCTGGACATTTTTCTTTAAATTCTTCTTCTCTTTCGCGTTTATGAAACCATTTTTGTAGATTACACGCTTTCTTTGTAGATAATTCTTCATAATTATCATTTGTGTATTGTGCTACGAACTTTCTTTCTTCATATCTTATTTTATTATAATCTTTCATATAATTTTTATATTTTAAATCTGAATGATATTTATTTTTATAATATATTCTTCTATATTCTTGTTTATGAAGGTGAGTTTCTATTATTTTTTTTAATTCTTTATTTGTATATTGATATTCTGAATATTCATTCATAAGATATTATATAATAATGAGTTATTTTTAAATTATTTTTTTCAACCTTATTCTATATGAATATTGAAAACGAAATATATATTCACGAAGGACATACTAAAAATGCTCTTATAGGAATGATTAATAATTCTAATATGGATATTTTCCAACCATATCTTCATACAAAAGAAAAGATTTTAGTTCTTCTTACTAATTATTTAAATAATTGTAAGCACGAAATTAAATTTTATAATCCTACATTTCCATTTTCTAATAAAAAAGAGTTCATTAATTTTTTAGGTGAAAATCCTTCTTCTTGTTCAGGTGCTGATAAAAGAAGAATAAATGATATTGCCAGAAATATTATTCAGTTTTGTAAATCTGGATATGATTTTAATAAAAGTAAATATAATGATTTTGACGACGTTTATGACGATTGTCTTAAAATTAAAGATTACGGAGATATTTTTTCTGTAAGAACTGCTATTACAATATTTAATATAGTTATTAAAGAACAAGGTGGAGAACTTATAGAACCTAAAATATCTCCATTAATTCATAATAAATTACAATTAAAAAATACATTTAAAAAAAATTGTATTCCACAATTTCAAATTAAACACGGAACATTTAAAATTTCATTTGATAGCGACGAAGAAGCAGGTGATATTAAAGATATTATTCCTTGTAATATGAAAGAATAAATAAACATACTTAAAAAAAAGAATATATTATATATTATAAGAATATGAATAACATTAAAGAAACCCCTGAATACAAATTATCTAAAATTGCTGTCATTAAAAAATTATATGAAGATAAATATGAAGCAAATAAACTCATTGCTGATTTATCAGGAAAACTTGGTAATTCTATAAATAAAATTAAAGAATTAGAAGAAAAAAATGCCAGCAACGGAAGTCATACAAATAATGTTCCTTCAGGAGCACTTCCTGTAGAACTAGAACCTTCTGTTGAAAATAATAATGATAATCAAATACTTGAATTAAAATCTGAGATTGAAGGTCATTTTAAAATTAATAATGAACTACAACAAGAAAATGAAGAATTAAAAAATAATTGGAGTAATTCTTGTAATAAATATTGTAAAGAAATTAAAGAATTAAAAAAAGATTATGAAGAATTAAAAAAAAGTAATATTAAAGTTTATAATAAAGAGGAAATGAACAAAGAAATAAATGAAGAAAATTTAGTATTAAAAGAAGAAAATAAAATATTAAAAGAAAAATTATGTCATATTGAAGCAACTATGAAAGCATTTTCAGTTCTTGTAAATATGTCAGTAAATTAAAGAATACATTTATTATTCATAAAATTTATTAATTTAGGTTGGTCTCTTTCTACAAGAGATTCACATAATTTTTTTGTAATTTCCCAGTCTGGTGGAGTGTATCTGGGTTCTCCTCCTTTATTTTCTAATGAACAACGAGGTATTACACCTAAAGAATGTTTATATATATCTGTAATCCAGTTATCACAAAACCAGGATTTCAGTTCAGGTGGATAATAATATCCGAAGATTTCCATATGTTTCCTAGATACAACTGATTGTGTCATAAGATTCGGATTTCGTATATCTTGTGGAGTAGATACTCCGTAATCTATATTTAAAATTAAATGATATATACATAAATTTAACCAGTTATTTGTATGATAAACAATATCGTCTCCTGATTGAACAAAATATTCATTTCCGTCTTTATATGCTTCTTCAAATAGCATATTCCAGTATCCTACAACATTTCCTTTCTCAATATTCTTTGTAGATAATATTTTTATATTCATATCAATATTTTTATTAAAATGTTTGTAAGTATCTTTATTTAATATTTTTTTTCTTGTCTGTAATTTAGAATACAATTTATCATTATCGTCTATAGCATAATATATTGTATATTTATGTTCAGGTGTAATTGTATTCATTACTGAAGGAATTAAATATTTCATTAAAAAACTATCATTCAGATTTTTCCATTTCTTCATAGATTTTGAAGGAATTAAAAATGCTATCTTCATATTATTATTATTAGATATTATTCTTTAATTATGAACTAATATTGATAATGAGGTTTTAAAAATGAACAATTGAAACATAAAATCTCACAATGAAATAATACATTCTCAAAGGTATTTATAGGTAATGATATTATACTTGTGATTTCAGGATATATATTCTTTAATTTTATTGCTCTATTACTTGTCTTCCTTACATTTAATCTGAATCCCATTGGTGTTATCATTATGATTGGTATATCATTATTACATAATTCTAATACTTTATCTAAAAAGACTTCTGGTGATAATTTCCTTCCTTGCCCACAATTAAATGGTGGATTCATAATACATAGATTACAATCTATTTTATTTGTTTCCTTTAAAAAATCTGTTCCTTCTTTAATTTCATAATTTATTTTTTTAGAATTCTTAAAATTATTTGTTAGTCTTCTATCCCCTGAACAACAATCTAGAATACAACAATCTTCTCTATCATATTGTTTTAAAAGATTATATAAAAATGAACATAATTCTAATGGTGTTGGTGTATCACTCACTTTCTTTCCTTTATTCTCACTCTTATTATAAACACTCATATTATTTATATTAGATATTTATTCCCAGAATCAAATCTAATGTAAAAAATAAATTTGAAAATTATATTTCCAGAACTGTAAATTAAAAAAAAGAACAAACACTATTGTAAAAAAATAATTTGAAATTAGCATTTCCAGACTTGTAAATCAAAAGCAAGAACAAAGAATACAAAAAGAACAAAGACTATTTAAAAAAAGCAATTTGAAAAATATATTTCCAGACTTGTAAATCAAAAGCAAGAACAAAGAATACAAAAAGAATAAACACTATTGTAAAAAAATAATTTAAAAAATATATTTCCAGAACAACAATATCTTAACAAAGAACAAAGAATACAGAAAGAACAAACACTATTGTAAAAAAGCAATTTGAAAAATATATTTCCAGACTTGTAAATCAAAAAAATGAGTGAAACACCAGAAATGTTCAGTGTTATTGAAAATCTTAATAAAGAGTTCTTTGACTTACAAAAAGTGAATGATAAACAAGAAGCAATCATTAAAAGATTAACAGAAGAACTCAAGAAAAATGAAATAAAAGTAAAATTATATCAAGAAGTTCTTCCACACTTAGAAGCATATGTAAATGAATCAGGGGTTTCGGCATTCAGAGACGAACAATATTTTCACGAACTAGACTCAGAAGATTTTGAAGAAGTCTTTATGATTATAAATAATCATTATGAAGATATACGATATGAGATTTATGAAGAGTTTCTTCATTTGTCAAAGTTAGATTCTGACGGCGTTTCTTGGGGAAGTGCTGATACAGAATGGTTTATTGTATCTGAAGAATATCTCAGAAATCACTATGTAGAATTAAATGCTGAGTCTGAAAGTGAAAACCCAGAAGATAATACTGCTTCTAAAGAAGATTGTATTACAATTATACAATCTTACTTAATTGATATACACGATTGGAGAATCGTAGAAGTTCCTGGTGTAGAAGACGAGTATTACATAAATGAATGTGATTATTAAAAGAATAAAAATAAGAATAAGAATAATATAATATAATTTTTTAAATATAATTTTTTAAATTTGATATTTTAAAATATTAATTTGTAAGTTTAAACAATTCATTAAGAAATAAAAAAAAGAATATAAAAAGAATAAATACTATTTGATAAAAGCAATTTGAAAAATTAAGTTTAAAATATTAATTTGTAAGTTTAAAATACATTTAAAGAAAAGAATATATTATATATTAAAAGAAAAGAAAAAAATGTCAAGTAAAATGTTCATAGATAATCTTAACAATCATTTAGATATGATTTTCAAAGAAGTAGAATTAGATATAGAAGAACATATGTCTATCAGAGACGACGAAGACGACGAACATTCTTCTATGACATATCCTACATTCAAAGGTGTTATGAATGGAAATCCTCATACAACATTCTTTAAAGAACACGAAGGTGAAAAATACAATGTATTTCATTTATTACTCGGAATCTTTAATATGAATAATTCTATAAAGACAGCAGTAAAAAAGTTCTACTGTCTTGAAATCTTAGAATATTACATATCTAATGGTTTTCGGTTCAATATTAAATCTACTCAAATGAATATGAATAAATCTGAAATCATTTCATTATTCTATATATCATATCTTCTACAAGAACAGAATTATGAAAGTTCAGACCTTCCTGAAATCAATACAACTACTGGTGAAGTCATAGACGAAGGTGTTGCTGAATTCATAATTACAAAAGAAATGAATTGGAAATTAAAGCATATTCTTACATATTGTCAAAAATATTTAAGAAAAGAAAAAGAATCTGTAGATAAAGAAACTAAAAAAGAAAAAGAAAAAGTATTAATACTTAAAAAGAAAGCGATAATTAATAATGTAATAAATCCTATTCATTCAGTTGATATGTATATCAAAAAAAAATATTTTGATTTAATCTATGACGATTTATTCGGTCATATAGATACTTCTGAATTAACTAACAAAAGAAGTCATAGAAACGACTTAAAAAGAAAGTTTATGAAAGAAGACCCATTTGATAAAGAAACTAAAAAAATAGATTATACTCTACACGCTTTCTGTGTCTTCTTCAATCAAAGAGTTGATAAAATACTCACTTGTTAATGATTACAATTACAGTTCTTCTTCTTATTATTATTTTTTTTATATCCTTCAAATACATTCTGAGGTTTAATCTTCTTGCTTTGTTCTACATTTTTTTTTATATTAAAATTTAAAGGAGTATTCGGAGTATTATCATTCAAAACTGGTTTCACAAAAGTTTTTTTCTTCTTTAACATTTATAATAATTAATATTTTTTTATTTTATAATTATATAAATGACTTATTTAATTACTTCTAATACTCAGAAAACTGGAAGTGAAGTGAATACTACGGGTATTAATGACCCTTCTTCATATGTTAATATGTTATCACAGACATTTGAGATTGAAAAAGATAGTGAAATTGCTGTAGAGAGTCTTAAAATTACTCGGAATGGTAATATACAATTATCTTCTGCTAATAATCAATTCGGTGTCTATATTGGTCATAGTCTAAATGGTTGTGGAACTGATTTAGAATTTGACGTTGGTTTCCCTGTGAATACATTCATAAGAGGTGGGAATGAAACATTATCTCCACAATCATTAACTAATAATATTAAAGAAGGATTAATGGCAGGTCTTGGACAACACCCTAATTATGTTTCTAGAGATAGTGAATTTCCTAAAGTAGAATTAAAAAATGGTAGTGGTGAGTTTCAGGGATTTAAATATACATTCTCACAAAGTGCTTCTACTCTTAAAACTAATATTCCTGCTGTTGCTGGTCAAGGAGGTTGGGTATCTACAAATAATTCTGACCTTAATTGTATTATTACTGCTTCTGGAACTGAAGTTGTATTAAAGAAAAACGACCCAGAAGAATTAATTGGTGATTTATCTGTTATTGGTCAGAAGTTTCCTCTGAATATGGCAAGTGGTTCATTTGTAGTTTATTATAATAGTAGTCTCAGCGGAAGTGCTGGTGATTTTTGGGCAGTCGGTCTTACTAGAGCAACTCTTAATGCTTGTCAGAGTGCTGAAGTAAATGGTTGTCCATATTATTATGATAATAGTAGAATGACTGATTACGCCACAGGTTATGCTAATTCTAAAAGATTTTTTGATTATAGTGTAGAAGATAAAGGAGACGGTAAATTAAGAGTATTCTATGCTGGTGGAAACGGTATTGACAATATGAGAAAAGTAGAAACTGATTATGGAACTCTTAAAAATGCTTCTGAGTTCATTGGAGTTAAATTTACTGCGATTGGTGATTGTATAGACGTCGCTCTAGTAAAACCCGACGGAAGTTTTGAAGTTATTGTTAATAATCTTACTGCTGTAGATAAACCTCCTAGAACTAAATCAGTTGGGATTACTAATTTTTATTTGTATCCTAAAGTAAATATTTATGACGACCCTTCTGCTAGTAGAATTATGGTCGTGAAAGGATTTGACGGATTAGATATTCCTACATATAATTTTAAGAGTGGTGTAAGTGGTTCATTTCAATATGGTGGTAGATTTGATACTGGTATTGCGAATGTTCCTGCTCTTATGGGTAATATTCTTACTGGTGATTTAACATATCAAGATTGGTGGGCAACTCAGTATCAGACTGGGAATCAAGGTTTATGTAGAGCATTTGATAATCGTTCATATGCTACTACTAGTATTCCAGATTTAAATCGTAAAGGTTTAAATGCTTCTGGTCAAGTTCCTTATGATATAGTTCTAATTACTGCTCCTAGTGAAGCATATAATGGTCTATATAATGGAGGAAGTCGTGGAAATATTGGTGATTTTGGTGATAGAACTGAAGTATATGGTGATTATACAGATAGTTTCGGTGCTCAGAATATTTTAGGATTTGAAAATGTCCCTCCACAAGCAGTGAATACATTTGTATCTTCTACACAAGGAAATCTTGTAGTATTAGAAAGTAAAACTGTTCCTAAAATGGTTTCTAGTAAATCTTTATTTATAAGACTTCCTGATATGCCTATAAATTCATTTAATTCTGGAAAAGGTTCTGTTTCTAAAATATTATATCATATGCCTAGATTTGATAATAGTGGTGCTGAAGTCGGAGGATTATATTTTCAACCTCCTGAAAGATTATATATTCCTCTGAATAATATTGAAAAAATTAGATTAAATAATATAAAAGTAGAATTATGTAATATTGACGAAACGAATGGAAATACAGATTTAGTCGGTCAGACTATTGTGTGCTTTGATATTCGGCGTCGTCGTTAATTTCTTCTTCTTCTTCTTCTTCTTCTTCGTCTTCATTTTTAACATTTTCACTTCCTAAAATATTACTTCCTATTGCTATTTTTTTTTCAAAATTATGATAAGCAATCGGAGGATTTTCTTGTAAATCTAAATGTAAAAAATCATATCTATTAGGTGTAGCAATCTTATAGATTTTTAATAAATTTTCGGAACCTCCAAACATATCTCCATATTCTTCTCCTATTTTTTCTAGTTCTTTAACATTAGGAAACGGAGAACCTATAATAACATTCGTAGCATTCTGGCGAATAACATTATTCACTTTCCTAAAGTTTTGTGAAGATATATAAAATAACTGAACATTATAGTGTCTGAATCTTGAAGCAAAATGATTTAATCTTGCTTCACGCTTAATACTTCCTAGAAGGTCGTCGCATATTAATGCTACTGAAGGTTGTTCTTCTTTCTCAAACTTAGATTGTGTATTAATTAATTGGTCAATCATTCTATCTTCATAATGGTCTTCTGTATCAAATGCTTCCTTTAAAAATCTACTAGTATTATCATTATCTATAGTATTAGATATAATTTTAACTCTGTCAAAATAATCTTGTCCATAGAACTGGTCAGATAATAAAAGATTACTTATAATTGTAGATTTTCCTGTCTTCACAGGACTACAGTGAAGAACTAGAGCGTGAGGTTGCGGTAAATGAGGGTGTAATGGTTTAGTCTTAAGGAATGGTGGGTCTTTCACTCTTAATATTTTAGGTGTTTTAGAGTTCTCCATATTAAATAAATATAAAATAAATATAAAATTTAAAAATAAAATATTTTCAGATATTATAGAAATGAGTTCAGTTCTTCCAGTTATTATAGATACTCCAGTTCCTGAAATATCTGAAGATTCAGAAGTATTTGACGGAGAAGAATTGAATGAAAATAATTTAAAAATGGAAATAAATGACGAATCTGAAGGTGAAGAAGAAGAAAAAGAAGAAATTGTTCCAGTAAAAGAGCGTGTTAAAATAGATAATGAAGTTATATTTCAAGAAGCACCTAGTGTTAAACCTGTAGCAAAGAAGAAAAGAGTAATGAGTGAAGCAAAATTAAAGCAACTAGCGGACGCAAGAGCGAAAGCAAATGCTACAAGAACTGCTAATAAGGAAGCAAAACTAAAAGCAAAGAAAGAAATTCAAGAAGCAACTAAGAAAATGATTGTTCAGAAACAAGAAGAATATGTAGAAAAGAAAGTCAGTAAAATCAAGAAACAGATAGATAAAGAACCTGTAATCATACAAAAAAGTTCAGTATCTCCTGAAGATATTCAGAATATTGTGAGTGGTGCTATTTCTAAATATGATTCGGAAAGAATAGCAAGAAAAGAAGAAAAAAGAAAGAAGAAAGAAGAGGAGGAGAAACATAAAAAAATAAATGCTACTATAAAGAAAGCACAGGGACACACACTAACTCCGCAAGAAAGTGGATATTTTGATAGTTGTTTTGGATAATAATAAATAAATAAATAATATATAATAAAAGCGTAAGTTTGAACTTACAAAAAGAATGTTTAAACAATATATTCAATTTTATATTTTAATTCATAATGAAATTTTTATATAAATAGAAATGTATATTTTTAATTAATTGTTTAAATGATTGATTCAGTATTTTAAACTTACAAAAATATTATATATTTTATATTATTCATATTCATATTTTAATTAAATAATATTATTTTATTTTTTATTATATAAATGAGTGATATTTATGGTTATGAACGAGGTGTCCAGTATAATAATGATATTATGTCCAGGAATACAAGATTACAACAATCTATTGCGAATAGAAATTCACAATCATTAGACGATTTTAATGTTGCTAAACAAACACGAGATATTGTTAATAAGAATATAGAAAAAAGTGCGGAAAAATCAGAATCTAGTAAAGCAGAAGAACAAGGAGAACAAGGTGCTGGTGAGTTTCTAGCAGACGCACGGAATGTATATAAAATTGGTGGAGCAGTCAAAAAAGAACTAGGTAATGTAGATAAGGCAGTGAAATCATTCAGAAGAGCGAAATTTATTAATGAAGGAGGAGGTATAGACCCTACTGGAGACCAGACAGGTCGTCTCGCTTCTAAAGAATTAGATTTAGGAAGTGATTTAACAAATGTTGCTGACGACGCTGTTCGTGGTGGAACTGCTATATCTAGAGGAGCAGATTTATCTGGTGTTCTTAGATATGGTGGTGAAGCATTACAGAATACATTACAAGGTTCTCGCGGAGTAGGTGAAGCATTCACTGGAACTCGTAGTGCTATTCAAGGTGGAACTCAAGCATTACAAGATACAGCGGAAGCAACTAGATTAGGTGATACTGCTGGAATGGTAGAAGGAGCAGGTCGTGTAGTATCTTCTGCTCGTAGTGGTTTAGGAGCACTAGATAGTCTTGGTAAAACTGCTGAAGGATTAAATATTGTATCTGCTGGTAGTGATATTCTTGACGATACTGGTGGAGGATTTAAAAAAATGAATACTGCTGAAAAAGTTGGTAATATTGCTGGAATTACTTCTGGTATTGCTTCTGCTGGTAGTCTTGCTGGAAGTTTAGAGAGTGCTGGTGCTATGCTAGACGCTACAGGAATTGGTGCTGAATTAGGATTAGGATTAAATATTGCTGGAGCAGTCGCTGGTGGTGTTTCCGCAGTATCAGATTATATTGGTTCTAAAGAAAAACAAAAAAGACAAACACCTACTCCTACACAAGTATCTGCTCCACAAATTCAAAGAAGTGCTCCAGCACCTATTAGTGCTCAACAATCAGGTGGAATTGCGTTATCTTCATATTAATTAAAATCTTTCTTAAATTATATGAGTTGTATTTTTTGTTCTACAATATATAAAAATGAAGGATTTCTAAAGAAATCATTTCATAATATTAAATTATTAGAATCATTATTTAAAAAAATAAAGATTGTAATTTCTTATGATAATTCTGGTGATAAATCATTATTAGAATTAATTGAATTAAAAAAAGAAGGTTGGGATATTGATATTTTAATGAATGAAAAACCTAGATTTAAATCTCATATAGGAAGAGCATATAATATTGGTCAAGCGAGGAATCAGATTTTAAATCATATTTATAAAGAATATAATGATTATGATTATTTTGTTATGGCAGATTTAGACGACGTATTTAATTTTAAAATTTATCCAGAAGTTCTTGAAAAATATATATATGATTGTTGTTCTGAAAAATGTGAATGTCCAGAATGGGATAGTCTAGCATTTTATAATAAAGGATTCTATGATACTTGGTCTGTTTCTATAGACGATTTTCAAGAAAGTGAATGGGTTCCTGGAAAAGAATTAGATAAATGTTGGGATAAACAAAAAGAAATCCGAGATTATATAGATAAAACTGTAAATGAAATGACAGATAATTTAAGAAATATTGATAGTATTTTTAATGGATTTTGTATTCATAAATTAAATAAATTTAAAAATATTAGATATAATCCAGTATGTTTATTGAATGGTGAAGTATTTATAGATTGCGAACATAGAAGTTTCTATAAAAAAGCAAATGAACTCGGATTAAATGTAATGTTCAGTAAAGATTGTTTATTTGAAGAAATGACAAATGTAAATGAATTAAATAATAAAAAAGAAAATTAAAATATTTTTTAATATATAAATATGAGTTTCTTTGTTGCTGATAATAAAATTAATATTAATCAAGAAAGTATTGCTGTTCCTTCAATAAATGGATTGAATTATAATCCTGGTCAATTAATTGAATTAAAAATTGACCCTGCTCAAGTTAAGTTCTTTGACCCTAAGAACTCATATCTTCAGTTTAATGTAAAACTACAAATGCCTACTGAAGCGAGCGGTGCTGTTTCTAAATTTATGTTAGATAGTCATATTGGTGCTCAGGTATTAATTAAAGATATTCGTATTCACGACGGAAATAATAATGCTCTTCTTGAAGAAATTGTAGGATATAATATTGCTACAATGTTAAAATATGATTATCATTGTAATGATAGTTTAAGAAATAAAAGAGCATTATCTGAAGGTGCTGGAGGTAGAATTACTCCACACGGTCAATTAGGAACTCGTCAATCCTGGCAAAACTCTCATAAAATGGGATATACTGTTCCTGACGCTGACGGTGAAACAAGACAAGGTCAATTAAAAAATGCTTCATTTTGTAATGTAAAAGTCTGTCTTCCATTAAACACAGGGATTTTCCAGAATGATAAAGTATTTCCTTCTATGCTTACTAATGGTCTTCGTATTCAAATTTTATTAGAAGACGCAGATAAAGTCTGTCGTATGGTTGAAGGAGTTATGTTAAAAAGAAAGAAAAATCTAAATCCATTTTTTCATTCTTCAAATGGTTGTCTGACGAACACTGGTGCTGGTTCAGGTTCTATGGTTAATGGAACAGATTATACTACTATCTTCTTAACACAAGATAATGGTTATTTAGACCCTGCTTCCGTTCCATTCTCTGTCGGAGAAAGAATAGGTTTCTGTCCTAAAGGTTCTTCTGCTGAAGTAGGAACAACTCCACAAGCGACTATTTCTAAGATTGAGTTTGTTTCAGGTTTTAATCTAATTAAATTAACTACGAATGCTTTCACACCTGATAGCACAATATCTACTAATGCGAATGCTTCACACGTATTATTTTCTAAGAGTGTTGAAGGTCAATCTTCATATAATATGACTTATACTGTATCTAATGTAGATTTAGTTCTACAATCTTTAAATATGGGTTCTCAATATGAAGCAGATATGACTCGTCGTATGCGTGAAGGAGGCACTATTAATTATGATTTCTTATCTATGACTAATTATAGATATTCTCAACTTGCTTCTGATTTAGTTGCTCAGATTCAACTTCCTATTGAAAATAGGCGTATGAAATCTGTTATCTGTGTTCCTACAGATAGCACTGTATATACTAATAAACAAATCTTACAAGCGTCTGGAACATATGAAGTCGTTTCAGGTGAGTTTCAAGACCGTTGTGGATTAGTAGGTATTTCTGATAATATTCAATCATATCAATTCACTTACGACGGCAGACTTCAACCTTCTCGTCTTGTAGATTGTAGTAAAACTTCTTCTAAGACTTCTGTATCACAACAACATTTAATTGAGTTAGAAAAAAGTCTGACTGCTGGAGGAATCTCGGGTCAAAGTATGTTAGAATTTAATAATAATTTTGTTCTAGGAAGAAGTGTCGCGGTTCAGGGAGGCGTATATGACGCACGGAATAGACAATTCTCTCTGAATGTAAATTATACAGGTGCTTCTGCTCCTACTAAAAATAAACTCTGGAATAATTTTGTATTTCATATTCGTAGAATGGTTATTGCTGGAGATACGATTTCTGTTGAGGTTTAATAAATACACAATTAAATCCAGGTTCAATACATTCAAATCCATATTCTAAAGTTAATTTTAAAATTATTTTATCATAATCACATACTTGTGGGTTATCTTTCTCCATAATGATTAATCTTAAATCATTTAATAAATATTCATTTTCTTCTATAAAATCTCCTAAAGCACCTTCACAATCGGCAATCAAAACATTAAATTTTAAATCAGATATTTCATTTAATTTATATGAAGGTATTTCACTTTCACCTTCACTACTGAATGTAGAATATTGACAAGGTAAATAATTTAATTTTAATTTTTTATTACTAATAAAACCTTTAATTATTTTAAAATCACAATTATTATATTCTTTATTTTTTTCTAAAGCATTCCATACTCTATTATCAGGTTCAACGACTACTTGATTTTTTTTATTATTTAAAATACTATTAACAATACAAGATACACTTCCATATCTCGCACCTAATTCTAATACAATATCATTTTTATCTATATATTTTTGTGCTTGTCTTTGTTCATTAATTTCAATATTATTAATATCTACTAAATCATTATTTTCATTAAATATTTTCATTTATATATTATAAAGAAAATGAAAATGACAATTAAACGTTCTACGAAACCTAATAAAAAATTAATGGCAGTATTCACTCAAGATAATGGAAGAACTAAAACAACTCACTTCGGAGCAAAAGGAATGGACGACTATACTATCACAAAAGATAAAGAACGAAGAAGATTATATAGAGAAAGACATAAAAAAGATTTATTAACTAAAGACCCTACTAGAGCAGGATATCTTTCATATTATATTCTCTGGGGAGAAAGCACTTCTAGACAACAAAATATTTCAAATTATAAAAAAAGATTTAATTTATAGTATATATGAGCACAAATAAACAAAAATTTAATAAAAGACACGGACAACCTCTTAATAAAGCAAATTCTAAACAAGATATATCTAAATTAAGTGGAGTAAGTATGAGTATATTGAATCAAGTATATGATAGAGGTTTAGGAGCACATAAATCTAATCCTGGTTCTGTTCGTAATGTAAGAGGTGTAAAGGGTGGTCCAGGAAAGAAAATGGGAGCAAATCAGTGGGCAATGGCGAGAGTCTATTCATTTGTAGCAGGAGGAACTACAAGAAGAACAGCAGATAAAGACCTCTGGGCAAAACATTCTAAAAAAAATAATGTATAAATTATAAATGGCATATCAAAAACCCCCTCCTAAAAAGAAACCTAAAAAGAAAGCACCGAAAGGATTTCATTATATGCCTAATGGTAAATTAATGAAAGATAGTGATATGAAAAAGAAGAATAAAAAAAAATATAAATGATTAATATATAATGTCTTCAGGAATAATTTGTAGAACAAAAAAGAATGTAGCACCTGGAAAAAATGATAAGATTTGTTTTCAGAATGGAAATTTATTAAATGGAAGTGGAACAAAAAAAAATAAATCAGTTAATTATAACATAGAAATGAAATCAAAAAATGAAGCAAGAAAATTTCTTCCAGCAATGTTAAAAGATAAAGATTTAAAAATATCATATAAAAAAGAAAATCCTAAAAAACCAGGAACTAAAGCATATGAAAGATATGAAGGATATAAGAAAGCAACAACTCTAAAGAAAGCAAGAGAATTAGGTGCTGTTCGTGAAGATTTTATTTTTGACGGAGATAGAGGATATATGAAAGTAGTTGAAGAAGCAAAACCACCAAAAAGATTAGTTGAATTAAAGAAAAAAAATCCGAGTAAATCAAGAGAGAGAGGTTCAACACCAGAGCGAGCACGAACACCTACACGCACTCCACCACGAAGAAGAGTAAGAACACCCGTAAGAGAAGGAGTTCCACAAGGAATAAGACTTCCTGCTACAGAAAGTGCTTCTATGAATATAAATAGATTAGCATTAGCAACTACAGGAGCGGTTCAACAGGACGCAGTATCAACATTATCAGCATTGAACTCAATATTCACACAACCTCTTTAAATTAATTTTTTAAATTTATATTTTTTTTTATATTCATATTATATAAATGAGTAATCTAGGACAAAATGTTTATATGGATATTCAACCGAGTAATGTGGTCTCTACTGGTAAAGTATCATATCGCAATGGTAATCCTGTTATACAATTTATTATAGGTGAGAATGACTTACATTTAATGGGTTCTTCGGTTCGTTTTTGTGGAAATATACAATTCTTAAAAGATAGTAATCGTGTGATTCAAACTGAAACAGCAGGAAATCTTATGTGTATTGACCCAAAATTAGGAGTTTATAGTATCATAGATACACTAACGATTTCAAGTCAAGTTCATAAATCAGTAATAGAACGCGTGAATCATTATAATAGATTTATGGCGACTTATATGCCTTTAGTATCTTCAGAGAAAGAAGCATTAGGTCATTTAAATATGACTGCTCTACAAGGAGCAAATATTAATCTTCAGAGATTAGAAGTTGTGAATAATACAAATGGTTCTTCAACTAATACAGATAATGTATTAAATTATACAGGAAGTCAGTTTTGTATTAATCTTCCTTGCGGATTATTATCAGGTCGTAATCCTATTCCGTTATCTCGCCAGAATGGTGTAGGTGGTCTTATGATTGAAATACAACTTGCTCCAGATAATCAAGTAATCTTCGGAGACGACGAAAGTTCAGCAGATATCACAGATAGTTTCTATGAATTATCAGGTCTTAAATTAATTGCTGAAGCACAAGTAGTTGCTCCTGGAACAGAAGTAGGAAATACTCTAGAATATAATAGTATTCATTCATATTTTAATAGTATTAATTCTACAAATGGAATCTTAAATTTCCAATTAGGATTATCAAATGTATTATCAGCATTTGCGAATTTCGTTCCTTCTTCATTCATAAATAATTATGCTAGAGACGGATTAAATACACTCCCACTTCTGAATAGTGGAGATACAGTTGCTCCTATAAAACAAGCAGTATTCACACGAGGTGGAATCCGTGCTCCTCTAGAATATAATATTGATACTGAACGAAAAGACGACCCTCGTGTTAAATATGCTGACCCACAAATCTTAAAGAACTTTGTGAATGCTATTAAACCTTATTATTCTAATGACCACCTCCAGATTACTCAGAATACTACAACTAATGATATTCCTGCTGTATCTCATTTTATTGCGAGTGTAGGAAGCATTTTTGGAGTTGGGGTCGCATACGATATGATTTCTGGGCAAGGTGTAAATTTCCAGAATGTCAATTTCGGTCTTAATCTTGATACTGAACTCACTACTGATAATCCTAATGCTTGTTATCTATTCGTTAAAAATAAGAGCACGCTCGTGTTCACCCCACAAGGTGTTCAGGTGCTATCGTAGGTTAAAATATCTATGTAATTCTAATAATACAAACATAAATCTTCTATCCACAGAACCTCTCTTGGCATTACATTTATGACAACAAATATTTCTCGGATATCCAGATTTATGGTCGTGGTCTAAAGATTTCATAGTATTTATTTTTTTATTATCAGTTAATTCAATATCACATAATTCACAATATTTAGTATTCATATATTCTTCATAGGTTTTATCAAAATTATAAAATCTCATATTAAATTTTTTAGTCCAGTCATAATATCTATTTTTTTTGTATCTGATAATTTTAGTTCTTTCATAATAAGTTTTTTTATTCTGAACAGCGTCTTCTTTATTTTTGTAAGGCATTAATCTAATATTAATTCACTCCTTCTCCTTAAATAATTTAAAAATAAAATATAATATAAATATAAAAATGAATCAGATTTATAATTTTTATCTAAGAATATATTATTTTATATATAGACACTGTTGTAAAAAAGAATTAAAATTAGAATTTAAAGAAGATAAACTATATACTTTGAATGAAGTATTAGAAATATTAAATAAAAATATTAAATTAGATTAATACTTAAGATAAGTTTAAAATACTAAAATGATATTTTAAAATAAAAATTAAAATTAAACATTTTTTTATAAATATTTTTTTTATATAAATTAAAATTGAAAATTAAACAAATTGTTTAAATGATTATTTTATAAGTTTAAACTTCTTATTATTTTTTTGTATTAGTTGCTTGAAGAAGTTGTTCTACAGGAGTAAGAGTAGAATTAATTCTTTTATTAATTTTATACATAACACAAGAATCTCTATTTAATTGTGCTGAGTTTCCTTCAGGGTCGCAGATATGAGTAGTAATATTAGTAATCATTTTAGGATTAGTTATAGTAAATTCTAATGGATTATCTTGTTGAAAATAATAATCACCGTCTCCATTAATTTTATTCACAACAGAAATAGTTTTCAATGCTTCACCACTATCTTTGCTTCCTAAATAAGTATAAGAATCTAATAAATCAGTTCTGATAGTATAATATGCTCTGCTCATTTTAGTAGGCAATTCTTCTGCTTCTAATAGAATAGATTTTTGATTTTGAGTAATAGCAGGATATGAACTAGGATATCTATCGTCAGTGAATGGAGGAGTTTGACCATTAATAGCACCATTAAATAACTGTGGAAGAGGAACCTGACTCGTGAATAAATTAGCACCAAAAATATTAGAAACAAAACTCATAGTATCTCCAGCATTGATATCAGCATTCGTAGTAGCGACTGGCATATTATTTTTATTAATTTCATTTAATCTAGTATTATAATTAAATGAAGAAGATAATGAAGAATGAAACTGATTATATGAGAAACCTAATGTATCCCACATAGATTTATTCCAAGCATTTTCAGTAATTCCGAAATCTTCAATAAATATTCCACTATGAGCGTCAAATATAGTCCAGGGTTCTAGCATATCATTCATTCTAGAAATAGTAATATCAACACCACTACTATCTCCTACACCTAAATATGCTGAAGAAACACCACTCGCATAATTTTGTGAATAAGGAATCATATCAGTAGTAAAATTAGTATTATCTATTCTTTTATTTATTTTAAATACTTTTTCTTGAGCATTAGGATTTTCAGTAGTGTTAAATGTAGCAGAAGCACTATCTATACCAGCATTCCAAAGATTCCCAATATATTCAGGAGTATGTAATTGTTGAATATTAAATTTTTGATTAGAAGCAGAATATTCCCATTTAGGTTCTTGAGCACCTAAATAAATCTTTCTGGCATATGGAGTAGCGTCAATAATCGCATTACCGAGTTGTAATCCATTATCTATAAATGTATTCACAGCATAATGAGAAACAAATTGATAATCAGTATTTAAATATCCGTCAGCAAGACCAATAACCGCATTCCCATATGAATTAAAATGTTTATCAAAACCACATAATCTTCCAGAAGCATTATTTAAAGTATTTGTTCCACTTGCCTGATAATTACCAACAATAATTCCGTGTAAATGTCCAGAAGCAGAATGACTACCACTATAATAAGCATATTCGTGTGGAACTCCAGGAACTGTTTGACTAGAATTATAAAATGGATTACCTACTAAATCTATAGGATTCTTCAAACCTATTCCATTCGTAGAAAATGATATTACATATGAACCATTTTTAGATAATTTTTTATACATAGCACCAAAACAAGGATTACCTTCATTACCTTCAGTTAAAGTCATAGAAGCAGAAGGGTCATAATCAAAAAATAATGGAACACTATTTTGTGAAGAAGCATTTAAATTAGCAAGTTCATTAGAACCAAAACTTTCAGGATAAACATTATCACCACCTAATCTTGTTTGTTGTTTCTCATTTAAATTCATATGAAGAAATCTAGAATTATTAACATTTGTAATCCCAGCATAATTATTATTTCTATTTTCAAATAGTTCAGGATAATTTCCCTGAGCAATAAAAAAATCTCTCCAAGCATTAAGATTTTCAGTCTTCCATTCGTGTGCTATCTGAATAGAAGCATTTAATCTATTCTGACCTACTTCAGTCAAAGAAGTATTAATATCTAAATCTAAATGACAAAACTTTAAACTTTCTTGATTATGGTCAGGCATAGTAGCAATTAATCTAATTCCAGCGTCATAAAAATCAGGTCTTTTAATTCCTATGAATTGATAATTCTGAATAAACTGATTATATTCAAAAAATCTATCACCTGAAGCAAACTGAGGAGCGTGAAATGAATAATATGTAGAAGCATTATGGTCATTCACAGAAAATGAATTAAATGTTTTATATACAGGATTTTGTGTTCTAACACTAACAGGTCTTTTTAATCTAATTTGATTAGATATAGTAGTGCCTAATTCATTTGTATTCTGAACTAAATAATCAGTTTCTAAATTTCCAGTATCTTTCATTTGATTTGTTAGACTATCAGCAATACTTTCAGGACTGCTGAATCCTACAGGACAAGTTAATGTTAATATTTCTTCATAAGGCAAAAATATTGCTTCACTAGGACTATATAAAGGAGTTCCGTCTTCTCTAAACCAATCCATATCACTATCAGTTCCACTACCACTAATAAATCCAGATTTTCTTGTATCAGTCATAACATATATTTTATATCTACTATTATCACTCTTTAATTTAAAATATGAATTAAGTGCTTCAGTCGTTCCACTTGAAGAAACTTCACTTCCTTTTTTATATGTATAATCTCCTTCACAAAAATAACTTCTATTAGGTCTCTGTTCAGTTCCATTCAGATTACTAGATAATAATGTCAGAACACCTCCATTATTTGTAGATTGTGCCTTGAAGGGCAGACCATTCTCAACACTATCTTCAAGTTTCCATTGTGTAGGTCTTGTATTAGCATTAAGAGGAATAGGACTCATAAATCTTCTGGGCAATGCTACACAACAATCACCATTCCTAGTTTTATAATATGAAATTTTTAAATTAACTTCATTATCTTTTAAAATATATTTATTTGTTTCAATTTCAGCGACTTCTTTTAATGGAACACCATATATAACCTGACCGTCATTATTACTAGCATTATTAATAGGGTCTTGATAACAAGCATTAGTCTTCGTAATTTTAGTATGAGATAAATTAATAGATAAAGCATTGCCTCTTAAATCTTTTAAAGTAGTTCCATTAAATTGTATTGTATCTCCTCCAGCACCTCTTTCACTTATGAACGCCGAATAAACACTAACACTATCACCAGCATTAACTTTAATTCCACTACCAATCTTATTACTAAATAAAGCATTATTCTCATTATTACCAGTTTTACCTTCTTCAGAAGCAAGTCTATTACATTCAAGTATCATTGTTTCATTGAATCCACTCATATTATATTACAATATATATTTTTTACAATTTTTAATTGTAGGATTCACACCAATTAAAGCAGTCTTTTTAGGTTTAAGATATAAATATTCAGGAAACATTTCCATTAATATATCACAATCAGATTTCATACCAATACTTCTATCACCTAAATTCATTCCACCACTATCTTCACAAGCATATGGAGTAGAAGCACATATATTATTAATTCTGATTACTTTATTATATTTTTTAAATACTTTGAGTGTTCTTTCAAAATCTTCAAAGTTTCCTTTAGTTCTTTCGTCTAATTTAAATACTTCTTTATCTATAATAACTCCGAATGACCAACCAACACACAACATTAATTTAGTAGTAATAGTATCTTTCATATATCTATGACCAATCACTGGATTAATACCAAATAATACAGTATTCTCTTTTTCACAATATTCAAAACCAATTTTTAAATAATCTTCTAAATTTTTAATATGTTCCATTTCAAATGGAGAAGAATCAGGAGAACTAGATTGTCTTTTATAACAAGAAATATCGTCGTCCATAAACCAGACTTTATCACCTTCTTTATAATAATTAAACATAAATTGTCTAATCTGTCTCATACCGACTTCACCAATAATCATATTATATTCAGGATATAAAGGTCTATATATATCATATTCTTCTTGATTATTTACAAAAATATCAATAATATCTTTAGGAATATTATTATTATTTAAAGTATTCAATGTCTTTTTACCTAATGATTTATATCTTTTATATGAACAAACAGCAACTCTGAAATCCATTATATAAATCATATTAAAAAAAAATAAATTATTAAGCGAAATTAATATCAAGAACACCATTTTTAAGTTGTGCTTGTTTTACGACTTCAATCCAGGTTCTTTGAGTGAAAGGTCCCGAACCTATACTAGAATATTTTTGTTCATATTCTATACCACGACTGTTAATACGTTCATTACGATTAAGTCTATGAGATTGCCAGAAGAACTGTGCTTTTAAATTTGTATCTTGACGCTGTCCATTAAAGACTTCAGCAGTTAAACCTTCACCACCACCACTATACATATCTCTACTAATATGAGGAACCATTGCTTCAGCAGAAGTAATATCGTGGAAATGAATAGCATTACTAGACCTATCTAATGGATATAAATATTTATCATTATAACGAACATTAGAAGTAAGAATACCCATTTGACGAGCACCGCTAGAAACAGTAATAGAAGGTCCTTCTGAATGATATATATTCACAATACTAGTATCGTCAGGAGTATCATTACTCATACTAGAAAAACATTTAGATACAAGACGACCAGCACCACCAACATTAAGAATCTGTTTAGTCTGTGCCTGAGTCTGTGTAAGAGTTCTTTTATTTAATTGATAATCTACATACTGAAAGTTCATATCACGATTAGCATTTGCGAATTGCTCCATAGTTTCACCGTCGTAATAAATATAATCAGCAATTAATTTTAATCCTGCTTCATTAATAGCAGTCGTAGGAACTCCAGAAGGTCCCACCATTCTAGTTCCGTCAGTAGTATTAAAAAATAATTCAACACTAATCTGTTCTTCAAACATATATAATGGAAGACTACTAAATCTTAAGAACGGAAACAAATCTGCTAGACTAATTTGAAATTCAGGTGCTTTTTGTAATTCTTGCCATTCATATGGAAGTAATCCAACTCTTGCTCCAACTCCTGCTACACGACCAGATTCTATATATGAATTACCATTATCTAATCCATACGAAGAAGCATTGAAATCACTAAAATTACCAGAAGCATTCTGATATCTTAATTCTAATGCTACTCCACGACCAGATAATACTTGTTCTCGTTCTTTATTAATACTAGGGTCTATAAATAATGATTTATACGCCATAAAATGACCAAAATCTTCAGTTTCACTAATCGTTTTCGCACCAACCTTAAGAACCGCTCTCTGAATCAATGAACTAATTCCAACATTCACTGGATATGTATTACGACTTCCATTCGTATCTAAAGCATTCATTCCTAAAATAATTTTTGAAAATGAATTCATAAATCCTTTATTCATTAATGTGAATCTACAAAATGAATTAGATTTTACTACAGGTTCTAATGTATCAGTATCTACACTCATATCCATATCTGTGGGAATACTTCCAATCTTAATTAAATCTGGGATTGCTGACATATTTATACACTGTTATATATTTAAATTTTAATATTTTTATTATTTATATTATTTTTTTATTCTAATACTTAAGATAAGTTTAAACTTCTTAATTAAATGTTTAAACAAAATATTCAATTTTCAATTTCTATTCATATTATTTTTTTTTTTATAAATAAATTATTATTTTTAATTTATTTTTTAAAATATCATTTTAGTATTTTAAACTTCATTCATTAATTTAATATCAATTTTAAATTCAAAACTATTCTCAGGAATAAAAAAAATCTAAGAATGAATATCATTCTCTATATATATATCATATTCTTTTTTTTCTAATCATTGAAATCACCAGTATCTTCACATACTGAATAGAAATCCTGAAGAGGGTCGTGAGGAGGAACAAAGTGTGGGAAGTCGTGTCTCCATTCCGTAGGAATCCATTTCCATTTCCCAGCAGACTTATCTTTGAATTGTTCTTTCGTGTTCGCTGTTGCCTTCTGAATCGTGTTCTTTCCTGAATCATATCCTACAAAGGCGTGAAGACATTCTACATACTGACCTTTGATAGATTTTTCCTGAATATAGTCTTCAGGCGGATCACGGCAGTCTCCACACCAGAGTTCCCCTTCGTCATTCTTTTTCGTATGAACACGACAGTAATCACTTCCTTCAGCACACGCTGAACCACAACGATAGTTCGGCATACTAAAATACTTTACTTTAGGATTGTTAGCACGAATCGCATTACGAACTCCTGGGTCATTCATTTCTACCCAGATACGAGCGTGGCAAGTATTCTCTTCAGACCATTTTTCTTTCTTTTTCTTTGTCTGAACAGGTTTCTTTTTCACCTGAACTTGAGCAACACGATTCATTATGACATTGTCATATTTTTTCTGAAGACTTTCATATTGATTTTTTAGAAGATTGTATTCTAGAAACTCTTCAGCAGGCATATCATTATCAGTCTGAGTTCCGATTTCTTTTGTAGCAGGTTCTTCTTCTACAATATGATTCGTAATTTCTTCTTCTTCTTCAGAAAGAACGATAACTGTGCCGTCTTCTTGTATTTCACCTAGAACACTGCCGTCTTCATTTATATGAAGAGGAAGTTCTTCTTCTTCTGATTCAGGAATGACAAGTGTTTCTTGTTCTGAAAGACCCACTTCTTCTTCAGAACACCCATAACTCATAAGAAGACTTTGTATTCCTGTAGGAACATACGCTTCTTCTTCTTGTTCTGGTTCTTCTTGTTCTTCTTCAGATTCTTCTTCAGATTCTTCTTCAGATTCTTCTTCAGTAGCGGTGATATAACCTTTCTTAAAATCATTCTTAAAATCTGAAGGAGTTCCGCCTTCTTCTAGGAACTCTTCATAATTTATGGTGAGTTTGTATGATTCATATCGTTCATACGATTTTGTATTAGGTTTCTTAGGGTTCTCTTCTTGGAAGAAGAATGATTGCCCATTCACGAGATTCATTACAGTTGCCATTTTTTTTTGAGATTTACAAGTCTGGAAATATATTTTTCAAATTGCTTTTATCAAATAGTCTTTGTTCTTTTTGTATTCTTTCTTGCTCTTTAATTTACAGTTCTGAAAATTGTAATTTCAAATTATTTTTTTACAATAGTGTTTGTTCTTCTGATTCACTTTAAAGATTATG
>Ga0181380_1000184_pt1 | contig 28139 bp, 56 predicted proteins | sample 3SPOviralmetaG_FD_130116 | JGI IMG/M metagenome (GOLD analysis project Ga0181380, IMG submission 130116) | Marine viral communities from the oligotrophic San Pedro Time Series (SPOT) site, San Pedro Channel, CA, USA - 3 SPOT_SRF_2009-08-19 | ecosystem: Environmental > Aquatic > Marine > Strait... | reverse complement strand
TGTTGCTGTGAAAGCTGCTGATGTTGTATTACAAAAATATCCTTCGCCTGCTACTGCAGTGAAGCCTGAAGTTTTAACAGCTTGGTATGATGTACCACCTGATACTTCAGCAAAAGATAATTGACCAACACCCGTTGTTCCTGATCCTGTAACTGATGCAACTTTTAAAAATCTGTCTGCTGTAACATTTCCTGTAGGGAATTTTAATGTGTAAGATTGTGAAGCTGAGTGCGCGGGACTTTGAAGCTTAATACCATGGGAATTGGACTCGCAATTTAAAACTAATGTTCCAGGGTTTGTATTACCACCTACAACAACTGTACCAGTTCCGTTTGGTGTTGCTGTAATCGATCCATTTGCTCCATCTGTAATTGTGATATTACCAGAGTTAGTTCCTGAGTTTGTATCTAAAACTAAATCGTATGCACCACTTGATGTAATTGTTGGTGCAGCTGAACCCGTACCAATTTTAATTTCACCAGATCCTTTTGGTGCTAATTCTAAATCAATATTTGAATCACCACCAGCAGCGGCTAATTTAGCACCAGAACCTGTAGCAGCGTTTGTAATTTCTAATTGGTTAACAGCGGAGGATGTAGTTTGAAAAATTAATTGTTCATTTCCATTTTCATCTCTAATTCCATGATCATCATCAAAATCAATCATGAAAGAGTTAGTATCTAAATTACCTCCTAACTGAGGTGATGTGTCATCAACAAGATCACTCGCTAATGCAACAGAATCAATCGTTGGATTTGTGCCATCATCAGCTTTTGCATAAACTAAAGATGTTTTACCGTTTGCAACAGTAACACCAGCATCTGTTCCAGAAGTATATTTAAATACAACGTTTTGAGAACCTGAAGTTGAATTTTTTAAAATATAAAAGTTTTGCACATCAAGCGGAATAGTTACGTTTCTGCTTGCTGTTAATGCTCCAGTAAATTCTATAATTCTATGGGAAAGCGTTGCGCCTGTAGATCCATCAGATACAGATAAAGCTGTATCTCCAGAATTAGATACGGCTTGTGTAGTATAGCCACCAGATATTTGTTCTATAATACTTAAATTAGTATTTGTTTTTGTTCCCCATGTTCCCGCATTTTCACCAGTTGCCTGAAGTTCAATACCTAGGGGTGTATATGTCGATGCCATATTAAGCTGCTTCTCCTGTTACGTCGTTATAACTCGTATTTGAGCCTGTTGCAACATCCGAATAAGAAGTATTCGAACCCGTTGAAACATTACTATATGACGTGTTACTTCCCGTGTCAATATCTGCATACGCCTTAATAAATGGTATTCCCACAGAAGCTGTGGCCTCTAATCCAGTTAATCCAATCACCTGATCTGCTGGATCTATTGATCCTACAGAACCTGTAAAAGATACACCTGTTAATCCCATCGTGTCTGCAGGTGATATGCTTCCTACAGAACCTGTCATAGAAACACCAGTTAAATTTGCAACAGCTGAACCTAAACCAACTAATGATCCAACACTTAAAGAGGCTTCTTGACCTGTTAATGTTTGTGAATTGTTTGGTGCAACTGCTGTACCTTGTTGTGATGTAATAGAAAATCCTGAAGGAAAAACAACACTACCACCAAATCCTATTGCAGTTCCTTGAGTTGATGTAATTGCTTGACCCGTTAAAGTTACATCTTCGTTTGGTGCAACAGCTGTTCCTAAGTTTGCAGTAAACGATTGACCTGTTAAACCAATAACCTGATCTGATGGTGTAATTACACCGTTTGCACCTGTTATGGCTTGACCTGTTAAAGATACGTTTGCATCTGCAGTTGTTGTTAAAGAATCTACAGTTGCGTTAAATGATAAACTTCCAAGTTCTACAGTTTTTGGAATCACTGGAGATATAGATCCAACAGATCCTGTAAAAGAAAGTCCAGTTGGAATAATAATATTTGTGCTAACTATATTAACTGATCCTAAAGAAGCGGAGAATGATACACCTGTTAATGAAGCTGTTTCGTCTGCAAGATTACCGTACTCACCATCGTTCCATGCTTTTGCTCCCCAACCAGTTGCAAGTAAAGTATCTGCACTCCAATTAGCTTGACCCCAGGTGAATCTACTCCATCCTGATTGAACCGACATGGTGGTCCTCCTATGCTAATCTTATGATTGCGTTTGTAGCGTCTGCTGTAGGGAATTGAATTGTAAAAGTTCCGTTCGTTGCAGTTTTGTCTCCACCGAAAGCAATTGCACAAACTGCATCTGTTGTACCTGATCCACCATTCGTTGTTGTGTTGTAGATCAAAGCAGCGTTTGCTGTAAACGTTGCTGAACTGTAAGTGACATCAGAAAAATCTGTAAAGGCTGTCGTTGAAGATAAAGAAACGCCTGCATTTGTTAATGTAGCTCCGCCTGCTGTATATGCAGTTCCAGAAGTATTAGTGATTTCTTCAGACGTTGAGTAGTCTGTAGTTGAAGCCCCTAACGTAGCGTTACTATCAAACAATGCAACTTTAAAAGTATGACCGCCTGATGATTCAAAGCTGTGCTTACCTTGTAAAAGTTCTTGTTTAAAACTTGAACATATCGCTGATGTGTTTGCCATTTTTTATCTCCTTATGGTGTTGGTGAATTAACCGGTATTCTTACTGTACCATCGGTATAATCATCTCTACGTCTTCTACCGATTTGTTCTCCACCGAACTTCTGTACCTCTTGTTTATACTTGTTTTCATAAAGTGTCAACATATCTGCTGGACCTTTTAAAAAGCCATAAGTCTCTGCTAAACAGCAGTATAATAAGCCATTGGGGAAGTTTAAACTAATATAGTTTGATGTATTATCAGAGGCTAAAGTAGCTGGCATCTTATTGTAGTGAACTCTAAATTTGTAGGTGCTGTCTGGTGTTGGAGATAAAAATATACGTCCAGAATTAGTATCACCATCTCCTGTGGCACCACCAAAAGAAGCATAGTATTTTGGTTTAGCTCTTTTTGCAGACTCTGTTGACGAAACATATTCTTGTAAATAAGTAACATCTTTCTTTTCTAACCAAGTATTTGCACCTGTTGTTGCACTCGTAGAATCGTAAACTTGAATACCTCTAATAAATAGTGATCCTCCAGGAGCATTTATGCTTTCTTGTCCTGTAACTAAATTTCCTGATTGTTGTTTTCTGTCTGCATCAATCGGAATGTCACGCATAATTCTATATTGCGCGTTTAAAATAATATTCTCTAATTGATCTGTAGATAAAACATTTGAATCTACTTCTGTGTAATTTCTAATTTGTGTAACTAAAGTGGTATAACTAATTCCTGCCATTATGCTTGCTGAGTAACTGGTCCTGCTGTTACTGTCATTCCTCCTGCTTCTTCTGTTACCGTTGCATTTGATCCAGCGCCAAATACATAAGTATTTGTTGTTACACTACTTATACTAAATCCTAACGCATTTTCAAATACAGTATATGCTAATCCACCAGGACTTCCATCAACATTTCTAAATCTAACGGTATCACTATTAGATCTACCGTGATTAGGCTCTGTCACAGTCACATTTGCTGATCCTGAAGTTAAACTAAATGGATTGCCGGGTAATAAATTAGGTGTTGCTGGTTCTGTTCTATCTGGTCTAGCTCTATTTAAACCTTGAGGGTCAGCTGATTTTGCTCTGGGTTGAAGCTGTGGTTGTTTTTCTTCATACTCAGATATATGCACAAAAGATCCGTTCCATTCTTTAACCATTTCTGTATATGGAAACTCTAATCCAGATCTGTCTGATATTGCTTTTGCGTATTTACCTGATGCAAATCTACCCATTAACCTGCCTCCGGATAGTATGTTTTAGGAGTGATATGCGTGCTTGTAGATGAACCATCTTCAGTTAATGCTCTATTTAATTCATCTTCATAATATAATTTCATTTCTTGTGCTCTTTGTGGAGCATATTTTTGTGCTAGATAAAAGGCTAAACCTGAAACCATGCAAGGTGCAAAACGATAAGGCACATCAGTTGCATTCGTATAATCACCTACATCTTGTATTCTTTTCACAAAATAAAAATTTAATTTATTACCAGCCTCTGAAGAACCTGGTGTTAAATACAAAGTAATTGTAATCTTATCTATAAATCTTTGTACAAAGTATTGTGATGGTGTGCCTGTAGCTGTCTTATTAGATAAAGCTTGGTATGTAGATCTATTAATTTTTGTAAGCGGTGAGTCAACACTTGAAGAGTTTCTGTAAACAGCTTCTAGGATATCATCAACACCATAAATAGCTGTAGCATCAGATGTACCATCACCCGTTGATCTAAAAATGGTGTAAACAGCTTGGTTGTTAACTAAGGTAATATCGTTATTACCAACCTCCCAATAATGCAAACCTCTATTAGCCCATTCTTGAAACATAATATTTAAAGAACGTCTAGCAGTTTTTAATTGATATCCAGATACTCCCTGAAGCCCAATTCTTTCGTATGCATCTTCTATGATTTCATCGATAGAAAAATTTTTATCAAATACTGTTGTACCTGAGGTAGTGTTAGCCATTTAACCTCCTAGCCTGTGTAGCCAATAGTAACTGATGTTGTATTCGTTAGATCTAAATATATACCAGTTCTACATCTTATACCGCTTCCAGGAATGTAGATGTCTAATCCTTCAGTTCCGCAATTACCTTCGAATACTAAAGCCCCAGTTGCATCTGTTCCATCATAGATTTTAACATTACTGTTCGCAACGCCTTCAGCTTGAATGTAAGTTACTCTTGCTGATGCTATAAAAGCATCTGTTGCGTCTGTTGCTCTACCAAATCTACCGTCAGAAGTTCTACAAGAAAACTGTTGGTCTGATGTTGCCATTTTTTATCTCCTATTAAGTGTGGAGCCGAAGCTCCACACTAATTACCTATTAACTGTTAGCAAAAGGTGTTGCTTCGGTACCTGTACCGATTAACACAGCTTCTACTAAATATACATTATCTTCAAGTGCCGTGATAGTAACTGTACTACCTTTGTCGCCACCTGTAGTTCCACCATTCATGCTGATAACATCATTAGCTGATGCTGGTACGAATGAACTGTTTGTTCCATCTGCTACGTTAACAACAGTTGCGTGACCAACAAATTTGTCGGTTCCGTCTGTTTTAATATCGCAGTCCGAACAATCTGTGCCTACAAAAAATTTGTAGACAGCACCTAAATGGTTAAGTGCATTAGGGTCATTGTCTCCAGCAGTGCCACCTTTACTATCTGCTTTGATTGTTGGAAGTGTGATTGCTCCATCTGCATCATTTACTTTGATAACTTTACCTGCGTGAGCAGCGAAAGTTAAAGTAGTTTCTGCTGTGATGTTAACAATCGAATCAGGTCCTGCAGTAACAAATCCTCTTAAAGATTTTACCGGTCCTGAAAACGTAGTTTGTGCCATATTTATATCCTCCTAGTTTACCGATCATAGTCTCTAGGCCGTCGACTATACGCGTCTATGATCTTTAAAATGTATAGTGAGTATTTTATATAGCAGATTATAATAGAGTGCAAGAGATTGCGTAGTGAAAGTACGTTTTCAGCGATGTAGCTTTTTACTAAGTAGCTACTGAAACTTCGGGTGTAGCGTCTTCTATCTTATTAGTTAGATTCGCTATCTTAGCTTCTTCTATCTTAATAGCATTAACAACTTCTCTAATTTTGTTGTCAATTCTAACCATGTCCAAAGTATATCTTTGGTTATCACGCTGTTGCACCGCCCATTCTGTCTCGAGACCCCTCTTCATTTTGTAAAGGTCTCTTATCTGAGTTTGCATCTATGATCTCCTCGTAAGTTAGCCATAGTTTACGATGGTCTATAAATCCATCTTTCTCCCATTTTATATCATTTTTTCCTAGCTTGTCAACTAGTGCATTTTCGAAAGCTTTATCTTCATCCTCTGAGATAATCTCAAAGTCTGCATAGTAGCCATATGCTCTGATCTGTACACGGAAGTTTTTCATAGTTGCCTTTCTTCTTTAGCATAAAAAAAGGGGGCTATGAAGCCCCCTTTTAATTTTAATTTAGTAAGTATTACGCACCTTCTACGCCGAAAATACCTCTAGGGTCTGATACGCCAAATACGTATCTTTCTCTAGCTTTGTATCTTACGTTTCCAGTATCGAAGTCACCTTCCATTTTAGTTGTGATAGGTGCTCTTTCGAAATACTTCATACCATTTGGTACATCTGTAATGATGTAGAACGCATCCGTGTCAGTTAAAAAGTTATTCACTCTGTAACCTTGAGGAACCATTCCCATAGATGCAATCGCATTCACATCGTTATCAGCTGTTCCTGTTCTGCCTTGAGACTTCATCAGTCTTTCAGCTGTGAATTGTAATTCACTTGGAACAATCATTTTTACACCTCTAGCAGCAATCTTAAGACCTCTTTCGTCCGTCATTGCAGCAATGTCGATTAACGACTGCTCTAATGAAGTTTCGTTTAAGTCAGCTTGCGTAGTTAGAGTGTTTTTAAATGATCCCGCTATTGTCGTGTGAGCAGTGTTAAATAAAGAAACACCATCACCTGAATCAAAACCATCCGTTGAAGGAAGACCTTGAATTAACGGGTTAACCGCTTTCACTTGTTTTGTGTTTGCCATCGATCTAGCCAAAGCTTTCGTGTATCTTGAAGCTAGTTTGTCGTAAAGGTTGTCCTCAACTGCTTCCTCAGTGATTGAAAACCCAAGAGCTATTGTCTCGTGAGTGTATCTCGCTGTGAAAGTTTCTTGAGCACTATCGAACGCTACACCAGAACCTTCTGGTTTTGTTTGCGCTTGTCCGAAACCTGACAACATAACTTCTTCTTCAAAAGCTCTGTCAGATGACTCTGTAGTATAAATTTCAGCGTGCTGATTTTCATACCTTTTGTATTCCAGGCCGAATAGGGCATTCAATCCTGGCTCTAGTTCTTTAACTAGTTGATTACGTGATATCGCCATAATTATATCCTCCTATTAGATACCTGCATGCTGCTTGAAGAAGTGTTCGCTTATCACGACTCTCCAGACAACATTTGCTGATGTAAGTTCATCGTTGTCGATGTCTCTACTTACTCCAACTATTTTTAATTGTTGAGATGTAGTTCCTAATGTACTGTTATCTAAAGTTGTTTTAGATATGTAATTAGGAGTTGCACCCGCTGAGTAAGAGATCTCAGCCGTATTACCAACGTCAGTTTGTTGTGATACTCCAGTTGCATTAGATCTAATTTCGTAGATCTGATGTGGATCATCAGTTACAAACGCCACAATATCAGTAGCTGCATTTGAGCCTAATAAGTGGTTTTGAAACGTTGGCTTGCTTGTAGACGTGTTAGTAAAGAACACTCCGTTTAACGAACCTAGGTTTTGTTCTGTCGCCGCCGCAGCTACCACTGCTGTACCTGTGTTAGCCATTGCAACCATGTCTTGGTTGTAGATAGCTGTCGCAGATGCTGCTACAGAATATTCTCCTAATCCGCCAGAGTCTCTATTCTGACCCGCTTTCTTTAAAGGTTTCAATCCGAAACCTACAGATGACGCGTTTGCCATTTTCGTTTCTCCTTGTTTAGTTTACTCGTTGGTTTGAATTGTTAAAAAATTAACTTTTCTTGCCACCGAAGGTTGTACGAGACTGCTTATCAATATTGATAGGCATTCTTCTGTCCTGTTCCTTCATGAGGTCGTTATCAACTGCTTCAACGTTTTCCTTCGCTAAGTCAGCGTAGTACTTCGCACGTTGTTGCGCGATCTCATTTGGTACCCTTGTCAGCACAAGGCCTCCGTGCCCGATCACCCCAGAATATTTGCCTTCTGTGATCACTGGATAGTCATCCTCGCCGTATTCGTCTGCTCTAACTAATTCGTACCCGGACCTTAATCTTCCTTGTACATTTTTAGTATCGACGTACCCGAGAACTTCCGTCCTGACCCATCTGTGTCGGAATCCGTCCGGCGCGTTGGGTGTATCTAAGTACGATGGTGGAGTCCAAACTTTTTTTCGTTCTGTTTTCTCTCTTGTTTGGCTCGCACGAGTTGGTTGTTTATCTGTCATATGCCTATACCTCCTTCGTGTTTATCAGTTGTTTCGCATATTCTTCTAGTGGCACACCTAATTTTTTAGCAATTGCTACTTGGCTTGGTGTGAGTTTTACCGATCTGCGACTAGTCTTTGGACTACGCGTTGCAGATGCAACGGTTTGTGTAGGTTTACTTGTCGTCTTCTCCACAGGTGTATCAAATTTATGGGGAAATTCAAGTCTTATTCTTTTATCAATTTCCTTATAATATTCACTAGTCTGTGGATCAAAGCCTTCTTCTTCAGTTAGTTTCCTATGAAGATCAAAAGCAGTATATGTCATGGCATTATCTTTACCAAACCAGTCATTTTTACTAGCCCAATCCTCTGCTCTTGGATCAGGTGGTGTTTGTGCGGGTTGATAAGGTTGTGCCTGTTCTTTAGGCTTTTCAGCAGCTACTTTCTTCTCCATCTCTTGTTTAGTTTTAAGCTCTGCTACTTTAGCTTGCTCATAACCAAGTTGAGAAATAGATGTTAAAGCTTCTACTTCTGCTTTTTTATCGTTTGCGTCTCTAGCAGCAATTAACTTTTGTTGTGCTGCTAATAAAGAAGATTTGACTCGGCCTTCCATCTCAGCCACGTAGTCTGTATCTAAAACGTTCACTTTAGAAGTTAAAGATTTATTTTCATCTTGTATTCTTCTAGCAAATGCTAAAGCTTCTTCTCTTTGTCTTTCAGCTTCACGCATTTTTTTAGTTAGTTTAGCAATTCTTTTTTGAACGCCATCACTATACTTTTCGTGTTCGTCTTTTATTTCTTCTTCTTTTTTCTCTGTCTTTTGTTCTTCACTGTTCTCGTCACCTCGAACATCCAACTGCTCATCAGATTTCTCAGATGTATCATCGGGCTGAACATTGTCTTCAGTAGTTGTTTCATTTTGAACCTCAACTGTTTCATTTTCTGGTTTTTTATTTTCTTCTAATTGTACTTCAGCACCAGGGCCTGATGTATCAATGTCGACTGTTTTATCGTCAGCTTGCATAGCTTCCTCCTATGTTAAAATTCGTGGATGATATCTTCTGGGTTATCCACGGTCGCTAGAATCTCATCGTCGTTTAACATTCTAACTTCACCCCCTTCTATCTTTATTCTTGATCCTGCGTATCTTGCAAAGATCACCCAATCCTTTTCCTTGCACCAAGGACCGTCTGGGTATCTTTCTTTATCTCCGTAACAATCTGGTCCCATTCTAAGTACGAGTCCACATTGCGATGCAACTTGTTGTTTTTCTAAAGATGTTTCAGCTAAGATAATTCCACCCTTAGTTTTAGTATTCATTTTAAAAGGCAATACCAACATTCTCCAACCCGTAGGTTTAGGGAGCTTTGTCGACTCTGATGTTATTGTCTTTTCAGGTTCTTTTTCGTATTTTTCTATGAGTGCATTCCTATGTTTAGGAATCTCTTTTGATGTTGATAATTGTTCCTTCTTTGTCATTTTGCTCCTTTTGTTTTAGCAGGCTAGATATCTCCTGAATAATATATTGATACGTTCGTATCTGTCCTAACATATAGTTATATTTCTCCATATTGTCAACGCCCCCACTTGTCATGGCAGCAACAATATCTTCATATCTTTGAGTTATAAGCTTTCTAAGCTTCCCTATTATTTCCATTCCGTCCATTATTTAACCCACCTTTCTATTATTTTTATCTTTTCTTCTGCATCTACAATCACCTGTAAAAGTTTATTAATCTCATCTAAATGTTGTGGATGTTCACCAATACCTACCGGACTCTTAAGATAAATATTAATCGTTGCTATTGACTCAGCAATATGTGCCTCATATCTTTTTTTTAGTGCTTCTAGCATTTCTTATGCTCTCCTTTCCTTTCTTAAATATTGCAGCGACTTGTCTTTTACCCATAACCTTGGCGCGCTGTTCACCAACAGTTAAAATCTGAATTTTCCTCGCAAACGTCTTATCAACCTTTTTAACCTTCGCGACCGTCCTGCGAGCATCACTCGGAGTCGCAAATTTAATTCCGACAGTATCTTTTGGATTTTCATCTGTGTATAACCTCCTTCCAGATCCTTTTGGTTTTTTACCTGTTCCTACTCTTGGATCCGCCATTGATAACTCCCTTTAATGTTTTAGCTTGCTTCGCATGTGTCTTTGATGCTTTTTGCAAACCTTTGATTACCTTTTTAATCTTTTTCTTTTTTAACATTTCCATCTCCTTCTTGCTTGACGGATACGTGAGTTTGGATCTTTGGCTGCTTTAGGGAATTTTTTCATTTGTCCTAGTGATCTTGCGCAGAATGATTTTCTACGTTTAGCAGCTTTTGATCCTGGCTTCACTTTTCCAGTCACAGCTGTTTTTAGTTTAGAGCCGGGATTCATTCTTCTATAGGCCTTGACCCCAGCTTCTGTCATGCCCGCTCCAGACTTTGTAGGTCTGTAATTTTTTTTATTTCTAGCCGGCATTCCGCCTTTGGCTAATTGTTCTCTCATTTGAAAATCGTTTCTCATACTAATCCACCTAATCCCATTTTCTTTCTTTTAGGAGCAAAGGTTGCTGCTCTAGTTGGTTTAGGTCCTGTATTTGATTTAGCTTGTTTTCTTGCTACGGCACCCGCACGTTGACCTTTGGACATCGCTCTTGCTTTTGCAATGGGCACGCATTTTGGATAATTTTTTCTTTTTTCGCCACCACTTCGTCCACACTTCGGGTATGAGCCATCCGATCGCTTGTTTGCAATATCGACCCAATTTTCCTTCACCCATGATCGTAGACCTTTTTTAGCCATACATTCTTGCTCGCTTTGCCATAAAACCACCACCAGCTGCTTTGGTTCTATTTTTCTTTTTACCACCTGGTGTTATTTTACCCGAGCATACGCCTGATGCGTACATGTTAGCATATGCGGAAGGATAAACTTTGAATTTTCTCTTCGCTGCAGCTTTACCTTTTGGACAGAGTTTAGCCATTAAACCCTACCACCTTTTTTCATATAACCCATTTTGTTTCTAACTTTTTTAGGTAATTTTTTTAAACCCTTCTGATTTGGTTTTACGGGTTTTAAAACTTTACCACCAGCTTTGAAACCAGGGACTTGTTTGTTGTTTCTTTTATTTGGCATATCTTCTCCTTAGATATATTTAGTTTTTTTATTTCTGCCAGCCATAACTTTACCACAGCCCTTTGAAACTTTTCCGCCTTTGCCATAACCAACTCTTCCACCTTTTCTAAGATTAGCTACGCCACCAGCGTCTGCTATTCTAGACATACCCATGTCAAAGTTAGCAATGTTTTCAGCAACTCTTGCATCACCTGTTGGAAGCATATTTGTAGTCATATCTTGACCAACAAATTGTAAACCTCTGTCGCCTCTGTTTTTCATCATAGCACCTAATCCAGCCAACGCCGCTCCAGCCGCTAAAATTTTCTTAAGATTACTTTTTTTACTTTTTTTCTTAGCCATTATTTTTTACCTCCGTTTCTAAATATCTGTGTACCCTTTATACCAAAAATACTCGCAACTACAAGCACCCATAAATTCGTGAACCATTTCGGAAGCTCATGGAAGTACTCGAAGAACAGTTTTACCTTCTCCATGGCAGTCGGATCGTCTGACATGACTGCCCACATTAAAACTACGATAGGCGCCGAAATTATAACGAGTACAAATTCGTCCTTATAATCGTTTTGTCTAGCTTCAAGCAATTTGCCTTGGTAAGTTTCCTCACCCCGAGCCATTTTCTCGGCATGCATAAGTTGGGCGTCAGACATAGCCATCTTCGTCTTTTGACGATTAGAATATATCTTACTACCAGCTTGCAAAGCAATTTTTGCTAAACTGAACCAGGCCATTAGTACGCCTTTGATTTTCTTCTTTTCTCAGGCATCACTTTACCTTGACCTTGTACTTCAAGCTCAGGTCCACCTGTACCAATTAAGTTAAATGCTTGGTCTGCAGTTGTTTTAGATCTAGGATCGATCTCAGTTTGCTGCTCACCAACCTTAACTTCTTTGATGTTATCTAGTTTTTCCATTTTTTCTCCTTGTTTTTTTCTTTTCAACGCCTTTTATAACACCTTTATTCTTCGAGGCATAGAAAACTGTTTCACCACGCTTCTTACCGTACTGTTTTTTCATAGATTTTATAATTTTTCTACCTTTTTCAGTCAACGGCATCTTAATTTTCTTCAATCTCTACTTTTTTAGCACCAGTTTTTGCTAAACTTACGCCCGCTCTCAACATGGCTAGCTCTTTATTCTGATCTAGCTTGTCATCGAAGTTAGATTGGTTCATCATAGCTCTCATTCTATCTAAACTTAACCTTTCTTCGCCTTCTTCACGTTTTCTAGCATCGTCGGCGGCTCTTAAATCTAATTCTCTTGCTTTTAACTTCGCAACAGGGTCATTTCCGAACTGACCCATAATTTTATTCTCTTCATCTTTAAATTCTTGAGACATTTCTGCAATTAATTTTGCTTTTCTAGACTCCATCGCTAAAGTTAAAGATAAAATTTGTTGTTGAACATTAGGATCTTGTTGTGCAAGCATCGGATTAGCTTGTAGTTGTGCTAATTGTTGTAACTCTTCTCTAAATTCTACTTCAATCTGCTCTTGAGACATCAAAGAGATGTGTTCAAAAATATTTTTTTCTAATGCGCCAAGCACGATTGGATTATTTCTAGCTAAATTTGTAGCCATAAAGTTTAAATGCACTGTAATGTGTGCTCTATGATCTTGTCCTTTAAAAGCTTGAAAAGGTTTTCCAGATAAAGCTAAGATATTTTCTGCTGCTGGGTCTACCGGAGTAGGTTGTTGGGGCGGTGGTAAGATCTGATCAATGTTTTTTACACCGATTGCTTCATACATGTTTCTATATGCTTCATATAAATTATGAATCTGTGGATTTGACTGAGCAAGTTGTAACTCTGTTTGTGCCATAGATATTCTTTGTGTTTGTGAAAAGATGTTTGGATCCGCGATAGGGACAATATCCACTCTGTCATCGAAATCTGTTTGTTTAATATTTCTTTGCCCACCTACAACATCATAAGGATACTCTGGTGGTAAATAAGTTTTGAATACATCGGCTAATAATTTAAATTCTTGTTTCATGGCAACATACAATCTTTTGTGTATGGCTGACATTACACGTGAACCACGTTCTAATAATGCAATCGTTGTGCCTACGGCAGCTTGTTTGTTTGCTTCACCCACTTGCATATCAGCAATCGATGCAAATCTTTGACCTGCATTAACCACAATACCCATTAACTGCAATAAGGTTTGTGATGGTTCTTTAAAAGGTAAAGGCATAAATGCATCCCTAATGTTTCCACCTGGCGCGTCCACGTCCCTGAACTCACCAGGTTGGATAGACTGGGCTTCGTCTCTGACACGAATACCCCTTTGTTTAAAACCAGCGGGTAGATTGGACAATGTTCCCGCATCAAGTAATTGACGGAGCGCAGATGTTGCTGTTCGAGAAAGGCCGCCAATCATATGGATCAATCCGAAACCGTAGAACCCAAGACCTGGTAAAAACTTGAAATGAACGAAGTATTGAGTTTTCTGTTTTGTTGGATCGCCAATTTGGTAATTTCTTCTAATGGATAAAACTTCTCTTGAACCTGCTTCGATCGTTACGACGTATGGTAATTTAATTCCTGTAGGTTCACCAAACTCGTCTCGATCTTCAAAACCTTCTAAATCTAAATTAACATGGCATTCGATAAGTTGATAAACATCTTCGTCTCTTGATTTTCTAACACCTTCAAGTTCTCTTTCTTTTTTTTCAACTTCAGTCTCTTGCATGTAACTCGGATTAATTTCTATATCTCTATAGAAACCACCCACTTGTTTTTTTCTTAAATCATTTTCTGAAATTTTAATCGTGTGCATCACTGCATCAGCATCATCGAGAGACGTGGCAGTGTATGGCACGATCAAATCATCAGCAGGGACAAACTTAGAGACGGCTCGTCCTAAGAGTTCATCGTAATAAACTTTTTTGAAAGCTGAACCTGATAGGGGGAGGTAGAACAACATTTGATCAAACTCCGGTTCGTATTCTTTCATCTTATCCATGATCTGATAATTCATAAAATCTTTAACCCTTTGTGACTGATCTTGTCTTGCACGATCTGTTTTACCAATCGTTTGTGTTCTCACAGGTCCTTGTGCAGGTAATAGTTCTTTGTATGCTTGTGCTTGAAACTGTGTAACAGCTTCTGCTAACACGGGGTGTGTTGCACCACTTGCACCTTGGAAAGGTTGTGTTCTAATTTCGTATTTAAATCCTAAAAGATCTAAACCTTTGGTATAACCATCTTCCCAATCTTTTCTTGATGTTTTGTATTGTGTGTAATTATCGAATAACTCAGAACCCATATCAGCTAAAATATCGTCGGGTAATAATTCTGCTAGGTTTGCATAGTGATCGCCACCTTCTTCAGGACTCGCGGCTGCGGGATCAAAATTAATTTCTACACTGCCATCCTCGCCTTGAATGATTTCAGTGTTTTCTGGATTCGGAACTTTGTCTTCTTCGGACTGGGCCGCTTCGACTAATTCTTCCTCACTAGGTAATTCTATTGTTTGCTCTACGTTGGGTAAAGCTTTGTCTATGTTGTCTTCTGCCATTTAATTTCTCCAATCTCACAGTCTTAACAGTATTATCTTGAATATTCAACCCTTGAGGCGTGGGCCCTGATTTAGGAGGTATAGTTCTAGTTAGTTTCTTGATCATCTAATGCTAAGATTTCTGTGGCTGTATTTTTCTCTGGCTCCGATAGTAAAATTCTACGTTGCTCAGGGTCCGAGGGATAAGTGCTTTTATCCAACGGATCGTATTTTTTTAACTTACCTTGTTTTTGTATTTTCTCTAATATTTCTATAAATTCCATTATACCGCCAATATGTTAGCCAAGCCAAGAGACTCAGGAACCATGCCACCCTCAGCAAATTTAAGAAAGGGAAACTTTGCTTCAAGCTCAGGATCAAACATTCTTCTGATTCTATTCTTTTCAATCTCAGATAATTTGGCAAAATCTTTTATAGTGTACTCGCCACTTGCTACAATTTGATTATCTATTTCTTTTAACGCTGATTTGACTTCAGGTGTTACATTACCTGGAAATCTATTTTTCTTTTGTTTAGCAAGTCTTTTTCCGAGGTCTTTAAATTCAGATCCTCTACCACCTCTTCTATATAGATCTTTAAAAGTCTCAGTAGTAATAATTCCACCTTTGTTTAAAACTGATCCTGTTTCTTTAAATCGAACAAGATCTGAAACGTTATCCATTAATATTCTTTCTTCTAGAGGATTAAGTTTTCCTTTTCGAAAAAGAGACAAACTACTTCTTAAATTCATAAACTGATCATCTAATAAATCAGTATTATTTTTAAAATTTGTGCCGATAACTCTAGGATCTAATTTTGCATTAGTTAATAGGCTCTTGTTCCCTGTTCCCACAAACGCGATATCATCAACCTTATCTAAATCTCTTGGTTTAAGACCAAGTCTTCCTGCTAACTGTAATAACGTTCTTCCAAATGCGAAACTAGCCATAGTATTCTAAATTACCTCTGTTAATCGGTTCTAACTTTTCGTCTTCTCTATGCGCAATGAAATAACCACCACGTAGTCTCATTATCGCTTGTGTTACAGAATCCACATAGTCGTCATGATCGCCGTGTGGAAACGCAGCACATTCTTCTATCACCTCTTGAGCGTACATTTCATGAAGGGGCGCCCATATTCTTCCGTCCTCAAATAGAGGTGAAACTGAGTTAACTCTCGCAAACTTATCATTTCCTCGCGACGGTGTAAAGGTAGTTACGGGTATTCCGATTCGTCTAAGTTCAGCCACGAGTGGCAGACCCGAAGCCTTAGCTTCGATGATAACCATGTCAGGTCTATACTGTAGGTAAAGTTCGTGAGCCCTGCGCCTTAGTTCAGGGAACTCGAACCGGGATTTTTCTGCATGCATTAAAATACATTGTTGTCCGTTGTCTTCAGATTCAAAGACTCCCCAGGTTGTAACCGCAGAATAGTCAGCCGTATTTGATTTTAAAAAAGCTGTATCGTAACTTTGTAAAACAAAACTTGGTGAAGGCAAAGTTCTTGAATCCCAGTCCTGCCACCACTCTCGTTTGATCAAGGCACCTTCATCTGATGTTGGCTCTTGCATATACTGAGCATTCCATCTAGATGGGGTCAGCGTTGCCTGAGTCTTTTGCAGTTCTTTTATTTTCCAAAATTCTGGCCAACACGCTTTGCCTGATGGCATGATCGCTGGAAACTTAATCACCTTCCATTGATCGGCATCATCTGCCATTTGAGCTTTTAATAACTGACCCGTAATATCTTTGGTAGACCAACGTGTCATAACCACAATAATTTTACCACCAGGTTGCAAACGTTGTCTTGGACCTGATAGATACCAGTCCCATGCTTTATCAAAAGACTTACCATCTTTTCTTAAATCTTGTTCTTTGTGTGGGTCATCGATGATTAATAAATCAGCACCACGTCCTGTGATCGCTCCGCCTGTACCAGCAGCAAAGTATTCTCCGCCCTGTTCCGTTTTCCATTTTCCTGCAGCCTGCGAGTCCTCCATCAGTCTTGTGGGAAAAAGGTCCGAGTACAAGGGATCGTCGAGCAAGTGTTTTACTTTACGACCAAAGTCTACAGCTAGATCCGCTGTGTGAGTTGTTTGAATAATTTTTAGTTTTGGATTCTTTGCTATCATCCACGCTGGCAAGAAATAGGAAGCAAACTCAGACTTCGTATGTCTTGGTGGCATATTGATAATTAATCTATCTACCTTGTCATCGGCCAAAGCATTAAACATCTCAGACATATCTTTGTGGTGGCGACCCTCAATAAAATCTGGCCACATGTACTTCACGAATTTCAAAAAGTCAGACTCGAGATCTTTTCTAAAGTCATCTAAGATTACATTTTTCTTAGCCCTAATGTATTGCTGTTCCTCGACCAAAGGCAAATTAAAATTTTTTGTAGAATTTTTTTCGTCGTTTTTCATATCGTAATTGTTTTCATCCTTACCATGATTAAGTGAATTATGCTATATAGGGTATGTCTTAGGATCCCTTTTTGTTGTTTAGGGGGGTGGGGGGTCGTAATTACGATCGCATTTCCAAACCCTTTAGGATCCATTGGGTGGGCCCGCCCACACTCAAGCCCCCGCGACCCATAATGGTCATAGTGTCCTAGATAATCCTTGACACAATATGTAGTACCCCGATCCCCGCACCGAGGAACGGGGATAATAGCTCTTGTAATTTCTTTTTTAATTTCGTAAAGTCATGGATAATAATGGAGGAAAAAATGAAAAAAGAAAAAGACACAGTAAATATCAAAGGAAGTTGGGAAGATATGTTGCCAACTTATGCAAAGATATTTCAAAACTTAAATCAAGATGGAAAGAAAAAAGCTATTGAGCAATTAAAATATCTTGGAAAAATATTGGATCAGATCGGGAAAATAAAACTATGATCGAAATATTTTTAGAAGCACCGATCGAATTACAAATTTTGATAATGGGCGGGATAACCGCCCTTATCGTTGCCCTCGTTAAAGGGAACGGGGAGCGGGATGATTTTGACCGTAGGTTTAATCAAGATCAGAAGTGGAGGAAAAAATGATCGATAAGGAAAAAATAAAATCAGCTTACGACATGACCGATGATGAAGTCGCGAAGTCAGTTGATTTAGAAGTGTCTGACTTTGATGAAAGTGGAGACATGTTAGACGAGTTAAGAGACATTATGGAAGGCAACGAATAATTAAAAGCTCGGGGGCTAGTTGCCCCCGAGCCTTGAGCCAAGATCCGACTACAATAGTTAGACTAACTTATCTTTTATTGTCTCGGATCCTGGGTCAAGTTAATAGCTTGGCCGTCATTTTTCCACCCGGGGCTCGCAGCTTTAGCTGCGAGCCCTTTTTATTTTTTATTTATTTATAGCTTTCAAGCACAGCGATACAGCTCTCTAATCCGGCAGCTATCGGCTGCAACTTTAGTCCAAGCTCAACCAGGTCTAGGACCTGGGAACCTTTATATAAAAAAATAGGGTGGGCCCGCCCGCGCTCAAGCCCCCCACGATCCCTGCGACCCGGAACGGGCACCGGGGAAAAATTTTCCGGGTGGGCCCGCCCGCGCGCAAGCCCCCCACTGTTGTTTTTTTGCAACACTGTTGTTCCTGTGCCACGTTTCGGGGATCGGGAAACGAGGATAAAGGAACCCTCGGGGTGCTTTTTGTGAAAGGCAACTTGGAACGGGGAAAGTCGGACTTTGTCCGCTTTTGTCCACTTAAGCTCTAGAGTAAAAAATTTTTGATTTTTATTATATCCAAGAAGGTCGGGAATGCCTGGAATTGCCCAATTTTCAATTCTATTCCAAGAAATAGAACTCGGATAATTTTTAATAGTTTTATAGAGTTTTGCCTCGGGTTTTGCCATATTTTTAAAGTGGACAGTACCACGAAAAAGCTGTGGAAAAAGAGGGGTTGACAGTTATGGATTATCCCTTAAAGTCCCGAACATGGAGGAAAAATATGAAACAAATAACAAAAGCAATTAAAGAAAAATTAATTGCAAATCATAAAAAACAAGACGGGACAAAAGAGTTTAAGGCAGTTTTAAAACTCTTCAACCCAACGGGTGCGGGAACTTGGTATCTTTCAGAACTAGATCCCGAAACAAATGTTGCGTTCGGTCTTTGTCATATAACAGACAAAGAATTCGGATACGTTAACTTAAACGAACTCGCAAACTTTAAAGGTCAAATGGGACTAGGAATAGAAAGAGATAGATTATTCACTCCCAAAACTTTTAAAGAATGCGAAAACTTATAGAAAGGGGGAAGAATGGGCGATCGAGTAAGTGTTCATTTTAAAGACAAAGACGGAAGAAAAAGTCCTGTTCTGTGCCATCATTGGGGCGGAACAGAATTTCCAAAACATGCATGTCAATGGTTTAGAAAGTTTTCAAAAGATGTGAAAACTTTAGAAAAGGGTTCTTTTGATCCTTTATCTAGATTAGAGGCTAGCAACGTTCTAGTGCAATTTATCTCGGACTTAAAAAATCACAAAGAGTTAAGATATATCACAAAGTTTGAGACGGACGACAAACATAATATTACTCAAATTGAGTATGCGAGTGATTGGATAACTCACTCCATTTATTTGGGTAAAGATCACAATGACGTGGATGATAGTGATAACGGAAGTTATACTATTACTACCCATGACGGGAAACTCTACAACGGAAACGGTGAAGAGATTGTCATCAAATAATAAAATTGTGGGGTCAGAAATGACCCCACCAAGAAAGGATGAAAAATGAAAATTAAAGAAGACGGACAAGCCAAAATGAGTATTACGTTAGATCATGGCTTTATTAAAGTGAAGAGAACAAGCGGACTTGAATTAGCAAAATGGTACGCAAACAAGGGTGATTGGGATAGAATTTGGAACACTATCAATAGGATGGTTAAGAAAAATAATGGTTTTAGTTTAAGTTTAAAAGAAAAGGAAAAAATTTAAAAAACAGAAAGGAGGAAAAATGAGTGCGAGTGAAAGTACAATAAACGAAGAAAAAAAAACTATCACTAAATCGTGGACACAAAGAGTTGCTGAAAAACTAGTCGGCAGAAAAATTGTTAAAGTCCGATACATGGACGAGCAAGAGGCTGAAGACTGTGGTTTTGAAAGTAGACCAATTGTTTTCGTTTTAGATGATGGTAATTCTATTTACCCCATGCATGATGATGAGGGTAATGACGCGGGCGCCATGGGTACAACTTTTCAAAAGTTGCCTACGATACCTGTAATTTATTAAACTATACGAATAACTTTACCTAACTTGTTTTGAGGTTTAGCACACCTTAGGACAAGTCGGTGAGTTTCTGAACTCCCAATAATCCTATTTTCAAGCAGGGTCATTGTGGTTAAATCATAAAACTCGCCATTAGGTAATTCAATCTGAACCCTCGCATCCAAGCACACAGGACTAGTCATGAATTTATCTATAGCTTTCTTTAACTGTCTTCCGTCAACCATGACTTGCAATATATCTCATATTTTATATATTGCAACATTATGGGTGTACCTAAAAAATTAACCGACATGCAAAAACGATTTGTAGAGCTCTTAGTCTATGGCGACCCGAAAACCGGCGAGCCACTTAACAAAACAGAGTCCGCAAGAGCAGCTGGATACGCAGCTGAATGGGCTAGGAAAGAGGGATCTGATCTATGCAATCCCAAGCTTTCTCCCCTGGTCGTTGCTTACAAAAGACAATTAGAGCACGAGCGTCTTGAAAAACACGAAGTATCTCATGTTAGACACGTAGCAAGACTTAATGAATTAGGTAGAAAAGCTGAGAAAAAAGGTAATTATCAATCGGCGATAAGAGCAGAAGAATTAAGGGGACGAGCAGGCGGTATGTATGTTAACCAAACTATAACTAAAACTATCTCGGCAGATATTGAGGAAGATAAGAAAACAATTGAAAGGATCGAAGGGTTTCAAAAGAACCTCAAGCAGATCAATAGTGATCACCCTGCAATGAAAGATAAAAAAGATTAATCTAAAATCTTTTCCATAGATATAATACAACCTGTGGGAAATATATTTGTATCACTAAATACTTCATCGGTTTCATCGTAAGAACTAAATGTTATTAAAAACTTCTTTGTTTTTTTAAATACATAGGCTTGCGTTATCATTTTAGATATTGGAAGCTTCTCCATTTCTTCCTTAGATTTATGCCCTGCGTCGCCGGTAATGTCGAGCCAACGTATAGTATAGAAATAATACTTACGTTTATTTATTACTGCATGTTTATATCTTTTCTTCCGACGTCTAGGCATAAGAAGGTTATACTATTTAAAACGTAAATCTGAAAATTAAAAAAGAAAATCTATGCTCGCGACCTCTGTGAGAGATTTGTACCCTGCAAAAAATGGTGTAAAATATAGCTTTTTATGCAATTTGTACCCTAAAACAGAAATAAAAAGTCAATGAAATAGCCATTTTTTAAATTTGTACCTTTTTCATGTTTTGACCTAAGGTACAAAAATGAGCAAATAAGTGTTGGTATTACTATCTTTTTTAATTTGTACCCTGTAGAGAGGTAAAAAACAAAATTTTTTTTAAAAACTGTTTTACTTTGAAAAAGTACTATACTAGGGTACAAAAGCTGCTAGCTAGCTGCTTACCGTTGTATTTTTGCAACAGTGTCATAATACTTATCTACTCTCTTTAAGAACTCATGTTGAAATGTGACAAATTCTTGTCCTTCGGAGGTGAATTTCTGAAAAAAGCCATCTTTAGAACACATTAGAATAACACCTTGATTAATTTTAGTGCCATATACATAGTTGTGAGCCATGGCATACGCCCCTAATTGTAAAAAATAATCGCTGATCCACTCTCTTCGCTTGGGTTTATTGGTCTGTTTAAAGTCAACAATGCTTTCCTTTCCTGCATATACACCAGCTACATCAGTAGCCCCTGCATAGAGGTCAGGGTAGTATACTGTTACTTCTAAACCCCACAGCTCTTCCAGGTCCCCGAGCCCTGTTTCAATAACCTTTCTGGCCATGTTCCCTGCTTCCTTACCCAAGGATGTCATGTCTAGATGGCCTGAGCCGTCCAGATAAGCCTCTAGATACTTATGCATAGCTGTACCCCTAGTCGCTGCCAAATCCTTAACTCTGTCCGCCTGGTGAGCTCCTAGACGTGCTCTCCACTCGGCTAGCTTCTTTTTCTTTTCTTCACTCTGAGTTTGACCCAAAATGGTCGTGACCGACGGTAGTTTAAAGTCTCCTACAGTATAGTGCCGATGTCCACTGACCAAGGCACGGGTAGAAGACGGGTAATCAAATTTTTTATTCCACTTCATTAAAACCTCCTAAAAAATAATCTCCATAACCAAGATCTAAACATCGATACACACATAAATATAATGGCGATATTAAAACTTTCCCAAACTGTAGGATACATTCCAAAGAACGGAAAGACATATAACTGTAGTAACGTGGCTATAATTAATCCTGATCCAACGTCAATGACACTTTCAATTAGTTCTCTCATTCTGTTCTTTCAGCCTCCATTATAGCTTTACCGATTTCTTCCGCGATCTTGGGGACGATAGAGTTTCCCAATGCTTTAAGTCTGTGTACTCTGCCGGGTATCCCATGAGCCACTCGACCCACGTCGGGTTCAGTGTGCCACCAGGAGCCTTCTCCTGATACGCTACTTCCGTCTCTAGATACTTCTTGTGTCGAAGATTCGCCATCCCCTGTGACAGCTTCATTGTCATGCCTATCGCTGCTCTTGGTGTTGGCCACATCTGTTCTTTGACTGCTAGTGTCAAAGGTTTGCCCCCTTGGCTGTACTTCTTCGAACGATCCGTTGCTGAGTCTTGTGTAGGTGTGGGCCACATTAGGTTCGGATGGGCTACTTGATCGTTGATGCTGATCGGCATCTTCTTGTTTAACTTCATTTGCATTCTCTCTTTCGAGCTCGGTCCCCTGTCGCAATGTGCGTCGGGAGTCCTCCACATCCTCATCTCTTCTTGTTTCCATTCGATTGAGTGAAGTGCTGTCATCACGTTGTCGTATTTGATTGTCTTCAAATGTGGTTTGATCTTGTTCCAGTCTTCGATCGATGGATGACTGAATCCTGCTTTGTCCCTCCTGAACCAATGCTCGACTGTCGTCTTCTTGATTCCTGTCTTCTCGTGCAACTCCTTGACAGATGTCTGTTCTCTCATGTAATCCACGAATTCCTGTTGCTCGGGTAGATTCTTTCTCGTTACCATCTCGTAGTCTTTGTACTTCTCCATCAACTCGGGATTGTTCATTATCTCTTCGACCATCACTTCGTCTGCTAGAGATATTTGTATTCTCGCTCCCGTTGATCTCAGATTCTTGCCTTGAACTAACTTGGTTGCGTGTTTCAGTGAGTCTTCCTTCGTGTCCATTGTTGTTGGCGTGCGCCACAATCCAGATTCTTTCTCTTCTGTGGGGAGCACCGACACCTGCAGCTGGAATATTGAACGCCCTGACTTCGTATCCCTCTCCTTCCAAGTCAGTGCACACAGTCTCGAAGACCATGCCGTCTTGGAGGTTAACAAGACCTTTGACATTTTCTCCAATAACCCACCTCGGCTTAAACTCTTGGATGATTCGAAACATCTCAGGCCAGAGATGTCTGTCGTCACTCGTTCCTTTTTGTTTGCCTGCGACCGAGAACGGTTGGCAGGGGAAACCCCCTGTGATGATTTCGGGAAGTTCAATTCCATCTGTTTCAAATCTTTCTTTTGTGATTTCTTTAACGTCATTATATATCTTAGCTCCTTTCCAATGTTTTTGCAGCACTAATTTGCAATATTTATCCATCTCGCAAAAAGCTACGGTCTTAAATCCTATTCTTTCTAAACCATAGCTAAAGCCACCTAGTCCACTAAATAAATCTAGTAGTTTCATTAACAGTTTTCTTTCGATACGTCTGTGTCACCTTTTACTAACCAAACATAAGACCATTCAGTTGATCCAGGTGTGCATTTTTTTCCAACTTTAACGGAATAAGAACAGCCTACTAATAGTAAAGCTGTGTATAATATTAAAAATGTTTTCATTTTTTTATATCCTCTTTCTTTTGTAGATTAGCAAAAGGCACTGAGTCATGTACATTACCTGACACAGATATTCTTGTGCAATCTGATTTAAATGGACTCACGTAATGTTTTAACCACGCTGGAAAGATATACATATCACCCACTTCAGGAAACTGTGATTGGTAAGTTATAGCTTCTCTTGTTCCTTCACCGTAAGTAAACTGTATGCTACCAGGTCCACCAGATCTACCGCTATACGCTTTGTTTTCTGCTTTTAATTCATCAGGTATTTGACAATAAATAACGAATGATAGTTTGCCATCATGATCGTGCGGTGGGTTATAATCAAATTGTTTTTGATAGTTTATCCATAACGCAGAGATAACGTACTCTGGTTTAAACTTAGGTTTTTTATTCATAAAAGATTCGTGGGCTTTGTCATAGACACCAATGTAATTGGCTAACCAAGGCACTAAGACTCCCTTGTCCCTGAACCCTACTTCTTTATGCAGTTGTCCTGCTAACTTAGAAGTAAAATCTTCTTTGCTAGCTTCTCCTTCACTTAACAATAGCTTGATAAATTCATCAGCTACTTTCAACTTTACAAGACATGGACCCCAATTATAGGTCATGACTTGTATCTTTTCTCGTTGATCTTTCTTCATGCTTCCTCCTTTGTATAATGATTAACGATTTGTTTTAATTTACTACGCTTAGTTATGGCGTAAGGTAAAAATAATTTGGCAACGTGGTAGGCTTGTCGGTGGCTGCATCTCCATTTCCACTGCAGCATGTGCCCACCCTTACGTGGTTTACGTAAGACGGTGCCTATCTTTAATGTTTTAAGAATGTGAGCAACGGTAGGTTTATCTGTCATCGCAACTTCCATAGATATCCTCCAACAATTATATTTTTTCTTTTTACTTCTTTTATATTCCCAATACTTTTTATACATGACAGTACCTTCACCATCAAACAACCCTGCTAAATAACTTATTTCTTCTTCCATAAATCCATGAACCAATCGACGACAGCGCAAATAAAAATACCTAACAACACAGCCATACAAAATAAACCAAAGACTAGATAAAACAAAAGACCTAAAATGAACTCTATTATTTTGCGAGTCATTTCTTTTTATGTCTTCCCATGTACCAATCACCAGGTTCATAGTCCCATCGTTTACCATGGTGTCCGCGTATATCCGCGTACCACATTCGAAGTCTAACAATGAGTTTCTTAATCAACATTGCTGTACCCCGTTCCCTGTTTCCTGTTCCGCCATCTCTTCTGCCAAGACCAAGAGTTTAGTTTAGAGCTTTTATGTTCGATAACCTTGTACACGGTATCAATAATCTTTCTCCATGTTTCTTTCACATCGTCTATCGCATCAGGTATTGTCTTCATCTTCTCCTTTAAAAAATCTCTTTAGCTGCTTTTTATATTCTTTTTCATCCTGTTCTTCATAGCGGACAACGTCTTCTATTTCGTCTGTATTTTCTTCGGGTTGTTTTTTTATTTTAATAATGTGTTTAATACTCACAGGGCTCCCTTATTTCTAAATTGATCAAACATAACCTTTTGTAGCTTATCTAATCTTTCTTTTAAAGTTTTGTTTTCTGTCTCTAACTCATCAATACGTCTCGTTAAGTCCAAGGGTCCTCTGTCATCTGCTAAAATTTTTAAATCACCTACTGTGACTTCAGTCCCAATGACACCTGCATCAACCTGTTTTTTATATTCATCTAATTGCTTTACAAAAGCTATAGCATCTTCTTTAGTTATCATAAACAATCCATGCAATAGTTTGGGTTCGTCGCTGACCATTCACCTGGTTTAGGTGTACAGCCACAACCTTGACAGTGTGTTCTCTTCATTTCACAATCCCATAAGTTATTCTAAACATACCTTTGATTGGATCCCAATAAAACTTATCGAATGCTCTCTCTGTTTTACTGCAACTTGTTAGTGTCAATACCACTATAATCATAGCTAGGGTTTTCATCTTCTATTTCTCCTTTTGATTCACATTGAGGACACTGCACCACAATATCTTTCTTGGTATATACGTCCTGTTTAACTCTAAAATATCCGTTTCCATTACATCGGGGACAAATCATTATTCCTATCCTCCCTTAATAAATGTAGGGCTTTACCGTGTCTAAAGTCTTCTATGTTTTTACGTCTTTCTTCAATTCTATCTTTAACTGTTTCGTATACGTACTTCCAATTACGACCAGCTAATTGGCAAACTAATCTAAAGTCTGAACTTTGATTAACAATCCAATTAATTGAAAACTCTGCTTCCCTTAGATCAGAACCTCTTAATGCATCTTCTAAGGCCTTACCTAAAACTGAGATCCAAAGTTTTTGTTCGGGATCTTTACCTCTTTCAAAGAGATTTATAACGTTATCATTTGCCGTTCCGGGACGATATTTTGCCATTTAATTTCTCCGCTTTCTCTTTTGCAACTGCTTCAATTGTTTTACTGATGGACAATTTAGCGCCCGGCAATAAAACTTTCGACAACTGTTGTAATGTATTATATGCTTCATGTGTTAGTGAAACGTTTCTATATTTACTAGTATCAGTCATATTTTACTTTCTCCATTTTTTAGGGGCAGAATATAGGATAACTCAACGGAGGTCAAATGAAATTTTTATTAATAATGCAGGTGTGTTCAGCCATGAGTATGTCTTGTATGGATCCTATGAATGCGGGTGAATATAAGACCCATTTTGACTGTGCAACCGCAGGTTATCTTAATGCTATGGGATTGACTAGAGAGATAGGTCAAGAGATTGTTAACCGTGATAGAATCACAGTAAAGTTTGAGTGTAAGCCTTTCAACGCTGTTTAATTATTGAGGCGGGTCATCGCCACAAACATATCCAATAACTTGTTTACCATCGTACTCGTGATAAACGTGATTAGTAAACATCTTACGTTTTTTTCTTTCGTGAACTTTTACGTTGTGATGAAACCAAGACTCGCAGCTCTCTTTCGATGGGATTTCGAAAGAAGTCATCTCGATATTACCCAACAGAGTTAAGTACAATAAAGTTATCGTCACTATATTCTCCATTTATCATTTTGGTTTTTTACCGTTTACTACGGTAGATATAAAATTACCATGTTTATTTGTATACTCTACAGCATATTCTTTTTTATGGTCAAGTTTAGATTTTAATTTTTTAAAAGACATGGCCTCCATATCCTCTGATGCATCTTTACTTAATTCCCTAACTTTGTATTTGTATCTCATATTTTCCTTTCTTTAATTTTTATAGGATATTATTTGACGGTTGTCAACGCCCTTGGCCTATGTATTTCTTACGATGGGGTTTTCTTTTATTCAACCGCTTGGTGTGTACACCTGGTCGTTTTTTAGGAGTTCGTTTGTGATAATTGCTTACACCAAATAAAGGTTTCTTTTTAGCCATGATCTGGTGGAAACTCTTCCATTAATTTTATTTTAGTATTAGCATTGGCTTCGATGTATTTAATTACACCATTTACTTTCTGCTCTAGATCTGCACCACAGTTTACACATCTGTAAAAATCATCAGCTAAGAATACTAGTATTGTTAGTTCTCTACAATCAGGACATTTTCCGGTAACTATTTTTGCGTGATGAAATTCTTTCATTACTCTAGTATTAATGCTTTTATAGAAAAAGATCCATCTATATTTTTCTCTAATTCTGCTTTAGATTTAATACATTTATATTCTATATTTTCTTTAGGAGTTCTTGTTGCTTCACGTTTATGCTTTAAACAGATTGACATAGAAGATTTTCCTGTCTTTGGATCAATCTGTATTCTATGCTCCTTGATATCAGGTCCTATAAACATCAACAGGGCTACGATATGCTCGATCATTTTGTTACAAGTCCCTTGTTAGGTCCGTGTTTAATTCTATATTTGTGTGTACCTGTACCATTTATTTCAACCTCTTGTTTAAGATCTCTAATAAACTTCATTTGTTTAGCTTTTTTCTCTTGATCAGAGATATATTGTAATACTTTTCTAGTGACTCTTTCCATTTGCTCTTACCTTATCTTTTAATATTTCTATGTCAGTTAAAGCTTTGTCCATTTGCTTCTGTACATATTCTATGTTTACTTTGTTGTGCATCATATCTTCTATTCTTACTTCTATCTTCTCGGTGGTTTTATAAAGATCCTCCAACAACATCAGCTGTTCTTGATCCACGGGTAACTGCTCACTTTTTTTTAGTAAATCTGCCTGGAATAGTTCTCTTGATGTCTCTAGTGATACTAACCTAGCCGTTAGTTCTGTGTATGCGAACACACCTAATGCTACAGCAGCTACAATACCCAGTATTGTTTTAAGATCTGTGCTTACTTTTGTTCCTTCTTTTAAATTCATTTTGGCATTGCCTGTTCCATTATTACAACATCAGGATTATCTTTTAGATATTGTATCTTTAAATTTTCCC
>Ga0181380_1000181_pt1 | contig 28375 bp, 46 predicted proteins | sample 3SPOviralmetaG_FD_130116 | JGI IMG/M metagenome (GOLD analysis project Ga0181380, IMG submission 130116) | Marine viral communities from the oligotrophic San Pedro Time Series (SPOT) site, San Pedro Channel, CA, USA - 3 SPOT_SRF_2009-08-19 | ecosystem: Environmental > Aquatic > Marine > Strait... | reverse complement strand
TTTGGTACTTATACCAAGCGGAACAAAGACAGGTAAAGTGTTTAGCCAAAAGCCTGTAAGCGGTGATGGTGATTTTACTTTCACTCGTGCAAGTGCTGCTACGAGAGTTAATGCAGATGGTAATATAGAGAAGGAGACTCAAAACAAACTCTTGCGGAGTAATAAGTTTGATACTACTTGGGGTACAACAAACTCAAGTGTAACAGGAGGTCAAAGTGGATACGATGGTAGTTCGGATGCTTGGCTTTTAAATGTTACAGGAGGTACTTGTTGTCAGCAAATTGCTCAAAATGTAAGCGTTAGCGGCGTGAATACATTTTCTGCTTATGTTAAAAAAGGAACAAAGGAAGGTTGTTTGCTTTATGCATCAGGAAGTGGTAATCCTTATGTTGATTTTAATTTAGCAACAGGAAGTGTCATTGCCCTCAAAAATGGTGCAATTGATGCGAAAATAGAATCAGTAGGCAATGATTGGTATAGATGCTCTGTTTCATTTACGGGTTCAATTAATCAAGTTCGTATTTATGTGGCTGATGCATCGGGTGGTATTAGTCAAACAAGCGGAAACATCTACATCCAAGATGCCCAACTTGAGCAGGGACTTGTAGCAAGAGACTACATAGAAACAACTGCTGCTGCCGTAGAGGGAGGTATTACTGATAATGTACCAAGATTGGACTATACGGATAGTTCGTGTCCTGCACTATTGTTAGAGCCACTACGGACTAACTTAATTTCACACTCGGAATACTTTGGTGCGAGTTCTTGGAGTAAAGCAAATGTTACATTAACGAGTAATAATACAATATCTCCAGATGGCAAACAAAATGCATCTAAAATAGAAGCGACTGCATCAGATAGTTCTTTGCAAGATTCAGTAGCAATAACATCAGGCACAACATACACCTTTAGCGTATATTTAAAGACAATTAGTGGTACTTTAAACACAAACATAAGTTTAGGCTCACCTGCATTTCCAAATACAGAGGGCGATGGTGGGCGAACAAAAGAAATTGTAGTAACAAATGAGTGGAAACGCTTTAGTATTACTTCAACATCAGATGCAAGTGCAACATCGGGAATAGGTGTAGGTGGTTTCAATAGTTTCTCAACAGGAGAAGAAGTTTATGTATGGGGCGCACAACTTGAAGCAGGAGCCTACGCAACATCCTACATACCTACCTATGGGAGTAGTGTAACTCGTGTAGGTGATTCTTGTAGCAAGACAGGTGTGAGTGATTTGATTGGTCAAACGGAGGGAACTTTGTTTTTTGATGTAAACATTTCGCGCGTTGCAGGTAACGAAGCAATCGGAACAATAAATTCGGGAGGATATGCTAACCACGCAACAATACAAAGAATTGGAAATACTATTCAATTTGTTAGAAATTCAGCAACACAAAGCGGAGCAACAATAGTAACAAGCGCAACAATTACCGCAGGGCGTTACAAGTTGGCTATTGCATACAAAAGCGGAGATACGGCTTGTTTTTTAAACGGGGCGCAAGTTAGCACTACCCAAGCGCAAACCTTTACTAATGCAACTTTAAATGTGGTAAGAATTAGTGGCGATGCTATTGGAGCGTTGCCGATAAGTGATAGCTACAAACAAGCTCTACTATTTAAGACACGACTATCTAACCAAGAATTAGCAGCACTAACAACAATCTAATATGAAAACATTTAGAAAATACTCATTCGGCTCTAAAGGAGCAGCAACTACTAAACTGAATGCCTTACCTAAAGATGAGGAAGGCAACCCTACGCATAGCCACGCTATCGTACATCTCGGTAATCTCGTAGAGAAAGAAGGTACATACGATGATGAAGGTGAAGTAATCACTGAACCTGTACTATCTTCTACCTACCATATAGATGTTCTATGGGATGGTGAGCCTGTAGAGTCTTGGGATAGTGCTATGGTATGGTGTGCGCCATTAGGCGTTCATACTTTCGGTTCATCTTCTGCTATTGCGGAATGGACAGAGGCTTGTAAGGAGTTGCATCCTGAATACTTTCCAGAGCCAGAAGAAAATCTGATCAATGGGTAAGGATCGTTACAATGTTCCTCAGGACAAGAGGAGAGGATGCCTGTGCAAAGATGGGAAGAGATATTCCAGAGAGTGTTGCGAAGGTGATTACATGAATCAGGGTATAGGCAAGATCTACAAAGATGAAACTGAGTAAGAATCTAACATTAGGGGAGGTTACAAAATCAGCAAGTGCGATAAAGAAAGGTATCTCTAACGAGCCTACTATTGATCACATGGAGAATCTAAAGCTAATAGCAGAGAATATCTTTCAGCCATTAAGAGATAAGTTTGGAGTGCCTATTGGGATAAGTTCTGGATATCGCAGTCCTGATCTTAACAAGGCAATTGGAGGTAGTATTACATCTCAGCATTGCAAAGGACAAGCACTTGATATTGATGCTGATATGTTTGGTGGTGTAACCAATAAGGAGATCTTTGATTATATTAAAAACTCGCTAGACTTTGATCAGTTGATCTGGGAGTTCGGTGATAAAAACAACCCATCATGGGTGCATTGTAGTTTTATAAGTAACGGCAATCGTAGACAGATCCTACGAGCCATCAAGAAAAACGGAAGAACAGGATATGAACTTTATTAAGATCTTCAAGGACAATAATGATTGGAATGAAAAGACCATCATTGGATTTATGTCGTTTGCAGTTATGGTGGTGGTAATGATTGCTGATGTGGTTACAGGTGCATTTGGAAAGGATCTAGCGATCAATCAATTTACCTACAACTCATTTGTGTTTGTAACATTAGGCAGCTTTGGAATTGCAGGTCTAGAAAAGGTAGCTAAGAGATGACAGAGACAGATATCAGATTAATCCTGCTTAACGCAAGTACATTTGCGATTAGCTTCGCACATATAGAGATGGCATTGAAGATTGCGCTGCTCCTAATCTCTATAGGATATACTGCGCAGCGTTGGTATCTAATGCACAAGGGCAATGGCTCAGGAGAATAAGACTTTTCTAAAAGAAAATTGGTCAATGTTGATCTGGCTTGTTGCAGCAGTCTTTGCAGCAGGTGGTATTTATGCTGAGTTCTCATCCCTAAAGATGGAGTTGAATGTAGTTCATGAAAGATTAGATAAAAAGATTCTAGTCATAGAGAATCTAGAGGGAAGGATTTACGATATTGAAAAACACTTAGAATACGAAAAAGGATATAATGAATCACAAAGAAACAAGCCAAGATAGTTTTGCAGACTTCGTTAATGAACTAACAAACCTAGAGCAACCTAGTTGCAACATTGATAATCCTGAAGATTGCGAAGCATGTGGATCGTAATAAGAGCAGTTCTAATAGGGCTGCTTTTTTGGTCTTGTGGTGCGAAGTATCACCTAAATCGTGCGATTGCAAAAGATCCTCAGATCCTAGATTCAGTTGCCCTGAAAGTGGACACTCTAATCATAACTCAAAAAGAAGAGGTTAGAGACACTTTAATTCTTGAGAAAGTAGATACTATCACTTTAGAGAGAAACGGCATTAGAATTGATCTTAGGAGGGTATACGACACTATAGAGGTAGATGTTCAATGTCCTAGTGATACTATCAGGATCCAGAAGGAGATTAAAGTACCTCAACTTGTCTATCAGGAAAAGAACTTTGATAGGAAGTATCTATATATGTTGATTATCTCAATAATCCTTTCTACCTTCGGTCTTATTAAATTACTTAAGTAATTATATATTATATATATATTATACTACTCTGAAAGAGTAACTAACTATAATACTATATATTACTCTCTTACAGAGAGAAACTATGACTAGAAGACAAAAAAGTATAGCTATAGAGATGGGTAAGTTAGAGGATGATTACAATAATCACTTCTTATCGCATTTTGGATTTCATGATGAACAGAGATCTGATCATTCTAATTTCTGGAAGTATTATCAAACAGATCAGAGCATATGACAATGAGAGAAGCACAGACTTTAGCAGTTAGCCTTAATGATAAGGGATATACTGCTTGGGCAGTTCAGGGGTTTAGCGTTAAGCTAACAATCAATGGAGTAGTATACGAAATTAAAGAAGCAGATGAGAGATCCTAACATTGATAGATATCTTCACAAGATGGCTATGTTATTCCAGAACTTAGGATCCGAATCAACTCCTGAAGAAAGGATCTACGCTAAGGAAGAAGAGAGAAGATACTTAGGTAGAATAGCAGAGATTGATTCAGAGTATGCTGAGAGATTAGGATATGACTGATCATACTAAAATAGAGATAATCTTAGGCAAGATCCCTAGCCTAAACAAATTCTACTCCTCACCTCATTGGACATTCAGATCCAGAGAGAAGACTAAATGGAAGGAGATCATTTCTGATCAGTTAGATTATGACTTTCAATTTGAGTATTGCGTAATTACTGCAAAGGTCAATTACAGGTATGATCTAGACAATTGCATAATGGCTATTAAGTTCACTCAGGATGCATTGGTTGATGCAGGAATGATAGCAGATGATAATAAGAAGTTCATCAAGTCAGTTAGGATAGAACCTGCTACAGACATCCCTAAGGATTCATCAGTGATCCAGATAGAGGGAAAAATAATTCACAAACTTTTTTAATAATTCTTTGTAGTCTCAGATTTTATTCTTTTCTTTGAAATATCAAAAGAGAGAGAGATATGAAATCAATTAAAATCACAAAAGGCTTTTACAAGATCAATCACCCAAAAGGTCTAATTTACATTGCTCACGATAAAGATGTAGAAGGAGAATGTAAATGGAATGTATGGAGCGATGACTTTGAAATTTTAGAATTTATGGATGGCCTTTGGTATACCAAGAAAGAAGCCTTAGATATGATTGAATCAGAAATAAATTAAATAGAGATATGAATACAGAGAACATTTATCAGATCATTGATGATCTAGAAGGATTCGCAGAGAGAGTAGGAAGCGAATGGATGAAGGAAAGACTAGCAATGCTAGAGGTGCACATTATTAATCAATCAAGTAAATAATCATGAAGAAAGCAAAAGTAGTTGCGGTTAATCCGCAGGGAGATTATCAGTTAAAGGATGGAAGAACTTTATACAAGTTCGCTCTAACATTTGACAATGGAGATTCAGGAGAATACTCTTCAGTTAAACCAGATCAGACTAAGTTCGTAGTTGGTATGGAAGCAGAGTATGAATTGAATGCTACTCAATATGGTAATCGCATCAAGCCTGTTTACAATCAGGGCGGTGGTTTCTCAGGTGGTGGATATTCTGGAGGTAGTTACTCTTCAGGAGGAGACACTAAGCAAAAGATGATCGTAAAGCAATCCTGTTTAAAAGCAGCAGTTGATCTCTTAAAAGACAAAGGTGCTAAGAGCACAGATGTTCTAAAGGTCGCTGACTCATTTGTGAGTTGGGTTATGGAAGAGGATAAGCAGGAGACTACATATGATAATCACTTCTCTTCCAGAGAGGAAAAGATAGAGGTAGCTAATGCTATCGTAAACGGACAAGCAACAGATGATAACTTACCATTCTAGTTGATTGATTGTGTTAGGTAGAGAGGGGTAGAAATACTCCTCTTTTTTTTTCTCAGGATCTGAGATATTAAAAATGTTTGTTAAATTAGAGGGATGATACATAAACACATAATACAATCAAATAAGACTCTACGCTATCTAGAGAGAGCAAGAGAGGGAAAGATAGCAGAAGCATCAAGATTTGGTGCGCCAGAGATAGATGAATATCTAAGATTCAAGAAGGGAAACTTCGTAGTAGTAACAGGACACGCTAATGTAGGAAAGACTCACACGATGACATACCTGCAATTACTACATACCTTAGAGAATGGAACTAGATGGCTGATCTATTCTTCAGAGAATGAGGTTCAATCACTCCAGAGAAAGATCATTGAATTTCTAGCAGGAAAGCCAATCAATCAGATTGATGAGCAGACCTTCTGGAGACATCACGCTTTTGTTGAAGGACATTGGGCGTTTATAGATTCAGAGTTAATCGTTAATGCTTTTGAGTTATTAGATATTGCTAGAGAGATCTATGATGCTTGGGAGTTTCAGGGAATGATGATAGATCCTTATAACTCGCTAACGATAAAGAAGGAAGATGTAGGTAAAGGGATCACAACGCATGAATACCATTACGAGGTAACAAGCCATATTAGAAAGTTCTGTAAGGAATATGGTGTAACGACAATAGTCAATACGCATCCTGCAACACAAGCACTAAGACAAGTTCATAGAGGATCTCATGAATATGTAAATCATACGATGCCACCTATGGCTAGTGATGTTGAAGGTGGTGGTAAATTCGTGAACCGCAGTGATGAATTCTTTGTGATCCATAGATACACACAGCATAGTCAGGATTGGATCTTTACAGATATCCATGTAAGGAAGGTAAAGGAGTTAGAATCTGGAGGTAGACCTACTCCATTAGATTTACCGATCAGGATGGAATCTACAAATGGAAACTGCGGTTTTAGGATGAGCGGAAAAAACTTAGTAACTAAAGAAACACAATTAGATGGATCTCCATTTTGAAGGTAATAGGCTATACTATATGGAAAAGGAAGCAGAGTTATATCAGGCTCTGGACTACCTAAGTAAAGAATTAAGTGATCAGGAATCAATGACTAAAGAACAAATGTGGGAGGTGTTTCATATCTGTGCTGATACCGCAGCAGTCTATAGACATATAACAGATTACTTTACGACTCTAGATAAACTGATCCTAGATGCTAGGATTAAGAATGGGAAATTGAAGCAGGAGTTGTATGATCTGAAGAAAGAGAATCACAAATTAAATGAGATGCTAAATAGAGAGATGGATGGATTTTAAAAGAAAGATGCTCAACGGACAGAGGTTTGAGATCAATAGTATGGAGTTCGTGTGTATGGAGACTCATGCATATCTTCAAACGAGAACCGATCAGGAAGAATCAGATATTGATGTAGGATCTAGTTATTACATAGTCAGGAACACATCAACAGGGAGGCTACACAGGATCCCATTTCAAAAGATAATAGATAAAGAAAAAGAGATAACATGGAAGATTTAAGTAAGATATTGAAGGAGTATTATGATGAGATCAATCTGATCCCTAATGATAGCAGAGAAACAGAACAGGTGTATGCGAGATCTGCTATGATGGTGTCAATGAGAAAGTATATGACCTTGATGCAGATCGGTAGGATCTTTGATAAGAATCACGCTACAATACATCACGCAGTAAAGAATCACGAGATAAATCATGATTGGAGTGAGTTGTATAGATTCTACTTCTCAACCGCAACACAGATGCTTCTGGATTGCCCTATTGAGAACATTCAAAGTGATAACAGACTTCAGGCTCAGTTCACTAGACAGAAGATGAGAATTGTAGAACTAGAGTATGAAGTGCAGAAATTAACACTCAAGTGTCAGGAATTGCGTGATAATTGCAGTATATTACGAAAACAGAATAAAAACTTTAAAGAGTTGATAAATGCAGATTGAATTTAGCCCTTTATATGGATTGATGTTTGGACTTAATTATGCTTACTATCCTGAGGATATTGAGCGTAAGCCATTGCACCTGATCCAGATGGGGCTAGGTTTAGTTATGGTACAAATAGCATGGGAAGAATAGAAACATTCTACAGGAAGAATTTCAAGAGACTCACAGGATTTATTAAGGAATATACTGATGGTTCTTATGAGATTGCATCTGACATAGTTCAGATGGTGTTTCTACGACTTTTAGAATTAGAGAGCGAAGGGAGAACCAACTTTTACGAGGAGGACTCCCTTAACTTTTTTTATGTCTATAGATCATGCATCAATACAGCATTCAAATATCAGAGAGCAAAGAAGAGAATCAACAAGGTATCTCTAGAGGATTTACATATTGACTACCATTTAGATCAGCCATATCCAGAGGAGAAAGCAGCACTTGAGAAACTCATAACGATAATGGAGGATGAGATGAAGGAACTGCATTGGTATGATGAGAAGATGATCAGGATCCATATGGAGGGGACGAGTATGAATCAGATCCATAGAGAGACAGATATAGGTTTAACATCAATTAAGAATACGATCAAGAATGGCAAAGCAAGAATCCACGACAGGCTCAGAGAAGATTGGGAAGACTTCAACAACGGAGACTACGAACAAATCTAAAAGAGGTAGACCTAAGAAGAAAAAGCCTAAAGGCTTAGGAGATACCATTGAGCAGATCACAGAAGCAACAGGAATCAAAAAGGTAGTCAAGGCTATCGCAGGTGAGGATTGTGGATGTGATGAGCGTAGAGATAAGTTGAATAAGATATTCCCTTACTCAAGACAACCTGAATGCTTAGAGCCTGATGATATTGAATACTTAGATTCTGGTGTTTTAAGAAAGACAACTCTAAAGTATGAGGATCGTGAGAGGATCGCTACAATTCATGCTAGAGTGTTTAACCATAAGTTTGACATCCCCTGTACCTGTTCGCCTAAGATCTGGATGCAATGGATGAGAGAACTTCAGGAGTTACTAGATGTCTCTAAATAATTATCTAAAGAAGGGATTGCAACAATCCGATGATAGAACCAATCATTGTATATCCATAGGTAAAGATGGTGAGGCTTTGTTTAAGGAATTAACAGGTGCTATCAAATCGGAACTAGAAGATGATAAGAAGCACATTGACTTCTATTGGGATGGTAAGTGTATTGATGTAAAAGGATTAAAGCCTATGCATAAGCACGGCTTCATTCTTCTGGAGTTTCTTAATGTATGGGGATATCACGGATGGTGTGCTAAAGATTCTAAAGCAGACTACATAGCTTTTCAATTTCCTGATAGGTTCTATGTGTTTAAGAAAGATGATCTCAGACAGAGGGTGATTGACAAGTGCGAAAAGTATAGCCCTGATGTTGTATTAAGGAAGAACAGAGTGAAGCCTTCACAGGGACTTTATAAGTGGATAGGGAGATTCGGAAAGCAGGATGTGTTCACCTATCTAAGAATAGAAGATGTTCAAGATCTTCTAATAGAAGAAATCAAATACTAGAGAAATGATATTGATATTATTTGGGATAGGATTAGGCATTGGTCTTAATCAGATCAGATCACTCAATAGGAGAGTTGATGATCTAGAGGAGTTCATTGGAGAAACTTTTTTTGATGATGATAGTGAGTAATTAAAAATCTTTGTTTATATTTATCTCATCATTTAAAAAGAGAGAGATGAAAAAGATTGATTGGAACAAAGTAGCAGTAGTTGCATTCTTGCAGACTATGGTCATTCTAGGAATGATTGCTATGATAGCAGTATTTGAATTAGTAGAAATCTTAACCTGTTACTCATGTTGATGTTAGATGGTGCTGACTACGATCAGCAATGGTTAATAGATAAGGCAAGAGGTGATGAGTTCTATTATGGAGCATTGAATAAGATAGCATTATCCTCTTCTAGTTGCAAGATGCTTCTAGATAGTCCTAAGACATTCTATAATGTTCAGAAGTATGGATCAGTAGAGTCATCTCCTGCTCTTCTAATGGGCAGGGTGATTCATGTGATGATCTTAGAGCCTCAGAACTTTGATGATATCTTTGAGGTAGTAGATGTAGCTAGTAAGAACACTAAAGCCTTTAAAGAGGCTCAGTTAGATAATCCTAAGACTTGTATCACGAGAAAGGATAAGGAAGCAGGAGATCGTATGGCTGATGCTTTTAACAGGAATGAATTAGCGTTGAGTTATCTATCAGGATCTGAATGCGAAGTTCCTATGATAGATCTGATCGGAGGCTTTCCGTTTAGAGGCAAAGCAGATATCCAGAGAGGAGGAGAGATTATTGATCTTAAGACAACCACAGACTTAAAAGCCTTCAGGTATTCAGCAGACAAATACGGATATGATCTACAATGTTATATCTACTGCAATCTATTTAAGACATCCTACAAGGACTTCACCTTTGTAGTATTAGACAAGTCATCTACAGACATAGGTATCTACGATGTATCAGAGGAGTTCTACAAGAGAGGAGAAGCAAAGTTCAATAGAGCAATCTCTTTGTACAGAGACTTCTTTGTTAGAGGTCAGGATCTAGATACTTACACAATTACAGGGACATTATGAAAGTGCTTGAATTATTTGCAGGATCCAGAAGTATCGGTAAGGTTTGCGATGTTTTAGGATATGAAGTATTCTCTTCAGATATCAATGCTTTTGATGGGATTGATTATGTAACAGATATACTAGACTTTGAGGAAGGACAAGTGCCTTTCATACCTGACATCATCTGGGCATCGCCACCTTGCACAAGCTATTCAATAGCTGCTATTAGTCATCATAGAAAGGATGGAGTAGCAACATCTGACTTCGCTAAGAAGAGTGATATGATGATGGCTAGACTTCAGGAGATATTAGAATACTTCTTAAAGTTAAATCCTGATCTGATCTATTATGTGGAGAATCCTAGAGGGATGCTGAGAAAGATGCCCTTCATGAGTTACTATCCATTAAGACATACATTGACCTATTGTCAATATGGAGATGATAGAATGAAGCCAACAGATATCTGGACAAACAACTTTAATTGGAAACCTAAACCAATGTGTAAGAATGGCGCACCTTGTCATGTTGCTGCTCCTAGAGGAAGTAAAACAGGTACTCAGGGATTAAAGGGAAACTATGAGAGAAGTATAGTGCCTCCGATCCTGTGTGCTGAAGTCCTAATCAGCATATGAAGAAGCATACTAAGATCTATATGAAGCACTTCAATTATGTTCTGGATGATTTCATTCCCTGTGAGATCTGCGGAGGTAGAGCAGTTGATATTCATCATATAGAGAATAGAGGAGCAGGAGGTGCTAAGGACAAGGACAGAATAGAGAACCTAATGGCTCTATGTAGAGCAGATCATATTAAGTACGGAGATGTACCTGATAGAGTTCAATGGTTAAAGGACATACATAATAGATTGATATGAACAAGATGAACCAATTCCTACGCATAGCAAATGCCAGACTAAAGAAGGTGTACCCTAACAAGATGCAGAGAAAGGCTTGGGCTGCTAATATGTGGCGCAGGTATGTTGAGAGACAGAACATAGAACACGACCTTTAACACCAAAGAGAGATGAGTATAACAGATTTATGTCTACGAGATTTAGACGATAACGGAATTGAAAACGACTGACTATGCATAAGTATTTTGACATTGAACTATTCGGATGGAATAGAGTTAAGCCTGATTGGTGGAATCTAACAATCTTAAGAGTGGCTTCAGGTAATTGGAGTTGGCATCTATTTATGATGGAGGAGAATCTTGATGGTTGCTTTGTGGAGTGGTTTAAATTTAACATAAACAAGTAATGAGCAAGAGCGATCAGATCCTAGTGAATAGGAAAAACTTAGAAATGTTTATCAGCATTCTAACACAAGTACATTTAAGAGGTCAGTTATCCAGAGATGAGCAATCGTTCTTAGGAAAGTTCGTAGATTTACCTCCTTCACCTGCTCAACCTAACAGATCGCAGAGAAGGCTAAATCAGAAGATGATCAATCAGATTATCAGAGAGGATCGTAAACGCAAAACAAATGAATAAGGTTATATAGTTATGGAAAGAGTAGACATTAAGCAGGTTAGATCAAACCCTGATAATCCTAGATTAATAAAAGACTATAAGTTTGAGAAGCTAGTAAATAGCATTAAAGAGTTTCCACAGATGTTAGATCTTAGACCTATAGTAGTGAATCAGGATATGATCGTATTAGGAGGCAACATGAGATTAAAGGCTTGTGAGGAAGCAGGACTAACAGAAGTGCCTATCATCTTTGCAGATAACCTTACTCCAGAACAAGAGAAGGAATTCATCATTAAAGATAACTCTTCATTCGGTGAATGGGATTGGGATCTTCTAGCTAATCAATGGAACACAGATCAACTTATTGATTGGGGTATGGATCTTCCAAAAGAGTGGTCTTTAGATCCTGAGGAATTAGGAGAGGACTTTAGCCTAGCAGATGGAGACAGAGAACCATTTCAGCAGATGACATTCAAACTAGCAGATGAACAAGCAGAGCAGATTAAGAATGCTCTAGATGATATCAAGAAACTAGAAGAATTTAAGTATGTAGAAACATTTGCTAATGAGAATTCAAATGGTAATGCACTATATCTAATTATTATGCAATGGGCAGAGCAAAGGAAATAATAGTAAAAGTTATACCAACTCCTGAGGCTAATGCTTTTGTTAAGAAGAATCATTACTCAGGGAAGGTAGTTATGAACTCTGTGCTGCACTTCGGTGCATTCCTAGATGGGAAATTGCATGGAGTGATGAGTTATGGTAATCCTATTGATAAGCGTAATGTCCTTCCATTCGTTAGAGGCACTAAATGGAATGAGATGCTAGAATTGAACAGGATGGCATTTGATGACTATCTTCCGAAGAATAGTGAGTCCAGATGCATAGCGATCAGCATCCGACTGATAAAAAAGAATGCTCCTCACATTAAATGGATACTATCATTCTCAGATGGTACTCAATGCGGTGATGGAACTATATATAGAGCATCAGGATTTGATCTATGTGGAATCAATAAGAACTCCACGATATATAGACTTCCTAATGGAGAAACCATTGCAAAGCATGGAACGAGCAAAAGAGACTTCACAGGAGCAAAGAAGTTGAAAGGCTTCCAATTGAGATACTTATACTTCATAGATAAGAAGGCAAAGGAGAATCTAACTCTTCCTATCATTCCATTCTCTAAGATTGATGAGATAGGAGCAGGAATGTATAAGGGGAAAAAAATAACCCTCCAAGAGAGGAGGGCTACTTAGAGCGGTAGGATGGATTTGCACCTCACCTTCTATCTGGATGATAGATGTGCTACTATTACACTACTACCGCATTTGATAGCTACAATATACAAAATACTTTCAACAAACAATGGACAAAACTGAACAACATAAAAAAGCAATGCTAGAAGCACTAGAGAAATCTCTAGGAGTAGTTACCTCAGCCTGTAAGAGCGTAGGGATAGGAAGGACTACTCATTACTTATGGATGGATAATGATCCAGAGTATAAGAGAGCAGTAGATGATGTATCCAATGTTGCTCTGGACTTTGCGGAATCACAACTGCATCAACAGATTAAAGGAGGGAATCCTAGTAGCACGATCTTCTATCTAAAGACTAAAGGCAAGAAGAGAGGATATGTTGAGAGACAGGAGATAGCCCATGAAGGGCTGAAGACATTCCAGATAGAGGAAGTGGATGAGCAAGATCCAAGTTAATAAAGTCTACGGACATCTTAAGAGATCAGATAAGAAGATAGTAGTAGAACAGGGAGGTACTCGCTCTGGAAAGACATACAACATCCTCTTATGGATTATCTTCTACTATTGTGGGGAGAATGTAGGTAAGACTATTACAATCGCTAGAAAGACCTTCCCTGCAGTTCGCTCATCAGTCATGAGGGACTTCTTAGATATCTTAAAAGGATCAGATCTATATAGAGAGGAGAATCATAACAAATCCAATTCAGAATACATCCTCAATGGTAATCTAGTAGAGTTTATATCTATGGATCAGCCACAGAAGATCAGAGGTAGGAAGAGAGATCTAGCATTCTTGAATGAGGCTAATGAATTGACCTTTGAGGATTGGCAACAAATTGTATTCCGTACCAACGGCAGGATCATTCTGGATTACAATCCTTCAGATACATTCCATTGGATCTATGATAGAGTAATACCAAGAGATGATGCTGACTTCTATCAAACGACATACCTAGATAATCCATTCCTAGATCAGACTATCATAGATGAGATAGAGAGACTAAAGCAAACAGATGAGCATTATTGGAGAGTTTATGGATTAGGTGAGAGAGGAACGAATAGAGCACAGGTGTTTCAGTTCACTACAATTCAGCAGATCCCTACTACTGCTAAGTTCCTTTCGTTTGGTCTTGACTTTGGATTTACTAACGATCCTTCGGCACTTGTAGGATGTTATCAGGAGGGTGATAATCTTTACTTTCAGGAGTTGTTGTATTCAACTAACCTAACAAATCAGGATCTGAACAGAGAATTTCAGAAGCTAGAGATAGGGAGGTATGACGAGATCTTTGGTGATTCCTCAGAGCCTAAAAGTATAGAGGAACTACATAGAATGGGATGGAACATTAAACCTACTCAGAAGGGAGCAGATTCTGTTAATGCAGGGATTGATATGCTGAAGAGATATAAGATCCATATCTTGGGAAGTAATCTCATGAAGGAGATGGAGAACTATAAATGGCTTGAGGATAAGAACGGAAACTTGTTAAACAAGCCTGAAGATAAATACAATCACCTTATTGATGCGTTGAGATATGGGGTGTATAATAAACTAAGCAAACCTAATTATGGGAGATACACAATCCGTTAGCATAGAGATTCCAGAGAATCTATCAGATGTGAAGTTATCTGTATACAAGAAGTTCATACTCATGGCTAATGAGGAGAATGGTGATGAATTAGCCCTATACCATTTCTGTGGATTGACTCCTGCTCAACAGGAAGGGATGAAGAAGAAGGATCTGGATCTGATTAGGAATCAAATAGGGGAAGTGTTATCTGAGAAACCTAACTTGATAAAGACATTCCAATTCAAAGGAAGGGAGTACGGCTTTCATCCTAAGATAGAAGATATATCTATGGGAGAGTATGTTGATCTAGATACATACCTAAAAGAGCCTTACAAGAACGCAGAGAAGGTTTTAGGTGTATTGTATAGACCTATCACTAAGAAGGTATTCGGAAGGCATAGCATTGAGAATTACGATCCAGAGGTGCATGATGGCTTAGGCTTTCAGGATCTATCTGCTGACATCTTTCTAGGTTGTCTGCTTTTTTTTTATCGTATCGCAACCAACTTACAGATAACTTTCCTACAATCTTTGGAGAAGGAGGGGAAGAAGGATATGATGCACAATCTAACTTCTCAAGGAAGTGGGGATGGTATGGAGCAGTACATCAAATTGCTCAAGGAGATCTCTTACGATTTGAAAAAGTAACGGAGTTACCTCTAAGAACTGCACTCACTTATCTGGAGTATGAGATAGATAAGAATGAGGTTGAGAAATCTTTAATGAAAAAAAGTAATTAAAATTCTTTGTCAATTAAAAATTATATCTATCTTTGAATAAATCAAAAGAGATAGAGAGATGAAAGTAAATCTAAAAACATCAGGACAATACATAATCCTTCAGGATGTGTTAGCAAAAGCATTAGAATTAGACTATGATCTACAATGTGCGGAGGTAGGCTATAATGAGAATTCAGGATATATCTGGATGTGGTCAGAGATGCATGACTATACTATTGGTATTGCAGACTATGCATGGCACAGAGGAGAGAATATTCAGATCATTGTTACCTGTCCAGAGACAGGAGAGGAATTCATTGCTGATACTTGGGATGAGGCTAATGCTGAATATAAGCAATGGTGTAAGGAGGAAGGAATTGAGGTTGAATTATAATCAGAGGAGACATGAATTTATATGACAAGTTAAGCCCAGAGGCAGTTAAGGTATTAGATCAGGAGATGATTAAGTACCCATATTCTACAACTGCATTAATCAGAGGATTGAAGGAGAACAGATACTGCTTAGATCTAACATTGAACCAATGCCATAGAGTAGCAGCGGTATTCGGTTTTGAATGCACATTGACTAACATTATAAACTTCTTTGAGTAATGGGATATCTAGATTGGGAATTAGAAAGCCATCAGTATTATCAAGATACTACTTGTGGCGTTTGCGGAGAGTGTACTGATCCAGATTACTACGATTGTAGATGCGAGGATGAAGAAGATGATATACATTTAGGTATCTAGTGGTGGTTCGCTAGATGGTTTGGTTGAGGAGGTCTGTGGTGGATCTCCTCTTTTTTTTATCCCTATTTTAGCGAATAGGGTTTTTTAATTATATGAAGAAGGGATATTATCAAATTACAGAAGCACTAGAGAGTGCTGCATCAGCAAATGATCAGATCAACCAAGTAACTTGGGGAGATATCTTTGATCTAGATTTCAGGAAGCAGGATATGTTTCCTATTGCTCATGTGATGACAGGAACTGCAACTCTAGGAGAGAGAACTATTACATATGAGTTTGATCTTCTAGTCATGGATATCGTAGATTATAGCAAAGAGGCTAAGGATCTATACGAGGGTAATATGATGAAGCAGGATGTGTACCATAGAACACTTGCAGCGATATCTGAGATCCTAGCTACATTCAGAAGAGGATCAGAATATGATGCTTACTTCAGGCTTATAAACGATCCTGTTGCAGATCCTTTTGATGAGGATATGGAAGCTAATATATGTGGATGGAAAGCCACACTACAGATAGAGGCTATAAACCCCAATAACATCTGCTAGATGAAGGGAGAGAACACCAAAAGAGTATTAGATAAGTTCGGGAAGTATCTGGTAAAGGAGTCAAGAAAGAACCTTACTAGAAAGAAGAAGAATGTAACCAATAGCCTGTATGAATCTCTAGACTATGATTTCAAGGCTATGCCTAACTCTTTTGAGTTTGACTTCCTGATGAATGAATATGGTGAGTGGGTAGATAAGGGAAGGAAGGCAGGAAAGAATCCTCCATTCTCATCAATAAGGAAATGGGTAGAAGATCGCAGGATTCAGTTCAGAAGCAACAAAGGTAAGTTTCAGACCTATGATCAAACTGCTTGGACTATAGTAGGTAGCATCGGTAAGAAGGGAATACCTGCTTCTAACTTTTATTCCAGACCATTTCAATTAGGATATCAGAAACTACCTAATGAGATTGTAGAGGCTTATGCTTTAGATGTAGAGGAGTTTCTAGAGTTCACAATAGAAAAATTAAACAAAGAATACAAAGATGGCAGTAATTAGTCCACAAGGCTTAGTAGCCGCAAGATCACCTCTGTTTTTTACTTGGGATGGATCTAACAGAGATAGACTTGATGAGATGGAGTTAAAGATCTATGCGTGGAGTGGTGAGAAGTCTGCTAAACCTTCAACACCAATATATACAATTAACAGATCTTCTGGATTCGTTGATTTTTATCCTACGGCAGACATCGCTCCTTTGCTAGAGAATGAGTTCATAAATCGGATCTCAAAGTTACATAACGATGGGATCGTATTTAACTCTCCTGATTCGCAGTTGTTTGTTCAGATAGATTATGTGTTAGATTGGTTCAATACTGAATCTTCTCCATCAGGTGCAGGAACTGATACAGGATCAACAGAGATCTTCATAGCAACATATGGATACGGAAAATTCGTAGAAGGTGCTAACCATAAGATACAAGGACCATTCCTTCAGGAGAAGATGAGATATGCTTATGAGAAGGATGCGTTCATGCTTCCTATATATCTAGGACTTCAGGGAGAGGGATTGGATATTATCTATGGCTATCGTGATCGTGTAATAGCAGATGGAGGATCTGTTGAATCTTTATCCTGTTGTAATATCGGACTCGCTAACATTAAGGTATTGAATGATGATGGAACAAGTTATCAATATGCAGTAACAGAAGCAGATGTATATGAGACTAAAGCAGAAGAGAGAGTATTATTATTCCCTTCTGGAATTGCGAACCTTTCAAATTGGAAGGCTAATCAAGGATACAGTGGAACAACACCTTACAATGCAAACTATTATGATGTTCAGCTATTGGACGGGTTTAATAGTGTGATTGATCAGGTAAGAATCTACAACGAATGTGAGCCTAAATACGATCCTGTTTCTCTATACTTCGTGAATAGATATGGAACTTGGGATTATGTAACCTTCCTGAAGAGGTCAGATGTTGATCTCAATCTAGAGAAGGAGACATATAGATCAGCAATAGGTAATGCTTCAGCCTCTGGATATACTTGGGGAAACCAAGCAAGAGGAATCAGATCATACAATCACGAGGTTACTCACAAGATGAGTTTGAACACAGGCTTTGTATCTGAAGATTATGCAGAGGTTATGGAACAACTCCTGATGAGTGAGTATGTGTTGATGGTATATGATCGCACAACTGAGAGATCAGGAGTTAAATATGACATATCTCAATCTCAGAGAGCAGTAAACATCCAGACCAATTCATTAAGACTACAGAAACACATCAATGATCGCACTATTAATTATAGCATTGATATTGAGATGGCGAACCCTGAGAACGCAAAGATATGATAGAGATCTATATAGGATCAGAGAAGATAGATACCTATAAGGATGAGGATGTGAATATCACATTGAGCATTCAGAATGTCAGAGACATCTCTAGGCTCTTTACTGATTACACTCAGAACTTTCAGGTACCTGCTTCTAAGATCAATAACGCAGTATTCAAGCATTACTACAATGCGGATATCTCTGGAGGATTTCAAGCCTCATTAAGACAGAACGCTACTTTGTTTATCAATAAGGAAGTGTTTAGAGAAGGATCTATTGAGTTGATATCTGTAGATATGACTAAAGGGAAATCCTCTGCTTATGAGATTGTGTTCTTTTCAGCAGGTGTAAATCTAAAGGATTTATTTGGAGATGATGAATTAACAGATCTTGATCTATCAGCATATAATCATGCGTATTCTGGATCAGTGATTAGAGGAGCGATGGAAGGAACTACTGCTCTTCATTCTGGGAATGTTATATACCCATTAATATCTCCTGTTAAAGATTGGCATTATAAATCCGCATCTAACGATCATAGCACAAACAACATTGCTTATCATACTACTAATGATGATCATGGTATCAATTACTACGAGTTGAAACCTGCTATCAGGATCAGCAAGTTGATTGATGCTATTGAAGCAAAATACGGAATCACATTCACATCTACCTTCTTCGCTAATTCTAAGTTTACGGATCTATTCCTGTGGGGACATAGAAGAGAGGGGTATATGTTCAAAGATCAGGCTAATGGCTTTACGGCTCAGAAGATAAACTTCACCTCAGCCACAGGATTGTTTAATGCTACAACAGATCTCTATACAAACAACAATGTGATAACAACTCTGATCTGGAAGTATAGTATTACATCAACAAATGACTACCAAGTACATTGGTATGTTAATGGTCAGTATGTGATGAGCAGACAACATTCAGGAAATGTTACCAATCAGGAAGTGTACCTAAATGCTTGGCTCAAGGGAGGTGATGAGGTTCAGATGAGATTCTCACCGCCTATAGATTGGGGAGGAGAGACAATAACTATTACAGGAAGCAGCATATCTGGAAGACCTTCAGAGAATGCAAACGATGTATTTACGGCAACAACAAGCACATCTCAATCGTTTTCTACTGATGTGATCATGAGCGATCAGATGCCAGAGCAGAAAGTTTATGACTTCCTTCTAGGTCTAGTGAAGATGTTTAATCTAGTGATTGAGCCTACAAGCAGAACAAAGTTCAATGTAGAACCGCTAAATGATTGGTATGCTTTAGGATCTAATTATGATGTTACGGATCATGTAGATGTTACTTCTGAGAAGGTAACAAGACCTGAACTATACAAGAGGCTATCATTCAATTATCAGGAGTCAGGATCATATCTAGAAGAGGCTTATAGGAATACCAATGGAGGGATAGGATATGGAGATGTAAGAGCAGATTTTACCTTTGATGGAGGCGAGTTGAATACAGAATCAACATTTGAGTTGATGAAATACCAGAAGCTAAATGACCTCAGCGGAGGTGTTACGGCATTCCTAGTAGGTAAGAGTGTTGATAAGGAGATAAAGCCTTATATCGGTCAGCCTGTAATCTTCTATTCACCTTCTACATTGAGCATATCTTCTAAGCCAATAGGATTCTTAGATGAGACAGGTCAAACAACAACCGCTTCTAATCAAGTGTATCTATGTGGGAATATAAACAACAGAGTTGCAGCAAGTGTAACACAGATGCTAACCTATGGACTTGAAGTTGATCCTTTTCACGAACAAAGTTTCATACAGACCTTATACAATCAATTCTGGGAAGATTATATCACAGATCTCTATTCAACTAGCAGAAGGGTATACTCAATGAAGGCAATCCTTCCTTTTAAGGTCGCTGCTCAGTTGAGAATGAATGATAAGCTAGATATCTCAGGTAGGAGATATATCATTAATCAGATCCAGATAAACCTCAGAACAGAGGAGGCTACTTTGGAACTTCTAAACGATGTGTGATGGAGTTGGGTTTTATAATTGAGCAACTTCAGAAAACAGATGCTATTGATCAGGATACGAGTATAGCAAAAGGGGAGTGGAAGATTATCACTAAATGGAGTGAAGCTAAAGAACAAATCAGATGGCAGTTAAGAAAGAGATAGAGATCAATGTAAATTCTAAAGGTGCTAAGAAGGGCATTGATGATGTTAGTAATAGCATTGATGGTGCTTCAGAGGCAACAAGCGGACTATCAGGATCTCTAGATAAGATGACAGGCGGTGCTATCTCAGGATTCAAGGGTGTAGTATCAGGAGCGAAGAAAGGTGTAATGGCTATGAAGTCTCTGAAGGTTGCTATTGCTGCAACAGGGATTGGTGCTATTGTCATTGCGGTAGTAGCCTTAGGAAAGGCATTCACTTCAAGTGAGGAAGGGCAAAACAAGTTTGCTAAGATCATGGGAGTGATCGGATCAATTACAGGAAACTTAGTTGATATTCTCGCTGACTTAGGAGAGAAGTTGATATCAGCATTTGAGAATCCTAAACAAGCCCTAATAGATTTTGGGAATCTTATAAAGGAGAATATCCAGAACAGAATAGAGGGTATTGTAGAGTTTATCCCTGCGGTGGGTAAGGCTATAAGCCTTGCTTTTAAAGGAAAGTTTAAAGAGGCAGGAAAAGTAGCAGCAGATGCAGCAGGAAAGGTTGCGTTAGGTGTAGAGAATGTTACAGATAAGATTGCTGATGCTACTAACAAAACAGGAGAGTTCATTGCTGAACTTCAGAGAGAGGCAGTCATAGCAGGTCAGATTGCAGACAAGAGAGCAGCAGCAGATAAGAAAGAAAGAGCATTAATTGTTGAAAGAGCAAAGGCAAATAGAACTCGTGCGGATCTTTTAGAGAAAGCCGTTAATAAGGAATTATTTACTGCTGAGGAGCGCATAGCATTTCTAGAACAAGCAGGTCAGTTAGAGGATGAGATAACTAACAAGGAGATTGAAGCAGCTAAGTTAAGATACGATGCTAAGGTTGCTGAAAATGCTTTATCAAAAAGCACAAAGGAAGATCTAGATGAAGAGGCTGCATTAAAGGCTAAGTTGATAAACCTTGAGACTGCTAAATTAACAAAGCAGAAGTTAGTAACATCTCAGATTGTAGCTGCTAAGAAACAACAGGAAGCAGAAGAAAAGGCTATCCAAGCAGAGATAGATAAAACAAATGCTGAGAGTGCAGCAGCCGAACAAGAGGCTATAAAAGCAGAAGCCGAAGCAAGACAGAAAATCCTTGAGGCTACTTTAGGAGCGCAGGATCTGGAGTTGATGAAAGCGAAGGATAAGTATCAGGCACTTATTGAGGAGGCTGAGAAATATGGTATTGATACAACGAATCTAGTAACTGCTCAAGCAGAAGAGATTAATAAGATCAATGCTAAATACGACAAAGAGGATTCTGATCGTAAAAAGAAGAAAGCAGCAGATGACAAAGCGGTTCAGGAAGCTACATTAGGTGCTATATCAGGAGCACTAGGATCTTTAAGTGAATTAGCAGGTAAGGATGCAGCGAGTGGTAAGGCTATAAGTGCTGCTCAGGCAGTAATCAATACTTACTTAGGTGCCACAAAGGCATTAGGTCAGGGAGGTATTGCAGGACCAATTGCTGCGGCAGGGGTGGTTGCTTCAGGTATTGCATCTATCAGAAAGATATACGCCACTAAGATTCCTGCAACGGCAGGAGGAGGATCAACACCTAGACCACAGGTATCAGTACCTAGTATAAACCCTAGATTATCGTTTGACACTCAGGCATCAGATCTAGGTAATCAGATCAGTCAGTCATTAGATAGATCTCCTGTGAGAGCGTATGTGGTTAATCAGGATGTGCAGACTGCTGAGAAGATGGATAGAAAAATAAAGGAAACGGCAACAATAGGATAGATATGAAGTTTTTTGAATTAGTGTTAGATGAGGAGAAACTCCTTCATGGTATAGATGCAATCTCCATTGTGGAGCATCCTGCTATTGAGGAGGACTTTATCACAATGAGTAAGGATCACAAGTTTGAATTTAAGGAGATAGATCAGGAGAAGAAGATTCTGATGGGTGCTGCTATGATTCCAGAGAAGCCGATCTATAGAGTGGATGGTGATCAGGAGTATTATGTATTCTTTACGAAGGAAACGATAAAGAGAGCCTCTGAATTATATTTGATGAATGGTAAGCAGGGAAACGCTACGCTAGAGCATCAGGAAAAGATCTCAGGCTTATCATTGGTTGAGAGTTGGATCATTGAAGATCCTGAAAAAGATAAGAGCAGAGCATATGGCTTAGAGTATCCTGTGGGAACTTGGATGGTTTCAATGAAAGTTAATAACGAAGATATTTGGAACGAATATGTCAAGAGCGGTAAAGTCAAAGGCTTTAGCATTGAAGGATGGTTCTTACAGCGAGAATCAGCTATTGAAATCAATACAGAACTATCAAGAATTGAGCAAGAAGAAGGAGAGCACCTACTTTCACTTTATCTATTGGGACTGACCAAAGGTGTTATTAAAAACGATAAGAGGTACAAGAATGGAAAAAAATTGGACCTTGAATCATACAGAGATTATCCTGATTCAGTATCTAACAATGCAAAAAAGGGAATTGCCCTTAATGAGAAGCAAGGCAACAAGTGCGCTACTCAAGTGGGTAAAGTTAGAGCACAGCAGTTAGCACAGAAACAGCCTGTATCAGTATCTACCATTAAGCGTATGTATAGTTACCTAAGCAGAGCGCAAGAGTATTACGATGAAGGAGATACCACTTCTTGTGGTTATATTAGCTATATGCTGTGGGGTGGTTTAAGTGCTAAGAGATGGGCAGAGAGTAAATTAAAGGAATTGGATCAGATTTGAAAATGACCCAAAATTGTAATAAATCGTTGTTTAATTAGAAAAGTTCAGAAAAATGAATCTACAAGAAGTATTCAAAAAGATTGAGATGGCTCTTACACCTAGTGAAGATGCTGCTCCTGAAGTTCAGGAAGAAGTGAAAGTTGAAATGGCTACAATGAAACTCGCAGGAGGTGTTGTAGTAGAAGCAGAAGCGTTTGAAGCAGGTGAGAATGTTTTCCTTATTGGCGAAGATGAAGAGAAGGTAGCTGCTCCTGTTGGAGAGCATGAGTTAGAAGATGGTCGCATTCTTTGTATTGAAGAAGAGGGTGTAATCTACGAGATCAAAGAGGCTGGTGCTGCTGAAGAAGTTGTTGAAGAAGAAGCAACAGAGGAAGTTATGGAAGAGGAAGAGATGTCATATGTAAGCAAAGAAGAGTTCACTGCTGCTATTGACGAGGTTAAGGAAATGATCGCAGCTATGATGCCTAAGGAAGAGCAATCTGCTGATGAAGTTTCTGAAGAGGTTCAAATGAATGAAGAAGCTACTGAAGAGGTAGTTGAGGAGAAGGTAGAGATGAGTGCTGATGAAGTACCTGCTGCTAAGAAGGTCGCTGCTGCTCCTGTAGAAAAGAAACCAGAGATGCACAAGTTTGCGAATAAAGGTCGCAAAGATTCTTTGGCTCGTGTTTTAAGTAAGTTATCATAATTAAATAAAGAAGAAAAATGGCTACAACCACTTCAATTACTACCACATATGCTGGTGAATTTGCAGGGAAATATGTTTCTGCTGCATTATTAAGTGCCGATACACTTGAGGGTGGCGGTATTACTATCAAACCTAATGTAAAGTACAAAGAGGTACTAAAGACTTTGTCTTTGGATGCAATCGTTAAGGATTCAACTTGCGATTTTACTGATACTTCTACATTGACTCTTGCTGAGAAGGTTCTTACTCCTGAGGAGTTCCAAGTGAACCTTGAGTTGTGTAAGAGCGACTTTGTAAGCGATTGGGAAGCAATCTCAATGGGTTACTCTGCTTTTGATGAATTACCTTCTAACTTCTCTGACTACTTGATCGGTCATGTTGCTGCTAAAGTTGCTCAGAAGATGGAACAAAACATCTGGAATGGTACTAATGCTACTGCAGGTGAGTTTGATGGTATCACTAAATTATTGGCTGCAGATGGAACTGTAATAGATGTAACAGGTACTGCTGTAACTGCTGCAAATGTTATTACTGAATTGGGTAAAGTAGTTGATGCTATCCCAACCGCAGTATACGGAAAAGAAGATCTTTACATCTATGTAGCATCTAATGTTGCTCGTGCTTATGTTCGTGCATTAGGTGGATTCGGTGCTTCAGGTCTTGGTGCTAATGGTGTGAATAACGAAGGTACTACTTGGTTCAACGGAAGCGATCTAGCTTTTGATGGTGTTAAGTTGTTCGTATGTCCAGGTATGGCTAACAACGATATGGTAGCTGCTCAGAAGAGCAACTTGTTCTTCGGTACAGGTTTGTTAGCTGACCATAACGAAGTGAAACTTATTGATATGGCTGACATTGATGGTTCGCAGAATGTTCGTGTGGTAATGCGTTTTACTGCAGGTGTTCAGATCGGTATTGGTGCTGACATCGTATACTACACTTAAGAAGTAGTTTAATTAATAATTAAGGGGCAGGTAGGCTAGTGCTTGTCTGCCCTTTTTTAATAAAAAATATATGGCTTGTCTATTAACAAAAGGAAGAAACGAACCCTGTAAAGATGTTGTTGGTGGTATCACGGCAGTATACTTTGCGGACTTCGGTACATTAGGTGCTATCACATATGATGGTTCAGATACCGATGTGATTGATGCAATTGGCGGTGATGCTGATTGGTATAAGTTTCAAGTAAAAGGGAACTCAAGTTTTGAACAGGCGGTAACATCTTCTCGTGAGAATGGTACTACTTTCTTTGAGCAAACTTTGAATCTAAACTTCAAAAAACTATCTAAGCAAACTCACAACCAATTGAAACTACTTGCTTATGCTCGTCCTCATGTAGTTGTAGAGGATAACAACGGAAACAAGTTCATGATGGGCTTGGACTATGGTGCTGATATTTCAGGTGGTACAATCGTAACAGGTGCTGCAATGGGAGATATGAGTGGTTATACTTTGGTGTTTACGGCACAGGAGAAGATCCCTGCGAACTTCATAGATGCTACGATTACTGCTGAAGCTGCAGTTATTTCTGACATCTAAGATCTGATCTTAATACAATCAAAAAAGCCCTTCCATTACGGAGGGGCTTCTTTTTTGGTAGCAATGCTACCTAAGAGAGATGAACTATGCAAATGTAACCATTATATTCCTTTTGGGTTTTATAATTAGATGATAATTGTAAAAGAAAATACAACGGCTCAGATCAAGATGTATCTCAGGGACTTTACAACAGAGTCTTTTGAGATAGAGATTATATCTGAGGATCAAAGAGTAGAGAAAGTAGATGCAGCAATCTCTGGATCATATGATGACTTCAGAAAGGTGCTAACCTTCTCTTATAATGTTTCCGCTTTAGTAGCAGAGAGTTTTTATGTTGTCAAGATTTGGGAAGTGGAGAAAATCAAACTACTTTCACAAGACAAGATGTATATCCTTCCTTCAGGATCTTCAGTAGCAACTTATCAACCTAAGTTAGCTATAACAGAGAAAACGATGGATAACGAGTTTAAGATTTATGGAGAATAGTCAGTTCAAGTTTGTGCAACTATCTAGTTATACTAGCCCTGTTGTAAGTGAAAACGCAAGAAAGGGTTGGGTAGAATATGGAGATGATAATGATTATTTTCAATACCTGATAGATAGATTCAATGGATCTCCTACAAACAATGCAGTAACCTCTGGAATCATTGACATGATCTTTGGGCAAGGTATTGATGCTACAGATTCAGGTAAGAATCCAGAAGGATATCTTCAGTTGAGAAAGTTGATCAAGGATCAGGAGTTGAAGAAAGTAATCAATGATTACTATATGCTAGGCAATGGTGCTTTTCAGTTGATCTATAATCAGAATAAGAGTAAGATTGTTGAGGTGTATCATATGCCTGTAGAGACTCTTAGATCAGAGAAATGTAATGAAGAGGGAGAAGTTGAGGCATATTACTATGCTTATAATTGGGATGAGGTTAGAAGTAAAAAAGGTGTTGATCGCATTCCTGCTTTTGGTTATGGCTCACAAGGAGATAAAGTTGAGATCTTATACTTCAGACCTTATCGCAGTGGCTCTTACTATTATTCCCCTGTTGATTATCAAGGTGCATTACCTTATGCAGAGTTAGAGGGAGAGGTAGCCAACTATCATATCAATAACATCAAGAACGGACTTGCTCCTTCCATGATTGTGAACTTCAATAATGGAGTTCCACCTATGGAGGAAAGAGATAACATTGAGTCTCAGATTAAGCAGAAGTGGGGAGGATCAAGCAATGCAGGGAAGTTCATTCTTTCCTTTAATGATTCAGCGGATACTGCTGCTTCTATTGAGCCTGTTCAGTTATCAGATGCTCATAATCAATATGAGTTCCTTTCCAGAGAATCACAACAAAAGGTTTTGGTAGGTCATAGAATCACTAGCCCTATGTTATTTGGTGTTAAGGATCAGACAGGATTAGGTAATAATGCTGATGAGATTAAGACTGCATTCACTTTGTTTGATAATAGCGTGATCAGACCTAAGCAGAATCAGGTGATAGATGCCTTAAATCAGATTTTAGCTTTCAATAATGTTTCTTTGAATCTATACTTCAAGACTCTTGCTCCATTAGAGTTTACAGAGGTTGAGGATGTAGATGATCAGGAAGTGATAGAGGAAGAAACAGGAATCAAGATGGCTGCAAATCCTGAGTTCACGAAAGAGGATGAAAAGGAATGGTTAGAATACCTTGCAGATAAGGGAGAAGATGTCAATGAAGAGGAATGGGAATTAACTGCTGTGCAGGATGTCTTAGATCCAGATAATGAAGATCAGATCATAGAGGCTATCACTTCTGTGAACATGGCTGCAGTTTCTTCATATGGCGATGCTGAGGAGAGATCTTCAGGAGATGCAGGTATGTTTAAGATTCGCTATAAGTATTCAGGATCATTAAGTGATAACTCAAGAACATTCTGTGTTGAGATGGTTGGATTGTCTGATTCAGGGAAGGTCTATAGAAAAGAGGATATCAATCAAATGAGTTTCTCTGGAGTTAATGGTCAATTCTCACCTAAGGGAAGAAGCACATATTCTATCTTCAAGTATAAGGGAGGAGCGTATTGTCATCATAAATGGCAGCGATTAATTTACACTAGAAAGAGATCAGGAGGTAAGTTCTTACCAAAGAGCGAGACAGAGGCATTAGAGAACGATAAGAAAGTAGCACCTTCACAGGCTTCGGCAGCAGGTGTTCCTCAGAGCAAGATCAATCCTAAGGATTATGATACTGCAAATACTCGTCCTATTGATATGCCGAACAGAGGAAAATTGAACTAATATGGCACAGATACTATTTGTCAGCCCTGCTGATGTTATAAAGAGAACAGGGATTAACGGAAATGTTGATCGTGATCAGATGATTCAATTCATTAAGATCGCTCAGGATATCCATATTCAGAGTGTTTTAGGAACTAAGCTATTCAATAAGATAGCAAGTGATATAAATGGTGATGCTTTAACAGGAGACTATTTAAGCCTTTTTACGAACTATATTCAGGATATGGTAATCCACTATGCCGCAATAGAGATATTGCCTTATATCCACTTTAAAGTAGCAAATGGAGGCATCTACACTAAGGGATCAGAGAATGGTCAGAGTGTAACGAAGGAGGATCTTGATTATTTAGTACAGAAAGAAAGAGATGTTGCGGAGCATTATGCTCGTAGATTTGTAGATCATATGGCATTCTACAACTCAAAATATCCAGAGTACAACACTTCATCTAATGATGATATGTACCCTAGTAAGAATCAAAACTTCAACGGATGGGTTTTATAGTAAAGCAAACCTATAAACCGAAAGTGGAGAACATCCAGAAGTTAAAGAAGTATCTCATGAAAAAGAATAAGAAAAATGGGTAACGGCTACGGAGCAATATACGGAAGCACTTGGTGGGGTTCACAGAACGACATCAACTTTAACGAGATTAGCTACTACATCTATGCAGTAGACCAACTAAAGACACGAGCATTAGCTGATGGTGCTATTATGGAAGGCTTTGGATGTGCGAGTGAGGCTATCCGTACTATGGGTGAGAGAGATTCAGCAGAGGAATTGTTTGTTGCTTACAACACGAGAGTTGT
>Ga0181380_1000180_pt1 | contig 28449 bp, 43 predicted proteins | sample 3SPOviralmetaG_FD_130116 | JGI IMG/M metagenome (GOLD analysis project Ga0181380, IMG submission 130116) | Marine viral communities from the oligotrophic San Pedro Time Series (SPOT) site, San Pedro Channel, CA, USA - 3 SPOT_SRF_2009-08-19 | ecosystem: Environmental > Aquatic > Marine > Strait... | reverse complement strand
TCCGTTTTGTTGTGGTATTTCTCCTCGTACAGTCCTTGGCTTTGCAGTATCTCAATAAAGTCACGCAGTACCGATCCGCGCAAACTTGGGTATGTGCGACGTACGACGGTGATAATCATGCCGCTGTTTACGTTGTTCCAACAAAGCTCACACAGCCCCTGTAAGATGCTATATGTCTTCCCGCTACGTGTACCCCCTTGATGAACCTGTACACGCTTCCTACAGGCCTTAAAATCGTAATACGTCTTGGGTTGCTTCACTCTTCCGTAAGCAGGTTGTCGTCCTGCACTTCTTCGTTTTGCAATACCTCATCAAACCATGTAGGCGTACCCGTAGGTTCGTTCATTGTAATTTCCTGCTCTATCTGCTTTGCCATGAAGTAGGGCATCAAACTGCTTAAAGCCTTCAAATATTTCTCGTCGCTATTCTCTCGCAGAATCTGTAGCGAATTCTTTATGTTGTCCATCTCGCCCTCCATCACCTGCACAAATATTTCACGGGCTGCATTAGACACCTTACCCTTAGCTCCTTTGGGTTTCCCTTTAGGGTTTCCGCTTTCTCCTTTCTTAAATGGCATTGTATTTTTTGTATGCTCTGTACAATAACACGATTGATAGAACAAGGCACGTTACATTTAGTACGTTTGGATGCCAATGCTCACCACATAAACCTAGTGCGTGATATAAAAATTCTATCGTTGACTATCTGAATTCCGTGAATTAAAATGTATCTGCGTAGTACAATATTGCATCTAAATCTTCCATAAAATCTTCAGCTATGTTGTAAAGGTTTATGCGAAATGACTGTGCTTCCATGTCAGTATTGTCAAACTGCCTTTGTGCATTGTCTGCTAGTCTATTAGTCTTAGCTAGTAATTTTTGAAATTCACCTTGCAGTTTGTTGTTGTTGATCTTTTCAGCTTGCTCTAACATAGATTGAAGTTCGTACTCATTGTCCATGTAAGACTCCATGCCTGTGCCATCAAACCATAGGTTTTTGTCTAGTCCTTGTCGGTATGCCATTGTATTTTATTGTAAGTTACAATAAACTAAACAAAAATCTCCCATCTAACATTGGCTTTGCGTTTGCATGCATGGCATAATAGACGGGAGAAAACCGTCAGCTAATTAAAGCACATCGGTTAATTTGTTTTTATAGTGTTGAATTATCTTCTCTGTTTCCTGTTTGTAGTATGTCTTAAAATCAAGGTCTTTTGTCCCTTGCTCCCATACTTTGTACAACACGCCGCGTAAACGTTGGCTCTGTGTTTTGCGATTATCGTAAATGTCTATGTCAAGGTTATCTAACTCCTCTATCTCATCTTCTCGCAGTTGCTCTTCCGGTCTAAAATAGAGAAATCCGTATCCGTCAAGCATAGAATCTATCTCCATGATTTTTTCGCTACCCTGTTCTTGAGTCACAAACCGTACGCTTACAGTTCTATCCTTTCTGCGTTGGTAGCCATCCAACATTGCAGCGGTTAAGAATCGCATGAAGCTATGTAGGCTTTTTCCAACTTTTCACCTTCATTCAAAAAACAGTCACCACATCTTTGTTTCTTTAGACGTATTCCGAATGTGCGTTGATATACGTCAATGAACAATTCTTGAAACGATAGGTCAACATTTACACCCGGCTTTAATTTTGGCCTTAGATACGTAGCGTAAATTAATTGATCAGGCTTGTCCATTCCGCTATAATTTGGGAATCGGTTGTTTAGGTATTCTTTCCGCTTTCCGCACCCGCAATCCGTGCCTGTAGCTTCTGCAATCGCATCAACTACCTTTTTAATACCTGTCGCCTTTGTAATTTTTTCGATGTCGTCACCGAGTCCTTTCGACTTCTTCAATTCTTTTTTTGATTTGCCTTTTTGCTTTGCGGATGCTTTTGTAGAGCGTTGCCCTTGGGATTCCTGTTGCATTTGTAAATGTATCTAGTGTGTGATTGTGAAGGTAGTAAGCTTTAAAAACCTCTCTATCAAACCATTGTATGTCTTGCAATATAGCAAATACCGTTTTCAATTGTTTTTCGTGCTGACTAAATATTACTTCTTCTAGAGGATCGCAGCGTTCATTGTATTCTGCACGTAGCCTGTCATGTTTTTTGTACTCTCGATTGTAAAAGGATTTGTTACTGTAGCTAACTACGTAAATAGCTCTGCAGATATAAGGCATCATTTCACCGCGCTCACACATCGCCTCTAACTTTTCCTGTTTTTGCAGAAACGTATACAGCATATCATGTAATACATCTGAACCGTACTTTTTTCCGATGTATCGATTACTCTGTTCTAAGAGTACGTTGTAATTCTCATTTATGAAGTTTTCGAAACAAGTCATCGTAATGCGTGCGCATCTCTTGATATTCTTCTGCAGTAAAATCTACGTGCATATTGCTAAGAAACAGTATGTTTTCTGCTGTGCCTTCTCCATAAATTTCGTTTAATTTTTGCGCAAACACAAATTGTTGACCGCCTAAAAATCCGTTACATCGCTTGCATTGCGGCTGAACATTGGTTAGACCGTCTAACGGCTTGTAAAGAAATCGCGTTGCTAACTTGGCGCGTGTAATAAAATGACCGCAATCAAGCTCCTTCCATAATTTTTTTACACCACACGTAAAACACGACACGTAACCTGCATCGTCTGCATTACTTGCACGTACGTATCGGCTCAGTGCTGCATCAAGTTTCTTTTTCTCCTTTGCTTTGCTCAGTTTTGGCATCCCATTGTTTTCTAAGTCGCGTACCTAAACCCTCCGGTGTTGGTGTGTGATCCCGTACGCTTTCTACAAGTGACCCGGCATCTATACGCTGCAAGGCTTCCCTTGACTCTAATTCGTGTTCGTGCTGCCTGTTACGGTTGCGTTCCTCTAACATATCTGCGCGTGTAGTTCCTGCGTACTTCTCAAAAAACCCTAGAATCTCGGCTGTTTTTAATCGTTCGTACAATTTACCAAACTTGCCTTTACGAACCATGTCAAACACTACCCTGATTTCTTCCAATGTCAAAGCAGGACGTTCTTCAATTATTGACCTGCAGCAAAACATAAGTTCTTCGTCACTGCTAATTGTCGTCTTCATGTTCATGTCTTTTATTAGCCGCCCTACCTCCGACACAATCCAACCGCGCACCATATCCGGAGCAATTGTCAATGCAGTTTTTATGTTTGTTCCTTGCTCAAAGGCTTGTTGAGGGCTAACACTAACGCTATTATCCTTGAGTAATGAAACGCTCAAGTTTGTTAGGGTCAAAGTTTTCTTTTTTGAAACCGCGCTGTTGTTGTGCATTTTGATGATTTTGTTGTCTACGTTTCCATGTACGAGCAGTTGCTTTCCAATCCTTAATTTTATTTCCGCCTTTTAGTTTCCATCCTGTTTGATCGTACCAATCAATGAAAGGATGCGCTTGATCCGGTATGCCTAGTTCAATGAAATAATCTAAACACTCATCATAATCTGCAGGCTTCGCCTTAGTCATTGATTTAGTCTTTTCTTTAGTATCTTCTATTAGTTGTTCGTCTTTTTTACGTGCCTTATGCGTAGTTTTTTCCGTGTTGAACCCGTAGTTATATACGTGCTTGACACGTAAAATTCTACGACTTTTGCCTTCAATTACGCGCAGCTCACAATCAATATATCCTTTATCTTTTATTGCCTTTAAATTTTTATCTACGGCACTTGCTGAAACCATTAAATGCTGTGACAAATGCTTGTTGCTTACATAGCAGAATTTACCATTTCTACTAAAACTATCAATTTCTACTATCATAAGCTTTTGAGTCCAATTCAACTCTCTGTCTTCATATAGTTCAATCGGTATAGCAATGAATTTTACTAGCCTGTTACTCATTCCCAACGGTATTTATTCGTGTTAAACCTCTCGTTTAATTCGTGACCAATTTTCCGCAATAATCTGTTTATTTCATTTCTGCGGGTTTGTGTTTCTGATTTTTGAAACAACCACATCATCTGCTTCCGCAGCAATTTTAAATTGTCACTACTCTGATTTGAGATATCTAACATCGTCACATCGATCTTCAATCATTTGCACTACTTCTTCAGTTGATGTATCTGAATATTTTGCTATTTCTCTAGCAAACATAAACAGCTTTTTAGGGTCATTATTGTACCATTTATTTACCGTCTTGGCGTGTAGTTGTAACGATTTACTTAATCGCTCCTGTGTGCCAAATTTGACCTTAATGAAGGTTGCCAAAGTCATTACGTAATTCATTTAAAATGTTTAATAAATCTATTGCCATTTCTTTCACCTCATCGCGTGAGGATGCATGAGCAGATGCATGACCGACTGCCCATTTTAAATCTTCCGGCAAAGGCTCAGGTATGTAACTGATGTCAATGCCGCCGTGCTTTGCTTTAAGCTTACCCATTTGTGTTCCTAGTTTCAATAATCTTTAAGAATTCCTCAAGTGTAATCTGTGTTCTAGGAATTACTTCTTTTATGCAATCCATCAGAACGGTAAATCTTCGCCATCGGCAAGTTTAAACGTATCGAATTCATCGCGCATCTTATCGAACATCCGTGCGACGTGTGCAATTTCATTGTAGTTCATTTGCCCCTGTGCAGTAGTCACTAGCTGTAAATAATTAATCGCAGTATTAATTGCCCATTGCCTTCCTACTCGAACATCTCTTTCGCCTTGTACGGCTTGTTTCTGTTCGTATTTCTGCTGTGCTTGTTCGTCAGCAATGCTTCTTCGCAGCTTGCCTTTCTTGTCCGTCCATTCGTTCTTCACCATGACCTGCTGTCCCGGCTGCCATTTGTTTATGCTCTTAGCGCTTACTAAGGCGCTCACGTTGTCGTCAAACAAAACTTCTTGTACGTACATAGTTTCGTTTTGTGGGGTCTGATACTGATGATCAGATTGTGCTTGTAAAATTTTCATTCGTGTATATGGTTAGAAATATTTTGAATTATTGCTTCGAAAGACATAAGCGGTTGCAAATCATCCATTAGATACGTTATATCAACACTGCATGTATCTGTGCATAGTTTAGCTTTACTTATTTCTATTTCTTCAGAATCAGGCGGCACGTCGTAATCGTATGATGACTGACGAGGATAAAATTTGTAGTCTATTTCTAGATACACCTTGTCATGTATTTCAATGTGCATTTGTCTAGTCATAGTGAAGGATCAATTTTTTTGATTTTGTAAATCATTTCCTCGCACTCGCGCAAACCTAGCTTTGCAATATCAAGCAGTGTAGAATTATCTTTCGTTTCAACAAGGTCTTGCTGTAAGCTAAACAGCATCTTTGCGCGTTTCATGTATCGTTTGTACATAGCCTTGTTTGCGCCGTTACGTTTTTTCAGCATGTATTATGGTTGTAATTACACCGCAATATAGGACAAAGTACCCATAAAACAGAAAAACCCCGATGCAACTTATGCACCGGGGCTTCGCTGAAAACCCATAATCATACCATAACTATTTGCGCAATTTACGCCTTTTGTTAGCTCGACCAAATACAATTGCATTTAAAATACGACTTAATACATCGTACACCTTGTCGTCTTTTTCTGAAGATGTTATGCCTGTCCACGTTCCAAAAAAACTTATTGCGGCTAAGGCAATCTCACTCCAATTACTTACTAGAAACTCCATGTTTAAATATTTAAGAATTTGTACTTATCCTGTACGTTAAAACTAGGGCATGCTTTGCTACTAAACTCATTGTGTCCATGAACCGTGCAATACCCAAATACGGTTCTCAAACTTGTAACTAACTGTAGCCATGATGTTTCTTGTTTCATTGTCATTGTATCGGTCGGCACTCCTTTGTCGTTAAGGCCACCAACGTAAGCTACGCCAATGCTTGTTTTATTGTGTCCTTTTACGTGCGCACCTATAACATCAATGTCTCTTCCCTTATGTATCTCTCCGTTAGTGTAAATCAGGTAGTGATAGCCTATTCCGTTGTTCCAACCTCGCTTACGGTGCAGCTTGTCAATTACGCCAACCGTAACATAGGAGTCAGGAAAAGTTGCTGTGCAGTGCAGTATTATCTTGTCGATGTGCCGCATTAATTTAATTCAGTCACAGTTATTTTGTACGCATCATTGTGCGGTTTAAAAGTCATTTTCCAACCACCAAGCGTTGGTGTAGCAAACGCCTTTTCTACTTCCCATCCCATGCTTCTATCTTTTTTCTTGTACGATCCCGTTTGAAGCACATGCACAATTTCTTGTGCGTGTTTAAAAGTGCTAGTTAAGACGTCTCGCGTAATAGGAAAATACCATTTGTGATGCGTATGACCCCGTGCTAAAATTTTTGCTTGCGGGTAATCTTTCATATCAATGTCTACATTTAACGCGCCTTTGCTACGCTTACCGCCTCCGTATCCATGATGATAGTGCAAAGGATACGATCGCCGCGTTCCTTTACCTTGTTTGTTGCATTTAATTATTATCCATCCTGCATAAAAACCTGCAACAATATTTGCCCCTGTAGCATTTAACGCGCCTATCGTTCGCTGTACAGGATCAACTCCGTGCCGCTTAATAATGTTTGTTTCGTGGTTGCCTTGACTTATAAGTGCAATGTTATCCTTGTATGGTTCAAGGTGCTTTACGCAATCTTGTATGCATTCGTCGATGTACGCGGTTGCAAGCAGCTCAGGTCGCATAGTGCTGTAAGTACCCCTTGGGTCTGTGGGCATGTGCATCATGTCGTATAGGTCGCCAAAAATGAATACCTGTGCGTTTTCTGCCTTTGCTTGGTCAAGATGTTTTTTCAGCAACTTGCGATCGCATTTGCTTGAATCAAAGTGTATATCGCTTAAAAGGTAAACGTGCTTTTCATCGGCATTATCTAAAAATTGCCAATCAAGAATATGTATGTCCCTGTCTCGCGTTATTAAACTCATTCGATTCCTTTACGTGCTAGCAGCAATTTAATCTCATTAATGCCTTCTACCAAAACGTCAAGCGTTTTTTGCACGTCGTCTTCGCGCTTTTCTAGGTTTATAATTCTGCTTTTTAAAACTGTCACCTCATTGTTCAGTTTAACCCAAGCAGCTACACCACCGCCTAACAAGGTCAAGCCCTCTACCGCCATTGCTATAAGTGTACTATCCATTACCTTTTACCGTATTCACCCGCAGGTATGTTAAGGAACTCTATTCCGTTGGGCATGGCAATTTCTACCACAATGTCAGCATCAACAATCCATGTCTGATATGTAGCGTAATAAACACCGTCAATAAATTCGCATTCTTCGATTGATTCTTGGTCGTACATATAGTCGACGTGAGGAGTTGCTGAATCTTTCCATCCCTCTAAAAAATCAGTATCCTTTGGTACAGATACCCTGTATGTATTGCCTCTTATCATTATCCTTTTACTACTACGCCTGACCTTTGTGAAACGCAAGTTGTACCTGTAGAAATAACCTCTGTCCAATGTTGATCATCAGATGCTGTTCCGTTGGGATCTAGGTTAGGCTTCAATGATGCAGAATCTTCACCGCCGCACCATAACGCACCGTTCTTCATAGCTACTCCTAAATGTAAACTTGTTGAACTTTTCGCATCAAACGCGTTGTACTGACTCCACCCCGTACCCATTGAAGTTAATTGATACCCACCGCTTGTGGTTTTCTTGTCGGTCGTTGAATTGTCAGGTCGCATATACGAACTAGCCTCTCCTGAAAATCGCAAGTAACCATCACTATCAATATGACAACCTCCGTGATAAGAAAACTCACCTAATTCAGCACACACATAATCTGTTGTTGCGCTACTCGCTAATACAGGTCCATCCGTGTTAGAATTAGCAGTTGCAAGTTGAGGTCCTGCTAAACCTTGTCCATTAACGCCTGTAAAGTACGTATTTCCGCTACTGTCTCGCAGCCATGCGCAGCGGTAACCACGTGATACATCCACTAAACCTGTAAGGCTGTTTTTTTCTCTTGTGAATGTGCTAACTGTACTAGTAATACCTTGTCCCGTCATGTAGGAATATCCATAACCTGACGAATAAGCGTGGCCTTGATCGTTTATAAGCCATGTGTGCCTATAGCCCATTACAACACGAACCCACGTTTGTGAATTGTTCATTGTAGCAAATCCGTTTACGCTGGATGTAGACCCATCACCGCGCTGCCTGTAACTGCCATTGCCCATAAACATATAATCGCCGCCTTTAATAGCCCCCCACACTGCATCACCTCCGCTTATATCTGTCCAGTCATTATCTGACCCGTATCTCCTCCATGTTCTGTCGGCAGTAAATCCCGTCAAATAAGTGCCTTGTTTACAATTATACCACAATTCACCGTTATCCGTAATTGCCATGACCTGCGTATATGCCCTATTACACGCTATTTTCACAAAGTCGTTTGCAGGTGTGTACGCTAAACTTCTTGCGTAAGTAGAGGGAAGGTCTGAACGCATCCAAAAAGTTGTATTGCCATATAATTGCGCACCTACAGCTATTGGGTTGATTGAAACCCCTCCACCTTGAGAAGTGTAAAACCCGTCTACGTTATCTATATTGCTCGTATTTTGTCCTGATATACTTGCCATGTCTTAACTAATTTCAATCCACTCTTGAGATGGGTTAAAGAACATTTTATAAGAAGCTACCTTATAGCCCATTACACGATTTACATTACCTGTACTACTTACAGCCGTTGTTGTCATGCGCCCTGTTGCTGTGCTTAAATAAACCACATCACCAATGCTACCTCCTAAAGCCGTGGCAACACACACAATACCCCGTATGCACATTCCGTCAGCACTTGACGTACCCGTAGCAACCGCCATCATTCCCGATGCTGCTGCAACAGAAGTCGCTACTGCACTTGTCCATGCACTTGCCCCCAAATAATAAACGTAGCCTGCGCTTAATCCTGTCGTTGTTGTAATCGTTACAACCTCTGCATTTAGCCCTAAATCGCCTGCACTACTTGCGCCCCCTATTGATGTTTCAAGTTTGCTTACAGCGACAGAAGAACCGTTACCGCTTAATTGTCCTGTCGTGGTTATTGCCCCTGTTACACTTAATGTGCTACCGTTAAATGTAAGGTTTGCCTCTCCGTCCAAAACATCCGTAGAACTACTGCAAGCAACAAGCCTGTTGGCAGCTTGACTATTTACTGTAACTCCTCCTCCTCCTCCTCCGCTGACGGTAGTAAAAGACAAGTTGCCTGAGCCATCAGTAGTTAAAACCTGACCATTCGTTCCTGTGTCATCAGGTAGAACCAAAGTATAATTAGCGGCTGCACTGTGAGGGGGAGCTTGAATTTTTACACCGTGCGTATTGATATTGCAGTTGAGCTGTATAGCCGCATCGTTAGTATCACCCTTAACTTCTAAAACTCCTGTGCCATCAGGAGCAATAATAACGTTTCCATTGCTTGTTGTAGTTTTTATCTCGTTGGTTTGCGTGTCTAAATCGCCTGTAAGTTGTGCGCTTGCAGCCATTAACGCACCTGCAGAAGCTACGTTTGCTGCATCTGTTACGTCTGCGCCCGTTTCTATACCCGCTAATTTTGTTGCATCGCCTGAAGGATACGTGTTTTTTAAAGTGTTTGCAGCTACTGCGCTTGCATCGGTATAACTAATTTTCGCTGTGTTAGCTGCTACGCTACTATTGGCCGATACCCGCGCTTCTGTGTAGTACAAGTTTCCGCTTTCAGCAATATCTCCAGTGTCAAGCACAACCGCGCCTGTTTGGGTGTTAACTGAATCAACCGGAGCAGCAGCAGGTATCTCACTTGTTAAAGCAAGCGTACCTGTAGATGTCGGCAAAGTAATAACAGTATCTGCAGTTGCTGAATTTTGAAGTGTTGCAAAGTCATTACCGCTGCTTTCAATGCGCAAACGTGTACCTGTCTTAACATCAAAAAAAGCATTGTTTGCTATGCCTTGACCATTAATTTCTACCGCCGTAAATGCTGTTTCATTACCCGATGTACCTGCCGCTACGATAAAGTCAATTTCACCCGGTGATGTTTCCGTTAGCGCGACTTCAGTTACGCCTGTTTTGATCTTCGCGGTTGTAGCAGTTAACTCAAGTTTTGAATTAGTTAATGCACCGTTCTGAACGTCAGTTGTTGTGCCTCCTCGAAACTCAGTATACAGCGTAGTCAGGCGTGTATCAAGTGTCCATTGATTTGTTTGCCAATTCAGAACATTACCGTTGCTAGGCGTTGCTGTAGTGACGTTATCTAAATCTTCAATGTCAAGTACAACCGTTCCATCTGATCCATTTACAGATTGTACGGGTGCTTTGCCCATAAGCACACTAACATCGATACGTTTACTAGTTCCCGCCGCTGTTCCGGTAGTATCGCTTACATCGACAATATGCAATTCATCGCCGTCTTCAGGCGTAGTTGTTAGGGCTGTTAGGTCAGTTACTTTCGTTGACATCGTTTAAATATTTTACAAGCTTCATGCTATTACGTGTTGTAGTATCTAATGCCAAGAGCTGTTGCAATTGCCTTGAGTTTATTGTCTGTGGGAATTCTTGGGTATACGTTGAGTCCTCCAAAATAATTTCTTTGGCTTGGGGATAGGTCTGCGCCCGTGTTATTAGTGTATTCAGGCAAATGATTAAACTGCAGGTATTCTATCATGCGCTGACGATAAAACATACCAATTTCTGTTGATTGTTCAACTACAATTTTAATATCGCTTGTGCTTGCTGTTTGACCCTGTTCGCTGCTGTTTAAGGTTACGCTATTGTTTGCAAATTTTAGTCGTAGAGGATACGCTAACTCTACAAATGTAAGCTGCACTAAACACGGTTGAATGTAGTCCTCTAACAGCTCTTTGTATTTTTCATTACCCGCATCACCGACTTGATCTGCATCTATTAACGCATTGATTTTGTCAGACAGTTTAGTGCCTAACGCGGGTAAAATCCACCTGTCCTGTGCAATACGAATATACGGCTGTACAAGATTGTCGTCAACCGTAGAACCTAGTGCGCTATCGCGCTTTAATTTGCTTGAACTTATGTATAATGTTGCCATTTTTTATCTATATGCTCCCCTTGACGGTGTGTCAATCGGTGCGACGTATTCTTCACCTTTTTGAACTGTGTCTGGGTTGTTTCCTACTTTTCGCATTACGTCTTCCCACGCGCCCTCAATTTCTACCATATCCATTTCTTTTGGCTCGCCGTCGGGTGCATAGATGTAGATGTTTCTGCTGAATCCATGTCTACAGTAAATTCCGCCTTTGTGGAGCCATATAGAGTATGGCCTGCCGTTGTGACCAAATTCCGCGTTTTCGCCTTCCATAGCGACAATATCCTCATACCGATACTCTACGCCCTCATCAGAAAGTTCCATCATATCAGTACAGAAATCGCGGCTGTTACCTCCTTGACTTGGCGTTTCTGCTGTTTCCTCGTACATGTAGCGCACCGCAAATACGAATCCTTCACGGCTCAAAATGTCGCCGTAACTGTTTTGTTCTACTATTTCGGGGTTTGCGTACTGTTCGTAAAACAAGTGTTTTTGCGTATGCAGTTTTGCATCTGCCTGCACATCGCTTACCCATTCAGAACGCACGTAATAATAATCCTTTCCTAGTCGCGCATCAAATTCACGCATCCTTGCCTTTAAGCTCGTTCCTTTTTTTTTTAATTCTATGTGACCGTCACCGCCGCAACATGACAATTGCGTTTGTGCAGTTGCTTCTTGCTCGTCTTGTTCTTCTTCGATTTGTTCAATGGCGCTATCTTCAGTAAACAAGGCATCTGCTACCTCCGGCGTAAACTGCAGCATCTGCACTAAGAATACCTTTGCCTGATCAATAGACAAAACGCCCTCTTTGACTTGTCGCACAATTTCCATTGCGCTATCAATTTGACCGCCATCGTAACTAGCATCTCGTTTACGGCTGTCCGGCGCGTTGCTGTCAAACAAATTGTCCGTATCAATAAATGATGCAGGCTTCAGCGGTGTAAAGTACATATCTAGCGTTACGCTACTAGCCGCAAAAACGGGTTTTAAGGCATCTAAAAACAAACGTTGGAAGGGAAGTATTACCGTGTTATAAAACAGGTCATAGGCATCCTTCATTTCGTCTGCGTTGTTTCCAAATCCTCCGCCTGTGTCACGCACACCGAACAACAAAGGCGACGTAACACGATGTCCGCTTAATACCTTCTTGCTGCATTGTTCGCTGAGGTAATCAAACACTTGATGCGCATCTGACAAATTAAAGCTTTCAATAGTCGGCGCTGTGTCCTGCGAATCGTTAAAAGTCATCAGAATTTTGCCCGCATTGTTTGCGCCTCCAAATTTTTGGTATACCAATCTTTCCAATTCTGCGCGTTCGTCCTCCGTAGGTACGCCGCTGTTAAAGTTCATAATCGTGCTAGGGAAAAAACCCTGATTAATTGAACTTAAATGATACGCGCTAAGGTCTGCCTCTACCTGTGCATAGTTTGTGCAAGGTAGGTAATCCGGCAAACCATAGTAAAAAGATAAAGGTGTGTAATTTTTTACGTGTATAATTTGACTAGCTGCTGTACGATCGGTATTAGAAAACGCCGGAATTACATGCGGCTTCGTGTTTAATTCTGTCCAATCGGTTTTGTGGTAAAACAGCGGTACGTTGTCTTCGTCATCTGCAAGCCCACAACGAATGGTAGATGCAGGAATATGATGCACTTTACTTATTGTTGTGCGATCCTGTGACCAAATAATGTTTAGAAACGCCTGACCGTATAATTTAATATCAAACGCAGCTTTTTTTAGGCATTCTTCGTTACCAAAAATTTCTTTAACCTTGAGCCATTGCTCGATATGGTCGTCTTTGTTTGTAGCATTAAGACCGTCACCAAAAATCATTTCAGCAACACCCTTAATTATTGCGCCGTGCATGCTGCTACTAGCATACAGTTCTTCTAGGTACAAAGGGTACAGGTTGTCAGCACCGCAATCAATCCACAGCTTGTTGCTGTTCTCACGAAACAAAGGCGCGTTTGTAGACTGATACTCTAAGATGGAAAAATTATTCTTATTCACTTCTCGTATACTTCGTAAACTTGATTGTCAGTGTCGTCGTACGCTGTGTACGTACTCTCAGTAAAGCTAGAACTAGATGAAGCACGTACAAACGCTAAACGATCCGCGTATGTTTTTGTAGCTCCGTCAGTCAGCTTTAAGGTATAAAAACCTTCGTGTAAATCAGCATCATTGTACCACGTTTGCATAGGAATTGTTACCTGCGTATAGCGCTCATTAGTTGTCTGATTGTTAAGCGTTACAGTTTTTTGGTATCCCGTCAAAACATTTTCTAGCGTAACAAAGATGTAACCCGTTCCTGTGTAACCGTCTAACTTGATCCGCGCGTATTGCGGTGTGCCTTGCTTAAAGAGTTGTACCATGTGCTTTTATAGTAAAAAGGGGCAAGCCATTTGACCTGCCCCTTTCTATTCTAACCATATATTATTAAGGGATTGTGATGTTAGTTACCCCTGACAACGGCGCAGCCGCGTAGAATACAGGGTTAGCCTCACGCCCTACAAAGTCAATTGTGTAACCCGACAAATCGCCAAACCCTTGACCCGATACCAAACTGCCGCCTTGCACATTACATCCATGCACTGCTCCCAACAAAAAAACATTATCGTTGTTGTCAAGTACCCAAATATTGGGTCGTCCTTGACACAGAACGCGAATGTCTTCAATATCAGTAGCATCTAGCTTTTGAAATGTAACGCTAAGTGATTGCTCAAAAAACGTAGTGCCTGCGGCAGGATCAGATTGAAAGCTTACGGTCAAACTGCTAGTTTCAGGTCGCACATCAAATTGGTAAAAGGTTTGAGCCGTAATAGCCGTTACTGTGTCATTGGAAGCTGCAGCCCAATCTGCCCCGGAAGGCATGTCTGCATAGTTACCAATGTATACCGTTTTAATGCCGCCAACTGAATCTTTACAGTCAACTACCCGTCCGCTTGAAAGATCACATGCCATGTTACACTATTATTGGTCAGTAATTACACCAGTCAATGCACCTACAACGCAATCGCCGGGAATGCCTACCTGCATGCCCAGTCCAAACTTCATAGTAATTTTTACGTTGTCTGAACCGTCGTATTTCCAAGCATCAATGTACGCAGCATTTGTGTAATCAGTGTTCAAGTTAGAACCAACTACCAAGTTATCTTCGTACGTCAAAATGATTGCATCATTAAACATACCGGGGCATACGTGAATTGGAATACCCAAGTATTGAATTGAAGCAAACGCTTGATTTACACCTTGTGTATTAACACCCTGATTGCTGCCTGACTGACCCAACGCCTGCATGAAATTACCTGCTGTTTTTGGCGACACGTAGAACGCAATGTCAGGTCGATTCAAGATTGCAGGACATGATGTCAACGCTTGGTTGTATGCTTCGTGAAAACAACCTGTAGTACCCAAAATTTGGCTATTTGTTGCGCTGAAACCGCCTGATGAGATAATCTTCTCAGCAGCCACAGGTGATCCAGTTGTACCGCCTGCAGCCAAAATAGATGCACGGTATCCTGTGTTGTCAAACGTAGCATCGTCAGACAGGAAGCCTGTAACGTCAGTTGTCAAGTCCATGCCTTTCCAAATTCCGTTCTCTACGTCTTGTGCAGCGTATCCTGCAATTGTAGCCAATGAAAATTGTACAAACTCAGGGTTACCTGCAGACATATCTTGACGTGCGCCCGTCATCCCTGCCCATGTAGGCAACAATGTTCCACGGCATAGCGATTCCATAACCGTCAAATCTGACAGTGTAAGTACGCGCTCACCAAGTGTCAAGCTATCAGTTGACGTATAGTCGCATGCAGCGTTTTTAACTACGCCTGTAGATGACAAGCTAGAAATTACTGCTTTGTTTTGTATGCCGTCAACCTGACGTACCCAACCTTCCGTTAGCGTTTTTGCTAATTTCAATGCAGGTGCAACATAAGGTGCTGCACGTTCTCCGGCATAGGTAGTATCGGGCGATACAAGGGGTGCTGCAAACGCTCGACGTCGAGATCGTGATAAATATTTACTCATTATTTCTGATACTGATTAATCAAGTCCATAGCTGCCTGTGTTGATTTAGGCAAAGCCTTAAACCCAGGAGCATTTTCTTGTGTTACTGTTGGTGCGTTTCGCAATGGTCGTGCAGCAGGTGCAGCCCCAAATTCACGCAATTGATTACGTAGAGAACGATTTTGACGTTCTAAACGCTGCAAGCGACGTTCCATTTTTTGCTCGCTTGACATTTCACGACGTTCGCTGCGTTCGCTGCGCTTAAAATCACCACGTCGGCGCATAGCTCGTCGAGGTCGGCGTTGTCGTGACGTTTCGACTTTTTTGTCTTCTTTCACTTCTTCTTGTGTTTGTGTTTCACCGTTGCCTGCATCAGCTAACTCCATTGCCATCTCATGCACAGCTTCGGCTTGTTCGGCAGACAGTCCCATATCTACCAAAAGGTTTACAAATTGTTCGTGACTGTCAGGACTCTCAGTCACTTCTTCTTCTTGCTGCATGGTTTCTTCCTCTTCTACCATGTAGTCCTCTTTTTCTTCTTCTTCCATGAATTTTTTAATATCCATATTTATTTATTTATGTGTGCTTTTACCTAGTATTCGTAAACCGCTTCGTCAAGTAATTCAACAAACAGTTCAAAATCTAACCGCGTAAATACGGCAGGCGACATTTCAGTAAAGATTACTTTTGCACGGTCGTAATTTTCTTGTAGAATAGCCTCCTCAACAATATCCAAGGCGTGATTAAAGGTTTCATCTAATATGTAGTCCATACGAAACTCTGCAATCATAGCAAGCAATTCCTCTTGCGCGCTGTTCGTCCATGTACTCCATATACGGTCAATTAGTGGATTCATTAGTAACGGTCGTAGTATCGTTTAGTTAACAGTGCTTTGTAGTACCGAACTTTCATAGCGTTTAAATGCTGCACTTCGTTATGCATCTCAACTTCTTCTTCTTTCTCCTCTACAGCTTTGACTTCACCGTCGTACTCAGTCAGTACGCCTTCAAACACTTCCATTTCTACGCCCGCCTCTGTAGTGTATTTACCGTTGTCCATGTCTGCAGGCATGCCTTCTTCGTCAATCTTAAATACGGCTGATCCTGCAGTCAACGTATCGTCTTCTGTTGCAATGACTGTTCCGTCTTGTAGGCTTACTTCGTTGTAAAACTTACGACGAATGGCAAACCACAATTTTTTTAAGGTCTTCTGCATCTTGCTTTGTTTCATAGGTACGCAGTTCGGTACTTCTTTGCCGTCCTTAATCTTTGTGCCGATTTGCTCATAGTCAGCCCAACACGGTTCTTTCATTTCCGTTTCTTCTGTTTCTACAGCTTCTTTTTTGTTGCTGACTAACTTATCTGCAAAATAACCCTCAATGCTAAAGCCGCGCAGCTTTCCCGCCTTTACTTCTTGCCATACCTCATTGTTTGCTACGTGAACCTTTACCATCCACGTACCCTGCGGCATATTTAAACCGTACAATTTACTTTTGTCTACATCAGGGTCTTCCACAATCCAACTTTCTACAACGCTGACCTCATCAATAGATTCTTGATGTTCGCGTGTGTGATCATTAGTGCGGTTTTGCTTAATGTACAGTTCCGATGCAAGCTTCACTGTTTCCTTGCTAAAAAATACCTCGTATTCCTCGTCCGTTGCTTCGTCGTAACGCGGAATGTTTTTATCAGGGATTAGGGCAGCGCCTACTAATACCTGCTGCTCTTCATCTACCGCTGCAAGGCTTACTCCGCGTGTGTTGCCTTGCTTGCTAAAGAACACAAAATTCTCTTCGATAGCAGGGAACTTTACAAGGCTAATTGCCTCTACGCCCCATGCATCTTCGTTTTCGTCAATAAGTAATTCGATTAATTTACTCATACAATACGGTAGTCAATGTTATAGTCATCAAGCACATCAAAGAAATCATCGACTGTAGGGTAACGCGACGATTCGTCAATCTTAACGATGTTAAACATGCGGTCATTCGTTTTCTCAATGTATTCTACCACATCGCGCAAACCCTCTCTACCGAAAAGGTCTTGCAGTTGTTGGATCGTCTTGTAGTCGATTTCTACTAACATCTCTGTTGTTTACAAGTGGTCTTTAATATCAAACACCTCGTTCATAATTTCAAGTAAAGCGTCACTTAACAACGTGTCGCGGCTTCGTTCTGCTTCAAGGGCTGCACTATCCAAGTGAGCAATTGCTTCCATTAAATGTCGTTTAAGTTCCTGCATATCTCTGTTGTTTAAAGTCGCATAAATACTTCATCTATATACCTGCTGATGTCGGCAGGAAAAAGCGATTGATTGTCATTAGCTACGTCGGCAATCAAATCAATGTCGCCATACATCATTGCATCCATAACTTCTGCAACAACACTTTTAGGGTCTGCGCCTCTACCATCAAACCACGCCGTTCCCTTATGTGTGATTAAATATTCTAAACCCTGAATTACAGCCTCAGCCAGTGAATTTTCGATTTTAGTCATATCTCTGTTGTTTAGTAAAGAATCTCTACGTTGCCCTTGCCAAATTCGTCTTCCAAGTACAAAAAGAAATCCATAGTGTCTGCAATACCGACGCTTGTTTCTACTACAATAGTTCCGCTATTGTGCGTGTAAACGTCAATGTTGCTATAGCCATACTCGTCAACGCTTATCCTCACGTCATCCTCATTGTACCAATAAACTAAAATATCTCTACTCATATCTCTGTTGTTTATCGGCGGTCAATGTGCGATTGTGCAGCAATGACCATACGTTGCTCATCACCTGTAACGCTTAACTCCCACTCCCCTCGAAATTCTCGATTAAACTCGTTTTCAAAATCTTCCATAAGCCGAATGTCATCGTATGAATTATCTACAACACGGTATTCTATGTAATCTTTATCCATTACATAAGTGTCAAAATTCGGTATGTGGTAGAAGTCATCGCTCAACAGGAATTCTTCGATAACGTCGCCTATTGCATATACAGTCATAGCTCTGTTGTTTAGCCTAAAGTTAAATGTTCAATGAGTCAAAGTAGTCAGATTGTATTTCGTCACGAACATCATAAACGTCAGGCATATCAACATCTGGATAATCGTATGCAAGGTTTTCTAATGCCCGTTTAATTTGGTCGTACATATCATTTAAAACCGCCTCGACCGCAGCGTTTTCTGATTGACTAGTGTTCATGTCACCTAACACCTCATCTATAATGTCATCAAATTCCATATCTTTTTTGTTTAAAGGTATTCTTCTATAATAGAAATTGCCTGAGAAATAGCTCGATCTTCCGCACTTCCCATTGCTCCTTCAAGTACATTATTCTGAAAATCCATCAGCAACTCATGTAGAGTGTCTATTTCTTGACTATTCATATCTCTGTTGTTTAGTAGTAGTGCCAATCTACACGCGCATCATCTAAGGCATTTTCTAAGTCACGAATTTCATCATCATCCGCGTTTACGGTGTACAAAACACCATCGCGCGTTTGCTCTTCTTTTTCTACACCTCGGTACGTGTAGGTATCAATGATGTCTGCAACCTTATCAGAATCACGGTCAGATGTTTCAATTTCGTATGTCATATCTCTTTTGTTTAGTCGTAACGCATATGTTCAAGCGGGTTAAACGTCAAAATAGAACGGTCAGTTAAACCCATTAGTTTTAAGAGTATTTGTTATACAGATAGTTGTCAAGAACTTCATAGTCAATGCTGCGATCGTCGTACAATACTTGCAAAATTTCTACGTAGTCATCGTCCGTATCTAAAGCAACAACAATAATCCCGCTGCCGTCCCCGTATTTGTACAGCGTAAACGTGTCAGTCAGAAAATAATCTTCGCCTTCACGCAAAGAGTCAAGTAGCCGTACAGTAATTTTGTCTAATGCGCGGTCTAGCTTACCCATCAGTAGTTGTCGTTAATCATGTCTTGCAGGTCAGTTTCTACGTGCTCTGCGATTTCACGAAAGTCAATGCGGCTGATGGCGGTTGTCATCATGTCATTCACAATGCTTGCTCCTCGTGGGATTTCGACATACTCCATAAATAAATCTTCGATTTCTCGAGAGTCTACGTCTTCAGGTGTTGCTTCCCGATCATAGTAGTATTCCACAAACAAGGGAATAAACTCCCAAACCGATACAAGCCAAGTTTCATAGCTTGCCCAACCGTTATAACTAAACTTTTTCTTTTCCATACTTTTTTACGTGTTGCGTACAATTTACAATATACCGCCGTTTATTCAAAGCGTAATCTTACTATTAAGTTGTTGTGCCATTGCATTTTGCCCTTGTAATTGTGACTGTACAACGTATGCTTGCATATCAGGCGTATCGAGTCTTGCAGGCAATGGTGTAACCATGTTATCTGCAAATCCCGATCTAGTTACACCGCCACCACCACCACCAACACCACCACCCGAACCACCTGCTTTATCAAGTATTTGTTTTACGCCTACAAAGCTGCCCAATACCGTTCCTAGCATAGTTATAATATACGTTGCAAGGCTAATAGGGTCTTTTGCTGAATCTGTTGCGCCGCGAATAGCACCTGCCATAGCCATTGCCTGATTAAGCAATACATCGGCTATTGCAAGGTTCTTTTGCTGCTCACTATTGTCTTCTGCTAATTGACCCATGGTGCGGAATAGTCCGCTTGTTGCATTAACTAACGCATCAATTTTACGCAACTGTATGTTTTCTTCTTCGTCTGCGGAATCTTGTACAATTTGTTCGTAGTCCTCAATGTACGCAGCGTTAATTCGCGCTATCAATTCGGCATTATCTCCCGCCATTTCTACCATGCGGTCATACTGTGCCATTAAAGCCATTTCTTGGCGCTCAAAATCAGTTAAAGACCTTTCGTATAATTGGTCAGAAAGTTGCGCCTCCCTATCTGATTTACGCTGTGCAGCGGCTTCGTCAATCTCTGCTACGTCCATTTCATACTTACGTTGCAGGGCTAGTAATGCATCATACGTAGCACCGCGCTGTATTAATTCAAGCATATCTGCTTTAAACTGTAACTCAAGCCGCTTCTTAGCTTGTGCATCAGCATCTTCTAAGCTGCGTATTTCGTAGTCCTGCTGCAGCTTCAGCAACTGATCCTGTACAAACTTCTCATCTGCTAATCGCTGTTTGTCAATCTGTTCTCTTTTACGGCGTGCCTGCTCTGCTTCTTTTTCTTCGTTAGCTTGTTGACGTAAGGCGTAGCCTGCACGCGTATTTTCTAAGCGTTGTAATTGTGCCTCTGCTGCTTCAATTGATTCATCCGCCTTTTCTTGCACTTCTTTAGGCGGTGTAAAGAGCATGCCTGCAATACCTTCGACAAATCCGGTTGCAAGATTTGTACCTTCTTCTAAAACACCAAGTTGCGCTAGACCTGCACTAATTGTGTCAATTGCGCCTAATGCAGCGACAAGAGGGAATGTTACTAAGCCAACAATTGCTTTTGTGTAATTAGTTACACGCTCTGCCGCCTCAGTTTCTTCGTCTTTCTGTTTTTTAAGGTTTTCTATTAAAATCCTTTGCTGCATAATGGCTTCGTCTGTACCCTGCATACGCATTAGCAGTATGTCCTCTTCCGTTTTTCCCTGCAACTTTAGAATGTTTTCCGTTGCAGAAATGTTATCAAGCTGATCCTTGCTTGCCTTAACTAGCTTCTCGCTTTCCGTAACGGCATCTTTTGTTGCATCGCTTGCGCCTGTAATAGATGCGCTAATTTTGTCCCAATTATCTACAATAAGGCCTAATGCCACTACAAACGCACCAATGCCTGTAGCGGCAATAGCACCGCGTAGCGATTTGAAACCACGCGATAAACGTCCAATTTGACGTTGTGTAGATTTAAACGAACGAATAGTGCGCTGAAAACCGCGCGGCAAAAACTGACTAAATAAATCGCCAATTCCGCCCCAATCTTTTTTTGCGCCTTTGCCTGCCTTTGACATACGGCGCTCTAAACGCTCTACCGCATCGCCTGCACTCTCCGCCGCTGATGTTACGGTTTCTTCGCCCTTAATTTTTACTTTCGCTTCTGCTGCCATCTGTTGTTTAATATTAATCTCAGCTTCTTCCAACTGCTTTGATTCAAGTCATTAATCCCGTACCAATACCTCCATATACCCGTACCCTTAATGTTTTTTCCTACTGTCAAGCGGATTGCTACAGGCAGTCCATATCCTATGCTGTTTATCCAATACTTCATCCGTTAAAATCTAATGCTGTGTTTGAGCTATCATTAACGTGTATTTTGACATTGCCAGTCAAATTGTAATACGCTTCTGTTTCTGTTTGAGCAGCTTTGCCTTGTATTTGCAGTATTTGCACCTTAGCTGTAATAAGCCATTGCGCCGTTACGTTTGCCTGACCCGTGCATGCTACACTGTAAGATGCATCTGCTCCTGCTATTCGCTGCGCTGTTGACGTATCAATGCTTGCTGTAACTCCTGAGTCTTTTTCGGTATTTATTACAGTCGGTGATCCACCTACCCTGCGTACGGTCGGCGAATTGCTCGCTAAATCTCTCGTGTTTGCAATTGAAGTACGCGCTGTGAAATTGCTTGCTTCGCCAACACTAGCAGCAGAACCGTCAATTTCAATCATTGTTACGTCATACGTAATGTACATGATTGTGTCCATCGGCACTTCAAATGCAGATATGCCATCATTAGTTGTCGCGTTAACTGATGAAGCACCCGTTGTTGTTGCGTACAATTTCAGTTCATACGTACCACCAATAATTGGTTTTGAATTTTTAAAAGAGAATATGCTTGTAATTGTTTCCGTACCCGGCGCTCCCGGTAACACTCCGTTTGTATTACCCGGAGTTGGTTGATTTATTCCGGGTGCAGGAGCATTAGGATGACTACCTGTAGAGTTGCTACCGGGTCGGTAAAAACACTCTGTGTTTGACTCAGACCATATAAAGCCGTTTGCCGTGCAGCATTGTTCTGTAGCTGTAGCAGTCGCCCCTGTACTATCAATAAAATTAACTGTCCCGTCTGTGTTAAATGAATCAACAATAAGATTGCAGTCCTGCTGTATTGTGACTGCAGGCGCATCAATGACTTTTATTAACTGTGCGTTTGCAAGTGTGCTATTTTCTAATGTAAAGTTTGACAAACTTACTATTCGCCAGTATGCGCCTTCTATATACAGCAGATCATTAAACTGTAAATTGTATACGTCAATCGTAGATACATCAAGTTTACATGACATCACCCGGCTTTCTTCGCTGTACAACTCATTAAACATACGCAGCCAATACGTATTGAATAAGTATTTATTTGTTATACCCGGAGTATCACCGTTACCAACAAACGGTGCTTCTAAATTGTCAGGATAGCTGTAACCCCATTGTAATGATTTTGTACTAGTAGTTACCCCAACCGTATTGTATTCTGTAAAATATGGATATGTTGCGTAGTTACTCCCGCCAAAATTAAATGTGTGACCGTTTCCAATGTTTTGCAATCCTAGGTAATACGCTATTACAGGCTTGCAGCTAACGGTTTCCTTGTGATATATTGATGCATCGCTTCCGTCGTGCCAATCCCAAAACGCAGGCAATAACACGTTAGGCACTAGGCTTTCGCCTGTACCCTGCATATTTTGAAAAACTTTGCGTAACCTCAGCGGTTGAAAAATGTCGCTTGATTTTTCTTTGCCTGTAACAAAATCCTTGTCATTGTCATAAACGTATCTGCCGAATGTTTTTTGATGACGATGTTGATAGTATTTATTTAAAAAATCATCGCCTTCTCCATCTTCAAACGTGTATTCTTTTACCTGAAACCTTGTCGTAGGCTCAATTAAAATGCTATCTGCATCAACCTTATTTGTAAAGTCTTTACGTGTTGTTCCTGCGCTCCACCAATTAGCCCACGGTTCTGCGTAAACTATACTCGGATCGGTTGGCTTTGTGACTAGTACGATATTGAACTTTTCAAATATTGCTCGTAACCACTCATCTACACTTATGTCAGGAAAATTTGCTGACACATCAACAAAACCCTCTGTAGCATCGTACATTAATAAATGCCAAAATGTTGTGCCTGTAGAATTTGTGGGAATAACAGTAACGCTGTCAAATGTATTCGTGTGCGAAAACTCAACTTTAACTTGACTGCTTGCAGTAAGATTTACAAATACTTGATAGTCACAGACCATAGTTTCCGAGGGGTCACACGGCACGTAATTAGTAAAGTATACGGCTTCACCGTCAACTAAGATTCTGCAGTACGTGTTGTATGATGCAAAACTTGTAACTGTTTGTACAGCTACAATAAGTCGAAAAGTAAATAAATAACTGCCGTCAAATGGCACAGTAAATGTACCGCCCGACATTAAGCCGTCAGGGTCATAAAACGGGCTAGTGCTTTCAACCGTAAAATTTAACTGCTGATAAATACCTGCGTTTGCCGCAGTGATTGTTTGCGCACTTGGTATGCCTACACGAAAACCGTACGTTGCACGGCTTGTAACTCGCTCAGTTTCTGAAGCAAGAAACATGTAAATTTTTTTGAACTCTTCACTGTCAAAAAATGTGCTTTCGTAGTTGATTCCTACACGTTTAAAAATGTAGTCAATCAAATACTGTATGCGTATAGCAGGTTTAAAATTCCTTGCTTCTAGTGCGCCCGATCCTGTAGATGTTCCTATCCCGCTTGGGACACCGTTAGTTACGGCAAATACAAAACCGTTTCCTGTGTCTTCATTTTGATTAAACACTGAACTTTGTCCCCAATCTGACAACGGATATACAATAACCCCATCACCTACAGAACCTGTTGTAATGTCGTTTCCTGTACTCCAAGAATTAGTTATGTTTGTCCATGTCAATGCATGGTCAAGGTCTGTATCAATTGTTCCGGCTTCAGTAATAAACAATTCTTCAAACGAAAGATTACGCACACCTTGGAACAACTCAGCAAGTTCCTGTAATACATTGACCTGAAATCCTTGCGCATCAGCTTTGTGTAATTGTAGTATGCCTTGCATTAGCAAAATGCCCTCGCTATACAACTGCACGGATGTTTTTGTCTGTGCCTTAAATGTGCCTAACGTAACGTTGTAATCGTAGTAGTAAGAAAAGAACTGTACGTTGTTCCGCGATGGCGGCAAATTGAAATTAAACGTATACGGCGATTTAGAAGCTAGAGGATTGCCTAGGTCTTGAAACTGAAAGTTTAATTCAATTGGCGTATCAGGCAGGTCTAGCTCATACTGCGTTGTTCCACCCTGTACTATAGCTACAAGTTGTCCCATTAGCGCGTTGGTCTGTATCGTGACACCTCAAGTTGCAAGGCAAACGAAGTCAGCCCGTCCTTTACGCTTGTGCGGTTTGTAAAACTGTTATCCTGTACATAAGCACGAACGTATCCTGAAGAATTTGTTTGATTCGAATTCAGTCCAAAATCGCGTGCAGGCGACACGTATACACGTTCGCTATTTACAAGTGACATAATAAGCGGAGACAAGCGGTCAGGATCACCAAATGCTGTGTTAAGGTTCAGCGTTGTTTTCGTACGGATGTGTGCCTGTGTCATGCCGCCTTCGTACGCATTTTTTACGTAATCCGTACCATTGCCGTCTGCATCAAAACTGTTGCCTCCTATCTGCCTGTAGCCTTCACGTTGCATAGTTTGTGTAACCTCTGATTTACCGCTGAAAACTAAGCTGTCGTATCCGCCTTTGCTGTTCCACCAATGCACGGTGTAATAATCATCTGCTGTTTGAAAACGTGTGCAGTCAAGCTTCACGAATCGGTATGTCTTGCTTACCGCATCTGTAAACGGGTCAGCGCTGCTACCTAGTACAACGTCGTAATGTGTCCATCCGTCGTTCGTGCTAGAATCAGGGTTGATGTCGCTTGTAAGTTGCCCTCCTAGATTTGCCGTTCCTACACCAAAATACAATAGTCTTTGGCTATCTGATGTAACCGTACTTGGCGGCTTTCCTCCATTCGCTACGCTGTTTGCGTATACGGTCGTACTCAGTGTTGTTTGACCGTTGTAATAGCGTACGCCAATATGCGTAGCAGATGATGCAGTAGTATTAATAAATGCAAGTGTTGAATAGCTGCGTTTTGTGCCGTCAAACAGAACGTAATTAACAAGCAGACCGTTGACTTCAGGCGTATCACTTAGCCAATATTTAGTGTTTGCTGTAGGCACGTATGCGCTACTGTCGTCTGTGTCAATCAATGCACTAGTCGCAAGCGTAAAGTTTCCGTTTACTAGTTGTGCGCTTTGATCGGTCGCAGGCAACAAGGTAAGCGTAGGCTCTGCATCTGCGCTAACTGCAAAAGCATGACCAAATCGCATAGTAGCGGTTTTGAACGCTGTGCTGTTTGTACTAAGCAAATCTGTATTGCCAAACCCTAATTCAATTACGCCTTCATCCTGATGCACGAACTGTGCAGTTACATTGCGCACGTTAAATACTGCGCTATCTGCGTTATTAGGCAATTGTTGCAGTATTGCCTGCTGTGTGCTGTCGATAGTTACCGCGCACGCATAGCGATACTTAGCCTCGCCTGTTTGCGTGTCGTCTTTTACAACATATATAAGTTCGTCATACGACCCTCGTAATCCCGTGCTTGTTTGATTTACTGTATATGCCATCAAATAGTGATTTCGATTGAAAATGTACGAGTATAATTGTCCGTCATAAAAATGTCTACGTCTTCACCTAATGCCATCTGTAAACGTTTTGCCATTCGTTTCATCTGTTGGTTGATTGCCATTTGATAGTAGTGCGTAGGCTTTAAACCCGTAAGATATACGCTGCGCGAAATGCGCTTGGACATTGCATCAATGCTAAGAAAGCGCCCTTGTTTATCCCTCCATGAACTATTGCTGATGCCCTTGTCCCTAATCCATTTCTTGATTGCGGGTCGCAATGCTCCTTTCTCTCCTGATCCTGTGCCAAACTGATACGGGCTGTCAGGTGCTTTAGCGTTGTTTGCTGCGCCCTGTACGCCCTGTTCTACGAAGTCGTAGTACGGTGCGCCCATGAACTTAATTACAAGCCCTTCATCGTCTTCTATTAACTCAAAGTACAGGCTCTTAGCTAGTGTGCCTGTAACTATCTTATCTGCCTCTGCAAGATTCGTACGCGCCTGTTCGATTACCTCACCGCCGATCTTGTTGCACTCTTCAATAAAGTTGTCAAGTTCTAGGTCAACTAACTTGCCGTCAATCGTTATGGCAATACTTAAGCTATCCATAAGGCGCGTCACATAGATTTAGTGCGTTTGGCAAGCGAATGCTAAACGTCGTTGACCAACCCGTGAGGCTATTGTCAAAACGTGCAGTAAACGGTTGACACTGTAGCGGAAGTTGAAATGACCAATTGTTGCCATCTACTAAACTGCTTACGTTGACGTTAAACGCAAACTGTGCAGCTACGTCCTGTAAAAGCAAAAACGTTTCAGAATAGATTTCTGTAATACGTTCCTGTTGCTCTTCAATCACTAAATCACCTACAATTATCTCGTACGTAAATTCAGTCATGCCGTCCATAATAACTGAATCAGTGCATTGACCATACAGCAGCGGGTAATCGCTTGCGTTTAGCTTGTCTATGTCAAGAGTATCAAGCGTAAACGTATGAAAGCTGCGCAAAACGTCATGATCGTTTACAATGGATTGCAGCATGTTATTTATGTCTACTATTGTTTGCATTAATTTTTACGTTTTCGTTTACAGCTACATCTTTTTCATACGACATAAAGGTCAGTACCTCTTCAATATATAACTCTGTTACAGGTTTTATACTCATTACGTTTCCCTGTGCTAATTCGTGGATGATTGCGTACCATCCCCATTTTGAACTAATGCTTTTTGCTTCTGCTGATCCTTTGGCTTCAAAGAGCGCCGCATAGTGATAGCTAATTCCTTTTCGATGTTGCAAAAAAAAACCAGTGCGCTCATCGCTACATCCATTGTTAATTGTCGCATGTCTTCTTGCCGCTTCTTGTCTACATCGTACAGGGCTATCTCATAACCTGCTGTTGTTTCTAGGCATATCTCACGGTACAGCACTGCCATAATTTTATGCAGGTTATCAAACGTACCGCCTTGGCAATAGCTTTCTAAATCCGCAAACTCACCTACGGTTAACTTTGTCCAATCAGGAATAAAACCATATCGTTTACCCTTATGCGTTATAGTTGGTTGCAATGGCATCTTCATCGTAGAAGCATCCGGTTCTTGCAAAAACCAATGAATTATGCTTGCGCTTTTTTCAATTGATGTCCATTCCGCATGCTGCAGCTCTCCTTGCTCTAAACCCGCAAACACTTCAATCGCTCTACGCACCGCGTTGTACGCTTCTGTTTCGCGCTCGTACACTTTCCACACTTCGCGGTATTGGTCAATCGTTACTTCGTTCCAATCGGTAGGCAATATGATTTTCTTTACTCTGCTCATCTCAAGTAATATGTACGGTTACGGTGTGCAAGCTTGTTTAGGCAGACGTATCGAATCGCATCAATAGCATGGTTCCATTCGTCCTTTGGTGTAGGTAAGATACGACCGTCTTTATCAGTCATCCACTTGTAGTTTCTAAATTCTTTCTGTACGTCTATGCTGTCATCTTTTACATATAGCTTGTGCCTGCGCATTATGTCAATTCCGTTTCGTATGCTGTCTGCTCCTTTCTTTGCAGGCTTGACATTGAAATTCATTCGGTGCAGTTCAGTAATGCTTTTCGGTTCTGCGCTGTCCGCTATGATTTCTTCATGACGTGTAATGCCTAACTTCTTAAATTCAAGTGCTAGGTCTTGATTTGTTAGTCCTCCGCTGTACAGCTTTTGTTCTATGTACAATTCGTCGCCCCTTGCATGTACAATTATTAATGCCGCTGGATCAGATGCGTATCCAAAATCAAGTCCATAGCCTACCGTGTTTACGTTGTCAGGCAACGCGCTGTACGTGTGCGTTTGAAATATGGTTTCTTTGCTTATGCCCTTTTCACCTAGCCCGTAAACCCTCCAATAGTTTTCATCTGTGTGCTGCAGGCGTTCAATCTCTGCGATCGTATCCTGACTCAAATACGGGTTGTTCTTGTATGTAGTCTGAAAGAATGCGCAATCATTACGCGGAATTACATCATCATATATCCAATGGTATTCCATACTTGGGTTATAGTCAAGTATGATTTTCCATGTGGTGCGCAGTGCAAGCTGCATAAACATATCCCTTGACAGTTCGTTCGCCTCGTTTATATACACCACATGTCGTTTACGTCCACGAATTCGGCTTTCCTGTTCAACGGCTATAAACTCCCATGTATTACCGAACAGCTCGTATAGGCTTTCCGTTTTGTTGTGGTATTTCTCCTCGTACAGTCCTTGGCTTTGCAGTATCTCAATAAAGTCACGCAGTACCGATCCGCGCAAACTTGGGTATGTGCGACGTACGACGGTGATAATCATGCCG
>Ga0181380_1000178_pt1 | contig 28487 bp, 47 predicted proteins | sample 3SPOviralmetaG_FD_130116 | JGI IMG/M metagenome (GOLD analysis project Ga0181380, IMG submission 130116) | Marine viral communities from the oligotrophic San Pedro Time Series (SPOT) site, San Pedro Channel, CA, USA - 3 SPOT_SRF_2009-08-19 | ecosystem: Environmental > Aquatic > Marine > Strait... | reverse complement strand
CCTCAAATTATCACTTATATTTTGCAACTCATTTTCTAACTCTTCCTTCTTCTCTTCACTAATATCCATATCCTCCAACATATCAATCAACTCACTCAACCCTTTATAAAAATAACCATACACCCATTTCTTCATACTCTTATCATAACTCATCTTACTTCACCTCCACAATAATAAAATAACTACAACCTAATTCTTCTTCCCAATTCAAATCTAAATAATCATCAACACCTTCATTAATACATCTAAATTCATTTTCATCATTACTAACACTATTCCACTCAATAATATCTTCTACAAAATTATTAACTTTAACAAATTCTACTTCACCCCTACTACCAAACATCAAACTATATATTCCATTACCATCAAATACTTCATTAACAACATTCATATCATTTTCAAAACTATCATCTCTATCATTATCAATATACAAATATTCATTACCTCTAACAAACTCAACAAATTCTCTTTTATTAAATATTTTCATAATCTACTCCTTTTAATTATTACCCCCACATTATAACATTTCTCTTCACCAAAAACAAATTTAAATTAAAAGTTTTGGATTTTATATGATAAGAGGTTAAAAATCAACTATTATTTTAAAAGTTGTCAATTTTATATGCAAAGGGATTAAAAATCAACTAAAAGGTTTTATCCTTCTAGTATATTAAATTTCTCTAATAGGTTGAGATAAGTATTAAACCCTAAAATATAATCATCATTAATATTATCATTAGAGAATAGAAGAGGGTGGTTTGTATAGTTAGTGAGAAGAGTGGATTGCTTTTTTATATAAGTTGTATAAAGATCCAAAATTAATAGAATAGAAAGATTTGATATAAGTTTAAAATAATACATTAGTTACTCCTTTTTGTTATAAGGATATTATAGTCTCACTAGAGCTCTAATTCAAAACTTTTTTAAAAGTTTTCGATTTTATATGCAAATGAATAAAAAATCAACTACTTTAGACAAAAAGAAAGGCTCTAGTGAGCCTTCCTAAAAGTAGGTTCCAAGTCTTACTTGTCTCTAGCCAACAACACAACTCCATATATTAGAAGAAGCATGTAGGCTAGAAACTCTAGTTGGCTCACCATTCTTTTTTGTTACCTTGTTTTTCATTATCATCATACCCATGATTGTATTCTCTAATCTGAAACTCAGACATCTGATCAATACAAACTCTTTCTGATTGTAGAGTGGCTCCTACAAAGTAATGTGGTGACCTCGCTCTACCATAATAGGAATCAGCTGACCCTCTATCATAACATCCACCATGCCTAGCTCTACTAATGTTAGCTTCCATGATCTCTTCATTATCAAATCTTAAGCTTAATTGTTGCATCATTCTACTCCTCTTATTAATGAACCCTAATTATGGATTCAGAGCTCTATATATGCAACTTTATTTTTAAAATAAATTACTTGCATTTGTTTGAAGAAGAATATAAAATTGCTGCCTTTGAAGAGCGCCGTACAAAGCGCTCGATTTTATATACAGACCCCAACCAAGGCAAGCTTTTTATTTTTTAATTTTAGTAGATTTTGTCGCTTGAGTTGTTATAATAATGGTACGTTAATTTAAAAAGGAGTAGAAAATGAACGTAACAAACCTAGAAGATAAAAGATGCGGCCTTTGTGATGGTTACATCAAGCCACTAAGGCATCCAGAAACCAACGAGGTAGTTTGGGAAGGAGGGCATAACGCTCTTCCAGTTGCCGATGTTCGTTGTTGTGACGCTTGCAACACCCACGTTGTGATTCCAGCAAGGATGGAGGCCATTTATGGATAGCGTTCTAGTGACGCTAGGACTGTTAACAGCGATTGTAGTGATCGCTGTTCTTCTCACAAAAGCTGAATAAGACTTATTCTTATTCGGAGCAATTTGCGGCTCTTTTAGCAAAAAGATGTGCAATTTTATATTCAGCCCCGAGAAAAATCAACTGTTTTTTCAAATAAAAAAGTGCCCCTAACGCTTTTAACCTTAGGGGCGATTTCTATCACTCGCTAGAGCAATACCGGATACTGTTCCTCGCGCAGGTAGGGGTACTCGAGTTATCTATAGTTCTCGTATCACCTACTAAGCAACGCTCACGTTTGCAGTCCAGTTTCGAGCTTGACTTGGTCGACCGCTAAGAGGATCAAGCTGCTCTGAAAAAGGTGGGGCCAACAACCTGACGTTCTTGGAATGTAATTGTACGGTCAGCAAGCCTGACTTTTTTATGACTCGGCTGCATGAGGTGTATCATTAAGATCGCCTCCGCCTGACTCTACCGCGGCATCATCTCTCCATTAAGTCGGTTTGACACGGTTCAGTGTTCCAATTACAATCCTCACAGATTGCTGCTTAGCTGGATGAAATCTCTACGTACGTGAATAGGTTGATTAAGCCTACGTCCATACTACGAGGTCCCAGTCGTGGTATCACCATTAAGCGCTTCCACCACCATCCTAGTTCAATCGAGCATTTCAGCTCTTCTCTACCTAGGTAGGTTCTTCAGCGCGCGACGTTCATATAGCCCCTGCTAAGTTAACCATATTGTAAGCGCGATTGCGACCTAGGTCAACTGTTTTTTAATTTATTTTTCTCTTGCACTTTGACGCAGCTGCATATAAAATCGCGCGCCCGCAGATTGCAGCCAAAAAAAGCCCCCATTTCAGGGGGCAGGAGGAGTAGAAACCTAATAGGGGGGGCCTATTAGTTTCACTGATTGAAATGCTTCTCATTACCACCAGCAAAGAACGCTACAGTAAGGAGAGCTAAAGATAGAAATGTCCACTTCAGAATCCAAAACGTTATTTTTAATAAGGTAAATAAGATACTTTTCATCAGACACACATTATGGCTCTTTTTTGAAATAGATCAACTACTTTATTCATGTTTATTTTAAAGTACTATATGGATGTATAGTATGTAATAAGTTACTATTAATAAGAGTAGAAACAAACAACAAAAGGGGACTCTCATTAGGACGGCAATCGCAACATTCTTTCGGCCCATAATCGGGATCGTGAAAGGTATTAACGCACTAGTACTTCTTGTATTTTGGATCACTGTCTTCTTTTCTCTTCTCCCTTACCTGTTGATGTTTTTATAATTAGAGGTTACAATATAAGAGTATTAACAATTGGAGGATTAGAAATGCAAGAGCAATTCATTTATAAAGAAGAGCGATCACATCTCGAGAACTATCAGAAGTGGTCTTATTTAAACCGAAAAGAGCGCGAGCTGTGGAACGATGTCAGATTGACTGATCAAGCATCTTGGGATCTTTTTAACGTCTATTATGGGGCTTGGGCTCCATCACTAACTAGGAGGGCATCAAATGTCTAATTATATAGAAGGGATTGATGACGAACTTAAGAGCCTTGCTTTTACGTTCTTGGATGACTTGAGAGAGTCAGGATCGATGAACATGTTTGGCGCACCAGCTGTATTGCGAGATGAATTCGCGATAGATAAGCAAACATCATTCAAGCTGTTTGAAGCTTGGACAGAGGAGGGCGCACATGCAAACTGAGCAACAGAAAAGAAATGAAGAAGCCATTAATAGATGGCTAGAAAGACATCCAGTGTATGCTCTTCTAGTCACTATGATGCTTGGAGCAGCTATCTCATTACCGCTGGTTTGGTTGATAATAGATAAAGGCTGGACATTTTAACCCCCTAGAGTCTGATGACTCGAGCCCGCTCACGCGGGCTTTTTTTTGGCCCAAAGAGCTTGCACTAACACGCGGCTGAATATAAAATCGAAAACTTTTAAAACTCTCAGTTGACTTGAGACCTGATCTAGTATAAAATCCAGTTTATGGAAGTGAGCGATTTTATATGCGATTTAAACTATAGGCAAGAAATTTAATTTTTTTTATTTCAGTCTGGTTACTAGATAAAAGTAGATATTGTCGCTCAAGTTCATATAATAAACGGGCTTTAATAATCACATATATAGGAGGATTTAATTATGGCACATAATGTAGAAACGATGGCTTACGCGGGACAACTTCCCTGGCATGGGCTTGGTACTAAAGTAGAGAGTGATCTACTTCCTTATGACATGCAGATTGCTGCAGGTCTTGATTGGGCTGTTGAGAAACAGTCTCTTGTAACTTCGGAAGGTATTGTTGTACCTAAGAAGAAAGCTCTAATCAGAAGTTCTGATATGAGTGTACTTGATGTAGTTGGTGATGAATGGCAGCCTTGCCAGAACGATACTGCATTTCAATTCTTTAATGACTTTTGTCTTAAAGGTGATATGGAGATGCATACAGCTGGAAGTCTTCAGGACGGAAAGATTGTATGGGTACTTGCTAAGGTCAAAGATTCATTTGAATTGTTTGGCGGTGATCAAGTTGATTCATATCTGCTTTTCTCAAACCCTCATAAGTTTGGGCAGAGTATTGATGTTAGGTTTACACCTATCCGAGTTGTATGTAACAATACGCTTACGCTATCTCTTAACTCTTCATCTAAGAATGCAGTTAAGTTGAATCACAAGAAAGCATTTGATGCTGACAACGTGAAAGAGATGCTTGGAATTGCTAACGTTAAGTTAGATGATTACAAGGACATGGCTGAGCACTTAGGTAAGAAGAAGTACAAGAAGGATGATGTACTTGTTTATCTAGATAGCCTCTTCCCTACTTATAGTAAGAAGGAAAGAAGTAAGACGTTACATGCTCAGGAGCTTAGTACTCCGGCTAAACGTGTATTTGATCTGATTGAGCAATCACCAGGTCATAACTACGCACCAGGTAGCTGGTGGAATGCTTTCAACGCTGTGACTTATTTCACAGACCATGAGAGAGGATCTAACAACGATGTTAGGTTGCAATCAGCCTGGTATGGCCAATCTAAGAATCTGAAGCTGAAGGCTTTAGAGACTGCATTGGAGGCTGCAGCGTAGGACTTACCTACTCACAGAGAGCTCCTTCGGGAGCTCTTTTTTTGTCTCGTTCGGGGTAGACTTTTGCATATATCTCCAGGTACCCTACTACTTAACTTAGTACGCGATCTCTCAAAGAGGTTAAACCGTTTTCTGAGAATTGGTAACTAGAATTTTTTGGCGCGAAATTTTCTGCGCTCTAGACTTTGTATCGAAGGGCTCCGACTAAGATGCGCTTGGCTTGTACGGATCGTTCACCGCAATGCTGTAGATGTGATGGGAAGACGGCTAAGAGACCTTTCTTAGGGAAGACGTTAATACATTCCTTATTAGTAAACTGAAAGACGGTATTGCCATCTAGTGTATTGTTTAGATATAGGATGTATGACATATCCTCTGTACCTTTGTGATTGTGCCATAGTACTTCACTCATTGATGCATAGTCTAACATATGAAGACATACATGGTTACACTCTATGTTGTATTGTGCATTAATCTTTTGTTCCATGCTATCTACGATAGATAACATTATATCGTTGTCAGGATAGTCGTGTAGTATATTACCGCTTTGGAAGCCATCTTTAGTTTTAAATGTAGTATGTGTATCATTCTTCTTATCTTTTATAGTATGATATAGATCACTACACTTATAGAGTACTCGATCATCGTTATCTAGTTGAAAGAGCTGTAACTCTGGATAGTTTTTAATGGTATGCACAGTAGATATATTTAGCATATGGTACTATAATATGGTATACATAAAAGGAGCAGTATGGAACAACCTAAAACTAAGATGGAAGTATTAAACGAACGTATTATTAATGATAGAGACGAGCCTATTACAATCAAATGTATGTTACATGGGCCTACTACATTAACAATAGGTAGTTTTCTTAAGACGGGCATTGTGAATAAGCAGACGTTAGACATAGCACCAGCTATACATAAGGACTTTCTCGTTGATCCTATCATCGACTTACTCTTTAAGATGCTTAACAGTAAGGAAATTAGCTAAAAATTTTTCTTGCATCGCAAAGCACTACGTGCTATAATATATAGACACGCTGAAAAGGAGATTGTGTAATGCGTTATATAGACTATCATGTTGATATAACAGAGGAAGGGTTTCATTGGCCTGAGACGGGTCTTGAGAGATTGTTCTTACGAGATGATCATCAAGGCTTTAAACCAGGTGATATGTTTGAGCTGACTTATAAGGATGATGATACATTGTTCTTAAAGAAGGTAAATAATAGTTGCACTGAGGCCGAAAAGCCCTTATAATTAGGTATACATTGAAAGATGTATAATTTTATTAATCATTATGGAGAAGACATATGTCATTATTTGATAAAGTATTCAACTCAATCGTAGTTGAAGGGAATGAAAGAACAGCCGCTCAAATGGCTAACTATTTCAACTCAACGCCAGCTTCAATCAAAGCTCGCATTAGCGAAATTAGATTGAACTCAGGTGTAGCGGTTTACGCTAATAAGAAAACTGACTCTAATGGAAGAACTAAAACTTTCTATAGAGCTGGTACACCAACGAGAGCAGTTGTAGCTGCCGGTTACAGAGCCTTGGCTTCTGGAGTTGCTGCTTAATTAAGTAGTATCTCATTTGAGAGGCAGCTTCGGCTGCCTTTTTTTTGCCTAAATAGTTATAAGCTTTTAAATAGGAGGTTAAATGGACCGACTTATAAGAAAGTTCTTAGCATGGCATGAGGAACGTACATTTGCGTTTCAGAAGGCATTGCGATTAGATGATTATCATATGATATGGTTATCGTTTATTAAAGGACTAATCTTTGGAATGGTACTTTTACTTTTATTATATTAACTGAGTGTTGGGATCAATTAACATTATTCTAGAGTGCTTACTTTAGATACATATTAATGTTAATTGGGACCCCGGCCAGTATTAGGATTATTATTAACACAATTTGGATATATTATGAATCATTTCAACATCTCACTCGTTAAATCACTCATCAGAATCATCTCCTCTTTCTGGGCCATGGCCTCATTAAGTGTATTTGTATTGGCGGCAGGCTATGCTATTGCCGAAGTGCTTGGTATAATGGAAGAAGTATATGATAAACGCGAAGAGCTCTAAGTTTATTCTTAGATTAAATACGTTTGCCTTTATGGTCGTTCTCTTTTGGACATGGCCTTACAGGCTAATAGATAATACCCGTAACAATTGTTACTTTTATGTATTAGAGAAGCTTATCGCATGTGGTGGCAAGGCTAAATGGTATAAAAGTAATGCTTGGTGGGGTTATCACGTTGCATGGGTCAAAGATGGTATAGAATATCACTATGACATGACAAGAGAAGACAGAAAGAAGTTGCCTTGGTGGGCTATTCCAGTCTATTATAAGGGTGTAGTAAGAACTAAAAAAGAAAAACGTTAGTTTGAAATGCGCCCATAGCTCAACGGATAGAGCAACAGCCTTCTAAGCTGTAGGTTCCAGGTTCGAATCCTGGTGGGCGCGCCAAACTATATGAGGTTATACATGAAACCAGAAATTATTGATACAAAACTCGATGGTAAGATTACTATACTAAAGAATTGTGTACCGGATGACTTCGATCATAACGATTACTTTACAGACTACAAAGCAGACTTTACATTCCCTAAAGATCAGAACGGTCATCTACGTCAATATGAGTACGCACATGGGCATGATGATGAAAAATTCCTTCCTCTTAAGAAAATACTTAATGTTCCTGACGATTATGCAATGAAAATAGGATTACATGAGATGATTAATGGTGGATACATACCTCCTCATGATGATGGAGAGTATTTTGGTGGGTTAACTATATTTTTAAACAAAGGTTGGGATAAAAGCTGGGGTGGATGGGCTATGGCCTTCGATGATAATGATATTTCTGCTACTGTTCCGGAGTTTGGACACGGAGTCTTTTATAGAACACCGTTGCAGCATTGTACTTCACCAGTTTATCAGAAGGATCAAGCAAGAAGAACACTACAAATATTTTTTGTAAGTTCTATTGCTTGGGATAGAGCACAGGATAGTCAAGAACTACGGGATTAGGACGAATAAAATGATTGATTTAATATTATGGATGATGTTTATTGCGTGGGCGACTTATGGAACACATGTAGTAACGGAGTTTATTAAGCATAAATGAATGAAAAGATAAGAATTAACTATACTTATTATAATAATCCTGAATTACTACAAGAAGTAATACAATATTATGAGCCGTATAGTAATGAGTTCGACTTCTCTGTTATTGATGATGGCTCTCAAATACATCCTCTCACAAAAGACATGCTTCCTGACAATTGGATAGGATATAGAATAGAAGAAGATCTAGGTTGGGGCAATGAAGTAGCAAGAAACATATTAATGCGTCGAACATCTAATACATGGAACGCATTACTCGACCTAGACATAGTTATAGACCTTTCAGAGCCTGGGTCTCTCCACTTCTTCGGGGCATCCACTACAAGTATATCAGGGTTTGTGAAATACTTTCATAACTACAGGGGATGCAAGTTAGTACATCAATTTCCTTATGGTGCTAGAACTGATTATTTTGACTTCACAAAAGAGATTACAGGCAATGCTGGCAACTTTGCAATTAATTCGTTTATAGTAAGTAGAGAGTCATGGCAAGAGACATATGGTTATGATATGGTATTTGCATATACCTATGGTATGGATGCTACTCTTGTTGCTAACAATCAAGAAGCTATGATGCCTTTCGGCAAACTAAAGAAGCTCTGCAATCAAGCAGTACCTGATATGTCTAGAATACTTAATCAGAGTGTTTATCAAGAGTTTTATGATCTTTATAATCATTATATTGAGAGCGGTGAAATGATTGCCGAGCTCTTTAAATGGAAGTCAGAAGATAAAAGATTAAAATATATTAAACCCTTTCCTGACGTAGTTGATTTATAATGCGTTATAGTATATAATATAGATAATCTGGAGAAAAATATGAGTCAATATGATGATGTAGTGGAGAGGCAAAGACTTAAGTTAGAAGCTGAAGAATGGGCTGGTAAGGTTAAATCTGTACATGCGCATTCTGTTTCATCTATGTGGTATGATACTCGACCTCAAGATACAGCTGAAGGTAAGAATGTTATCGATATAGAGTATAATAATGGTACAGTAAGACGTGAGTTATTAAATGGTGGTGGTACTTTTATATTTGGTAAAGCAGCTACTGGTCAGGATCTAATAGATAATTACGTGAGGGCAAGCTAATGGGAATGTTAAATTACTCTGGATCAATTCGCTATTCTATGAATGGTAAGAAACGTAAAACTAATTCAATGAAAGTTAAGAAGAAGAAACTTGACTTTAAATCTACTCCTCAATACAAGCAGGTAGTAGCTAAGCAGGAAAAGCAATATAAGTCTCTTATGGAAGAGATGATTAAAGATGGTACCTTTAATAGTGTTGGTAATAATGGTACTAAGATAGATAATAGTTGGAAGATAGAAGAGAGTAAAAATTATGCTATCGCTCCTGCTTATAATAAAGGTGCTTATCAAGTTGTACCTAAATCAGATTTAAAATATATAGGTAAATAATGTACGAAGAGTTCCAACAAAATAATTTTGTCATAGCCTGTGACCTCATACCTAAGACTCTAATTGAAGAGATGTATGATGTTTATATGACTGCTTATAATGCTGGTGATATTATTGAAGGTGAGTCTCCTCCTATGTATGGTACAGCTATTGAATTTGCTGATACTGAAAAACATAACAGCCCTGCTTTTAAAAAGGTTCAGTCATTACTTGTTAACTGGCTACAAGAGAGTATGGGTATGAGAACTATACCAACTTATAGTATGGGTAGAATTTATACCAAAGAAACAACTGGTATGTTTAAACATCGTGATCGAGTTCCCTGTGAGGTATCAGTAACACTTCCAATTGCTTATGATAGTGCGCCTTGGGCAATCTATGTTAAAGATCCAGCTGGTAATGAGCATCCTGTTAACCTGCATGTTGGTGATGTTCTCTTTTATTATGGATGTCGTGCTGAGCATCATCGTAGAAAAGACTCTTTAAACTCATTACATATTCAACACTACTTTCATTTTGTTGATCTTGACTCAGAGCTTGGCTCATTTTATAATTATTTCAGAACTGACTCTAATCATATATGGCCTGGTCACCTTGATCAGATGATAGAAAAAAATGACTTGCCTATTCTTAGCGAAGAGGATAAAATACGATATTCAAAATTAATAGGAGAAGATAATGTTTAATGTAGAAGTAAATTATAACGAAAGTAAATGGGGTGTTAATAGTGAAGAGCTTTTTAACTCACCAGAAGAAAGAGCTGATCTTGCTCATTATGAGATCGTTAGCTGCATTGTAAAGAATAATAGTATTAATAAGATACTAGATAAGACGATAGTTGAAACTATTGATCTCGCTCTTGTGCAATTAGATCGTTATAGTGATTATGGTTCTAGTGAAGTAGATAATCATCATGTTATTATTATGCAAGGTAAAAAGAAGCCTACTATGATTAAGCATTGGTTCTCAAAGTGAGTGATGATCTCACCAAAGCATATACTGATAAAACACCATTACTAATTAAAGAGTATACTGAGTCATTATGTGCTGGATGGAATCGTATTATCGATTGCATAACAGAAGATACAATATGGACTGGAGATGGTTCATACGTTCATGAAGAAATAGAAGGCGTATTTCCTCACATTGATGAAATTGCAGCAAAGTTATTAAATGACTATCCACCAAGAACAGGTGATGTAACTATTCATATGTACGTATCACTTATCGCAGGAGCTGCAACGTTCGGCCGTCATAGAGATACAGCTGATGTATTCTTTATAGGTGGTAAAGGACAAACTCAATTTACAATTGAAGGTAATGTATATATTGTTGAAGGTGGTGATTTATTATATATCCCACGATCAGTATATCATGACCCTAAAGTATTAACACCACGAGTTGGTTTTTCTATAGGATTAGAGCATGGACGACACGATACTTAAAATAGCATATATTATATTTGTAGGTATTGCTTTCTTGCATGGCTACCTTACAGGTAGAGAACAAGGTATCACGCTTGGTGCTAATCAATTGTATGATCTATTATTAACTGATGGTAAGCCAACTGAAGACGGGAAGGTATTAGTAAAACTAACTCCTGACGAATAATGTATTCAATTAAGACTGAAAATAAAAGAGCTTGGTATGTTGCAGGTATAAAATGCGGCAGTCAAACAATGCAGTCTATTTTCGATAATCAACTTATCAGTAAAGTTAGTAAAGCCAGTAAAAATTTTCATGCCACTGCTGCTGAACATTATGCAAGCCCTGCCTTTAATCATTTTGGTGACTTCTTATTTACAACAATAAGAAATCCTTATGAGCGTCATGTAAGTAATTATCTATATCAACGAGAAAAGTTTCAAGAGAAAATAAAATACAAAGATGATATAGAAGCTTATAGGTTAAGATATCCAAATAGTCAAATAGAAGACAGTACTATCTATTTTGATATGGTTGAAGATCAGCTTAAATATTACTTTAACTCATTTGAAAGTTATGTAGACATATTAGAACGAGTTAATACACCTACTCTTTATAAAGGTGAGATTGAGTCTTTATATAGATATTATGGAACTAGTGATGAAGGTAGAACTGCATTTAATGTTGGATCAACAAGAGCGTTTCTTAGTATGTCTAACAATCTTATAAGTAATGGTACGTTACATTGTTTGAAGATAGAAGATCATGATCAGATTATTGACTTCTTTTATCGTAATTTTAATATGGCTCTAACTATGATACCAAAGATAAATTCAACTGGGTATGGAAAGGATTATGAGCAATATTATACGCCTGAACTTATAGATAAAATAACAAGGATTGAATCTCCTATTATTGATATAGGGAATTATAAATACTAATGAGACAGGAAAGAAGACCACAAATGCCTAAATCACGATGGAGATCGAAAACAGCAGCAGCACGTCAAAGCAGGCGTAGGCAGCAGCACGCACGATCTCGAAACTTTAAGGAACTATTTGATAATGACACTCCCTACGGACACAAAGTACAAAGAGATCGCACGAAGCAAATCCCTCGAGAAGAAAAATATGCGTTTGATTTCTCAGATGAGATCAGAGATTAACACGCTTAAACGAGACGCACACCCACCTATACCTATTGATTGTTTTGATGGTTACAGAGAGCTTGAAGCCCGTGTGACGAGACTAGAAAAGTATACCTTTCAAGGACTAAAAGATGAAGATTAAAAAAATACATGATGTGTTAACCGTTGTTGATGAGTTGTACACTGAGAGAGAAATAGGGATAATGGATAACTGGTTTGGTAGTTATACTATGTGGGGGCTTGGTTACGATGAATTAGATTATGGTGCATCAACAGCTACACTATGTAGATCACTTAAGTGGGATCAGTGGGTTGGTTATCATCATATGTTAGATGATATGCAAAATATTATGAGAGAAAGACTTGGTGATAAAGGTATTGATGTACCTTACTTCGGTCGCTGTCTAATTAACAATTTTAAGTTTGGTGATACACCTTTGTTTCATAAAGATGCACCTGGTACACCTAACTCACAAACATTTATGGTATATCCTAATAGATGTTGGAATAAAAACTGGGGTGGATTTACTGCATTTGCGGATGACGATGATGATGTTATAGCAGTCGCGGCTCCTAGGCCAGGACGTATTGCTATATTTCCAGGTGACGTAAGTCATACAGGAGTAGCTCCAACTAAAGTACATCAAGGCTATGGAAGATTCTCTGTAGCGTTTCAAGACCCAGATGGTTTTCCTAAACCTGAAGATCGTAAGACTGTCAAACCTGAGGATGTAGAAAAAACATCTCTAGTAGCTCATTACGGTAATACACATAGCAGGCTTTTATAATGGATGAGTTTGATGCTATTGAGCAGATGAAAAAAAATAAACTTAAACGCAAGCATGGACCATTAACTTGGTTAAAAAAATTATACGCTAAGTATAAAATTTGGAAAATGAAAAAGAACGACCCTTTTATTTACGAGGATTAATTATGATATATGTGAACGGTTGTTCCTATACCTTCGGCATTGGTACTGCACCACATGGTGATAGTCCAACAAACTGTCTAAAAAATTCATGGCCAGCTCAGCTTAGTGAAATGATAGATCAAGAAATTATTAATCAAGCACTACCTGGTTCTTGTAACGAAAGAATATTTCGTGATACAATTGACTACCTATCTACAAATGATCCTGATATGGTTATTGTTATGTGGTCTGATCCTGGCAGACTAGAAGGGTATATGCCAAAAGAAGGTGACTGGTATAGAGAGATATTTGATCTTTTTCAAATAACACCTCAAGCTGTTACTAATATTAATGATTACTTTAAAAGAGAAGCATTAGAATCATATTTTTCTTTCTTGCATACCGATGCAAAGAGATGCCTTGATACATTATCATATATGAATGCAATACAGATGATATGTAAAGCTAAAAATATTCCGTATATATCTCAATGTTATAAATCTAATATAGAAAGACAGTGCAGACATGCTTTAAAAAATATGCAGAGTAATAAAGATCCAAGTGTCATTAAAGTATCAGAGAAAATTAAAAGCTTACGTACTTCACTTGATGATTTAAATTTTGGTGTCAACAATACTATATCATTTAATCAATTAGTGCATGATAATTATCTACCATTTTCAGAGTATTCATTAGGACATCCTTCATATGAAGCTCATACATTTATGGCTAACTGGTTTAAGGAGCTTATAGAAGAACATGACCTTATTAGTTAGCGGCTGCTCATTTACTTATGGTGATGAACTAGATAATATAGAAGAAGAGAGGTGGTCAACCCATCTTGGTAAACTGCTTAACATGGAAGTTATTAATGTTGCTAAACCAGGTAATAGTAATAAAGCGATCTGGAGATCAGTAAAAGAGCAATTACTAAATCAAAATGATATAACCCATCTTCTTGTTTTATGGTCTGCACTTGAGAGAGTAGAAATCTTAAATCTTGACTATCATCATCAATATGATCTTCAGTCAGGTGAGTCAATACAGGAGTTATCTAATAACTTTAGATCACCTAATCCGTTTACTCAAATGTCACCAGCAAGACTAGATGTATATCCATTTAGATTATTAAAAGAACAAATGCAAACTTATTATAATGAATTATACTCTCATGAAGGAGCTATTCTTGATTCTTTCTTTTATATGAAAGATGTTTATAATACATGCGCAATGTTAGGCATTGAGCCTTATGGTGGTGTTTTTCATCAAGCAGTAAATTATTCAATAGCAAAAACATTTACAAAAACAAGATTAAAAAACTACGGTGATAGACTAATAAGAATACATGGAAAATATAAAGATATGTTAGACGGGTTTGATGATAAACAAAAAATAGGTATGGTTGAGCATAATCAAGATGATGCTTTTTCACGCCCACGTCCTCAATATCTCTCATTTAATGAGTTTACTGAGACGCATAAATATGAAAAGAAGCCAGGTGGTCATCCAGGACCTGAGGCACATAAAGGATACGCTGAGTATCTATTTGAGGAAATTTTTAATAATGGATAATTTAATATTAGGATGGTCTGAAGGCTTTCATGATGCAGCTGCAACTATTGTAAACGGTAATACCGGCTCAGTTGTATTTGCTTCACACTCGGAAAGATTTTCAGGTAACAAACATGAAAAGCACATCTCACCAGAGTTTAAGTCGTACATAGAAGAGCGATACCCAAACATAAAACAGAGAGCGTTCTTTGAAAAACCAGCACTAAAAAAATCAAGACAATTATATTCTGGTCAATATAAAACAGTAGCAACAAAAAGACAACTTGCATGGAAACCAACTACAACATTTCATCATCATAAGTCACATGCTGCTGGAACATTCCAGACATCACCATATCAAGAAGCAGCTGCTGTTGTTGTTGATAGTATTGGGGAATGGGATTGTACAACAATATGGAAATGCAGCTATGATAAAGCTGGCAGAGCTGTATACAAGAAAGTATATAATGAGAGATATCCAAATAGTATTGGTCTCTGGTATACTGCATTAACACATTTCGTTGGTTTAAAGCCGCTTGATGAAGAATATATTTTTATGGGTATGGCAGCTTTTGGTAAGTTAGATCCGCAGCTATTAGATAAGTTAGATGATCTTTTTAATTATAACTTACATAAAGGTATACCTATTGATGTATCTTTAAAACATATGCTTAGTGAATATAAAGATGTTGATATTGCTTTTAACGCTCAATTAATACTTGAAGAAAGATTAAAAGATATTTTTAATAAAGCATTAGAGATATCTGATAATGTTGTTTATGGCGGAGGTGTTGCTCTTAATTGTGTAGCTAATACTAAACTATTACAACAATGTAATGGTAACTTATGGATAATGCCTAACCCTGGTGATGCAGGAGCATCTCTTGGTGCTGCAGCTCTTGCTTATGGTAAGAAGTTAATCTGGCAAGATGCATTTCTTGGTCATAGAACAGAGCAATCATTAACAAGAACCAGTTTACAATTAGCAGAGCAGATCGTAGCTCACTTACTTGAACATAAAGTATGTGGTGTTGCATATGGTAGAGCTGAATTTGGGCCGAGAGCTCTAGGCAATAGATCATTAATTGCTGATCCGAGAGGACCAGATATGAAAGATAAAGTAAATGAGATAAAACGAAGACAGAAATTCAGACCATTTGCCCCTGCTGTATTAGAAGAACATGCTCATAAATATTTTGAGCCGAATGTCATTACACCATATATGCAACATGTTGTTAATGGCACTAAACCAACATTAAAAGATTTACCAGCTATTGTTCATGAAGACGGCTCATGTAGAGTACAAACTATTAATAAGTTTGAAAAATCAATCTTTAGACAAGTACTTGAACTATGGTATAAAGAGACAGGATGCCCTGTTCTATTAAACACATCTCTTAACATTAGAGGTGAACCTATGGTTAATACAGTAGAGGATGCGTGGCGTTTTGAAGAGAAGTATGACGTCAAAGTTTTTTACTAGATCCCCAATGTGATTCCGATAAATACCATGACTAAGCTTATGGTATTTTATGGATGATTTCTTAACACTAATTTCAGAGGTCGGTGTTCCAATCGCAGGAGCAATCGCTGCTGGCGTTTTTATATTCATAATCCTTAAGCAAATATTAAGTGGACTTGTTGATGATATAGATACATTAACAAACTTCTGTAAGATGCTAGAAACTCGTGCTACAACAATGAGTAATGAGTTAATGAAAATAGATCTTATTGTATCCGCTGCTCTTGACATACCACCTGATTTAGAGAGGGTATCAAGAGCTGAGAATTTTGTTGAAGATGGAAAAGTAGACGCAAGAAGGGACTAGTGGAAATAGGAACAATAATAGCTGAGTATGGTTTCCCGGTGGTCATGTCAATGGGCATGGCATATTTCATATACTACATATGGAATTTTATTAATGATGAGCTTGACCCTAAGATAGGTGAAATGCACATTGCGTTGATACGTGTTATTGATAAAACTAGAATGCTCGATCAAGATATGATAAGACTTAAGTCAAAGATCGAGGTAGTAATGAGGTATAAGAATGCTGAAAAAATGTTTAATGATGATGAGCCTAGTGCTCTCAACAAGCGTAGTAAACGCTGATATAGTACATAAATTTAAAAATCCTTCCTTTAGTGGAGTAGGTACTGGTGCCCACTATCTCACTATTGAAAATCAGGAATTTTCTAGAAAGAAAGCCATAGAAGAAGCTCTTGAATCAGCCAGAAAAGCAGCTGAGAGAGAAGAGAATAATACTGTTATGGCTAAATTCATACGTAACTTAGAATCAAGAATATATGCTCAAATGGCTAAACAGTTAGTTGAAAGTATGTTTAGTAATGATGGCTCAGTTAGATATGGTTCTTTTACACTTGAAGGTAATGTTGTTACATATGAAGTAATAACAATGGAAGATGGCTCAGAAATAATAAGAATGACAATTGTTGACTCAGATGGAACTTCAACAGTTATAGAAATTCCAGTCGGTACAGGTAATTTCGGACAAGATAGCGACGGCGGATAATGAAACATTTATTATTGGCTATCCTTCTTTTATCAGGTTGCGCATCTGTTCCTCAATGGTCTGAAAATCCAAAAGATTGCAGGTACGAGGAAGGGTTTAGTAAAGATGTAGTTAATGGTATTAACAAGGCTATGTCTCGTAAATATATCTGCGTTGAGCAGCCTACTGTTGTCAAACTACCTTCGTTCTTAGAGTTATTACAACTACCACCTGCAGATGAAAAGCCGGTTGTTGCTGTTTATAAATTTAATGACTTAACAGGTCAGAGAAAAGCAATTGATAATCTTGCTTCATTTAGTACTGCAGTAACACAAGGCAGTACAACAATGGTTATCGATGCTCTTAAAACAGCTGGTGGTGGTTCATGGTTTAGAGTTGTTGAAAGAACAGGAATAGATAATCTGGTTAGAGAGAGACAGATAGTCCGTTCCGGCAGGCAAGACTTTGCAAAAGCAAACGAAGAAGAAACATATAAAGAATTAAATCCACTTCTATTCGCTGGTATAATTATAGAAGGTGGAATTATTGGTTATGATACCGATGTAAAATCCGGAGGTCGAGGCGCACGAACTCTTGGTATCGGTTTCAGTAGACGATATCGTCAAGATATTGTTACTATAAGCATGAGGGCTGTTTCAGTTCTAACGGGTGAAGTATTATTAAATGTCCAAACTAAGAAGACTATATTGTCTTACGGAGCAGGCGGAGACGTCTTCCGCTTTGTAGAGCAAGGTACTCAATTAGTAGAACTCGAGGACGGTGTGGGTAATAATGAATCAGTGACTTACGCGGTACGGACAGCTATTGAAGCTGCTGTGCTGGAACTAATATACCAAGGCCACGATAGAGGCTTTTGGGTTATAAAGGACGGGCATCGTCACCCTCATCAAGCTGATGGGACTAATGATCTCCATCCTACAAAGGAAAACGGAAATGAAAAAACTAATTAGTTTATTATTCATTATAATGTTGTCGACACATATTTCCGCTGAATCTGATGATAATGAAATCATGATTACACAAACTGGTGACACTTTTATTTTATATATTGATCAAATAGGTTTTGGTAACAAAATCGGGCTTGACAATTTTAGCGGTGGAACTGGCAGTAATATGACTATTACTGGTGCTACTTTAGATTTTGATATTGATATGATAGGAGACCAGAACAAATTATTTGGACCTGTTGTAGCAACAAACTCTACCTATGATATTCTTCTTACAGGAGATAGTAATTCTATTGACTGGAATATAGGATACATTGGATCAAGTACATACAGTGATTATGACTTTTCAGTGACTGGAGATAATAACATTTTTGATTTAGATCAAGGTTATGCTTTCAGTGCAGAAAGACTCGACGCAGATGTTACAGTATTAGGAAGTGGAAATAATTTTGATATAGATTGGGAAGCGGACGATTTAACTTTTACGCTTGATATTGATGGTATTGATAATGATATTAACACATTGCAAAAAGACGGTGCTTATTCAAAAATCGTCTTCACACTTGACGGTGATGATGCAAATGTTGATATTAATCAATTAACGGGTACATGTGTAGGTGGATCACCTTGCGCATCACCTATATCCAATATTAATTTAGATGTTACATCAAATGATGCAGTTATTCAAATCAATCAAAAAGACTCAGCTAACGACTCTTAGCATATTATTATTCATCAGTGGAGTCGGTTTTGCTGACTCCATTGGCGATATAGTTGAATCAACTGGTATTGGAGCTATTGTTCGTAATAATGAGCAATTAACAACTGATGTTGGTTTTAATATAAGTTTATATGATACAGCTCAAACAGCTAATGGACGTATGCTGATTGAGTTTTTAGATAAGGCTGAATTAGCTTTAACTGAGCACACCAAAGTATATATTGATGAAGTAATATACGATCCCGATCCATCCAAATCAAAAATGTCTATGAGATTTGCTCTCGGTACAGCGAGGTTTGCTTCTGGTAAACTTGCTATGGTTAATAAAGCAAATATAGATATTCGCACACCAACAGCTACGATTGGTATTCGTGGTACAGATTTTACAACCTCTGTTGATGAGATAGGTAGAAGTTTAATTATTCTACTACCAGATGAAAATGGTGACTCATCAGGAGAGATTATTATAACAAACGATGCTGGCTCAATAACATTAACTGAAGCTTATCAGGCCATAGCTATAGCATCATATAACTCTATACCAGAATCAACTGTAACATTACAAGGCGTTACACCTTCTATGATTGATAATATGTTTATTGTTAATCCACCGGAAGAGATACAGACACAGATCGAAGAGTCAGTTCAAAATGATCTTGATGCTGATAGTGGTATACTTGATGTTGATTTCCTCGAATTTAATGAGCTAGAACAAGATGCTCTAGCTGATAATGGTGAATTAGAATTTACTGAACTAGATATAGATATGCTTGAAGTTGATTTCTTAAAAGATCTTTTAGAAGGCTTAGATGAGTTAGACAAGACATTAGTATCTCTTGATGATGAGAATGCAGAAGGATCTAAGACAGGCTCATTTATACTTAAAGGTGCTAAAGTAGGATTAAATCCTGATAGCCAGTATAATATATTTGAACGTGATGGTGATTTAGTTTTCTTTAGAAGCGTTAATGGTACTATAAATATACAGATAGCCGCAGGTAATTCTGGTTTCATCGACACAACGGTAGACTCCTATCAAGGTGTTATCAACTTTGGTAATGGTTCTGGAATAGAAATAGTAATCAGGCAAAGATAACATGGCATATTCAGATAAAGTAGTAAAAAGATTCGAAGAGGTTTTAAACAATCCTGCAGCTCATGGTGTAGGCAGATTTGATCCTAAAGACCCTAACGTAGCAACCGGAATGGCAGGAGCACCTGCTTGCGGCGATGTTATGAAGCTAGATCTTAAAGTTAACCCAGATACTGATGTTATAGAAGACGTCAAGTTTAAAACATATGGATGTGGGAGTGCTATTGCTTCATCTACTATGTTCGTTGAGATGCTAAAAGGTCTTACAATGACCGAAGCATTAGAGATTAAGGACAAGGACATTGCTGAAGCATTAGACCTACCTCCTATTAAATTACATTGCTCTGTCCTTGCAGAAGACTCTATTAAGAAAGCTCTTACTGACTGGGACACAAAGCAGGCAAAACGTAAGCATAACAATCCTCCATCATGAAAGCAGATATAGATTTTACTAATAATGCTCTCAAATACATTGATGAGCTTAGAATGCCGACACCAACTATACGGATTGGACTTAAACCAGCTGGATGTACAGGATTCGAATATGAGATTAAATGGGATAATATAATTACAGAAGATGATTATAAAGAAGATTTCGGTACATTTAAAGTAGCAATAGATAAACTATCTTATCCTAAGATAAAAGGATCAACTGTTGATGTTGTGGAAGATGGTATAAATAGAAACGTTAGAATAATTAATCCTCAGGAAGTAGCATCTTGTGGGTGCGGAGCAAGTGTTAATTTTGAGTAATTTTGATAAAAACTTTATGCCTTTATATATAACAGCATTCATTATGCTTGTTATGTGCATCTCATATGATGCAAAAGCAGACAACAGCATAGCTATGACTCAGTCAGGCGATAACCTACAGCTAGGCATCGACCAAATTGGTTATAGTAATGAAATTAAAATGCTAGATAGTAATTCATATATTACTGCTTCTAGTTTAGATATGTATTTGGTTCAATACAACTCTCATTCCACATATACCTATCCCAACAAAATTACATTTGATGAAGTGAGTGGTACAGGTAATCAAATGAAATTAGGACAGGGTATTGTTTGGAATACCTTGGATTCAGAAACTGATTTAGATTGGAGTCATGATGGTAGTGAAGGCGGCGGTCACGAGATAGACATCACAATGTACGGTGACTATAACGATTTAGCTGTTCAACAAACAAACCAACATAACGCATGGGACGGTCATAACTTTGATTTGCATGTAGCTGGTGACTATAATAAAGTCATAATTAAGCAACAAGGCAATGGACCGAAAACTGCAAACCTAACACTCTACAATGATAACAATGATGTGTATGTCCGTCAGAAAGGAACTAGTGCAAATCACACTGCAAATATAACTCTTGATGGTTTATATGGAACAGATTTAACATTGCTACAATTTGGTACTAGTGGTACTCAGTCTTATACTATATCAGTCGATTGTATGACAGTTGGTGGGTGTAGTTCATCAGTAACTCAAGAATGAAAGTAGAATGCCCACCTGAGTATTACGAATGTCTCACTGAACTAGAATACGATGAGATTTTAGAAATCTTTGAAGAGAATGATATGGTTATGCCTGAGGCATTAGGTGACGTAGAGGCCGCATCTGACTTTGTATGGCAAGTTCTCTTCCTTACACCTATAGAGCTAATATACATTGGCTTCACTATGACAGTATTAGCAACTTATGGACTCTCAATATATTACATTTATAAAAAGATACAAAAGAAGTTTGCATGAAACTATGGCATGCAGGTATAACATTAATATTATGTCTTGGTATAAAAATATGGGACCCATTTCTCGTTGAGGTCTCACGACTAAACTTTTTTGACTTTTTACAACGCTCACATGAACAGGTATCATCAGATCAAATTATATTAGTTGACATAGATGAGAAGTCAATACAAAAATATGGTCAATGGCCTTGGCCAAGAAAAGATTTAGCAGAAGCTCTCTCTGGTATACCTCAAGGTAACCTTCTTGGTTTAACATTAATACTATCTGAGAAAGATAGGTTTAACACTGATGATATACTCTCTCAGACGTTAATGCAATATCCGTCTATATTATCTACAGCACCAACTAATCAAATACAAACTGAAAGAGAGCTACATGTCGGTACAGCTACTCTAGGAAGAATACCAGCTCAAGAATACACTCTGGATTACCCTGGTATACTTTTGCCGATAGAAGAACTATCAAATGCATCTATGGGATATGGTTCAATAAGCTCAGCACCTGACGTTGATGGTGTAACTAGACGGTTACCTGTCGTGGTATCTGCTAATAAGAAGATATATCCGAGTTTTGCATTAGAAGTAGTAAGAGTAGCAGTAGGAGACATATCATATCAGTTAAAAACCGATGAAACAGGTATATTATGGGCACGTGTCCCTAAGTTTAACCCTGTTAACACAACTTTCGATGGAACAGTATATAACACGTACTGGAACAGCTTTAAACGTGTTAGCCTTGGGGACATTCAGTCTGACACTATATCTCCCGGTAGTATCATGATAGTAGGGCCTACCTTTGAAGGAACTAACATTATATCTACGTCTGTAGGGGGAATGTATCCTCATGACGTCCAAGCTAACCTAATTAAAACAATTATAGACGGCACTACTATTAAAAGGCCACCTGAATATTTTGTTTATGAATTGCTTGGTATGTTATTAATAGGATTACTTATACTTGGGCTATTAAAAGTAGCACCAATATTTATTTCTGGTGCTTCTTTTCTTGTTTTAACCTCCGGTACTATTATATTTGCGATTGATACATTCAATACAAAGTACCTTTTAGTTGATCCAGTCATACCAGTATTAACTTTTCTTCTCGTTTTCGCTCATGGAGCTTTCGCTCAATTCTATACCCAGTTTAAATTAAGACAACAAATACAGAAACAGTTTGGTACTTATCTCTCTCCTGACATGGTTAAAATGCTACAGAAAGATCCATCACTATTAAAGTTAGGTGGTGAGAGAAAAGAGATGACGTTTATGTTTATGGACATATGCGGATTTACTCCAATAAGTGAGCATTATAAAAATAATGATGATCCAGAAGGTTTGGTTGAACTAGTTAATAAGTTTCTAGACATGCAAACTAAGATTATTCTAAATAATAAAGGTACCATAGACAAGTATATGGGTGATTGTATAATGGCATTTTGGAATGCACCTCTTGACTGTCCTAACCACGCAGAACTAGCAGTTAAATCTTCAATAGAAATTGTTGAAGCAACTAAGGCATTAAATGAAGAACTTAAACCTCTCAATCTTCCTCCTATTAATATCGGTATCGGTATATCCACAGGAACCTGTATCGTCGGCAACATGGGATCAGAACTTAGATTTGACTATTCCGTCATTGGAGATGCCGTCAATCTTGGGGCTAGACTCGAAGGCCAAACAAGAAATTATGATGGGGTGGACGTGCTGTTATCGGAAGAGTGTTATAAACAATGTCCAGATGGAGCATTCACAGAAGTTGATAGAATACTCGTTAAAGGAAAATCTGAGAAGGTTACAATCTATACCGTTCAATGATGATGAGCCTGCCTCATTTGATGCTTGGGCTATGTTTATAGGGTTTCAATTATTAGATATATACTCTACAGCAAAAGCAATAAAATATGATTGTTTAAAAGAAGGTAATCCACTTTTACCTGCGCAACCTCAGGTTTGGGAAATGCTTGCACTTAAACTAGCTATACTTATACCACAATATCAATTTATTCATGAACAGGTTGGTTTTATTACCAATGAAGATCTAATAGTTAATACCACTATTACTGGTGTAGTCGTACATAACAATTTTCAATTGTTAGATTACGCAGAAAACAACTGTAATCTACGTTGATTACGTAACATAAATACATTATAATAGCTTATGTGGAAGCTAATTATTATATTATAAGGAGCATAGAATGGCGTTTGATATAGAACGAGTAAAACAACAATTAAAGCAAGACGAAGGTATCGTCTGTGAAATATATTTGGATCATTTAGGATACAAGACTTGCGGCATTGGCCATCTTGTTCTAGAGACAGATCCTGAGTATGATTTAGAAGTTGGCGCTGATGTCAATGAAGAGAGAGTTAATGAGCTATTTGCTCAAGATCTTGATATTGTATTAGAAGACTGTAAGAAGGCTTTTGATGATTGGGATGATTTTAACTTTGTTGTACAAGAAGTATTAGTTAATATGATGTTTAATCTTGGTATGACAAGACTTTTAAAGTTTAAAAAGATGCATGCCGCTATAGAAGCAAAAGATTGGCAGGAAGCTGGTATTCAAATGAAAGACTCAAAATGGTTTACACAAGTTGGACCTAGAGCAGGAAGATTAATCGAAAGAATTAGAACAATTGATTCTTAAATTTAAGGTATATTATGTCAGCGAAAGCTAAAAAAGCAGTAGAGGAAACTCTAAACACAAAAAACTTCACACTATTGATAGAAGAGTTCGTTGCAAGAACGGGCTCTGACTATCTTGATGCAATGATTCATTTTGCAGAAAAAAATGAAGTTGAAATTGATACAGTAGCAAGTCTTGTTAAAACTAGTCATGTACTAAAAGCAAAACTCGCAGCTGAGTCAGAAGAGACGAGATTACTCAAACCAACAACTGGTGCTAAACTACCGATTTAAATATGCATAAAGTCTACCGTCAATTTTGGTCCGACGAGGAGATTGATGATTTATTTGCAATCTTTCTTGAAAAGAATGATGGCTGGAATGTACAGAAAACAACCAGTCATCACACGGATGAAGCGAAGAATAAAAAAGAGTATGATGAAGAGTATATAAACAGTTATGATAAGCAGTCTCGTATTGCAGACGGAGTATCATTGCATGCTGATAATATGCCTGAGCATTTTCCTGAGAAGCTTCGTAAGCTATTACATAAGGATTGGTCTGAGTCGACTGGTATTCAATCATGGTTCTACATGGAGCATTGGACAATAAATCGATATCTTGGTACATCAGGCGGCAAGTTTGAATGGCATAAAGATACTCTCGACTTTTTTAAATACAATAGTGATGATAACCCCGAAACAATGTTTCTTAAAAATTCAAGACCAGACAGAGAAATCTCTATATCAGTTGCACTGAACGACAAAAGCGAATATAATAATGGAGACTTCACGATTGATAGTGGTGATGGTAATAAGACACCTGTTGACCTTAATAAAGGTGATATGTGTATATTTACATCAAATACCTTTCATAGTGTTGAGCCTGTAACGGGCGACGGTGTGCGGTATGCACTTATAATATGGGTTTGTGATGGAGATAAACATAAAGAATGGAACATGCACTACGCGGACAATTTAAAACCTGGACAATGACACCATATCAAGTTTATACAAAATATATTGCTCTTAAGAATCATTTTACACAAAAGAATTATGACTACTTTACATATGGTGGTAAAGTAAGAGCAAAAGAGACCTCATTCGAGGTCCGTAAAGATAAATACTTTTTCTATAAGCTATCTAAACATAAAGATGTAGAGAACTTTCTACTGGCTAATTTATTAGATGGTGGAAAAGACTTCTGGGTTGGTGCAATGAGAGATTCATCACCAGAAGAAGTTTATAGAGAATGGAAAAAAAGACAAGAATCGTTAACTTATACATTTAAAAATGATTTAACGAAACTTGATGATGATTTTGATAAGAACTTTGCTGTCGAAAAATATGGTCATCCTCCCTTGTTGAGATCATATTTAAGAGGTGATGTTTGTATTGAAACAATGTGCATACTAGATATGCTCGTGAATTATAGTACGCAATGGAATAAAAGTCTTGAAAAAGACTTGATCTGGAGCGATAAATATACTATAATAAAGAAGTATAAGCCGTTCTTATCTATTAAGTTAGATAAGTTTAAAGCTCATACTTTAGATTATTTTGATTATGATAAAAGTGAATAAACCGCATAATATAACGCAAATACAGGAGAAAATATGACGTCATTTAGCGCATTAAAAAGCAACTCGGCTGCCGAGTTAGATAAGCTTACTGAAGCCCTCACTAAGCTTGATTCAAACACCCAGAATAAGCAAAACGGTCCCGACGACAGGATCTGGAAGCCTACTGTAGATAAAGCTGGTAACGGTTACGCTGTTATTAGATTTCTACCTGCTCCAGCTGACGAAGATGTACCTTTTGTTAGAGTATGGGACCATGGATTCCAAGGACCTCAAGGTCAATGGTATATAGAGAAATCTCTTACTACTATTGGTCAGAAAGATCCGGTTTCTGAGTATAATTCTATGCTTTGGAACTCTGGGATAGAATCTAATAAAGATTTAGTAAGAAAGCAAAAAAGAAGGCTTTCTTTCTACTCTAATATCGTTGTTGTTAAGGATCCTAGTAATCCTGAGAACGAAGGTAAAGTATTCCTCTACAAATACGGTAAAAAGATCTTTGAGAAATTAAATGATCTTATGAACCCGCAATTTGAAGATGAAAAGCCTGTTAACCCTTTTGATCTTTGGCAAGGTGCAAACTTTAAGCTGAAAATTCGTAATGTAGAAGGTTACAGGAACTATGACAAGTCAGAATTTGATGAGCCTGCGGCACTATTAGATGATGATGATAAGCTTGAAGCAGTCTGGAAATCAGAATACCCTTTAAGTGAATTCGTTAGCCCTGATACATATAAGTCATATGATGAACTAAAAGCTAAACTCTATAGAGTACTAGCTCTTGGTGAAACAGAGACTGTTAATACGCCGGCTGAGTCATTTGCTACTGCCCCTAAGGCAGCATCAGCTCCGACTATGCCATCTGCAACAGCAGCTGCTGCTGAAGTCCCTTTAAGCACATCTGCTGAGGATACCGACGACGAGTCATTGTCGTTCTTCCAAAACCTAGCTAAATCTTAATAGCTATCTCTCTGGGGAGCCAATCGTGCTCCCCAAACTTATGCTGCTGTAGCTCACTCGGTAGAGCAGCTGATTTGTAATCAGCAGGTAGTCAGTTCGATTCTGACCAGCAGCTCCATTACTTAGATATAATTACTCGATGTGGAACTGGGTTAATTGTAACCCTTGAAATATTTTTTGTTGTTTGTGACACGGTAGAATTATCTGTCACGGATGTAGATCTATTATCAACTGCATTAACAGCTGAAACTATTTGTTGGACTGCTGCATCTGATAGTACTTTACCTTCAGTATTAGGTGGTGCGGATATTTGCTGTGGTGCTACATTAATAAAATTAAATTTACTTAATGTTTGACCAAGCTGATCAATCCTTCTTATATCAATTTTTTCTAATTTCTTTAATTCACCAATAAAGTTGCCGAAGTTGTCAAAATCATCAGTAATAATATCATCATGTATGTTTTGCACAATTTTAATGATAGTATCAGCATTCTTAGCTAAGATTTCTTGATCTAATGTATCAACTGAATCAAGAGCGGTCATAGCATCAGCAATATCAGCAATAGGACCAGATACTATCTTTGTAGAAGCATTTCTAAATACACCAGTAACTCTAGTAAGTGTCTCTTGCAAGAACGCAAGAGCGCCATCACCTTTATCTGCTGATATCTCACCAGATAAACCAGATATAAGATTATCAACTGCTGTACCTATGTTATCGAATTTATTTACGTCTAGATCTAATTTGTTAATATCACTTAAACCAGTTGCTAGTGTTGATAGTGTATCACCTGATAGTATTTTAGCACCGAATGTACCTGATAAGTTATCTGTACCATCAAGAAAGTTACCAAGCCCGGTACCAATAGCAGTTAATGAGTCTCTTACCTTTGTAGAGTCACCATCACCATCAACCTTCAGTGCCGTTAAGTGATTTATACCAGTAGCTATCTGTTTAAATGTCTCATCATTTAATAGTTTAGTCATCATAACATCTGTTATATTACCAGTACTATCTAAGAAACTCTTAAGTCCTGTACCAACCTGCGTTAGAGTAGCTTCTACTGCTGTAGCGTCACCTAACCCTTGTAAGTCCTTTATACCTTTTGAAATTAATGGTAATGCTTCACCTATTGTAGTAAGCTGGCTAGTTGTTATGACACCTTTGAATGATGTTGACTCAGTTACTAGTAAATTAATACCTTGACCAACCTTAGCCATCCTTTGATCGAAGTCGTCAGCTGTATTAACACTACTTAAAGCCGTAAGTCCTAATGCTACATCGCCGAGTGATGCCTTACCTAGTCTTGTTATAATAGTAGCACCTTGGTTACCAAATAAACTAGCGGCTTCTCTTGTTAATGCGCCAATACCTTCTCCAGCTTTCTGTAATTTACCTACATCAAAATCAGCTCCATCTAATGCTTCTAACCCTGCTGCTAAATTATTGAACGCTGTACCATCAAGTATTCTAAGCTGAATTGCACCGCCAAAACCAACGTTATTTGTTAAATTGCTAATAGCACCACCAATTCTATCAAAATTAGTTTCGAAATTAGTAGTATCAATTTTATTTAAATCGTCTAGACCTTTAGCCATATCAGTGAAGGCTGCACCTGTTAATATTCTAGCTGATATAACACCTTTTAATCCACTATCAGGTATTAAATTTTCAATAGCTTCACCGATCCTGTCAAATCTAGATGGAATTAAATCTAGATCATTAAGGTCATCTAATCCTTCTGCTGTATTCTTTAATCCGTCACCAAAT
>Ga0181380_1000176_pt1 | contig 28491 bp, 43 predicted proteins | sample 3SPOviralmetaG_FD_130116 | JGI IMG/M metagenome (GOLD analysis project Ga0181380, IMG submission 130116) | Marine viral communities from the oligotrophic San Pedro Time Series (SPOT) site, San Pedro Channel, CA, USA - 3 SPOT_SRF_2009-08-19 | ecosystem: Environmental > Aquatic > Marine > Strait... | reverse complement strand
TTCAAGACAAAAATGGACGCTGGTATGACGCGCACGACGACTGGGAGGACTTTTGCGAGCCTAAGTTCTGGATGCCGTTCCCACCGCACCCGATTACCAAACAGGCTCAATTAAACGACGATATAAGCGATGAATGATTTGCCATTACCACCACCTTTGCCGATTCTAGCGGTGTTATTGGTTGTTCTTTTTGCATTGGACCTTCTGATTGATCACGATCAGCCAGATTGTTCATTTAATGATACTCAACGGTGCAAATGCCATAAAGGAAGCGAAGACTTATGACTAAACCAGAAGAAGCTCTTCAGCACATGGTAGCCCTGAAAGACCATGATTACCCAGAAGTAGCGCATATTGAGGCCGATGATATCCTGTGCGAGGTCCTGAAAGGGCTTGGGTACCACGACTTAGTAGATGCGTTCAGGGATGTAGATAAGTGGTACAATTAAAAGCAGTCGCAAGAATGACCCTCAAGTCTTCCAAGGCCGACAAAGCATTTATGTTTGATTGCATCCAAGCTGGAGGTGCGATCCGCGAACTTGCGGCTTTTGCAATCAATAAAGGTTGGTCGCCTCGCCGGTTCCGCGTCATGTGCGAATACGCGGTATTGAAGGATTTGATTGATGAATAGAAAGCCTTTAGATGCGTGAGCCGACTTAATCTAAGATAAATCAGGCTAGCTTGTTTCGATTATCAGCCCTTTGCGGTAGAGCTTCATTTGAGTGAGCAGCACAGCCCGCATTAGCCCTTCCCATGACCATTCGAGGCCGTTGCTGTCAAAAATCCGGTGCGCTTCTGCACAGCCATAAAAGCCTAGCCAGTTGGGTGGCTTGCAAGACGTTCCGCCAATGCCAAACTTGCGAACGTGGCAAATAACGGTTGTTTCTGTTGACCCGCCACAGCCGCACCAGTCAGCCAAGCACACCTCGCCTTTAGCGCTGCGCATAATCGCATCGTTTGAGCTTGCCCGCTTGCCCTCTGCTACCCTGTGCAAACCCTTAGAGCGGGTGCGCGGGGTCTTCTGGTATATCGGGCGCCCGGTGAGGTTCATTTCGCTTCGTCCGGTATCACAAGGGACCAGCCTTGCTCTGTTGCGTGTTGATAAAGCGCGTCTTGATATGCGCTTAGCTGCTTCGGTGTCATGCCGCTTGACACGCTCAAAAGCCCACTGGCGAGCAACTTGCATTGCTTTTCGTCAGGCCATTGATCCGCGCCAATCTTTTCCCAAATCCAAGAAAACTGTGCATCTTGGCGACGTATCGGAAGTGCAAACATATAGTGCATTTCGCCTTTCACGTCTCGCAAAGACACGTCACCGCGCTGCGCTGCTATTTGACCAAAATGCATATGAATTAATGCATTTTGAGACAGTGACTGCCCCGCACCAGGGCATATCCGAAAAGGATAGGGGCTAGGGTGCCCCTGCATCCAAGAGCAGAAGCTAACCCAGTCCTCGGCGTGGCGTATGGTGCGGGTTTGGTTCATTCGCCCATTAGGGCCTTCATATCCCAGCCTTTAACGCCGGGTTGGCTTTTCATCCTTAAGGTTTGGATAGGTTGGCGCACTGCGAATGCATCGATTGCGCGGCAAAGATAGCGATGGAACTCTGTGCGGTGCATTGGTCGCCCTGCGGCACTCAAAGACATATCGCGCGTGCGAAACTTATGGACAGGATCGCTTTCATATGCCGGAACGCAAGTTTTCCACACTTGAAAGAATTCGTCTGCCATCTCTTCGTCATACACGCGCTTGATTATGTAGTGATAAGCAGAAATCGTTGCTTTTGATCCAATGTTTTTTGCATTGCCAGCAAGGGCTGCTGATTCGTGCAACTCTGGATTTTTAGCAAGTATATCGTCTAATTCTGTTGCGGTTGATTGGTAATTAGCAACGCCACGAGCGAGTGAAGTAATAAGTTTAAGGGCTGCGCTAACCGTGGTGGCGTGTTTTGTGCCGGTCATTGCCAGCCGGTCGCCGTGCGTTCGTCGTGCTCCATCGTCAATGGTTTTTCGGACGTTGCTATCTAACCCGCGAACAATCATGGACTGAAAGGAAACGCCCGACATAACGCAGGCTGAAAGGCGATGCTGACCATCAATTAATGATCCGTCGCAATTAAAGCGTATCGTATCGCCATTAAGTTGCCAGCGCCCCGACAACATGTCGCGCGCGATCCGTTTGACGTGCGAAGCGCGAATGTTGCGGTTTTGCGGATTATTTGTCAGCCACTCAGCTGCTAAATCTGGTGTAACAGTTTCGATTTTCATTTGCATAGGTTTTTCCTTTTTTAAAACGGAATCTCGTCGTCAATGCCACCAGAACCGCCACCATAGCCGCCACCTTGCGGTGGCTGTCGCGGGATGTCATCGCTTGGGGGCTTTCCATCTAGCATAACAAGCTTAGACCCGTAGGGCCGCAATACAACTTCGGTGCTGTATCGGTCCGCGCCGCTCTGATCCTGCCATTTGCGATTTTCAAGCTGGCCCTCAAGATAGACCTTAGACCCTTTGCGCAGGTATTGCTCAGCGGTGCGGGCAAGAGGTTCCGAGAAAATGGCAACGCTGTGCCACTCGCTGCGTTCTTTGCGCTCGCCGCTTTCCTTATCCTTCCATGTTTCAGACGTCGCAACGCGCAAGTTGCAGACCTTGCCGCCGTTTTGGAACGTGCGGACTTCTGGGTCGCGACCTAGGTTGCCAACGAGAATTACTTTATTGACGCTAGACATTAAGCGGCTTCCCCATCGTTTAACTGCCCCATAAGGCTGTGAAATTTGTCATAGATGTTCTGGAACAGATCATCGTAATTTTCCTGAAACCGCGAAATAAAGATCTCGTTTCGGTTCCAAACGCCATTGAGTCCAACGGCGGTTTTGACTGCATCAAATTGCGCCTCTATGGCGCGCGCGCTTTCTTCTGCCATTTCGCGCGGGGTCATGTCGGCGTTGAGTTTCGCGCCGTGCGGGCCGCGTATTCCATCGGCGTCGTTGAACGGATCGCGGGACATTCCGCCGTTTTCGATTGTCTTATGTGCCTTCTCTTCGCCTTCGATAGTTTCTTCTGTTGATACACCAAGCGCGGCACCTAGCGCATAGCGCTTTGCGACCTGTACGGCAGATTGAAATTGCTGCGCGTCGTCTAGCCCGCGCTGCGGCATGGGCTTAATGGGCCAAGGCGTGACGTACTGAGCGCCGCTTTCATGGCAAACCATAGTATAAAGTGTTGTTCCCTCTGGCCATTGCACCACGGCAAGGCCGTAGGCCGCCAGCGCTGGCGTGGTCGCGCGCAACATGTCCGACAGATCAGCATAACGATAACTGTATTGACCGCCGTTTTTCATGCGGATGGTTGCGATACGGTTGCGCGGTATATCGTCAAACTCTCCACGCGCCTTAGCAAGTGCGCCGAATAGAGGCCCCTGCATTGCTGTCTCTTTCGCTATTTCGCGAGAGTTCTTAATGCCCATTCTCAGCACTCCAATTCAAAGCTAGCGCGGCGTTCCCGATCTTTCCTGTCTTTCCAAGACAGCCACCAAGCAACCTCGGCTAGATGGTTGGGAAAAAATGGGGGCTTGCTAGCAGAGGCCCCCGAGTTGACAGGGAGGAAGTCCGCAGACTTTGACCGGTCTGCAAGCGGTATAGGTGCGCGAGCGGGCGCTTGGTGCTGCGATACAAGGTTAAAATTACACCCGCCCGCGCTTCGCCGTGAGTGGCGAATTTCGTTGTTCATTGGTCATAACCCAAAGCTTGTTTAAGGCATTGATGCGCCTCTTTGATTGATTCTTGGTCTAGCTTGTCCAGACTGTGGCCGTCGTTCAAAGCGTCAACAATCCAGTAAAGTTTCGCTTCGGCTTTAATGACGTTGGCCTTTGTGGCAAGGTCGCTCATGTTGCCCACTCCGCTAATTCGTGCTCACGGTCGGCTTGAACATGCCAAAATGCGCTTTGGTGCTCATCGCGGTAGGTTCCGAACGTTAACTGTTCCACGCGCTTAATGTGGTCGTCTGACGTGACCGATGCGCACTGGTCGCGGCTTAGTTCCAGTTTACCAATGCGTAGACTTAAAAGTTTACAGCCAAATTCTGTGATTTGGAAGCTGCCAGCGCCGGTAAGTTGGGCACTAGGTTCCGTAATGAGTTCCAATTCGGGTTCTATAAAGATCATATTACATCACCTTTCGTTTGCATACTTCGCCCGCTGCCGGGCATCGAAGCGCATTGGTTGCTGCGTCATTTGCCTGCTGCAAAGCATTTATTTTCTTTTCCAATAGGGCGATATTTTCCCGAGCATCACTCAATTTTTCGGCAAGTTTAAAGCAGGTCATTGCGTAGGCAGCTGTGGTCACTGTCAATACAACAAAGCCCAGCCCAAACAGAATACTATTTGCCATGGTCGTCTATTCCTTTTGCAAAAAGTCTTTCCTAACTTCGATTAGTCGCCAGTGACGCTCGCTGCGATCAACATGCTTTTTTAGTGTTTGCTATTTATATTGTGGTACTTTTCGCAAATAGAAATCGTGCAGTCAACTAAATAATTTACGTAAAACGCAAAAAAAGCATCTTGACAAATGATTTTCGGCATTCGTAAATGCGGCATGACCAACATTCAAAACATATCGCCTGTTGCCTCTCGCGTCATCGCGAAATGCGGCGGCATCGAAAAAACAGCTTTAGCCGTCGGCCGGTCGGAAAGCTGGATCTATCGCTGGACTTACCCCAAAGGCAAACGTGGGGGCACTGGTGGAGAGGTGCCTAAGTCCGCGCAACAAATCTTAGTTTTTAAAGGTCTTTGTGAGCCGTCCGACTTTTTTGAACGCTCGCAGGAAAAAGCGTCATGATCCGGGTAAGCGTTGCGATTGCTTTTATGGCCACGGGAGCGAGCGCTGACACGTTGCAAGTGCCTGCAATCATCCTATGCGAAACACAAGAAGAGTTAGTAAAAATAACAACTAAAGGACCGTCAGCGGCGACCGATTGCGACATATTACCGCCAATATCGGGCGTTGCTTGGTCATTCGATAACGCGCAAGCTTTTGTCCTTCGCGAAATGTCTGCTCCTGGCTGGTGCAGTGCTGGGCCTGCAATCATTCACGCAATGGCCTGGACGCACAACAAGACGGGCGAGCCAAAGACAGCATTTGTAATGACCTGTGAACCCTTGAAGACACAAGCGGATACCAACTATGAGCTATGACCAAGTCACTACTCGCCAATGCGCGCGCCCCGGCTGCAATAAGCACTTAGGTCCAAGAAACCTAAGCGGCGTTTGCAGATCCTGCCTAGATAAACCTACAGGCAATTCGTCAATTCGCAGCTACCCAACTAAGCGGGAAACAGTGGATGAAAGAACGCTATCTGGCGTCCATTTTGATCGCTTTTCGTGGCTGCTGGCAAAGGGCACCGAAAAGGGGCTGACCAGCTACGCGATAGCGGGTTTTGACGCAGCCAACGTAATGGCAAAGCAGGCGATCAACAAGTCTCCTGATGTAGCTATGGAGATGTTGTAATGAGCGTTCACAAATATAGAGAGTTTATGGCAAAAAAAACTGTTAAATCTAAGCAATCTAAGCGTATTTTGTCTAAATCTGCTAGCGCGGCTAAGCACCATCAGCGCATTTCAATTGACTTTGCGTTGTCCAAAGGAAAAGCCGCGCTTTTTTTGGACACAGGTTTAGGTAAGTCTCTTTGCGAATTGGATTGGGCAAGACAGGTTGCAGAACATACCAAGAAACCCGCACTTATTTTAACGCCGCTTGCGGTTGCTGGTCAGATTGTGCGAGAGGGGCAAAAATTTGGAATTGATGCAAGGCAAATTCGCGATCAGTCAGAAGTTGGATCAGGCGTATTAGTTGCAAACTATGAAAGAATTTCAAAGCTAGATCACTCAAGTTTCGGCGGCGTGGTTCTTGATGAAAGTTCAATATTAAAATCATTTGCAGGGCAAACGCGTAAAAAGCTTTTAGATGCGTTCGGCGCAACTGAGTTTCGATTGGCAGCCACTGCAACTCCATCGCCAAACGATCACATGGAATTAGGCAATCACGCAGAGTTTCTTAGCGTCATGCGACAGCAGGAAATGCTATCAAAATGGTTTATCAATGACACGTCAACAGCTTCTCAAGAATGGCGTTTAAAGGGGCACGCTGTAGAAGATTTTTGGGCATGGGTTGCTTCTTGGTCGCGTTGCGCAACATTGCCCAGCGATCTCGGTGGCGATGACAGTGGATATATTTTGCCAGAGATCGTTCGCAACATTCACACTGTAGAGGCAGACGTTTACAAAGCGGATCAAGGAAGTCTTTTTCGCATTCCAGAAATGTCGGCAACGTCATTTCATGACGAAAAGCGCCGGACTATCAACGAGCGATGCGAAAAGGCAGCGCAACTAGCGAACCATAATAAGCCGGTGACGGTATGGTGTGAGCGGGATGACGAAAGCGCTATGCTAGTAGATGCAATTGATGGCGCAGTAGAGGTTTCAGGAAAGCTTACACCAGAAGAAAAAGAGCGTCGATTGTTGGGCTTTTCAGAAGGTGAGTTTCGCGCCATGGTTACAAAGCCTAAGCTGGCTGGTTTTGGCGTCAACTGGCAGCATTGCTCACATGCTGTTTTTGCGTCTATCTCATTTAGTTATGAGCAGCATTATCAGGCCGTGCGTAGGTCGCATCGGTTTGGGCAAAGCAACCAAGTCGTCAATGATATTGTTATCGCTGATACTGAAGGAACGGTGCTGCGTGCTGTGCAGACTAAAGCTCAAAAACATGAAGAGATGAAGCGTCGAATGTCTGACGCGATGAAGAACGCGCAAGTTCAAGCGAGCGTAAAGGTGAAATATGATCGCCCGCTTGATCTTGCTTTTCCTGATTGGATCAAGACAGAGGTATAGAAACATGAAACAGCCAGAATATCAAGGTAAAGGATGGGCGATCCATAATAGCGATTGCATAGAAGGCATGTGGGCAATGCCAGAAAACAGTGTTGATAGTGCGATATTTTCGCCGCCATTTGGCGATCTTTTTGTTTACTCTGACAGCGAAAGAGATTTAGGGAATGCTGGCGAGGGAGCGTCATTTTTTGCGCAATATGCTTTTTTTGCAGAAGCGTTGACGCGGGTTCTGCGACCGGGCCGAATTGCATGTGTTCACTGCACTGACTTACCTATGCGCAAAGGCAAACATGGCGCTATCGGATTGCAAGACTTTTCTGGTGATCTCATAAAGGCTCACACAGAAGCTGGGTTAATTTATCATGGACGGGCAACGATTTGGAAAGATCCAGTTGTTGAGATGCAGCGCACAAAGGCGCATGGCCTTCTTTACAAGAACATTAGAGCAAATAGCGCTTTTAATCGCGTTGGTATGCCGGATTACATGCTGATGTTTCGTAAGGATTGCGAAAAAACGCATTCTGACTTTTCCCCTATTGAGCACGCCGCGCCCGATGACGAAAAAACAAAGTTAAAAATAGCAAAAGGGTGGCTATCCGATTTGCGAAGAGTAGGTTTGTGTCAAAAAATACCCGACGATAAAGTTTTGACAGAACTACTAAAAGACGCTGAATTTGACGTTTACGAATGGCAGCAACAAGCAAGCCCAGTCTGGATGGATGTAGATCAGGGCAAGGTTTTGCGCCGTGTGAAGGCTGCAAACGATGAAAAGCATGTTTGCCCGTTGCAGTTAGATGCAATTGCTCGCTGTTTGCGGTTGTATACTAAACCGGGCGACATCGTTATGGACCCTTTCAATGGCATAGGATCCACAGGTTACGAAGCTGTAAAGATGATGCGTCGGTATATTGGTTTTGAATTAAAACCTGAATATGCCGCGCAGGCAGAATGCAATTTGCAAGATGCAGAGCAGTGCTGTGCTGATCTGTTTGCAGCGGAGTGATCGGTTTCACAAGTCCTGATCGCCAGAATAAAGGCGCGGGAAAAGGCAAAGAAGGGGTGTAAGAAGTGAGTATCCAAAAATCACAAAGCGCGATGGTGAAGGCTTACCTTGATATGGGGCTGCGCATTACGTGTAAAAAGGCTTTCACGCAATTCGGGATTGGACACCTTCCGCGCCGGATTAAGGATCTGAAAGAGGCGGGCTATCCGATTGCGGACGCATGGATCAGCGTCAGAAAAGCTAACGGCCAGAAGGCGCGCGTCAAAGAGTGGCGGCGCGGCTGATGGCCCGTTTTAAGCCGCCACAAAGGGCGAAGAGAGACGCCAACGAGGATCTTATCGTGGACGCCTTAGAGGCTCATGGCTTCGTTGTAGAGCGCACTGACAAGCCAACTGACTTACTCATTTCTAAGCGCGGCCTGACGTTCCCGGCAGAGGTCAAGAACCCAGCAGGGCGCAACCGGATCGAGGCGGCGCAAGAGCGTTTTCTAGAGAAATGGCCAGCGCCGGTGCCGATTTTTCGCACGGTCGAAGACGTGGCCAAGTTCAACGCTTGGGTGTGCGGCGAAACGCAAACATCAATACTAGAAGTGCGGGGCGTAGCGATATGAGTGGATGGATAAGCGTTACGCGCAAACACGCGTTAGGCAAGCACGATTTATTTAAAAACGAGCCTTTCACAGAGCGGGAAGCCTGGACGTGGTTAGTCGCCAATGCGGCATGGGAAGACACCACGCATAGGGTAAGTGGGCAGCGTGTTGACGTACCGCGCGGAAGCTTCATCGGAACGCTGCGGGAAATGATGACCGAATGGGGCTGGGGGTCTGATACCAGAGTCCGCAAATTCCTGGCCAAATTAGAAGGCGAGGACATGATCGAACGCACGGCGGTAGGTCAAAAAAACGCACGAAAAACGCATGTAACTATCTGTAATTACGACGATTATCAGAGCGTCGAAAATAAAAAAACGAGCAAAAAACGCACCGAAGAACGAGCAAAAAACGCAGTAAAAGAACAAATAAACAATAAACAAACAACTTCTAACGAAGTTGTGGCGCGCGAAATCCTTTCGGAAGTCGTGGCGGAATTTCAGGCCCAAGAGTTTCTCGATTTTCGGCGGGAAATGCGCAAGCCGGTGACGCCTAGGTCAGCTAGGGCAATCGTGAACAAGCTGGTGGGGCACCATGACCCCTGGGGCGTTTTGAACAACAGCATCGCAAATGGCTGGCAGGGGGTTTTCCCAGAGACAACACGGCCAGCATTCACAGCAATTAACGGGGGGCAACATGGCAAACCTACCGATGACCCAAGAAATGATCCAACTTTACGGGCAATCGCTGCCGCCGCAACAGCGTTCTAAGCATCGCGCTTGGATCGGGGTGCGCGTCGAAGCCACGCTGGACGGCTACTGGCAAAGCTGCCCGCCCGATTTAGTCAAAGAAGAAATTTTAGGTGATTGGATGGCAGCGCTTGAAGCTTTTACAGAGCAAGAGATTCGCGAAGGTTTCCGAGAATATGGCAACGGCCCAGATTGCAAGCGAAAGCCAAAGACGGGCGACATTCGCAAAATCATTCTCAGCAACCGCGCCACTCAAGTGTCAGCGCAGCCTAAGTCAGCCGAAGAGCCGCGCAAGGTTGTCACGGCAGAAGAGGCGCAGAAGATCCTAGCTGAGACATTTACAGACGAAGAGCGCAACCCACTAACCCGATGCTTGAAAAAAATGGAAGGTGAAGACGCATGATTGTCGAATACGAAGGCGAAACATACGCGACAACCGCCGAAGCCAAGAGCGCTCTCGGCGTTGCTGAAATGACCCTTCGTCGAGCGGGCGTTAGTGGATCGTTTCGCGGCAAAAAAATAAAGGTCACGACACGAAAGCCAGCTGCAAAGGGCATTAGGCGGGATTTGCGCAAATGCCAATACACTGCGCAGGAAATTGCGGCACGAAACAATACAACGTATAGTTACGTTATGACCGTGGCAAAAGATATTGACGTTCGCCCCGTTGCGGTACAGGGTACACGTTTTTTATGTTTGCTCGGATACGACGATGGAAAATGGGTAAACGAAGAAGCTAAGCGTTTAAACGTTACGACCGGCCAAGTGTTGCAAATGCTGGTCACTGACGCCCGCAACGAATGAGACACCCGGCATTTTTTCCTGTGACCCTGCCGCGCGCAATAGCCGGGCCGCGCGTATCGGGTCGAAAATTAAGGGCCTCTAAAGCTTAACTCTCCTGACAGCTTGGGCTGTTCAAGTTGGTCTCCCCAGACCGCCCCCAGGACGCGCCAAATTGTTCTGGGGGCACCTTGACCATCTAAAACGCTTAAAGGCTATTTCTCAGCCAGCACAGAGGCTATGACGATGCATTCAGAAACAAACCCTAATCAGCTAGCCGCAATTTCAGAGGTTCAAATGAAAATACGCTGCGCAATTCAAGATGCTGTTAAGGCAGGCACGGCACGCGGAACAATCCTCGCCGCGCTACAACGTGAATGCAAATATTGGGAAGCGCTTGATGGGGAAGGGTAGCAAGCCAAAAAAAGTCAAAGCAAAGCAGAAGGCAGCGCCCCAGCAAGAGCAGGTGGCGGTGTTAGCGCAGCCTGACGGGGACAACAGACCGACACAGCAACGGCAAGCAAAGGGGCGGTGGGCCAAGCCACAGGGCGCAATGAAGAGCGCTCAACCCTTTGTAGATCTAGCGTCCGACGCGATAGGCCAAATGCACCAGCTAAACTTGCTTAGCAAGGGCGAGGAACAAGCCGCGCGACAGTTCCAAGCAGCCCGCGCCGCGTACTTGCAAGAGCTACCCGATATCTCAGGATATAGGTCTTGCATCTCAGGCAGCGTCCCAGGGTATGACGACAGCGACGGCGATCCGCTTGTGATCAAAGAATACAGGCGACTAGAAAAGTTGATTGGCCTACGTGACCGTAGCCTAGTTCTGGCAAGCTGCGAAGAGGGCCACGTTCCAAACACTTGGGATGGTCTAGTGCGGCTTAAAGTTGCGTTGGGGCGTATTGCGGGAAGCGGCAACGCGGCAGGCGTTCGAACAAAACCGCGCGTCTTTGCGGGCAACGAATAACGCGCGCAAATTGCGGGCTTGCGTCATTTTTTTGAACGTGTTATCTTATGGGAGACGAATTGCGCCTAGGAAAACCCTGAGCGCTTTTTTCGTTTTTGCGCCGTAGGACCGTGGCGCTTTAGAAGTCTTTGGGGTCTTGCGTGGTCTGGTCCAACTGGTCACGGCTAACGGTCCGCCAAAATAATTAAATAACGGGATATACCTTTGTGAGCGATAACCATGCGCACCAGCATCCCTTCGCTGGTTCTAAAGGGTCAAAGCTTCGGGCGCACTTACTAGACGTTGTGGGTTATCGTGACGGTTGGCGTTGTCGCATGTGTAGCAAGGCGCATTTGTTCAAAGGCAAGGCAGATCACAATAGCGCAGTGCTAGATCACATTAGACCGCACCAGCTCAGAGCAGACCTAACGTGGAACGCCGAAAACCTACAGCTCGTTTGCAAGCAATGCCACGATACAACATGCCAAAGCATCGAAAGGCGTCTATGGCCAGATGCAGATGCCATTGCCCTAGAGAAGACAACGGGGCCGTCAGCGGCCGTCACAGAGGACGGCAGGCCTATCTGGTAGGGTAGGGGGTGGGTCGATTGACGGGGATGTGAGACTGAAACCGGCCGCCACAACACACATTTAACGCTAAACCTAAAAACGTCAGGAATATTGACCTAATGCCGAGAAAGCGAAGAGCGGACAGCGTTGCGGCATATGTTGAAGCTGCGACGGCTGCGCCTATTCATCCGCCTTCGCACGTACCCCTTGCGGATGAAGACAAGCCGTTCTTTGCGAACGTCATTGATGAATTTGCGCGGTCGGAATGGACGGCGCACCAGTTAGAACTTGCGGCAATGTTGGCTCGCATCATGTGCGACTTGAACACGACGCAGCAAGAATTGCGGGTCGAGGGAGTTACGGCAAAAACAGACCGGGGAACGCCAGTAGTGAACCCTAAAGTGCAGATTGTCAAAGGCTTTACAAGCGACATTCTCTCCATGCGCAGATCCTTGGCCCTTCACGCGCGCGCGCGTGCAAACGGCGACAATCGAAATGTAGGCACGCGAAATGCTAAGCTAAAACAGGCGCAAGGCGAGGCTAATGATGATGGGCTACTAGCGAGGCCAAATTGACGCGAGGGGAAAAGGTAATTGCGTTTATTGAGCGTTATTGCCGAGTTCCAGAGGGAAAGCATGTTGGCAAGCCGATCCGGCTAGCTAAGTTTCAGCGCAAGTTTATTCTTGCAATTTACGACAGTCCGCGTCGGATTAGGCGGGCTTATCTCAGTATCGCACGCAAGAACGGAAAAAGCGCGCTGATCGCTGCAATCCTATTGGCCCATATCTGCGGGCCGGAAGCGGTCACTAATAGCCAGATCGTTTCTGGCGCACGGTCGCGAGATCAAGCGGCGTTAGTGTTCAAGCTAGCGTCAAAAATGCTTTCGCTAAGTCCAGAACTGGAAAAAGTGACGCGAATTGTTCCATCATCCAAGATGATTGTGGGGCTAGCGCGAAATGTAGAATATAAGGCGCTATCGGCGGAAGCTGGCACGGCGCACGGTCTAAGTCCGGTCTTAGCGATCTTAGACGAAGTTGGCCAAATCAAGGGCGAGTATGACGCCTTTGTCGAAGCCATTACGACAAGCCAAGGCGCTTATGACGATGCGCTTTTGATCGCAATTTCAACGCAGGCCGCGACAGATGCGGACTTGTTTAGTACGTGGTTAGACGACGCAAAAGACGATGAAGGCACAGTCTGCCACCTTTACAGCGCGCCAGAAGATTGCGACTTGCTAGACGAAGGCGCTTGGGCGGCGGCTAATCCGGCTCTAGGTGATTTTCGCAGCTTAGAAGAAATGAAAGACGCGGCGCAACAAGCCGTGCGAATGCCTTCAAAAGAAAACAGCTTTCGTTGGCTTTACTTAAATCAAAGGATCGAAGCTTCTACGCCGTTTGTCAACTCGACGGTTTGGCGTGAAAATGGCGGCACGCCAGGACCTATAGAAGGGCCGGTTTTTGCTGGGTTAGACTTGTCGGAAGTGCAAGACCTGACTGCTTTTGTTGCGCTTTCTCAAGTTGGCGAAAGCAAATGGGGCGTTCACCCTTATTTTTGGCTTCCTGGGGATGGATTAGTAGATAAGGCGCGGGCTGATCGGGTGCCTTATGACAGGTGGCACAAAGACGGGCATTTGTTGGCCGCGCCAGGGCCAACGGTAAGTTATGAGTATGTTGCGACGTGGATGCGCGGCTTCTGTGATGCACATGATGTGCGGCGCATTGCGTTTGATAGGTGGAATTTCCGCCATTTAAAGCCTTGGCTGCAAAGCGCAGGTTTTGCTGATTACGAGGTTGAAGGCGATAGCGCGATCTTCAAGGAAATGGGGCAGGGCTTTGCCAGTATGTCGCCCGCGCTACGAGACTTTGAAGGCGCGCTGTTGCGGCACGATCTTTTGCACGGCGCGCACCCGGTTTTAGAGAACTGTGCACGCAATGCAGTGGTTGAAATGGATGCTGCGGGCAATCGCAAGCTGACAAAGAAAAAGAGCCGGGGCCGGATTGATGGAATGGTTGCTTTGGCAATGGCGCTTAGTGTTTCGGTTGATGATCGTGGCGAAGCCGTAACCTCGCCTTGGGATAATCCCGATTTTAAGTTGAAGGTGGGCTGATATGAACAAGCCAGAGACGCGGAGTTACACACAAAACACGCCACAGACCATCTTTGAAATTTTCGGGCTGCAAACTTCTGCAACCGTTTCAATCGAAGAGGCTCTTGGCGTTCCAGCTGTGTGGTCGGCGGTCAATTTTATCTCGGGCGTAATGGCAAGCCTGCCTTTGTGCGTTTACGAAAAGACAAGCAACGGGCAAAAACGAAAAATTCGTGATACGGCGGCAAATCCGACCGTTTCAATGCTTTTTGACGCTGTAAACGACGATTTGACTTCGTTTCAGTGGCGATATGACATGTATTCTACTGGCGTTTTGACGGAAGGACGCGCAGTTACATATGTTGAGCGCGATAGCGCAGGGCGGGCAATTAATCTTTTCCCATTAGAAAGCGCCGCCGTTAAGCGCCTTGATAACGGTCGCAAAGAGTATCAAACAGGCACTGGCGTTAATTCGCGAAAGTATGACCAAGCCGACGTAATTGATGTAACTTATTGCATCAAGCCGGATCTTGTAACGCATCGCTCGCCGCTGCGTCAGTGCGCTGTTGCCGTAGGGAAAGCGGTTCACGGAGCGGAGTTCGGTTCTAAACTTTTCAACAATGGCGGAATGCCTCCGTATGCTTTAGAAGGACCGTTTCAAGGCCCTGAAAGTGCAAGCCGCGCAAGCGCAAATGTTGAACAGGCAACGCAAGAGGTGGTAACGCGCGGCGGGTTAGTGTTGCCAATTCCGACAGGGCACAAGCTAATTCCTTTAGGCTCAGATCCAGAAAAAATGCAAATGGTGGAAAGCCAACGCTTTGCGGTTGAAGAGATCGCACGAATTTACATGGTTCCCCCAACATTTTTGCAAGATCTAACGCACGGCACGCATTCGAACACTGAGCAGCAAGCTTTGCAGTTTGTCAAATTTTACGCGCAACGGTGGATCGAACAATTTGAAGCTGAGCTTACGCTCAAGCTTTTTGGGCGGAGATCGCGTCGGTTAGTTGCTTTTGATGTAAATGGCTTTTTGCGTGGTGACTACACGACACGCATGGAAGGCAATGCGCGAGCGATCCAGACGGGCCAGCTTACGCCAAACGAAGCGCGACAAATGGAAAACCGCGAGCCAAAAGACGGCGGCGACGATCTTTATATTCAAGGCGCAACAATTCCGTTGACGCAAGCGGAGGCATTAACAAATGACGAAAGCTGAAAAGCGCGCTAACGGTCTAAAGGCCGAAGTGCGGGCAGATAAAAGCGGCTTGCGGGTCGAAGGTTATGCGGCTGTGTTTGGCGAAGAAACTAATATAAGCGGCGTGTTCCGCGAGGTGATTGAACATGGCGCGTTTCGTGATGCAATCGGGCGTGATGACGTGGTTTTTAATATAAATCACGAAGGCTTGCCGCTGGCGCGAACGCGATCAGGCACGTTGGAGCTGGAAGAGGACGATTACGGACTAAAAATGGCAACCACGTTGGATGCAGAAGACCCAGACGTAAAAAGCATTGCGGGAAAAATGCAGCGTGGCGACTTGGACAAAATGTCGTTTGCGTTTTTTGTTGACCGCGAGGAATGGGAAGAAGACGAAGAAAAAAACCCACTTCGGCGTATTAAAAGCGTGCGCTTGCAAGATGTGTCAATTGTCACTTTCCCGGCATACGAGGGCACAGAGATCGCGCTGCGGTCGCGCCCTGCGCCTAAAGCCGACACCTGGAAGCTAAAGCAGCTTCGGAAGTTTCTGAGATAGCGGCATAGCCGCTTAGCCCTATAATCCCGCCCTTGGGCAAGGCAGGAAAGAACGCCGTGAGGCGTACTATTCCCTTAGATGGAGGCCCCTGATGGCTACTATTAAAGAACTGCGGGAGCAGGCGGCTAAAGTCGTCACTGAGGCCCGCTCAATGCTTGATGGCATTAAAGACGACGCAACGGCAGAAGTTCGCAAAGAGGCCGAAATATCGGTTGATAAGGCTCTTGATGAGGCAAGCGCACTTGAGGCCCGCGCTGATCGTCTCGAAAAGCTGGAAGCCGCTGAAAAACGTGCTGTTGAGCAAGCAGAGCGCGAGGAACGTGAAGCGCGTGAAGCTAAGCGTCCAAGCCACGAGGCCAAAGAAGTGCGCAACGGTGGCAATATGGATTACCGCAGCGCATTCCATGCTTATATGGCAGCTGGTGGCCAGCTTGGCGCTATGGAAAGCGAAGCGCGCGCTGTGCTGGAAGGCGGCTATGTGAGCGGCCCAGAATCGCGAGCACAAACTACGGCAAACACGGCTGGCGGCTACTCGATACCCGAGGAAATGTTAGAGCGTGTTATTGTCAGCATGAAGGCTTGGGGGCCGATGTATGATGGCGATGTTGTCACTGAGATTGTGACGTCTGGTGGCAATCCGATGCCAATGCCTACTGTTGACGACACAACGGTTACGGCTGGCGCTCACACTGAAGGCGCGACGTTGACCGACGATGGCGGCAAGGACGTTACCTTCGGCACTAAGCAGCTTGACGCATATGCGTTTGATACTGAATGGTTGCGTGTCGCGAAAGAACTTGCAGACGACAGCTTTATTGCCATGGAAACGTTTATCGGCGGGCTGCTTGGCGAGCGCCTTGCGCGTATTGCCAACTTGCAGTTAACCACTGGCTCTGGCTCTTCAGCGCCAAATGGGATCGCAACAGCGGCGGGTACTGGCCTAACAGCGGCAGGAGCATCGGCGATCACGTCCGATGAGATTATTGATCTAGAGCACAGCGTTGATCCGGCTTATCGCACGGGGCCGCGCGTTGGTTTTATGATGAATGATTCAACGCTCAAGGCAATTCGCAAGCTAAAAGACGGCGACGGCAACTATCTTTGGCAAATGGGCAACATTCAAGCTGGTGTCCCCAACACTCTCAATGGGCGTCCGTACTACATTAACCAAGACATGGCGTCGATTGCTACCGGCAACAAATCAATGTTGTTCGGTGACTTTGGCAAATACTTTGTCCGCAAGGTTGGTCAACCTTTGATTGGCGCAATCCAAGACAAGGATTTTTGGCCTGGGTTTGGCATCGCTGGATATATCCGTTTTGACGGTGAATTGTCCGACGCCGCAGCTGTTAAGGCTCTTGTTCAAGCTTAAGCGACTTTTGGGGGGCTGCTTTTTGCGGCCCCTTACTTAAATCGCGTTGGAGGTTTTCGCATGAAAGTTAAGTTATTGGTATCACGTTCAGGGCCGCTCGGATCGCACAATGCGGGAGACGTGATCGATGTAGATACGGATGAAGCGAAGCGGATGATCGAGCACGGCCAAGCAGAGCTAGTGCGTGCGTCCAAAAAACCAGAAAAAGCGGTCAAGTGAGTTATCGCCGCGTAACTGTTAGCTCCTTCGGCGCTGCGGTTGTCTCGATAGCCGACGCTAAGGCCCATTTGCGCGTTGATTTTGACGATGATGACGCGCTGATTGCTGGTTATGTTGATGCAGCAACGCGCTACGTCGAAAAGGCAACAGGTACGGCGATGCGCGCGCAAACGTGGTCTTTTTCTTTAGATCGTTTTTGGAACCGTTGCCAGCCGCTTCCAGGCGGGCGCGTTACGTCGGTCACGTCAATTCAATATTACGACGTATCAGAAACTCAACAGACGCTTTCGACAGATGATTACATAGTGTCGTTGGGGATCGTTCCAGCGATTGTTGAAGCGCCGAATGGTTGGCCGGGAACGCAAGTTCGCGAAAACGCAATTACAATTACATACGTTGTTGATGGTCCAAACGAACCAGGGCTGTTGCAGGCGGTAAAGATGCTTGTGGCTCACTGGTATGAAAACCGAGAGGCTGTCGATAACGATATGAAAACCGTCCCGATTGGGTTTGACAGCCTAATCAACATGCACTCAGCAGGGTGGTATGGCTGATGGGCGCGGGAAAGTTGCGGGACAGGGTAGAGATACAGTCGCGCGCAAGTGGAGTCGATGCGTTCGGCGGGCAATTAGAGACATGGGTTGCGCAATACGAGCGCGCTGCCGAGTTCGTGCATCTAGGCGGCGGTGAGGGCGTCGAGGGCGCCCGAATTGCGGGCCGGGAAATCTACAAGTTGAAGTTGCGCGCCGATGCGAAAACGCGGGCGATTTCGGCGGACGGTTGGCGGGTGCGCGACACGCGCCGTAACACGGTGTTTAACGTTCTGAGCGTTGACGCTGTGACAGATGCCGCGTCGGTTTATTTGAGGGTCGAGGCATGATTACGTTTAGCGCGATGGGCTTCAAAGAGCTTGAGGCAGAACTAGCTAAGATGAAGAACCCAACGGCGCGGGGCGTAGGGCGGCGCGCTATGCGCAAGGCATTAAAGCCGGTGCAGGACACGGCTAACGCATTTTGGCCGGGGGCGTCTAACGAGGCGTTTCGCACGTCAAGCCGGGTTAAGCGTAACCAGCCGCAGCCAGAGGACACGCCGACGCTTTTGCATATGTTTGTAGGTTCGCCGGAACCGCACGCGCATTTGCTGGAATTTGGCACGGGGCCAAGGACACAGACAAGCACGGGGCGTTATACGGGCTTTGTGTCGCCGCTGCCGATGCTTCAACCGGCCTGGGATATGAACAACGCCAAGGTTCTTGACGAGCTACGCGATATCTTGGGCGCCGAGATCAAGAAGACGTTCGCGCGGATCGCGGCTAGGGCCTCGCGCTAATGGAAGAGGAACTTTTCGCCGTCATTGATGCGGCGGTAGCGTTTTCGGTGGCCTGGGGGGTGTTGGGTGAGGGTACGGCTACGCCGCGCGCCATGCTTTCGCGGGCATCCGCTGTGCAAGAGCAGTCGATTGATGCGGCGGGGATATTTCGCGCCCGTGTAAATGCGGACGTGTACGGCAAGAGCTACGCCGAAACGATAACAGCAGCCCGCGCAATTCGCGCAGCGCTAAACCGCTACCAAGGCGGGACAATTCAGGGCGTGTTTTTCGAAAATGCGCGGGACATGACAGCCGACGATGCGGGCCTCTTATACCGCGTCGGGCTGACTTTTTCGGTGGTTTACGCCGAAGCCTAAGCCGGGGCGCCCGGTTTTCAACATGCAAGGAGTTTGCAATGTCAGACGCAAAAATAGTACACGGCGCTACGGTCGAGTGGGGCACTGATGGGTCGGCCTATACGACAATTAGCGAGGCGCGGACGCTGATCGTTCCGACAACAGAGGTCGATTATATTGAAGCGACTAGCTTGGACAGCTCAGGCGGTTTTCGTGAGTATGTTCCGGGCCTCAAGGACGCGGGCGAAGTCTCGGTTGAATGCAACTACACGCCGACGATTTACGGGCTTGCAGAAGGCTATCGGACGAACGGCACGCAGCTTTACCTACGGACAACGCTGCCGTTGTTCACGGGGCAATCGACAACGGGCGATATTTTCACTTTCCGCGCGTTCTGCACGCCAACTTTGCAGCAAAACGCGGTGGGCGACATTATTATGATGACGCTGGCTTTCCGCATCACCGGTGCTGTTACTTATGCGGCGGGTAGCTAATGATATCTTCGGTTGTTCGTGAAGTCAGCGGCAAGTTGGAAACGCTTAAATTTTCTACGCGGGCGCAGGCGCGCGTAGAGCGCGCTTTGGGTATGAGTATTCAGGGCGTTTTGACGGGGCTAGAGCGCAACGAATACGGCGTTGACGCTGTGTCCGAGATCCTGGCGGCGTCATGGAATGACGGGCGCGGAACGTCGGTTGAAATTGTTTATGACCTAATAGACGAAATCGGCTTCAAGGAAGCGGGCGTCTTGGTGTCTGAGTTGTTCAAGGCGGCATTGGCACCGACAACCGGCGACACGGGCGCGCGTGCCGAAAAAAAGCAGTAAATTGGGATGAGGCGTTAGGCTTTTGGGTGCAGTCGGGGCAACCGGCTCATGCCTTTTGGGATTGCACTTGGCGCGAGGTGGATATCATCTTGAAGGCGTCGTATCGCCGGGACTCGCATTTAGCTTGGTTGTCGGCAAAATATGCAGCGTTCGCCTATCACGAGCCTAACAAAATTCCCGACAGTTTAGCGGTTGAAAAACCGAATCCGGCGCCGATGCGCGAGGCGGACGCAATAGCGGCCCGCGCAATTCTGATCGGCTGGGCAAGTAGGAGTGCGGCGCATGGCTGAACCGATTGCAGCGCTACGGGCGCAGCTTTCAATGGATAGCGCCTCGTTTGAGCGGGGCGCAAAAAAGGCCAGCAAGTCACTTTCTGGCCTTTCGAAGCAAGCAGGCGCGGCAAAAAAAGAGGTAGAAGCGGCGGGCGCTGGTCTTCGTGCGGCGTCGACCGGCGCCATCGTCTACGGTGCTAATGCTTTGAAGGCGGGCCGTCACACTGCGAACCTTACAGCGCAGTTTAATGACATTGGGGTCATGTTAGCGGCGGGCCAGAACCCGCTACAGTTGGCCATGCAGCAAGGTACGCAAATAACCCAAGTATTTGCGCAAATGGGCGTGACTGGGAAGGATGCTTTCGGCGTTATTCTGGGCGGGCTGCGTTCAATGATTTCGCCGCTAAATTTGGCGACAATCGGGATAATTGCAGGGGGCGCGGCGCTGACAAATTGGGCGTTTAGCGCGGGGGAAGCTGAAAAGGGCGCGGAAGACCTGGAGAAACAATTGCAGCAAGTGACGGACGCCGGGAAAGAGGCCGCGCAAAACGTTCGCAAGGTGCGTTTGGGTGTTGATGACAATGAGCTAACGTTGCTTGATCAACTTGCGGACAAAAGGCGGTTAATTGCACTTTCGGAGGAAGATCTTTCCCGCTCGGGCGCTGTGCAGCGAAAAAATATCAGAGATAGGATAGCGGAAACACAAAAAGAAATAGAGACGCTACAAGCGAGGCTGGACGCACTACGGGGCAACACAACCGAAATTGAAAAGCATGAAAAAGGCCTTCGTGAGATTTCGGATATTGAGCGAATGCTTGGTGAGCAGGTGCAGGATGCGTTGCGACAGAGGGCATTGTCAGCTTTTGCCGCTGAGAAAGAGGCCGCTACCCTTCTTCGGGCCATGTCCTCGCAAAATGACATGGCCGCTGTTGCGCTGGCGCACGGGCGGGATAGTGAAGAGTTAGCGCGCGCTCGCGCTTGGTCAGAACATAAAGCAACGCTTGAAATGATCGAGGCTTTAGGCGTCTCGGAAGACATGCAAACGGCGCTAGAGGCCGCAGCAAGTGATGCTTACCATCTTGCCAGGGCGGATATTGCGTCGACTATATCGGCGGGCGCGTCTAAGGCGCAAAAGCTGGCGAATTGGCTAGGCGTTGCACTTAGCACCGCGCTGGAGCTTTCGGCTGTTACGCCTGCAATGGCAGACGAAGACGCGGTTATGTCGCAACAGGTAGTTCCTGACGCGGGGATGCGGGCGGGGCATCGAACTGCGAAAGAGAGGTTTGCGCGACTGACGCGCCCAAATGGTCGCAGTGGCGTCGAAGGTGGCGCTAACCGTGAGCACACGCAACGATTGCGCGAGGCAGAGCAAGTCATGCGGCGGCTGGAAACAGCAACGCAGGCTTACAACCGCGAGCTTGCGGACCTGCAAGAGCTTTACAATCTGGGATACCTCAAGGCTGACCAATTCAGAGCCGCGCAAGAACACTTATCGCAACAATTCGCTGAGCAAGAATTTGGCGACGTGATCCGGGGCTTCGAAAGCGTGGCGGATGCGATAGCGGGCGCAATCGTCAATAGCGAAAGCCTAGGCGAGACGTTTAAGAACGTGATAAAGCAAATGGTTGCTGAGTTAATTAGCTCTAATATCCGCAATCTGCTTCTGAGCACTTTTAACATAGGCGCGCGGCGTAGTCGGGGCGGGTTTCTAGGCAACCTGTTCGCGGGCTTCTTTGACAGCGGCGGCAATATCCCGCGCGGGCAATTCGGCATTGTGGGCGAGCGCGGGCCGGAGCTTGTGCAAGGCCCCGCGCAAGTCACGTCTCGCAAAGACACGGCGGCGATGATGGGCAGCAGGTTAAACGTTAGCGTTTCAGTCGACGGCGGCGGAAACCTGAAAGCGCTTGTGCGCGATGAGGCGGGCAAGGTGGTTGCGTCTAGTGCGCCGACGATTGCCTCGCGCGTGCAGAAAGAAACCTTTCCGCGAAATGCGGCTGACTATCAGGAACGCGGCTAAATGGATCGTCCTATCGTCACAATCCCGCGCACGATATTACGCGAGGTCAAACACGATTGGTTTGTGGATTGGCGGGGCCAGTTTACGGGGACAACGCTCGCAGGGCAGACCAAGGTTGTTTATCCCGGCTATGCGCGGTGGAAAGGCACGGTTAACCTCTTCCTTTCGCAGGGGGATTATCTTAAATGGCGTGCAATTATGCTGGTCGCGCAAGGGCACATCGGAATTTACCGGACGCCTATGTCGGACCCGCTGAGCTTCGAGCGTTCTAAACCCACGGTCAACATGACGACGGGCAAAGGCATGACCACCGGAAAATTTTTAGAAAGCACAGAAACCGTTTTAGCGGCGTCGGCGGCTGCGTTGGGCGCGACAAGCCTGTCGGTTGATATCCCTACGGGCGGGCGCGTTCCGGTCCAGGGGCAGCTAATGTCGCACGGGCTAGATTGGCCGTTTGGCGTCATATCGGCGGACCCTGATGAAACGGTTGCTGATCGCTATACGCTTGAAGTCTCGCCCCCTTTGCGCGCGGCGGTTGCGGCGGGCGACGAGGTGAAACACGAGGCTATAGGCCGATTTGAGATAGCGGACAGGGACTTCGGCTTCCCGCAATATGACGCGAATAACGCGGGTACATTTTCAATCGCGTTCCAGGAGGTCTTGACGCGATGACGTGGAACGCCACAGATGACGTAATTGGTGCGTTAGATTTGGTCGAAATTGACACGTCTGATGGGACGCACCGGTTCATGCTCGCCATCGACGGTACGTTTATTGACAAGGATGGCAATTCTTGGGTCGGGTCAACTCTGTTGTCTTCGCCTCGCCTGGAAAGCACAATCGGCGGGAATGCTCCGTCCGGGTCTGTGTCAATCAGTTACTTCCAGCCGCCCGGTGACGAGGATCTAGTCAATAACCTAGTGTCGCAGGGTAACGATTACGTTTTTGGTCGAGAGATACGATTTTACTTGCAAAAACTGTGCGCGATCGACGAATTTTATGCGCCGATCATCGCACCTATGCTCGTGTTTACGCGCACCATGCGCACGGTGAGTTACGAAGCGACTGGCGCTGAAGATCGGAGGATTACGTTGTCTTTTGAATCGTGGACCGAAGACAGGCGGGCAAGCCGCAGAATTGCCTACAATACGGAAGGGCACAAGCAGATATTAGGCGGCGTGGCGAATCCATCACTTACCTACATGCCGACCACTTCGTTGCAAGAAGAAAAGCTGTTTGGTTAATGGATGCACTTGACCTAGAATTGAATAAGTGGATGACCGAACCCTTTACGTGGGAAACGCACAATTGCTGTTTCCTGGCGGGCCGTTGGGTCGCTCAAGTCGTTGGGTTTGACCCGTCCGAATCCGATCACTTTACATTTGACGATATGGGAAGCTGTCAGCGCACGACAGGCTGGTTCCGCGATCCGGTCGGAACGTTTGACAAGCGCGCTGTTGTCGCGGGTCTGCCGCGAACCGACACGCCGAGACGCGGCGACGTGGGGGTGATCAAGGTTCCCGACGAGCGACACCCGGTCGCTGGTATTTTTACAGGTCAATCCTGGGCCTTTAAAACGCAAAACGGTGTCAAGTCGTGGGCACCGAAGACGGTTGAACCCCTTGCGGTGTGGAGTGTTAATTTTGCGTAGAGCTTTATTTGCAGCACTCTTGGCGTCTACGGCGCTAACGCCAACCCCAGCGAAGGCGACGGGCGTTGAGGCGTTTTTACTTGGGTTTGCCGGGGCGGGCGCTACAACGGGCGCTGTGGCGTCCGCTTTGGGTGTTGGAGGGCTATTTCAGGCAGGGGCATTTCTGGGCACCACTTTAATCGGCCAAACGCTTCTAAGTCTCGGCGTGAGTGCGGCACTAAATGCACTCACGCCACGCGCACAACCACCAGAGCCAAGCGCACGACTGCTTAATTATGCGCAGCCGGTGAGCTATGCCGAATGGCCGGTAGGACGCACGCGCAAAGGTGGTCCGTTAGGATTTACGGCCTTCAACGGCGGCAAAAGGTACTATTCGGTAATACTCGCCGCAGCGCCCGTCGGAGGTGTGGTTACGCATTACCTTGATGACCGAGAGGCAACTATAAACGGCAGCGGCATCGTACAGACCGCGCCGATGACTGATTTGGGCTACATAAATTTTCAAAACGGCGATTCAAACACAGCAGACAGTACGCTTGTGGCGACGTTTCCTGAAATCACATCGTTTCATGATTTTGACGGTTTAGCGGTGGCTCACTTGTGGGCAAAGCGTCCCAAACCGGAAGACTTTTCTGAAGTATATCCAAACGGTCGAGAGTGGAATTACTCGCCTTTAATTGACGGCGTGAAAGTGTATGACCCAAGGACGGCGACAACGGCACATTCGCGCAATCTTGCACTAAATACCGCGTATTGGCTAACGACCATCCTTGGGCGGGTAATACCGACCACACACGCGTGGTGGAACATGGTTGCTGGACAAGCTGACGTGTGCGACGAGACGGTGACCAATGGCGAAGGCGGTACGCAAGCAAAATGGCAACTGGACGGCGTGTTTTCCGATGATGAGGAATTTGAACAGCAACGCAGCAAGGTAGCACTTGCTGGCGACGTGTGGTTTTACGAGCGAAGCGACGGCTTACCTGGGTTCAAGGTCGGAAAGTACGAGGAACCAACCGTAACTTTGACGGAATCAAACTTTTTGCAATTCAGTATGTCAGAAGGTTTTTGGGGTCGGAACGCGCCAACCGAGATATCACCGCAATACGTCGAACCTTCTCAGAAATGGCGAGAAGCACCAGCCGGAACGTTGGTGCTCGATGCGACAACACGGCAAGTTAAAGACGAACCTACGCTATTCATGGTGGCAAGCCACAACCAAGCGTGTCGTTGTGCCAAGCGTTTTGCTGCGGTTAAGCGTGCCGATTATAAAATCAAGGCTACCGTTGGATTTGAAGGATACGATCTTATCGGTGAGCGTTTTGTGCGCATTCAGGCTTTGGGTAAAGACATCGTATGCGAGATACAGGAGTTATACCGCAATGAGGGTGGGCATACGTTCGACTTGGTAGGGCAATCGGTCAATGCGTCTGATTTTGACTATGTTGCAGCTATAGAGGAACCGGCGCGCCCGACGTTTGATCAAGTTGTAAGCGAAAACACCGTGGACCCTGTGACAGGTTTAACGGGCACTGCGGCGGATGGGGGCGAGATTAAATATCAATGGAACGCTGCGGATGCAAGCTTGAGCCAAGAGTTGCGAATTAAACGCTCGACAGAAGCAGACTGGACCGTCATTCCGATCACGAGCGGGCAAAGCACTTACACGGTCAACGGCTTGACAGACGGTCAGACATACCAAGCGCAGATTCGAAACGTTACGGGAACACGGCGACCATCAGCGTGGTCGTCGATGATAAGCGTCGCGGCTGTTGAGAATAGCACAGCTCCAGTGGTGTTGACCGCTTTTGCAACAAGTGAGAGCGCAGGCACCGTGACTGTAAATTTCACAGCGCCGAATGATGCGAATTATTTCGCTACCCGCATTTATCGGGCTGGCTACAGCGCTGGTTATAGCGGGCCGTATAGCATTGACAGCGCCAGTGTGATACGGACAGAGTACGGCATCCCGAGTGGTGATGACAGTTATGACGACATAGGTTTGTCTACGGGTCATTATGCATATTGGGGCGCACCAATCAACGCATCTGGCGTTGAAGGGACGGCGAGCGGGCCGCAAACAGAAGACGTAGCTTAAACTAGGGGAAAAAGAAATGACTTTACCGGTTAAGACAGTCATTCGCGGCAATCCCGTGTCGGCAGATCATGAAATTGACCCAACTGAACTTGTTACTCTTTTGGAAGAGATTCAAACCAATTCGCTCGCTACAAATAGCGCAGCTTATTACGAAGATTTATTAACCGACTTGCAGGCCATCAGTAGTCCAAGCGACGGTGATATTGGCTTTGTGACAAATGATCCTACGTCAGCAAACAATGGCGCTTATCGTTACGCAAGTGCAACTTGGATTAAAACTTCTGAGCTACCGATTGGAGCTACGTCTTCGGCAGTTTTGGCGCGCAAATGGGCAAACGAAGCCGAAGACACGGTCGTCGAGGACAGCGAGTTTTCGGCTAAGCATTATTCCGCAAAATCTAGCGCGTCTGCAACCGCTGCCGCATCGTCCGCAGCCGCTGCGGCATCGTCTGAAAGTGCAGCCGCAATAGATGCGGCAACTGTTGCAAGTGATCGTGCAGCAGTTAACGCGCTTGCTTCTGTGCTACCGGCTGATAGCGTTGTGGCTACTTTTGCAGATCTGCCGGTTTCGCCGTCAAGCGGCGATATTGCGCTGATATTAGCCGACGAGAATGCAGGGGGAATCGCGACATTACGTCGATATGACGGCGCTGATTGGGACCACGTCGTTTATGTTTCGCGCCCTATGTTCGCGACCGTGCCAATAATGCTCGCCGCGCCGGGATCATTTGCCGAAAACGATTTAATAACCGTGTCAGGTGATGACGGTAATTTTTTGTATACGGTGGCGGCGTCTTCGGCGTCAGATGATGACTTGCAGATGGCAAATGGCACAAAGCTTTACGCCGTTCCAAGTTCGGCGGGGATGTCGCTTCGCTCTTTTGCGCCCGTAGCTGATAATTCCACGGACGATGCATCTAAAGTTAACGATCTATTTGCGGCAACTGGTTATGGCACCTGTGTTTTCGACGAAAACACTGCTGTCGCTGTTAATAGCGGCCTGACCATGCCGCCTGAAATCAAATTCAAGGGGCAAGGCGGCTCTAACTACGCTAATCCGAGCCGAGCAAACGGAAGCAAGATCGCAAATACCAGCGTAATCGCTGGCGCTGTGGTCTCAATCACCGGGACAACGCTGCAATCCTTAGGTGGCAACACTGATCGTCTCTGGATCACATCAGCGGGTGCAGGTGCTTCGACGGATTTAACGGGTGTCAATCTGTATGGGATTGAGGCTACAAATCTTTTTAACCATATTTTTCACGAATTGGTTGTTGAGCATTTCAACGGTGCCTGGGCCTTCTGGTCCAGTGGGCAGTGTAACAAGTTAGTTTTTGTCAGACCGCGCATTCTAATCGGGGGGCACCGTGTAGCTGTCGGGGCATCTAGCTCCACGCAGGCATATGGCGGCGGGCTTTACCTTGTTGCCGCGCCAGATAGCAACGTGGAAGATCCGTTCATCGAAGCAGTAGACGGCAACGGTATTTACTTGGGTGGTAACTCGAAAATTCGCGGGGGCTTTATAGACCTGTGTATGCGGGGGGTACTGTGCGCCAACGGTGAAAACTCCTCTATTAGCGACACCAGCTTAAAGTTCCACACTAAAAACGCGATTTACCTGTTTGATTCGCCCGATTTCTCGATCAGAAACGTAAAGGCAAAAAGCGGGAACACGGCGGGCGCTATTATTAACAGCAACGATGCGTCAACTATTCGACTAGCCTCAAACGTTGACCGACTGACAATAGAAGGTTGTGATTTTGTTCATAATCAACAATGGCGAGGTCCAAATACACCTGCAGTCATTAGCTTGGGCGCGTCAGGCAATAGTGCGAAAATGTCAAATTGCGTGCTCGGCGACGTGCGAGTGAACGATACCCACATTGTCGATGGGAATGGGGTCTGGCCAGAAGGCGGGTTCGAGTTCTGCGACAACGCCTTGCAACTTGGATCTGCTCGGGCAGAGTTAGACGCGGCAGTCGCGTACACTAGCGGTCTGATTGTCGAGTCGGAAAAATACACAACTACGTACAGTGGTGCCACGTATGTTAAAAAGAATAATTCATCTACAGCGCCGTTGCCATACACGACGCCCGTATCTTTTGAACCCGATGAATGGGTCGAGTTAGAAGAACGCGACAAGCGCGGTCTAGTTGTGCCGAACGATGTAACGGACGATTTTGGAACCTTGCACGTTACGGTGCATGACGGTGCTACTGACGATTGGGCACTGACACTTGGACAGCGTTGCAACATTCAAGGCCGTGTCAAGACTAAGGGTGTCACAAAGCTAGTCCAAGGCGGGGGGGGAACCATCGCGCCCGCATTCTTGTGTGATGCCAAACCGACAACAATCGGTAGCGTAACCAGCACAAACGGCGCGTTAAAAATCCGGGGCCTGTCCTGGCCGATTAACGCGGCTCACACCGGAGGAAGCACTAACGAGGATTTCGCCTTAGCCGATCTGCCAGCTTCGTTTCGCGGTCGCGTCTCAGCTATCGGCCGTCAAACGTCTGGACTGCACTTATCTGTGACAGCCGATGTTGACTGGGACGGCTCTACTTTGACGGTTTCAAACGTTGATAGCAATGCGACCGGCGGGGCGTTTTCGATTCCGACATTTGTTGCGTCTGGCGGCGTCTTGCACCTGCGATTTTCTTCGTCGTCGGCGACGAACTTTACCGTAAATTTTGAGTTCTCGGGTGGACATTGGACAATCGAATAAAAGTCAGCCTTCTTATAGGCGGCTCACCTCATTCTAATCCAGAGGGACAGAAAGGGAACTCATGGACGATTTAACTAGGAGGGTTGGAGCCTTGGAGACGGCACACGCAGATTTACGCCTGCAGCAAGCAAGGGCGGACGAGCGCGCTAAAAACGTTGATGACAACGTTGCCGAAATTCGAGACAGTTTGAAATGGCTTGTTAGGCTAGTCTTAACAGGGATCATCGGTGCGGCTATGACGTTGCTGTTAAGTGGCGGCTTGCCGGTGTGAGTGATTAACCTAAAGAGGTAAAAATGA
>Ga0181380_1000175_pt1 | contig 28492 bp, 7 predicted proteins | sample 3SPOviralmetaG_FD_130116 | JGI IMG/M metagenome (GOLD analysis project Ga0181380, IMG submission 130116) | Marine viral communities from the oligotrophic San Pedro Time Series (SPOT) site, San Pedro Channel, CA, USA - 3 SPOT_SRF_2009-08-19 | ecosystem: Environmental > Aquatic > Marine > Strait... | reverse complement strand
TCTAATCCTGATGTTGTTCCATCAACCGTAATTAATTCTGCAAGTATTTCTGCAGCTGTCATGTCGCCAGTAGAGCCAGCCTCTATTCCATCAAGTTTTGCACCATCAATCGAGATGTCTCGGCCATCAATTGTTCCAGAAATAGATACATTACCATTAATAATAATATCAGAGAATGTGTCTATTACTACATTATATGTACTACCATCACCGGTTTCTAGCTGTAAAGTATTATTGGCATTATACCAATCAAAATCCTCGACACCAGCAACAGCTGTATTACTTGCAGCAGTAAGTCGGCCATCTTCATCAACTGTAAAGATTGGAATTTGTGATGAGCTACCATAAGTGCCGGCAGTAACAGCAGTATTTGCAAGTTCGGTAGTAAGAGTCATTACGCCAGTATTACTGAAGGCGTTACCTGTTACTTTACCATTGAGTGTTAAATCAAGTGTGGCTGGTGGAACATTTGTAAAATTATTATAATCTAAATAATAGGTTCCTTCCTGGCCATCTAATAAATCTGAATCTAAACCGGAGGTATTTCCATCAACTGTTTTAACTAATGTAAGTATTTCCGAGGCGGTTTGGTCGCCGGTCGCGCCTGATTCTATCCCATCAAGTTTAGAACCATCTGCAGCAACATCACGGCCGTCGACCGTACCGGTAACTGTGACATTACCTGTTACATCAATACCAGCACCAAAGTTGACATTTAAATCAAAGTCTGATATAATAGTATTAAAGGTACTTCCGTCACCTGTTTCAATAGCAAAAGTATTATTTGCAGAATACCAATCAGTTGAATCTACACCAGCAACAGCAGTATTGCTAGCAGCTGTAAGTCTACCATCTTCATCAACTGTAAATACAGGTATTTGAGAACTTGAACCATAGGTACCAGGAGTAACAGCGGTATTTGCAAGTTCTGTTACAACTGTCATTACTCCAGTATTAGAGAATGCTGTTCCGGTAACTTTACCAGTTAGAGAAAAATCTAGGCTTGCAGCTGGTACATTTGTAAAATTATTGTAATCTAAATAATATGTTCCTTCCTGGCCATCAAGTGTATCAGCATCTATTCCATTTCCAGAGCCTTCATCACCAGTAGTAAGGATACGCCCAACAACACCACCAGAAGCAATTTCCCAATAATCGTTTGTTTCGTTCCATTGTATTATTACATTACTCTCATCGCCACGCTCAACCTCAAGTCCAGCATCCTGTGTTGGAGCACCAACATGGTTCGCGTTAAGAGTAATAATGTTATCTGATAACTGAATTGTTTCAGTATTAACATATGTTGTATTACCAGAAACTGTTAGGTCCCCAGTAATAACTAGACTGGCATCGAATGTATCATCAACGTCAGATCTTAAATATTGTGACCCTTCAAATCCATCAAGTAAATCTGCATCAAGTCCACTGTTCGCACCATCAACAGTTTTAATTAATTCTAGAAGGTCAAGTGGGTCTGCACTAAACTCGACAATAGATTCTGTTCTGGGTAAAGCAGTTACAGTAATTGTACCCACCATGCCGGCATGGTTAGCACATTGGTAATAATATGTGCCAGGAGTACTCGGTGTCCACTGAACAGTAGAAGTTCCTTGGCCTGAAGCCCCAGCGACCTGGTCACCAGTTCCAGTACCTTGAGCAGTTTTTATGTATAAAGGGTGTCCAGCTGAACCAGCATTATTGATGGTAATTGTATCACCAGTATATAATGCAATATCAATATCATTGCCACTAATTGAGCCTGACCTATCATCGCCTGAAATAGCCCAATCGCCAGCAGTATTTGCATCTGCGACATCGGCAGCAATCGTAAAGCTTAAATTTGGTGTGACTGAAGGTTCATCTTGTTTAATAAAGATTTTACCGTCATTTGTATTAATCGCTAATTCGCCCAGCTCTAATTGAGCTGTAGTCGGGACGCGTCCAGATACGGCACTTCGTCTTAGCTTAATCAATGTCGACATATGTATGTCCTTTCCTCACGCCTATGTAGGCCAGTTAAAAAGTTCCTCCATCGAGGGTTGTCACGGTAACATCGCCACCTGTGACTGTAAAGTTATTTATGTTAAACGAGGCAACTCCAATATTGGAATCTGTCGCCAATTCACCAGCAATTAATATTTGATTATTACTGACCGTTGTGTTTATACCTTCACCAGCAGCAAAGGCAATAGTTTCGCCCAGAGCAACTACATCTGTGTTGCCGGACTCAGCTGATATAGAGATACCACCTGTTGTTATATTACCTATCTGTGTTGCTAAAAATTGTTTGTTTACTGCGTCCTGATTATTAACAGGGTCGCCAACATTTTGAATTCTAGATTGACTTACATCTACCTGATTGCTTCCAAAGGCTGCATTAAGTACAATATCACCAATCTGTGTTGCAAGTGTAGAGTCACTGATGAGGAAATTATTGTTAATATTAATATCATCATCAATTTGTATATCTGTAATTTTTGAAACATTTGCTGTAGCAGGGTCAATAAGATATGAGCTGTTATTTTGGTCTACAAATCTACGACCTATAATATCTCCTGGTACTAACCAAGAACCATTTGACTTATCATAAGAAGCACCAAAGTTAAAGTTCGGTGCAAGGAAACCAATAGTATCACCAACTGCATATAGTGACATTGTTTGACCAGGCGCGTTTTCAATTTGTAATCTACCTGCACCTTGGCCATAACCTACAACAAGACCGTCAATATGTGATACATCATCTGGTTCAATATACATATCTGTATTTGCAGAATCACCAAATCTTGGAGCGTTTATAGCTCCTGTGGCTGTATCTCCAATTGTATTAATGTATCTCGGATCTAAATTTGTAAAATCAAATGTTGTGGCAATTGCTACATTTGAGTTATGTACAACAGTTCCTGTACCAGTAACACCGCCAGTTAAGGCAATGGTAAAGTCGTCTGTTCTGAAATTAATTTTGTCATTAGGGTCATCATGAGTAACAGAAATACCTAGTTCGGTATTGTTTCTTATCATCTCACCAACGAGATCGTGAGTTGTTTCTGTAAAGTCAGGAATCGCGTTAGCTTGTAATTCTACTGGAATTTCTGTCGCAAATGTAATACGACCTTGAGCATCAACTCGGATACGAGGAGTAAATCCATCAGTACCATATAAGTCAGCCGATACACCAGTATCATCTAGCCCAATTTCAAATACGTTATTAGCAATTGCTGTATTCGCACCAAGTTCCAAACCTGTTCCAATATGGAAAGTTGGAGTTGAAAGAATATCAATAACAGCACTATTTGAACCATCTTGTATATCTAGGTTTGAACTGAAATTATCATTAATAAAACCTAAATTAACTGCGTCAGAGGGGTTGACAGGAGCACCTAAACCTGTTATAATAGTGTTACCAACACTTAATAAACCACCAATATCAAATGTAAGGTCTGTATTGGCAGCTGTTGAAATTACACCATTATTTGAGATAAAGAATCTTTGTACACCAGCAGTGTAAAATTCTAATTCGTCATTATCAGCACCAGGACTTGATTCAGCAACAATTTTTGTATCTTGGTCAATATCAACTACAGAACCAGCAAGTCCAGCCCATTGTGTTCCATCATAACCTTCAAATCTTACATCGGTAGTATTATAACGAATCATACCGGTTTCAGCAGTAGGTCTGTCTGTCGTTCCACCTATTGGAAGTTTTATTGCACCAGTTGTATCAAAAGTTACTACACCAGAATCTGATTTAATAGTTGGAACATAAATTCTGCCCCATTGTTTGCCAATCATACCTAAATCATAGGTAACATCTACATCTGGTATTAAATCGGAAGTGAAATCAGCGACAACATTTACTGTATCAACATCAGCATCACCAATTCGTATATTACCACCAATATTAATATTACCAGTAATGTCTGTATCGCCATCAATAGATAATGTAGAGCCATCAAATCGTAAAGCATTACTGTCTATTAACTCACCACCAGTCCCTACAAATACTACTCTATTCTGAGTAAGGTCTTCAATTTTTGCACTAGCAAGAGTAGCTGCAACCGATACATCTAAATTACCAGTTATATTCTGGTCACCAGTAAGATTAAGTGTTGTACCATTAAAGGTAAAGTTGGCATCATCTTCAACTTCGCCACTAGGACCAGCAATCAGTACTCTATTATTTGTAAGGTCTGTTACATTGAGACTATCTACTTCGAGAGCACCAGTAAAGTCAATATCACCGGTTATTGTTGTGTCACCAACTACATTCAGTGTGCCCTGAATATCGGTATTACCAGCGATGTTAGTATCACCGGTCTGCCAATCAATTATAAATTTATTAAGGCCAGCACCATACTGGAAATCGCCATCAGTATCAAGTCTGTATCGTTCAGTCCCACCAGTAAAGAATTTTAGTTGGTCATTATCCGCGCCTGGAGTATTTTCTGCTAGAATCTTTGTATCTTGGTCGACGTCAATTACACCACCAAGACCCTTCCAAGCATTTCCATCATATCCTTCAAATTGCGTATCACTCGTATTAAAACGAATCATGCCTCTCTGAGCAGTAGGTCTTTCAGCAGATGTACCATCAGGCAAAATAAATCCGCCGGAAGTGTTGACATCCACCACATTTGATGTTATAATAAGACTATCGTCTTTACCAATAATATCTGTGAATGTTTGGGTATAATCTAGATCAAATTGTGTACCATCGATAAGAGTAATACCTCTACCATCAATTCCTTGTCCTTGGAATTGTTTAAATATTACAGCATCAGTATCTACATCATAAGTTTCAGCATCAGCAACTGTAGCGACCCAACCAGTTTGGCCGTGTATTGTACCGTCAGTGACAAATACAAATGAACCCGCAATCTCTTCTAGAGTAAGTCCATACTCTGAGGTTTCATCATCAAATAGAGATCTTTGGAATACCCAGTTATCGGAAAGAGCTCCGACTTGGATTAGTTCATAACGACCATTTTCTTCTTGGTTCGTCTGGTCTTTAACTAAGAGTCCATCGCCTAACTCCCAGTCTAAAACACCGTCAACATCAATAGTTGCTGCTGGTGAAAGTGTTAAAGTACTTGCAAAGGTTGTATTACCACTGGCAAATACACTCCCATAAGCACTTAAATCTTGTGTTGTTGCTGCTAAAACTCTTTGTCTTTCGGAATATTTTCTTCCGATTTTATCAACATATCGTTTGTTTGCTATATCGTCTGGGTCAATCGGGTCACCGACTGCACCTAGTTCTTGTTCCAAATAAATTTTGGTTACAGCATCTTGTTCGTTAATTGGATTTGCAAGGCCTGAAATCCTATGGTCTGTAAGATTAAGAGTATCTCCAACCTCACCAGGTACGATTCTGATATCGTCAGTACCTAAAATACCATCTTGTGTTAATGTAAGCTCACCAACTCCAACAGTAGTCAGCCCTACAATTTGACCTGTAGACTCACCAATTGTAAGAGATGTATTTCCTAGAGTAAAATCATTCGCTTGAATGACTGTACCATTAGCTGAAAAGTTTAAAGAAGTTAAACTTGTATTGTAAAAACTGGTTATATGACCGAATTGGTCAATATCGACATTTCTTGTAAAAGCAAGAACATCATTATTTGAACTTATTTCTACCGTGGTATTTGCGTGTGAAACGACTACATTAGAAAGCTCGGTATCAAGCTCTGGAGTGATAATAATACCAGGACCAGCATCTATGTCCTGCACATACGCGCCAATAGTGTCAATACCAAGAACAACCGAATTTGGAACAATCGTCGGTTTACGTTCTGCTGGTGCAACTATTGGAGTTGTAGTATGTTGTTTCGGTACCGCCCTAATACTCTGTGAGGCGTTTACCTTAACCTTAATGGACACTCTATGAGACCTCCGTGATAGTGTCAACTACAATCGCTAAGCCTGAAACTATTTTAGATAATTCTCCTGTTGTCTTTTCCATTACTACATCGTATTGATATTTACCCGGTTTGAGTGTATCAGTTTGTTGGTCTGTAAGAACTAATGTAACATCGTTGTTTGCGGTTTCGATTGTAAAGTTAACTAAGTTATTAGCGGTTGAATATAATTTCTTAATACCGCTGTAGAAACTATAGGTAGATATCACCAACTCTTGGTCGTCTTCATCAAACAAGTCTAAGCTCGTTCTGAAGTCCATACCTTTGTCTATGTAAATATTTGCTCTTGATGCCATGGCGATGAAACCCTTTTCTTTCTATTATTGTTCTATTTATTAATTTTGCCCTATAAAACACAAAGGGCATTTACATGCCCCTCATATCTTATTGCGATTTAGAGCAATTTTCTCTCATAATATACAATCCAAATTATTTATTTTTTTAATTCTTCAATTTCTGTTTTAAGTTCTTTGATTGCCTCAATTAATGTACCGATTATATTACCATATTGAACCTGTTTTATACCTTCGTCATTTTCCATAACAACTTCAGGTAGTACTTTTTCAATTTCTTGTGCAATTACACCAGTACCAGGTTGGCTATTTTCGACCCAGTTAAAATTAACACCTCTCATGTTATTAACTTTATCAAGTGCGTTTTCAATGGTTGCCACATTTGTTTTAAGTGACTCATCAGATGTTGAATTAAAGTTGGTTGCATCACAATCACCAGTAAAGCTTATACCACCTGTGCCAGTTATAAACCTACTATTAAGATCTAAGTTACCACCTAACTGAGGAGTAGTATCTTCAACAACATTAGCAAGACCACCACCACCGCCGGAAGCAGTAGAATTAATAGTAACACTATCAGTTGTGGCGTCAGTAGTAATTGTAACGTTTGTTCCAGCTACAAATGTTAATGTATCAGCCGTATTATCGGCAGCAATAGTCGTTTGACCAGATACAGCAATCTTGTCGAATACACTCTGTGAACCACCACCGCCTGATGGCCATGATGTAATAGTTGAACCATTAAGTGTAGCTGAACCACCAATTGTAATATTCTCTAAATTTAATTCATCAATATTATTGGTATAGTAGAAGTTCTCTTGACCACCTGGGTTTGGAGAAGTTGTAGCATATAATGGTCTAGCTGTTGAGCTATCTTGTACAAATGTAATAAACATTGGACTGGAATCCAATGAAGAACCATGAATTGTATTTGTTGATATTTGAGTAGCATTTCCGGATCCAGCAGGACCTTGAGTTCCTTGAACACCTTGGAGACCTGTGTCACCAACCGTACCTGGACTACCAGAAGTTCCTTGATAACCGATAAGTCCTTGGATACCATCTCCACCACCTGGGCCTGTTGGACCATCACTACCTTGAATACCTTGAGGTCCGGAACCACCAACACCAGGCGTACCTTGAGGTCCTTGAATACCCTGTGGTCCAGTTCCGTCTAATCCTTGCTCACCCTGCGGTCCAGCAGGACCCTGAGTTCCTAATGTACCTGAAGGGCCACCAGGACCTTGGAAACCTAATCCACCCTGAGCACCTGCAGCACCCTGGATACCATCTCCACCACCAGCACCAGCAATACCTTGGAAACCTTGAACACCCAAGTCACCTTGGATACCTTGGAAACCTTGAGTACCTGGTCCGGCACCACCTTGAACACCTTGAATACCTTGAGGTCCGAAAGCACCCTGAGCACCTTCACCACCAATACCTAGGCCACCCTGGAATCCTTGGAAACCTTGTAGACCTTGAATACCCTGTGTACCACCACCGGCAGAACCATCAGTACCCTGAATACCTTGAGGACCTTCTGGTCCTTGAATACCATCAGAACCTTCGCCGTCAGCACCCTGTATACCCTGATTACCTCTAAAGCCTTGTAGACCTTGAGAACCAGCACCACCAGCACCATCATTACCTTGTAAACCTTGGACACCCTGTGGTCCGAAAGAACCTTGAATACCTTGAGAACCAGCACCTCCTGGTTGACCAGGAAGACCATCGGCACCCTGCAAACCTTGAGGACCTTCGCCACCATCAGCACCCTGAATACCTTGTGTACCTTGGAATCCATCAGAACCTACACCACCGATTCCTTGTGTTCCTTGACCACCCTGTAAACCTTGTAAACCTTGAGTACCTACACCATCAGAACCTTGCAAGCCTCCAGCACCCTGAGAACCATCAGCACCTTGTAGACCCTGTGTTCCTTGAAGTCCTAAACCACCAGTTTCCCCTTGGATACCTTGTAAACCTTGAGCACCAGTTGCACCAGTTGTTCCTTGAGCACCAGTACCATCAGTACCTTGTAAACCTTGGATACCATCAAAGCCTTGTAAACCTTGAATACCCTGAGCACCAGCGGCACCATCAGCACCAACATCACCAGTTCTGGCAAATGTAATTGTAATATCTTCATCTGCAGCAAATGTTCCGTTACCACTTACAAAGGCACAAGTAATATTGAAATAACCTGTTAATTCTGCAAGAGCAGAAATTGTAAAGATTTGGAAAACCTCTGGCTGAGATTTTTTGGTAATTTTAAAATGACCTTTAATAGGAGTAGTTGAATCGTCAACTGTTCTTAAAAATGGTTCGATAAGAACAAAGTTATCATCTCTGTCGTCAATATATAATGCGGTAGCACTTGAATATGTTGAATTATTAAGTTTTAAGTAACCAGGTGATGGGTCATTGTTAACTGTATCTGTCTTCCAGGTATAGTCAAATGTTATACCACCAAATGAACCTTCAGCACCTTGGATACCGAAATTACCTTGTAGACCTTGAACACCCTGTGTACCAGCACCAGTCCTACCTTGAACACCTTGTAGACCTTGAGTTCCCTGAGCACCTTGAATACCAGAAGGTCCTCTTGGAATAAATGTAATTAATGTTTCTGGTCCGTGTGGTGTACCAACATCGGCATCCCAATCATCTGATGTACCGTCAACAAAGTTGACATCAAAATAACCATAAGTTTGTGAAGCACCGTTCCAAGTGAAATTCGTAATTTCATAAACCAACCAGTGATGTCCAGCTGGGCCGGCACCACCGTCATAATTACCTTCTTGTATTTTTAGATAACCTTTTACTGCTCCAGGTTGACTGTCAATAAAGTCAAGGAAATCATCAATCTCTTGGTTGTATTGGTCAAAAGGAACATCATCGAGAGTAATTAATGTTGCGAGTTGTGGATTTGAATTATTAAATTTAAAATTATTTGTGCCTGGGTCAGTACCACCAATTGTGTTATCATCAAAGTTCCATATCCAAGTTAAACCACCATATTGGCCGACATGACCTTGGATACCTTGAATACCTACATCACCTTGAATACCAGTTATTCCTTGAATACCCTGAGAACCGGTTGCACCTGAACTTCCTTGTAGACCTTGAACACCTTGGATACCAGTTGTTCCTTGAACACCCTGAGTACCTTGTATAGATTCACCCTGAATACCCTGGTTTCCCTGCATGCCTTGCACACCTTGAACACCAGTTCCGCCTTGAAGTCCTTGTGTTCCTTGGATACCAAAATCACCTTGGACCCCTTGTACACCTTGAACGCCCTGAATACCTTGGTCGCCATTTCTAACAAAAGAAATACGAACATCAAGAGCATCAGTCATTGATGAACTACCATTAATTTGTACTACATCAGCTACCCAATGGTCAGATCTATTATCAACACCGTCAATTCTAAATGTTGCTTGGTTATATAAATTACTAGCATCTATAAGTTTAAAGTACCCTTTAATGCCACCAACGACATTATCAAGCTCACCCATAATGCCATCCATAACATTAATATTACCATCATCTCTATCGGCAATGTATAATTCGGTTGCACCAGCAAAGGAAGTATTATCAAAGTTTAAATTACCAGCACTTGGAGCTGTATTTGCTGTAGTGGTATTATAGGTATAATCATATGTAAGCCCACCAAAGTCTCCGCGGAAACCTTGAAGCCCTTGCATACCCTGAACACCTTGTGGTCCTCTTCCGCCTTGTAAGCCTTGTAAACCTTGAACACCCTGAGTTCCAGTTTCACCTTGGATACCTGTTGTTCCTTGCGGCCCTTGTGGTCCCTGAAGTCCTTGTAAACCTTGTGGTCCTTGAACACCTTGGATACCAGTTGTGCCTTGAACACCCTGAATACCTTTATCACCAGATAAACTAAATGCAACCAATACTGGTAATGTTGTAGTTACGCCTGGGCTAGGAGTATTTTCTAAAATAAAGTCGCCACGTTGGCCAGTACCTGATACAAATGTTAAATCAAATTCCCAATAACCTGTTTGGTCAACAGCATCTTGGATTGAGAAAATCATGTAATGGTCTGGGCCACCACGTAGAGTGATTTTCATAAATCCTCTGTTGGCACCAGTCGACTGAGAAATAAGTGTGTATAAACCTTCTAAGTTTACACTGTAAAATGCTTCATCATCAATCCACATTTTAGTAACAGTTGAATAATCATCTGTAGGACTATTCGAGCTGTTAAGAATTAAATTACCTACACCAGGATCTGATTCAGCAATAGCCTCGTCAATTCTAAACTCTACAACATGACCAGCATCATCACCGTTATAACCTTGTAAACCTTGAATACCGTCTGTACCTTGAACACCCTGGAATGCTTGAGGTCCTTGAATACCTTGTAAGCCTTGGATACCTTGTATACCTAAATCACCCTGTACGCCTTGAACACCTTGTGGTCCTCTTCGGCCTTGTAAACCTTGTATACCTAAATCACCCTGTACACCTTGAGTACCTTGTGGGCCAGCTTCTCCTTGGAAACCTCTAAAACCTCTTTCGCCCTGGATACCTTCGTTACCAATTGTTCCTTGAACACCTTGAGTACCTTGTATACCAGTAAAACCTTGAACACCTCTAAATGAACCAATATTTACCCAAGTCGCACCATCATAAATCCATAACTCATCATCTGTATTATCAATAACACCATCGCCCACAACTGCTGCAGGAAAGGCATTATTAAGAGTAAGTTGTTCGTCATTTGGTGGATCGACATTGACATCTGGCACAGCACCAATAATTGTAAAACCAGGTCCATAATCACCTTGGAGACCTTGTGTTCCCTGGGAACCAGTTGTACCTTGGAGACCTTGTGGGCCTGTTCCAGTTGTGAGCCAGTTTGTACCGTCGGAATATCTTAATTCTCCGTTATCGGCATAAACCAAAGCACCTTCAAACGGAGCTGGGTCCAACTGAATAGGAAACGTCTGCGGAATACCGTGACCGATAACAAGGTTCTTACCTGAAAGGGTTCCAAATCTACTTGACATTTAAAGTTTCTCCTGGGTTCATAGTCATCATTAATATATCTTATTTATGTTTTTTAGACAACATCATCTTCTTCGGACTGACCGAGGGTAAATGATAATGTACTGTGTACTGCTAAATCTGCTGAAGCTTTTGCCTCAAGTATATCCCCACTTTTTAGGAATTGACCATTCAGTGGAATTGGAATTGTATCATATGAAGGTACTGGCATATTTCTGATAATATAATAATTTAAGTTATCATCATATCTATATATTTGTACATCTACGTTTACAGTATTTGCCGACGTATTACAAAGAACCAAAGGAGAGATAACCTCACCTACACCAGGCTCTACTGTTGTACTACCACCAAATACCAATTCAGGAACTTCATAATTTGGTACATTAATAATTTCCTGCCAGTTCGTTGATAGAACTAGATTTACTGCAACCGGTTTAGCGTCCGGCGCTTGGGAGGTTGTAATTGTTACTATTGACATTTTCTTTTATCCTATTTTTAAATATTAGCTCTACTATTTGAGGCTCTTCTTGCAAGTTTTCTTACAGATGATGTAAATGGTCGTCCTTCAATTCTTCCTGTTCGACCATTAATTTTCAATCCTCTTGCAAAATATTGGTTATTCAATTCGTCAGCACCCGACCATCTAATTCTACCACCATCCTCATTTAGGACAGAAGCGATAGCCGATATTGCAGAACCTAAGTTTCTAAAGTTCAGAGGTAATGCATTTCTGTTAACACCTGCCGAAGCACCATTAAACTGGTGAGCAATTGACTCAACCAATGAACCGAATACCAGAGTACTAGGTCTTAATACATTGCCTTTAATACAATCATTAAATAAACCTTCAATCATCAAGCTATGTTCTGAGTTTGGAGAGTAATTATTAACAAGATTTGTTTTAATTCTATCCCAAGCCCCAGTAAATGCATCCAATAGGTCAGTATTATTTGGTCCATCTAATTGCCAAGCACTACCATCCCAGTAGTATATAGTTCCAGTGTAATGACTTACTGTCATATCATCAGCAACAATATAAGCATGATTTGGTTTCATACCAGTTATACTTGCAAGGCCACCATTTGAAACAGGTCCTTGTATACTTCCCTGGTATTTCAATTCAGCTCTTTGTGCATTAAATACCGGGAATACATGTCGTCCATCAAAGTTAAAGAATGAAGTAGTATATGTCATTGTAGCATTTGAGTTACCATTTGTTTGATAACTTGGTGCCGGAACATTTACATTTTCATATTTAAAGTCATTTTGGACAGCTGTTAGAAGGTTTCTTGCATCTCTTCTGGTTAAAGCGTCATCTATATATTTATAAGTTGCACCAACATATCTCACAGTATCTTTACTTAATGCAATTCTATTTTGACCAATGATATCTGAAGCATCCTTAAATTTAGGATCTGTGTATGTTGGTTCTGTTTTAACCTGTAAATATTTCGTGTCGTCATACAGTTGTGTTTTATAGAACATATCTGCAAGACCTTGAACCTTAGTAGCCTCAACTTCTGAAGCAATTCCACCAAGGACCTTCTGACCTGGATATTCACCGATTACTATATCTTTAACAATTCTACCTAAATGGCGGTATGATTTAGCAGTTGGTATTCTCTGATCTTCAGGCAATCTGTAAACTGAATTCCAGAAGTAGAAATCTGCGTTCCATCTTGAAGCAGTGTTACCACCAAAGTTCATATCGAAACTAAATGCATCAATTAAGTATTCAGTATCTCGTCTACATTTTACTCTGTCATAATCAAGAACAGTAAAGCTAGAGTTAATAAAGTCTGTTATATCAGTAGCAAGTTCTTCTGAATTATCCATAATCTTAGTTTTAGCACTAACAAGTGGAGCAGGGACCCAAGTAGTTGTTGGAGCCTCAATTGCAGGTAACTCATCAGTATCATTAGCTCTAATGACATTTTCAACGTAACCCATTAATTCATCAACTCTTGCACCTTCAGTAGCAGTTGCAGCAGTACCATTTGTATCTTGTGGGAATATTGAATATGTAGTATTTGCAGAATCAATTTCTTGAACCACATTACTCATCACGGTACCTAGGTAGTCGTAAATTGTTGCAGTTTGAGCTCTTGTGTCAATCGGTAGAACAGATATTCCATTTTCAAAATAAATGCCTGCAGATTGTCTTGTAGCAAAGTTTGTTCCATATTGAACATCGTGTGAAACAGCATCAATAAGATAACCGATATCACGTCTACACTTGGCATCTCTAAATGATAATCCATTATGTACATTTGAAAGGTAACTAATTATCTTTTCAGATATATGTACTTTACCTTTTTCGATTATTTCTTTAGCAACCACATAGTTTTGACCTTGCCATGTTTGGTCAACATCAATCATTTCTGGAATTGTTGTACCGACCTCAATATTATCATCAACAGCATTAGCAACAATCTCAGCAAGTTTTCTTGCAGCAATTGAGGTTCTAGGATTTGCACCATGTACTTGCATATCCTGGGCTTCAGTTGATTGATAAGAATGTAATCCATTCCAATATTCGTATTTCGTTACTATATCACCTGTGTAATATTTTCCAGTTCTTGGGAACATTGTAGTTGTGATTGATTTACCACCTACAACATGTTCGACCAATTTTGCCATGTGGAGGAATGCATCTCTTGAACCCATTCTCTGTTCAATTTGTAAACCAGTATTTACAGCATTTTCAAAATACATACCAGCTGTTTGTACTGTTGCAGCATTACCACCATATTGGATATCGTGTGATATGGCATCAACAATGTAGCCAGTATCTCTTCTGCACTTCTCTTCACTATATGGTAATACCTCAAAGTATTTAGCAAGGTGAGATAATACACCATTTTGAGCTGTAGATTTAGTATTTTCAATTTCACCGAATGAAGCTTGATTTTCTGCAGAATATGTAGTAAGAGTTGGCATAGCAACTGGAGGACTTAATAACATTGTTCCAGCTTCAATTGCATCAGCAACAATATTAAATAATCCTCGAACCTCATTACCTACAGGAGCACCAGCAGAGGCAGCACTAAAGTCCTGGGATGCAGCATTACCAGATGATTTTAATCCAGCAATATCTGTATCTTGAACAATAAGGTTTGCACAATTACCTAAGTGTAAATATGCAGCTACTGTCGGTTCAACTTGATCCGCAGGTAAACCAACCAATATTGCATTTTCAAAATACAATTTAGCAAAGTTTATGGTTGCAAAGTTACCTTGATGCTGAGTATCAAATGATATTGCATCAATCATATAACCTGTATCTCTTTCACATTTTGCTACATCGTAGGAATGTGAAGGTCTGTTTGCAGCAAGCCAAGCTGTTATTTCAGCCTGTAAGAATGCCTTGTTGTTTTGTAATTGAGATCTACCACTAATCCTAGTATTATTTGAGGCAGTTCCAGTGTAATTAATTACATCAGCAGCCCCTCTACCATTAGTCATAATATCTATGATTTCATCAAAACTTTGTTCAACTTTTAATTTTGCACTACCGTCAGTTACAGCTTCAATACAAAGTTTCTTAGCATAATTAATACCAGAAACTGTTTCTGTTAATTGTTCAGTTAATACTCTAGTTGTATTAGTTGTTCCAATATTATAAGCAAGTCCTGCGTATATGGAATTATAATTAGAACCTGTTAGCACATCAGTTTTAACTGCGTCAAGGATAAATCCTAGGTCAGCCTTACATTTGTCGCCATCAAAGACATAATATCTGTCCTTAATATAACCTTGAACTTCTTCAATAATAAAGTCTCTGTTTCTTTGTAGCTGTTTTCTAGCAAGAGTTCTATTTGGATCGTATGAAGCCTTAACCAATGTTGGTAATTGAGCAGTTTCTATATTAGTATCATCAACCAGGTTGGCAATAAGATCTAATAAATCATGAACTGTTGTACCTGTTGTAGCATCAGCAGCTGTTCCATCAACATTTTGATATGGTCCTTCACTAATTGATTGAGCGTCAGCTGAAACAAAAGTATGTGGATATTGACCAGAACCACCGCCACCAACATTCATTGTAATAACAGTAGATGTTGTTTCAGTAATTGTAACTGGTTTGTTATAGAACGGATGATGTGCTTGAGGTGAAGTATGGTTAGCAGCACCGCCACCCATATCACAGCTAAATGTAAATCCTTCAGGTTTCAACCAAACACTGTCACCTTTTACAAGGTCGTGAGTACCGATTGTTGCAGTGAACACACCAGTTGCCGGATCATAAGTAGCATTCGTTGGAGTGAATTTATTGAAACTAGTTGAATGATTAACTTCTTTAACAACCTTTTCAGCGACATCAGCTAAATGAGCAAATGCATCTCTTGTTGGGCCACGTTGGTCATAAGGAAGAACATTAATTGCTTCTCTTAAACCAGAAACATTGGCGTTATCGTCGTAATTAGATAGTGTTTTGAACTGTCCTTTTACCTCAAGTGGCAATACGTTGATTGAACGCTGTTGTTCATAATCAGCTGATTGAGAATTGAATCTTCTGAAGTAGTAATCAAACACTTCTAATGTATTCTCATTACCACCGTATTCAATATCACGAGATACTGCATCAACCATAAGACCAACATCACGTTTACATGTCTCAACAGCATAAGGTAATCCATTATACTCATCTTTAAGGAAGTCAATGACACCTGATTGTAAACCTTCAGTTATACCATCGATGGTAGTAACAGCACCAGCCATTGCAGCTTCAACATTACCTTCATTAATTGCAGGAAGTGATTGTAAGTTATCATCTCTAATAATTTGAGTAGTAACATTAATACCTGCCCTTGCAGCCTCACCAACTTCAACACCAGCATCTGTTAATGATACATCTTGTGATGCAGCATTTCCTGTTGTAGGAGTAACAGCTATATCTCTTACGATATCATACGCAACATTTGCAATATGTTCCCAAGTCTTAGCTGTTGGAAGTTTTTGGTCCTCTGGCAATGTAGAAATTGCATTCTCAAAGTATAGTCTTGCAAAGTTAATTGCAGCAGTATTTGAACCGAATCTTAAATCCCAAACAATTGCATCTATAAGATAACCTGTATCTCTTTCACAACTTGCAACATTATATGTTAATGTTGGGAATGTGTCAGCGATGTAAGCTGTAACCTCAGCAACAATAAATGCCCTATTATTAATTAAAGCATTTGAGCCTATAGTGTGATTAACACTTACACTTGCATCTGTTCCGTAAACAAGAGCATCAGCATTTGCAGTACCATTTGACATAATGTCAACGATTTCATCAAACGCAGCATTTGCACGAGTTAATGCAGTTCCTGTAACACTTGCCTCAGCAGCAACACGACCTTTAAGGTAGTTAATTGCGCCTACAGTTTCTGTTAATTGATTTGTAATAACCTCATTTGAACCTTTAGTTCCAATGCGATATCCTAGACCCATAAAGACTGAATTATAATTAGAACCAGTTGCAACATCTCTGCGTACTGCATCTAATATAAAGCCTGTGTCTCTGCTACACTTTTCGCCATTAAATACAAAGTATTGGCTGTCTAAGTAAGATGTAACTTCCTCTTGTAGGAATGTTTTGTTTTTCTGTAATTGTTCTCTAGCATATTGGCCTTGAGAATTATAAGTGACTTTAGATACAGCATCCTTTTCAACACTTACAAATGTGTGGAGACCACCAGTTGAAGCACCTAGGTTAACTGTTACATCATTACCATTTACAGCAGTAATTGCCATAGGTGTTCTGTAATTTACGTCACCTTTTCTTGGATATGAATGTTCTGTTGCGTCACCATCTTGTGCACAAGTAAATGTGAATGAATATGGAGCGAACTCAATATAATCATCTGTTGTTAAACCATGTCCTGCAGGTAAAGTAATGACACTGTCGCCAGTTGCCGGTACAAATGTAGCAGTTGTTGGAGTAAAGTAACTTACATATGAAGCCGGATCCGTAAAGACAAGAGCATCAGAATCAATTGCACCAACACTTGCACTTACAAATGTGTGAGCTCCACCAGGTCCAGTACCAACGTTCATTGTAATTGTATCAGCAGTAACACTACTAATCATTACCGGTACTCTATAGAATGGGTGATGAGCTTCAGGTACAGCATGTTCTGTAGCATTACCATCAAGAGCACAAGTGAATACAATAGATTCAGGTTTAATTTCTACATAATCACCAGCCACAAGATTATGGCCATTACCAATCGTTGCAACAAAGACACCAGTTGCAGGGTCATAAGTAGCAGTTGTTGGTGTGTATGCAGATGTATATTTAGCTGGTTTAATATTGTCAGCTGTTGAACTTACATATGTATGAACTGATGTGTCAGTTGAAGGTCCTACATTAACAGAAATCGTTGTTGCTGTTTTTGAAGCAATCGTAACTGGTTTCTTGTAAGCAGGGTGTTGTCTTTCACCTTCAATACTGTTAGGTAGTGCAGATACAAATGTGTGTACTCCGCCACCATTTACAACAGAACCAACATTCATTGTGATTGTATTACTGGTAATGCCTGTTATAGCAACCTTCTTTTTATAGAATGGGTGATGTGGTTCAGGCGCTAGATGTTCAGTAGCATTGTCGTCCATTTCACAAGTAAATGCAAATGAGTATGGAGCAATTTCTACTAAATCACCAATTTGTAATTTATGAGTTCCGATTGTTGCTGTAAATACACCAGTAGATGGTACATAAGTCGCGTCTGTCGGAGAGAAAGTACTTATTGTTGTGGTTGGGTATGTATGTTCTGTTGCGTCACCATCGGTCGCACAAGTAAATGTTAAACTATCAGCTGCAATTAATATCTGGTCTCCAATTTGGAAATCATGCGTGCCAATTGTTAATTCTGTCATACCACCAGCTGGGTCATAAGTAGCATTTGTTGTTGAGTATAACTTATTTCTGTCATTCATGATTGTAAGTATTTCATCGAATGATTCATTACTTCTGAATCCAGAAGCATTATCGTCAATACTTACCATGTGAGTTAGAGCATCATCTAAGGCAGATACAAATGTATGAGCATTAGTTCCACCGGTTCCAACAAACATTGAAACTGAAGTTCTTGTTACTGATTCAATAGGACATGGGTGGTTATAATATGGATGTCCAACAGCTGGAACAGAGTCATTCTGTGGACCACTTCCTGTATCACAACTAAATGTAACACCACCAGCAGTGAATTTTAACATATCGCCTGGTTGAAGTGTATGTGGTCCAATTTCAGCCGTAAATTTACCAGTGACTGGGTCATAATCAGCAGTTGTTGGAGTATAACTTAAACCGATACCTTTTTCAGGAGTAATTGCATTAGCAACAGCTGAAACAAATGTATGTGGGTATTGGCCAGTTCCGCCATCGCCAACATTCATTACAATAGTCGTATCAGTTACACTTGTAATTGGACAAGGTTTTCTATAATAAGGGTGGTGAGCTTGTGGTGAAGTGTGGTTCTGTTGACCACTTCCCATATCACAACTCATTGTAATACCTTCATCTGCAAATTTTATATAATCGCCTACCGCCATTGTATGAGCGCCGATTGTGGCCTCAAATCGTCCTGTTGCAGGATCATAAGTAGCATCTGTTACAGTAAAACCAGATTCTGTATTATTGAGATTAACTCTTGTTTTTAATTCTGTAATTGCGCCAGAAGTTTCTACCAACTGGTCATTAATTACGTTATCAGCTAGAGTTGTTCCACTTCTATAAGCAAGACCTGTTTGGATTGCATTATAATTTGTTCCTGTCAATATATCTCTTTCGACTGCAGGAAGAATATATTTCGTTACATCTCTACGACACTTATCAGAATCATATCTGAAGAAGTTATAGTCAATATAACCGAGCATATGTTCTTGTATAAACTCTTTATTAGCTTGTAATTGTTTTCTAGCATTAATATTATCAGCAGCAATACCGGCGTCATCACTAAATCTTAGTGCTGAACCTAATACTGAAACCGAATTTGGTAATGCCTCAACAAATGTATGTTCGTCTATCAGTACAGATTTACCAACATTAACTGTAATCTTAGTTTCATTTGCACCGATTACATCTATTGGAGTACCAGCAGCTGGGTCAGAAGCTCTTGGGTATCCAGTTTTTGCGACATTATTATCTCTGTCACATGTAAATATAAGACCACCAGTTTTTAATAATACTTTTCTACCAACTCCTAAACCGTGTCCAGAAGCAAGTGCATTTTTAACAGCTGATACAAAGGTATGAGCCTGTTGTCCTGTCGGACCACCTTTACCAACATTTAACGTAACAGTAGTTTCAGTTACAGCTGTAATTGGGCAAGGGGTATTATAATATGGGTGATGAGCTTCAGGTACAGCATGATTTTGTACACCAGAACCTGTATCACAACTGAATGTCATTCCACCTGGTTTGAACCAAATGTGGTCGTCAGTTGTTAATTCGTGAGCTCCAATAGTTGCCACCATAATTCCTGTAGCAGGGTCATAAGTAGCGGTACTTGGTGTAAACTTTGTACTTGTGCTTAGTGTGATAACTGATAAACCGGTTGAAGGGTCATAAGTGGCAGCTGGTGGAGTAAACTGTGTTCCTTTATTTTCAAGGATAGATAAAATTTCATCAAAACCTTCATCAAGTCTTTGTGTAGCAAGATATGAATCACCGTCAACAAGTTCATTGGTTTGATCTTTTAATCTTCTGTATGCAGCAACAGTTTCATTGTTTTGATTTTCCAAAACTGTTTTTGCAGTTGCCATATAATATGCGCGTCCTGCTGTAACTGAATTATAGTTTGTGTCCAGTAACATGTCATTTTCGACAGCTGGTAAAATATAATCTTGTACATCTCTTCGGCAAGATTTACTATTATAAGCATAAAATTCGCCATTGTTTTCAATCCAATCTATAAGTTCATCTTGGATTAATTCTTTATTGTCTTGTAATAACTCTCTAGCGTTAGTATAGTTTTGATTCCCTGTATCTCTCCAGATAATAGGATTGATGTTTTCTTCACCATACTCTACAACGTTATAAAGTTCTTGGAATGAGGTATTTGCACGTTCAACAATATCAGGATTAGAGTCACCAAATAGAGCTTCAACTCTACCTTGGAGATATTCGTTTGCACCTATTGTTGCATCAAGCTGTTCACCTATAACTTTAGAACTTATTGGGGAACGATATGAAATACCAGCAAGTCTGGACCAGTAGTTAGTGTCTAATGCAATATCGTATCCAACACCATCTAAAATAATACCACTGTCGCGTTCACATTTAACTGAATCATATAATGTGTAGTCTAAGCCACCTTGTGCAGTATTTGCAGATAGGTAATCAACCATATCATCAATAATTGAATCAGCATTTGTATCAATCGTATCAGCGAATGCAGTATTACCGATAATGGTAGCAGTAGTATTTCTAGGTTGCATAAAGATTGTAGAACCTTTCGCCCTCATTGAAATATCACCGAACTGAGTACCTGAGTTGTTCAATGTCATCTGACCACCATTTAAGGCGTAGAATGCACATCTTACAAAAATTGATAGAGAACCAATACCGTTAACACCAGCTCCGTCTCTAGCAACATAACCTATACCATTTTGAGTACGAGGTGTGAAACCAAAACATAATACGTAGGTATATAGTGAATCAGTATCTAGTACTCTTCTGTCCGCGAGTACACAACCACCACCACGGCCTACCTGTCTGTTAGGGAAATCATCAATACCGATTTCGGTTATAACAGCAACACCACCGGATTCTGCTGTCATTGTATCACCAACAGCAAATCCTTGATTGTTTTTAAGGTTTCTTACATATATCTCATTATTGGTTGCAAGACTATCAACATAAGTGATAAAACCTACAGCACCAGAACTAAATTTAATTTCATCATCAACAGCAAATGTACCAGTATAAGATGGGTCAACATAGAATTGTCGGCCTAAATCAGCAAGTGTTCCCTTTGAGTTATAAGGATTAAGAGGTGGTTCAACATCTTGACGTAAGAAGTTAGATAACTGAGTACTATCTCTTAAGTAAGGTGAACGTAATAGTTTGGCACCAGGTCGATAAGCAATCGCGAATCCACCTTCTGGGAAATCAAAGTTATCAACTTTAAAGTTCTGATAACCAAATCCTTGAACATAACCACCAGAACCAACTAAGATTCCGTTATTGTTTTCGTATCCAGGAAGCAATTCAATAACTGTTGCATACTGACCAGCAGTAGAAGTACAAGAACAGTCATCCGGTAACATAAGATTACCTTTTGTATAATATGTTCCAGGACCAACAGAAATATGAACCGCGTTATTAATAGCGTTTCTGTTTAAATCTCCACCTGCTTTTTCCAAACAGAGTTCAAAAGCTCTTTCCAATGTTCTGACAGGTTGTAACATTGTACCTGGATTTGCATCATCACCAGATGCAGCATCTACATTAACTTTAAGTGCCTGGGCTGTCTTTTTGGAAACTTCATCATAGAGTTGAGCAAAGTTAATTTGTTCAGTATCACCAGTTTTTTCGTTACGAATTGCGAAGTAACTTTCTTCATCAAGTGGTGGTTCGAACTCGTTATTGAGTTCCATGTCAAAGTCAACAAGTTTAGAATTATCAATGGTACCACCAGAGAATACAGACCCGGCCATTGTACCATTATCAAAGCTTGAATTATTTGAGGAGAGTCCATCAGCAGATGAACTTCTGATTGTCATATCGGTAGCTACAACATCTTGCATTGTACCTTGGAAATCAGTATTAGATATTGTACCATCTGTAAATAAGGAATCGTCAATGGTTGAATTTGTAAGTACTACATTATTTCCAGTACCATCATTAAATTCAGATGAGGTAATAATTGTGTTATTAACTGTACCATCGTTGAATTCAGAATTAGTAATAATTGTATTATTAACTGTGCCATCTAGGAAGGCAGAATCATTAATTGTTCCCTGATTAAACTCTGAACTTGTGAATACACTATTGTTACCAGTAGAGTCATTTAGTTCTGAATTTGTAAGTACAACATTATTACCAGTAGAATCATTAATTACTGAATTAACAATTACTGAATTATTTACTATACCATCATTAAATTCTGAGTTAACCATAACAACAGTATTGGCTGTACCGTTATTGAACTCTGAATTTTCAATGACAACATTGTTTGCTGTAGAATCATTTAGTTCTGAATTTGTAAGTATAACATTATTACCAGTGGAATCTGCTATTGTTCCATCATTAAATTCTGAACTTGTAATAATTGTGTTATTTACAGTACCGTTTAGGAATTCGGATTGAGTGATGGTTACATTATTTGCAGTACCATTAAAGATCTCACCATTGATAAAGTCAGATTGAGTAATGCTAATATTATTGGCTGTGGAATTTGTAATGTCAGTATTATCAATACTACCTCTTACAAAGGTTGTATCTTCGATATCTGAATTGTCAATTACTACGTTGTCTATTCGCGAGTCACGCATTACGACGCCGGAAATAGTTCCGCCAGTAATGTTTATACGATCAAATTCCTCATACTGGATTGCCTGTACAAGTTCTTTTCTTGTAATATTTTTGGTGCCGTCGTCACCCTGAACAAGGTTAACGATAACCAATAAGTCTTCTGACCTGGTATTAGCGCCTGATATTGCACCTAGTTCTGAAATTTTTGCCATTTAGCTTTCCTTTATCCCTTATATACTTATCTATAAGACCAATTAATTGTTGTCGCTATTTACGCGACCCTCTAAATCATCTACTTTTTCCTTCAAATCTTTTATTGCCTCAATTAATAGAGGTACAATATTTGCATAACGAACTGCTTTATATGTTGTATCTTCCTGCACAAAATCATAAACAACTTCAGGTAACACTTTTTCAATCTCTTGTGCAAGTACACCCGGCATTGGTTCATCTGGTCTATCTATATAATTAAATAGGTAACCATTAATCTGTGTAACTTTTTCCAATGAGTTATTTAACCTAACTACATTTTCCTTTAATCTTTCATCTGATATAGTACCAGTAGATGTAATATCACCTACAACAATAAGGTTACCAGCTGTGTCACATTGTAATATGCCTTCATCAGCACTATTATTAATTAATAAAGATCCTTTTAACGTAGTATTACCGGTAACATCAAGCGCACCTGTAATATCAACAGTGTTTCCAAACGTTGCACCATTTGTGACATTAAGTGCTGAAGTTGCACCATTTGTAATGTCTAATGTACCACTAAAAGTTAAATCACCCGAGGCTATATCATCAGCATCAGACCTAATAAATTGTGCTGCCTCTAAACCATCAACTGTATCAGCATCTATATCTGTTGGAAGGTCCTCAGCTCTAATTGCTGCTCTAGCACGTTCAACTGTAAAATATAAATTATTGTCACCTTCAGTAACTTGGTCAGTTGTAAAACCTGCACCAGCACCACCTATGGATATTGAACCAACTGTAAGTGTACCTGTGACCGTAGCTGCCGGAACCGTTAATAAACCAGCTGTTGAAAGCTCTAATTTAGTCTGTCCTGTTCCTGTGTCGATAATAAAGTTCGCAGGGTTGGAAGATTCCATACCTGCTTCCCAGGTAGTAGCACTGTCTGTAAAATTGACTCTACCACCAGAACCAAAACTAAATGTCGCTGCAGCTGCCACACCACTAGTAACATTAATAGCATTTTGAAAATTAATTGAAGAAGTAGTTCTTGCAGCAATATCATTTGTTCTTAATAATGTATCAACAGTTGAATTGGTGGTTGTTAATGTTCCAGCCAAAGTAGCATTACCGGAAGTAGTATCACCAGCTCCACCAGATGCTGTTATAACATCTGTTTTAATTAAATCGACTACTTCATTTGTTTTATCCAACCAATTTTGGAAGGTCTGAGTAGTTGCGATATTTCCTAACGATGGTTTAGCCATTACTTATTTTCCAATTCCTCTATCTTTTCCCAGATAGTAATTAAACTTCTTTTAATTTCAAGAATGTCTGTAGTCAGATTATCTACCTTACGATAATATGTCCTTTCAATCTTATATTTATTCAACGCAGCGACATCTGTGTTCAGTACTGCCTGTGTTTTTTCATCTTTTTGAAACGACATAATATTATCCTTCTTATGATATTGCAATTCCGCGATAGTCTCGCAGTGTAGGTGCATTGTGAATGTTCGGTGACAGAAGATCTATCCTAATAGCAAATCTTCTATATTCTGTAAATGTGCCACCTGTACTTGTGTATGTAAAGGCACCACTTGCAACACCACCTACTTTATTTGCAGCCGGTATTCTATATTTAAATTCTCTATAATCCCTAATATTTGTTGTCGAGCTAAATAAGCCTACACCCTCAAATAACTCTAATTCAGTCCAATCAAGTAAATCAAATGGTTCGTTATCGAATGCATGTTGAGCTTTTATGTAAACTTTAAAATCAGTACCAGTTGGTCTGTAACCAGTTAAGATTAATTCTAAATCCTCAGCGTCAAGGTCTGCTGCCAACTCAATTGTTTTACCAATATATTTAGAGGTTGTCGCTGGAGTATTTGTAAGATTATATCTGTAAGCTATTAATGATGAAGCCTCAATATCAACAAATGGTGTTGATGTAATATTGCTTCCATTATCCAAGTTCACTTTAATATCAAATGCCTTTGCACCAGCAGGGTCGTTCGATTTACTATAAACAACCACACCATCTTTACTGAAATGATTATTATCATTAAATTTCATTGGTTGATTGTATGTAGTATTTATTGCATCGGGTGGTACAAATGTTCCAGATAGACTTGTCTTAGAAGATGAATCAGTCGTTTTCATAATCATAGGCTGTACATAACTTAAATTAATATTATCAACACTAGTGACCGTTGCTGTTCTTCCACTATCAAAACCTATAATAGTTCCTGCAGCTGCAAAGCCTCTTGTCGAAGTAGCTGTACTATTTTCTAGTTGCATTTCGTATGGATTATTAATATTATAATATGATAAATGACCAGCCACAACTGGAATTGCCGGAGCAGGGTTCGAGGTGAAAGCAGCAGGTTTATTTACTGTTAACTGATTTGCGTTTACAATATTCGTAACCTCAAATATATCAAATGTAGTGCCTGGAGAAGGTTGAGAGATTTTAATGTAATCCCCAACAGCATAAGTATCGTCTAATGATACCCCAGTAACAGTTGTACTTGCAGCAACAATAGCAACATTCGCTTCAGTTGAACCTTGTAATGATTTTTCTTGATATATTAATTCACCTTGAGTAAATCTACCATTTAAATTTTCAACTGTAAGGAATTCATGGTCGGCATTTGTCATTGTGACAACACCAGTTGGCCCTACAAAATTTTGTCTTTTTATAGTAAATTTAACATCTTCATCTTGGTAAGATTTCCATGCAGAATTATTTGTTGAAGTAAATAGAACACCATCACCCCAGTCTTGTACAATTGCTGAACCTTGAGTATCGCCAGGAGTTAAATCACTACCACCAACCTTAGATGTATATACAAGATAATTAGGGTCAGAAGCATCCGGTTGTAATACAAATGCATATTCTTTTTCAACATCCAATCTTACTGGAGCCTCAAATGCAAATGTTGTTGCAACAGAAGCATCATCACTTACAGCTGATGTTAGTTGTGAAGGAACTTTATGTACTACACTGAAAGGTAAAATTGCAGTATCTGGATATCCATTTACGACTTCACGTATTTGTAATGAAATACCATTTACAGTACTGACACGTTTAAAGAATACATCTACCTCAGATAGGTAAACCGAATTGGATCCAGCACCCATACCTTTTTTAACAAAGAATGTCTGAGCAAGTGGGTCACGACCACGTCTTCGTCTCGCAACGTTTCTTGTCGTTACAGTAGTATTAACATCAACATTTGGAGTTCTTGTTGTGGTTGTTAAACTTGTTTTTTCAACGCTGAAGTTATATGCACGATATGTAAGGAAACCTTTTGAAGTAGAGGCAGAATCAATATTTGCAAGCGTGTCTACGTCAGCAATTTGTAATACTCTATCTCCAACATAAAATGTTTCTCTTGGTAATGCAAATACTGCTCTTAAAACACCATTCGCATCTGTTTCTACAACAGCACCCTTTTCACCATATCTTTCAACAGTTTCCACTGTATCAGCTGGTGTTCCAGGAATAATATGTGTATCTACATTTACGCCATCAAAGAAGAAATAATGTCTTGTTGATGGTCTTAAACCAGCCATATAAATTTTAATATCACGACCAGCCATAAATGGTTCGAATGCAAAGTTGGTCATAAAGTCACCAACAAAGCTTACAGCCTCTGCGCCTGGTTCAACAACAATTTCACTTGTTGTTTGTGTGAAAGTTGTAGTTTCGATTCCACCACCACGTCTATCTGTTTGTTCGAATGTTTGTGTTTGACTAGTATCAGTCATTGGTATAAATTCTTGAACTGTGTCAAGAATTGTCTCAGTTAGACTTGATAGGTCGATATCAATATTAGCAGGATTAGTTGTTGTATCATAATTTCCATCATAAGGTGGTGAAATAGCACCATCGCCTTCATATTTGTAGAAATTACTTACACAGTTTCTAAAATTAGATGCATAAGGTTGATTAATAATATTAACACTTGAATCTCTAGCAACCGTTGCAACTTTTGGTAGACTTGTTGATGGGAATACTGTAGAGCCTGTAGCAGTTTTATATTTTAAATTTAACGGATAAGTTTTAACTGATGGAGTTAATATTCTTTGGTTAAATGGTATAGCAGCATTAAAGCTAGCATCTTCGACATTTGATAAAGATAAATCATTAAATGGGTCTACGATAAAGCCATTTTTAAATCTGTTTAATCCATTTTCGTCTGTGATAACCAAGTTTTGAGTCTCAGCTTCCAATTGGTTAAGAGAAATATAATATGAAAGGTTATCTATTTTCTTATCAAGGGCATGCATTTCCTTCATTGTGAAGGCTTTAATACCTGTTGATTTGGCTTTAATTGCGTATTCAAACTTACCTTGTTTGGCTGCATTTAATCTTGAAAGTGCAGGGAAACCGGGTATCGTCACATTGGCAATAGCTAATTGGTCAGTATCCAAACGAGGTGGAACTGCGAATCGTTCCTCTTGTCCTTTAATCAGATTAATTTGTCCATAAGAGTCACATGCGATTACATCAACTCGTGACAAGTAATATTCAATGTCAGTTGTAATATTTTGCCCTGGAGCTGGTAGTAATGGAGGAGCACCAAAGAAAGATATTGTATAAGCACCTACAGCTGTACTAATAGTTGGAGCTGTTCCTTCAGTGGCAGTATAACTTGCAGCTGGGTCCTTAGCATGATGAGGTCTGAAATCAAAACATTCTCTAAGATTATATCTGGTACCTGAATCCGATAGATATGTTGGGATATCAAAACTATCAAGTGTGTTTGGATAACTATTAATAGTAAAGAAATATTCGCCTGTTGCTTGTGAAATTTCAAAAACCTTTAAATTGACTGTAAGTGTTCCAGAAGGTTCTGGTCTGCCAGCAATGGATTCCATATACGAAATATCATAATATGTATCTTTTTGGTTTGTTTTTAATCTGAAACTACTTGTATAATCTTCACCAGTTGAATCCACAACACTTACAAGTTTATAGACATCTGGGAAACCTAAACTATATTTTGATATAGCAGGATTGTATACCACTTTAACATAGGTATCACTTGCAATTTTATTATGTGGTTCTACACCATTTAATGAGCCTATCAACCTTTTGTTATAGTACACAGTCACATTCGTCGCAGACGACGCGGCCGGGTCTAAGTTTATAGTTAATACACTATTGTTTACCGTTGTGGTAGTAGACAATACTGGTATGTAAGTATTGGTATTATCAACAACAAGAACATCATCATTTGTACATGCAAAATCCTCACCTGGGTCTGCATTTAAAGTAATTACATTTCCTGTCTGAGTCGCAGACTCTGAGCTTCTTACTGGTATTAATGTGTCAGTTGTTGAGAACAGACTCTTTAAGCCTGTATTAAAAATTAATGCCTTTGTTCTTGACTCAATAAGTCTTGAAGGGTCTACCGAAATGTTACCAGATAAGCCTTGAACTTTAGCGATATCAGAAACTGTACCTGAAGTCAGTTTAATCGCAATTAAATAAATTCTTGTTGGTGTTACATTTATTACTGTAGCTGAACCAATGCTTGCGTTGCCAGAGTTTAATAATATTAC
>Ga0181380_1000174_pt1 | contig 28703 bp, 42 predicted proteins | sample 3SPOviralmetaG_FD_130116 | JGI IMG/M metagenome (GOLD analysis project Ga0181380, IMG submission 130116) | Marine viral communities from the oligotrophic San Pedro Time Series (SPOT) site, San Pedro Channel, CA, USA - 3 SPOT_SRF_2009-08-19 | ecosystem: Environmental > Aquatic > Marine > Strait... | reverse complement strand
TTCTAAGTCTTGTATTTTTTCATAAAGAACTGCAATATCATTTGAAACCATTGTGTCTTGTTTGAGTTGTTCAAACTCTATTTCTATTCCAACCATTCTTTCATCAATACCTTGAAGTGTATTTACTATTTGTCCGACTGATTGCACTCCTGCACCAACAGATCCCATAAGAGCTATTGCTGTTGCAACTAAACCTATATTATCTTTTATCTTCTTTAACACTATCTACCTCTAATTCCTGTGCCTATTGTACCTTCTCGATCTAGCTTGCTAAGTTCTTTCCTTATAGCTAATGCAGCTTTTCTTGCTTGCATTGGATCTGATGGGACTCCTGTCACATTTACATTTAGATTAGAAATATTAATACTTGATGATCCAGTATTTCCTATAGGTGTAATATCTACTCCACCTCCAGGAATTGCTCTAATTATTTCAGGACCATACTCCCCAACCAAACCATATCCTGATGCAAGTGATCCACCATTTGCATAAGCAGGTAATCTACCTCCACCTGCATAAACAGTAGCCATAGATCCTCCTCCACCAGCACTTGTTGAGCTAGAAGATGTAGAACTTCCTGGGAGTCCTGAAGAATCAATTCCAAGTTGGACTCTCCAATCTTTTCCTATTAGTGCCATTAACTGTTGTTCTACTTGATCAATGCTAATTACTGCAGGATTATTATTTACATCTATTGTTATTTCATCTTGTTCTATCTGCATGTTTGTATTGAAGAACTTACTAGCTACCTCATCCATTTTACCGGCAAACTTAGTACCGATTGTATTAGCTAGCTGTTCTGTTTTACCTGTTACTGTATCAATTACAGATGCATCAATACCTAAAGTAGTTGCTAGTTCCTTAAATATATTGACAGCATCAGGACCTAATGATAAGAGTTCAAATGCTTGTTGTCCCATATTGAATAAGTTTTGAGCTTGTTGTATGTTTGCATTAGAAATATCTTTATCCAGTTCAGCTAATCTATCAGATCTAGCATTTTCAGCTTCAGTCAACTCTTCTTCAGCTAATTGATATTCAGCTAGAGATATCGTTCCTTCTTCATATGCTATTTTTAAGAAATCTCTTTTGTCTCTTGCATCTTGAATGCCCTTTGTCATAGCAGCTGTATTTCCTTTGAGCAAAGTAGTTTGTTCTTTTAGTAAATCATTTAACTTTTGTTCGCCAGATAAAACACTTTGATTTGCACCAAATAAATTAAACTGTGAAGAAAATGCGCCACTTATTGCACTGTTTGCTTCACTTGCAGCTTGCTTGGCCATAGAGACTAAATCAATCATTTGTCCTTCAAAAGTTCTTTCCATTGTTGGATATGACTTTTGTAAACCTTCAACAAATCCTAAAATTATAAATTTACCTAAATCTTTGGTAATTTTAGAAGGTGACTCTATACCCAAAGTTTTTTCAGCTACAGATACTGTATTTAGCATAACCTCTTTTACTGCGTTATCTAATTCAACAGCTTGTTCTTCTACACCTTTAATATATCCATTAATAAAATCTTTACCTGCTTGTGTTGTTTTATCTAGTACTTCCTCATCAGTTCCAAATAATGCATCTTTTAGTTCGTTACTCTCAGAAAGATTAGCTTGTTGTAATAATTGCTCTCTTAGGCTTAATGCTTGTGGATCATTTAATAAGGCTTGTAGTGTTGCTGCAAATTCTGGTCCTAGTTTAGAAAATTCTAATGCAACATCATCAAATCCTTCATTTTTCAAGAAGGCTATTTGTGCTTGGAAAATGTCACCTAATCTAATTTTGTCAGCTAATGCTTTATTTATTTCTTCAGCAGACTTAGCTGTCATTTCACCAACGGAATCTAAGGAATCAAATAATCTTTCAGCAGATTCAATTGTGTTAGTTGCTATTCTATCAAATATACTTTCAGCCTCAGATTCAGCATTTGCTATGTCATCAAGAACATCAACTGTTTTTTCTCCTGCTTCAATTCTCTTTTCCATTGCAACAATGAGAGGCTCTAATTGTCTTCTTTCTTCATCAGTTAGATCACCTATGTTTCTAATACCCATAGCTTCTAATGCTTCTAATCTTAGTTTTTCTTTTTTCACTTTAAGATTTGCTTCTTGGGCAGAGGTAATTAATTGAAAAATTTCATAAACTGCGTTGTATTCTTCCTCTATCTCTAAAGCATTATTTAAAGCCATAAGTCTTTGCTGTTCTGACATGTTTACAAACTTAGTGACATCTTCCATGTCTAAGATTGAGTCTTGAATCAAACCATTTTCGCCAACCATTTTTTGAGCTGATGCAATAATTTCTTCAGCAGTCATCTTACCTGTCATTAGTTGATCATTGAAAGATGTAAGCATATTTTTTCCTGATGCTACTGATCTACTAAAATTAAGTTCATCTATAAATTTATCTTTAAATGCTGTTATTTCTTCTTCAGATCCGGAAAGACCTAAAGCTAAATCTTGTTTAATTTGATCTGGATCAAAAAATGACATTTCTCCTAAATCTTGGAATTCATTAGTTTGTTCTATAAGACCTGCAATTACTTCTGCTGTAACTGCTCCATCTCCGGTGAATCCATCAAGCTGTCTTCTTAATTGCTCTACAGCTCCTGCTGCTATCGCTGTCTTTCCTTGAAAATAGACCATACCAGCAGATATAGCATATAAAGATGCAATTATAGGATGTTTTGAAATAGCCAATAGTAAAACTTGAAATGCTTTCATTTGAGTTATAGTTGCTGCAAGAGCAACACCTAAGAGTTTTAAAGCTAATTGTATAAGGTTAAAAGCATTTTCAGATTGTATTATTCCTAAAGTTACTCTTTGTACTGTTTGATTTAATTCTTTTAAAAGTGGAGTTACATTATCACCAATTTGTACACCTAACTCGTTAAAGATATTTTTAGTTATTTGTATTTGTGAGGCAAGCGTTCCATATTTTTTTAACGCCTCTTCTGTAGCAGCACTGTTATCATCAAAAGCTGTTCTTGCTGTATCTAATGTTCTGTTGACCAAATCTCCAGCTTCAGCTAAACCTAATATAGCTAAAGTAGTTCTTCTTTGTGATAAACCTAATCGTTCTAACCTGGATATGACATCATCTCCAGAAGAGTTTAATTGATTTAAACCTTCAATAAAAAATTGAACAGCTTTAGCTGGATCTTCTCCGAATAATTCATCAAAACCATCTGCTGCAACTTGACCTGATTGTGCAGCAATTCTTCCAAATTCTGTAGTTTCACCTTGTGCTTGAATTAATGCAGATTGAATACTTTGGAATACACGCGCTACAGCAGTACCACCTGCTTGAGCCGGAACACCGATAGCTTGAAGTGCAGTAGCAAAGGCTAAGGCATCTTGAGTTGTTGCTCCAACTTGGGCAGCTGCCTGAGCTATACGCAAGACAGTTGTCATGATTTCAGATTCAGTAGCTGCGAAGTTGTTTCCGAGATCTACTATTGTTGATGCTAAGTTTTGAAAAGTTTCGCCATTAGTTTGAGCTATAGCATCTAGTCGTGCTAAACCTAGCGAAGCACCATCTACTGTTAAGTTAGTGGTTACTGCTAGTGTAGAAACTGTTTTTATAAAATCTGGTAAATTACTTACAGCAACACCTAATTGACCACCAAGTTCACCAATTCTATTAAGTTCGGTTGAGGACATAGGGGCAACGGAAGCTATTTCTTTAATTGAGGTTGCTAATCTTCCGAATTGTTCTTCTGAGGCTTCTACAGTTTTTCTTATACCTGCAAAAGAATCTTCAAAAACTATAGCTGCACGAGCAGATCCTAACAAAGCTACACCTGCAGCAGTTATACCTGCCAAGCTTATTGTCGAGATAGTAGTCATGGCACCTTGGACTTTTTTTACTGCCTTAACATTTTCATCGGCAACTGTCTGAGCATCTTGTACCATTTGTTTGGAGTTAGTGATAGCTCCAATATTTACGCTTACATTACCTACTGTTGCTTGTTCCATCGTTTCTCGCTATTCTATCTTGATCTCCAATCATCTGATCAATAGTTGTATTCACTCTATTTCTTCGGTGTCTACCTCTTCTTCTATCGAACTCTTCTTTCCACCATCCCTTAGGTGGCTCATCTGATACCTCTTGTTCAGGATCAGTGTTTGCTTGATAAAATAAAGAACTATCTATAGGCATTGTACTAAGTAATCTGTAAAATTTGCGCCATTCCAGATCTAAAGGCTCTAAAATATTGTAGATTTTGTTAAAGTCAGATTCGACATAAGACCACCGATCTACAATGTCAGTAGTCTTGTAGATTATTTTGGGGTATCACCCTCATCTTCACCATCAGTTTGATCATTGACTATATCTGTTTGGTTAAGTCCATATTGTTCCATTAACCAAGCAGAAACATCTTGTAAAGTTTGGAAATCAACATCACTTGAGATTTCCTCGAAATTTTCTTCTCCAAATACAGTTTTAAACCACATTGGAAGATCTGAAGCTGCCAGGCTGCCATCCTCGTTGATCCATGTCAACTGATTCAAAACGACCTTTGCTGATAAGTAGGGTGGGAACTTATATTCCTTACCATTTATCTTCGCAACAATCGCTTCGTTAGCTAAGGCATCCTTAGCAGCATCAAAATCTTTAAAACGCTCACTCATAATTTTCCTCCGATCTAGTAAAGCATTAAATTTAGTTTACACTTCCTTCGGTTGAAGCATTGGTATTATCTATAATCTTGAATAGATTTTGTTTACCATTTGTTGTTCCTACGGATGTAGACACTGAGTCTGGTACTAATATTTTGAACTCAACAGCAAGCAACACTTTTTGTGGAGCTTTTTGATGAGCCATTGTGAAAGCACCGACATTCACAGCTCTTGGGATATGAAAATGCCTAACACTACCTCCTGGACCCTCTGTCACTAATAAAAGTGATTTTTCAGTGAAGTCATCAGTTGAAGGTGGAGTATAGGTATCAAATCCAGAAGCAAAGTTTGTAGTATCATCTTCTGTGATAGTACCACCTCCGAATGCTTCTTTAATAGCAGCCATACTTGCTTGAGCAAGTGTACCTGTCAAACGAATCTCTTGTGCAGTCTTTACAGACTTAATAGGATCAATTTCTTCTGCGACCATAATGTCTTCAAAAGTCTTGTCATATTCAAGAGACCATCCATCTTCGGAATATCCAACATCAGTCCAAGCAGAATCGTTATCTGCCCAAGCTGTTGCTGTGGTTGAATCTTGTGCAGGGAAAGTACTACCTTTCGCACCCACATAAAGAACACCTGTTCCGATGAGAACATCAGATATTGCACCTGAAGTGTTATAACTTGTAGTAGCCATATAGTTCTCCTAACTTATACTTTGTAATTAGTTTGCAAACTAATTCTCATTAGTTACTCTTCTTCTGATCCATACCAATCATCAGAAATGTCTTCTACCTCATCCCCATCTATAGGTGTGTTGTCCACTCCCATAGTGGTTTGATTGACTTTCACAACTTCCCAATCTTGACCTTCTGCAATGAGTCTAGGTATGCTGAACTCATCCCAAAGTCTTCCTTGAGATTCTTTTAGTCGTTTCCAATCAGTCCCGGTTACTTCTGTCCATTCATTCTTGGTAAATGTTAAACCTGTTTTTTCATCACCGATTGCATCGGCAGGATAGACCGGATTAACTTTAACTTTTATTTTTGCCATTATTTACCTCAAAAGTAATATTAGAGGATGTTTTTTATATTTAGGGTTATTCGGAATAACGATAAGTCATATTACAAGACAATAGAAAGTTGGCTAATAAGACTTCATCTTCTTCAATTCTTTGTGGAGCTGTAGACACACTCATTCCATAGATCCAAGCCTTTACGCCAGAAGAAGTTGTTATTTGTGTATTTGATTCGATAAAAGCCTCTTTATAAATTATTTGAGCTAGATTACTAGCAGCGGTATAGTCAGGCTCGGCTTTGTTTCCAGATCCACCCCATCTACCTGCATAACAAGAAAAATTGATTACTGTTAGGTTTACTGCTGCCTGTGAGTCTTCATCTAATAAAGCACTACCACCATTTTCTACAACTACAAATGGCATAGTTGCATCTTGTGGTAATCTCGTTGCTATTCTTGTTCCAATAACATCTGTTATGCTTGTTTTAGATAATGCCCACGCTCTAGCGACTATTTCCGGATCTGGTGGTACATTCATGTTGTTATCAACACCTGGCATTTTTCTCCTAACTTAATAAATCAATTATACATAAGAATTAGAAGGGTAGGTCTATTTCGCCTAAATCCCCTAAATCTTTAAAGTTGCGTTCTGATAATTCGAAACTTTCTTGACCTGGGTTTGGAGGTTGTAAGTCTTGATATTTTAAACCTTGTACGGCTTCATTTCCTAATGTTTTTTGTATACCTTTAAACACTGATTTACCAAACCAAAAAGGGTTAGTTAGATTTTTCTTTAAATATCTTTGCCCTTTTTGATTTAAATAATATGAAGGGTAAAGTGTCTTCCACCAATATGGAGCCATGTCTGCAATGTTACCTGTATTACCCATACTAGATCCAACTGTTAATCTACCTGTTGCTAAATATTGTTTATTACTCCTATCAAAACCTCTATTGATTATAGATTTTCTTAAGTTACCTGTTTTCTTTGGAGCAGCAGTTGTTACTTTTGACATCATATACAGCTGAATCTCTTTAAGGACAAATGAAGGGTTGAAGTCTTTTATGTTAATACCTAAACTATTAAGATCTCTTTTGCTTTTTATGTACTGTGCTTTTACTGCACCTCTGTTATTTTGTTCTAAAGTCTTCCTAACTTCCTTTGTAAGTTTGTTACCATCTAAAGAAAATTTAGCATTGTTTTTTTTATTAAAATAATTATTCATTGCTCTTGAAGATTGTCTACCATATGCTCGGTTTGCTAAACGAGTAAAAGGACCAAATCCCTGAGGTATGATTGCGCCACCAACTCTACCTATAGCTCTACCAGCTACTCTTCTTTGCAAACGGGTTGGAATAGATTTATTTGCAATTGATTGTAAGTCACCAAGACCTTTTGAAAGATTTAAAAAATCATTTCTTAATGACCTCAGCATAGGAGGTTGTATATTAAGAGCGATCAAGTCACCTGATGCAAATTTTCCTGCAGAAAAGTTGTAAAGAATACTTCTATAGCGAGTAGTCATACCCCCTTTATAGGCCATTAGTTTGCCTTTCTAAGTCTCAATACCTTTACTACATCATCACCAAAACGATTTTCTCTTTTTTCTACTCCTTCAATGTCATAATAATCTGTACTTATTTTCACTCTATTGTTAGATTGTACAGTTACTGTTGAAGGTATATAAAGATTGAATTCATCAACTAATAGATCAGTAGTGCCACTTTCTTCTTGACTTGATAGTGATACTAATCTACCAACTGTGTCAGTAGCATCAGACCAATCAGAATTGTATAAACCTCTATCATCGATACTACTAGTTGACATACTTTGAATAGTTACATTTGTTTTTAAATAGTTTTGATAATTGTAAGACATACACTTACTTTAGTCTGATAATTTGTTTTTTAGTTTTTTAAGTTCTTCTCTACGCTTATCGAGTTCTTTTAGTTTACCTTTACTATCGATGAGGCATTCATTACAAACTTTCTGTCTACCATCTTTATATTTTTGTGTTTTATTAAATTCTTTAATAGGTTGTAGAACTCCACACTTCTTACATTGTTTTGCTTCAGGATTCCACTTTTGTAATTCAACATACTGTTGGGCTTCTTTAACACCTAACCATATAGCAGGATCATCTTGCATCCAGGTCATAAACCTTTCGAGTCCTATAGGTAAGTCATCATATAATTCTCTTACTGTAAGACTATACTTACCATCACGAATTCTATCAATAACAGTAATTGCTATTTCGTGATCTATAGCTGAAATCGGCTCCAAACCACTTTGTTCTCTTAATTGTCTCACTCTTTCATGAGAGCAATCCCATTCTCTTGCCCAATCAGATAAAGGTTTATGTGGATCTTTTATAAAGAGCTTATAAGCCTCTTCAACTTTTGGAACTTTTCTACTTGGCATTTTTTCTTTTCCTTGTCAATCCTCGTTCTTTACGAATCTTTCTTCGCTCTCTTTCAGACAATCCACCCCAAATGCCAAATTTCTCTGCATTCACTATTGCATATTCTAAACAATGTTCTTGGACTTTACAGTTATTGCAAAATTCTTTTGCTTTTCGAGTAGATGCTCCACGATCTGGAAAAAATAGATCTGGATCAGCGTTTTTACAATTAGCATCATCTTGCCACCACAACTCTTGTAACCTGAGTATGTTGGTTAGAGATTCTTCCTTATATTCCATTCTTCGCCCTTTATAATTTCAGCGAATTGTTCGTTTATAAGGCTTTCCTCATAAACTTTTTCTCTCGTGTATTCATTAAAATGGACAGAAATTAAACCATGATAGTTTAAGAAACCGATTAAATAAGTTAAAGTAACTATATCCACTAGACAAAGATTTGCTTCTTGTGTGTGTTAAGTAGCATCTTATCTGATTCTTTTAGAATTGGTCCATCAAAATAAGCTAACGGATCCACTAGAGTTACATCTAGATCTCCAATTCTTTCTTGTGTTACTACACTCATACCAGCCCCATTGGTACTATCTGTGAGATGTGACTCCACAGCTCCTGTTTTACTCTGACTACTTAAATTTAAAGCAGACATAAGTATTCTTGCAGAAACTCTTGCACTTGTAAACTTTATGTCATCAGGAATTGTAGAATATCCTGCATTGTAAACAACTGTAATATTCTTAGGTCTAGATCCTGACCAACGATTTAGTACTCTTTCTAACCTGCCGTTTTCATGAAAAACAAAATCTGCTTCATTGCCTTCGGTTAGTGTATTATCATCTTCAGTTACTGAGGTTATTGAGTTAACAGGAAGATGCTTTAATTGTATTTCACGATTATTATCACCGAATATTATTTCAGTTTGATTGCCAACCTCTATATCGTATCCGACATATGTTTTTATTGTTGCATCGGCAAAGGGAATAATGCTATTAGTTAAAGATGTTTGTAGAGATGAACTTAAATCTATCTGTACAATAGTTTCAACATCAGTATAAGAACAGAGAGCCATTGCTACTCCTTACTTATTTTCTGATGGTTTAACTGCTTTAGTTTCTACTTTTTTCTTCGGAGCTGCTTTTTTCTTTGCTGGAGCTTTTTTCTTAGCAGGAGCTTTTTTACCCCAACCTTGCTCTTTTAACCAGGACTCAGGATATTCCCAACCTGCTTTAGCAATTAGATCTGCATTTGCTTTTGGTAGCTCTGACATTGGACCTTCCCATATTGTTCCATCTTGTAGCTTCCAAATAGACTTTTCCGGTTTTATATATTTTTCTTCTGACATAATAATTAATCCTAACTTATTTATTTCTTTTTTTAGGCTTTTTCTTTTTTGGTTTTGGTTTTGAATGATAAGGCATTTTTTTCTTTCTAATCGTAGTAGGTGGCTTGAGTATGCTCTTACTGTATATCGCTTTGAAACCTACCTGTTGTTAACTCTATAAAATATGGGGGCATATAGCCCCCATATTTCAAATCGTAACGCTATTAAGCGCTTGTGATCTTATGGAAAGCTGCTTGTCTGTAAACAGGGAATCCAACACGCATTGTAGCTCTGATCACCATGATATTTTTTGTAAAATTATCACCATGACTATCACTAACTGCGACATCAATACCTTGTCTCATTACAACATGAGCTGCTTCTCCACCACCGAATTTACCAACTAGGATGGTACCTTCAGGAATTGCTGTTGAAGCAACAACATTTAATCCCCAAAGTTGGTTAGCAACGCCACCACCATATCCACCGGCTTGGGTGAATACAGGTGATTTAGAAGCGTAACCTGCAGTAGCATCACCAGCAAAGTCTTCATCGACTTGCAAAACGATCTGTGACCAGTCGTTAGGGTGGATTACTATTGCATCAGGCTCTGTGAATGCATTCACTCTAATGTCAGTGATTGCTCCATAGATAGCTCCGATTCTTCCCAAACCACCTGAGTAGGATCCATAAGCAGTTGATCCAACACTGGATTTTCCTGCATCTAAGATACCTTCAAGGTTTGGTGAAGTACCATTACCAGCTATTAACTGGCTGTCTAGTCTTAATCTCATCATGGTTTGTAGTCTTGAATTCAAATATCCTTCTAGACCTGAAACATCTTGCATCAACTCATCTGTGACTGGGATGTTTACGCCAAGTTTTGAGATTGTAGCAGTTCTTTCGGTGAAAGCTAATGCTGCTTCGCCTACTGCTGCAGCCTCGGCTGCTTCAGCTGCGTTGTTTGTGAAAGTAGTTTCTTCCAAATAAACAAACGCATTTTGATCTGTATTAATTTGATCAAATAGGTTAATTACTGCATTAGGATCACGAAGAGCTGTTTCCAAAATACCAGGACCTCTTAAAGATTCTGGTGGGTAACCTGTTGTGGTTAAATTGGTTTTTGTTTGAATTGTGCTTTGTAAGTTCTTAGCACCATTCTCTACATAACCTTTATAAGCTGCTGACTTCATGAACTCTGAGCCAAAAGAAGAATCTTTTGCTTCTTCTGATGGGTTAGGAATGCTAGGAACTGCGTTACCTGAAACATCTAATTTAGATTTTGCTTCAGCTACTTTAAGGTCATCCCTTAAAGATGCAAGTTCTTCATTTCTTTCAATGACTGCATTCTTTTGTTCTGGAGTAGAAGCGCCTTCTTGTCCTTCGATGTTCTCGAATAAACCTTTAAGCTCTTCTGACTTTTCAGCAATATTTTTGCGAATTTCTTTTACATCGCTCATACTATCTCCTCAATAATCTCGTTATCTTCTATTTCTATGTCGGTCAACAAAGTTTCTGTTGCAATTCTTTGACTCTCTAACCAAAGATCATCAAGTTCACTGTCAACTTCAACTTCTTCAATTTCAACTTCTGAAACTTCTTCTGCTTGATCTACAGGATCTTCAACTTGTCTTTCATCACCTGTATCAACTTCTGGCTCTTCAGCAGGATCTGGAGTATCAGCTTGCGCCTCAACAACTTCCCCTACTTCTTCCTCAGCAGTTAATTCAGGATCTGAATCTTCAGTCACTTCAACTGTATCTTCAGCAGTTTCGACTTCATTACTTTCCATCTCTAACGCTCCTTCAGTTCCAAATTCTTCTACGAATTTGTCTAGTTCTTCGAAAGCATCTTGGACACTTTCTTGAACTGTTCTGAGAGCTTCAGTTGTAGAAACTCCCAACTTCCTCTTATTCTTTTTCCTGAGTTCTCCTATAGATTGAACTCTGGCAACGAGGTTATTCAATGCTGCAAGAACATCTTTTACCTCATCAGAAAAGCGTTTGCCTTGCACGCTGGCACTCTTCTCTGAAACCTCACTATCCTCATCAACAATACTTAGAATCCTAAGATTGATTTCTTTTAACGCATCAAGTGATGCATCATCAGTTGGGACAGAATTTAAAATTTCTTTCATTCCAGCTGCAATATTAGCTAACACAGTCATAGCTGTTGTGCTTTTTTGCATTCTGGATTCGTAATCTTCATGTGTAGCACATGGCATAAATACTGCTTGTCCATCAGCATCATGCATATGAGATCCAACACATCCTATTTCTTTAGCACGCTGTTCTGCTTCTGCAGCAGTAGCGAATGTATCACTTTTAGGAGCTGCTTTTTTCTCATCATCTTTTACTTCTTCTTTAGGCTCCTCAGGTTGAATTGAATCACTAGTAAGAGTGTCCTTAACCCCTCCCAGATCTGGATCATCAGATACAGATACGGATTGAACGATCTTTGCTTCTGTTTCTTTATCGCTTTTAATCGCCATGGTGAAAGTTTCTTGATTAGCTCCAACAAGTACAGGACTAACTTCGTAAACCGATAAGTCTTTAAGGTATCTAACATCTTCTTCATCTTTCCCATCCTTTTGAAATTTGCCATACTCTGCATCATTAACTCTAAAACCAAAAGACCACTGTTGTAAATCGCCCATGCTTTTTACTAGGTTGTAAGCCTCTTTACCTGACTCGGTATCCATAAAAAACTCACCTGTGAATGTTGCCATGTCGTTGTCTTGTGAGATGCTACCTTTACCAATTGGCATATCCCATTTGTGAGACCAAACCATTGGTACTGATCCACCTTTAAAACCTGACTTAACTGCGCCTGGTACTACGACATCTCCATCACTATCTACATCGTTGAAAACTGAGAAAACTGCTTTAACTTCCCCTGTTTTGTCTGACTCTTCTTTCATCTCAAAATTAATATTTTTGATTTCTTTTTCTTCTGACATATTTGTCTTACTCCTGTACTTTGTTACTAATGCGCACTAAATAACTGACTAAAGCCAATATAACAATATTGTAGACAGTCTTTTATAATTATTGTGTATTTTACATTGCCAATCTGAAAAAACATTTGTTTGCACATCTGTGGTATAGTTATTACATGGACAATGAAGTTGCTAAAATATCGACTTTGCATATTGGATCTGGGAGTTTCTCGGTGGCGATAAACTCTGACAACACAGGTACCTTAGATATTTTTGATAAGACATTGAACATAAAACTAGTTCGTAATAAACTAGAAGTATCAGACAAGCTAGCTGCGAAAGACTTTAAGTACGGAGCAGAAGATAGGGACTATTTACTAGAATGGGTATACAAAGAAATGATGGGGATAGAGTAACAGAATTCCAAATATTTATGGATCAGATTGCTAAATCTCCTAAGTATCAAAGAAATGCCATCATTAATGATTGGCTTACCTTTTTATCAGAAGATGAACAAGTAAGATTAATTAATAAATTAAGAGTGCGTGGTGTTGAATATATTCCGAGTGAGAATCCAATTTTTAGAAGTTAACTTCTAAAGTCTTTGATTTTTCTTAACTTAGATATCGACTGTCTTACAGATCGATCTGTTTTCTGATGCGATCCATCTTCCATAATTGCCCAAACCATCATGGTTGCTTCATCATCCTTTACTGAGGTTACAATTCCATGGACAGTAGATGGTGGATCTGGATCTTTATTAATACTCCAAGAAACTGCATCTCCAACTTTTATAGATCCCTTAGCTGCTTTCTCGGATCTAGCAGAATTCATTTCTACTTCGGATAAAGCCTCTGCCTCTTCTGTTGACACATTTATTTCTTCAATAACTTGTGTTGCATTTTTCTTAGAACTTAACGGATGGTTGCTAGGAAGAAGATCTGTATCATAAGCTGTTCTTTTAAATTTACCTGTTCTTAAAGCTCTTAATAGGCCATTAACTCTGGCCATTGCCCACTGCTGTGGAGAACTTACATTACCTCTGACTGATCCAGGATTATTCTGATAAGCTGCTAATCCTCTGTTATAACAGGCTGTTAACATTCTTGTTGTAGCTCGGTACTTAGGATCTTTAGCATTATGTTCACTAACTTTTTTCTTGAGACTATCTTTAACACCTTGACTCAATGCTTTTTCTTGAATTTCTAAAAGTAATGCTTCTTGAATTTTTCTTCTTTCACGAATAACTTTTTTATATTCGTTTACAACTTTTCTCATTGCAGGTACTCCTGAAGCTGTAACGCCACCCCATTTCATAACAGCAATTGTTCCATTAAGTCTGTTATTTTTCTTGTGTCTGTTCATAAATCTTTCTCTACGCTTTACCCAATTAAGTACAGATTCACTTCTATCTCCACCTTTGTAATCTGTCCATTTATTGAAAGCATCGTTACCGGTAAATGAAGTAGGAGGATTACCACCGGTACCTGCTCTTCTCCAAATCTCTGGCCAGTTTTCTTTTAAATCTTTGACATAAGCATAACTAGGAAATTGTTTATGTTGTGAGTTTGTTATAGAGATCGACTGATTGTCACCTGATTTAGGAAAATTAGTAATTTTCTTTGGTGCTTTTTTCATTCTACTCAAAGCTGTATTAGCTGCCTCTTGAGTTTCATAACATTTAATTACTTGATTGTCTTCATGATTGAGTATGCACCATGCACCATTAGGCATCTCTGCAACATATTTTTCTTCATTTAGAGGTGTTGGAGTTGGTTTTAAAAGATCAGATCTTATTGCCTCTAAATCTGCTGAAACAGTTGTCATCACTTTTTCATCTAAATCTTTTATTGCTTGTTTAAGATCTTCAACTTCTTGATTTGGCTCTTGATCAGTTTGTGGTGGGCTACCATCAATTGATCGTTCTACCATGTTCATTGGTCTTAGATAAAGGTCATGAGTTTCATCTGTTTTTAAACCTGCTTGTTTTCTTGCCTCGCTAATTGTTATCCAACCACCTTGTACAGCAGTGTTCATTCTTTTATAAATATCATCTTTGTCTTGTGATAAAGCTCTTACATCATCCAAGTTATATTTAACATATACATCATCATCATCAAAATCTTTTCTAAGTAACTGATGTGTCAATTCTGATGCTACTGATTTCCATAAAGGTACAAGTTTTTGTTCTGTAAAGAACTCTCTTAATTCACGGGTGTTGTTATAAGTGGCTGCATCCAGTCCAGCTCCGAGTCCGGCGAGAATTGCTGGGACACCTAAAACTGCAGATACTCTTTCTTCAGGTAGTTTTCTTAATTCTGTAAGATTCATTTGATCTGGGGAAAAAGATACTACTTCGACATTCATAGATCCTGATAAGATCATTGGAGCGCCACGATTTTTGCCACCAAATTTTTGTTTGTACATAGCAGAAATCGCTTCAGCCTCTTCTTTAGAAGGACCGCCCATAGAATCATCTTTGGGTGAGAGGATGACACCTGGTACAGCCATATTATGTAAGAGTGCTGCTGCATATTGTCCTGCAGCCTCATCACCTAAGATTTCTCTTAACACTGATTTTAATGGAGCGAAACCACGCCTATGGTTATTTGGATCAATTCCGTTTCGGATATGCACTATATCATTAGTAGGTACGACTATACTCTCCCCTCCAAGTCCACCATATGGTTTGTATTTAAAATGTGTTATCAAAGTATCTTCATCACCTTTTGGCTCAACCATGTTTGGCATCAAAGGTACAAGTTGAACTACATTGCCATCTGAATTTCTATTTTTATAAAGATAAGCATCTCCATAAGCTGATAAAGCTACAACCATATAGTGAGCAAGTAAGTTACCTGAAGTAAATGGATTTGGTCTTTCTAAAAGTTTTGCTATTGGATGTTGTTTAATTAATTCTTGATCACCATCATCTGTGTCTTTATAAACTAATGGTCGTGGCTCTGCAAATGAAGTTGCAAGAACATTTAGACATGCAACAACAGCAGAGTTGTTTGATCCATCACCAATATCATCCAACATATTTGAAGGAAAGTATCCAGATTCAGTATTGTATCCATAAACTGCACGATCTAAAGAAGTGCTTTGATTGTATCTACTAGCTTTTTCTTGCTGTCTTTGTGTAGGTGTGTTTAAATAATCTACAGTCCTACGATAAAAAGATTTTTTTTCTTCTGCCATTTAGTATGCGCTCCATTCCCTCTTTATTTGTGCGCTGATAACTCCGTATCCTATTGCATCAACAATGTCATCATGATGACCTACTGGAAAACTCATAAGTTCTCTTTCTACTTCTACTAGCCAAGGTGCGCCTTGCTTAAAGTACACATCACCTGCTTCCATGCGAGCAGCTAATGGTAGAGCGCGACTAACTTTATCTTTGTCGGCTCTCAATTCCTTCACAGCTAAACCATCTCTCTTGGCAAACTGTATGAGCGAAAGCTGGTAGCCTGCTCGCTCCATACCAACCCATTGTAAATCATATTCTGCCATTTTTTGTCTTATTCGAGGTATTATATCTGGAGCCTCCATCCTCTTTCTATCGACATCTAAAATAACAATTTTACCTTTGGGTGTTATTGCAAAACTAGCAATTACAGTATAGTCAGATCCATCCTTAACTGAGGTAGCCAAGTCAACAGTGCAAAATCTAGTACAATCATAAAGGTTTACATTCTCTCCACCTACAAACAACATATTTGACTTTTCTCTGTAGTATTTAATCCACTCAGGTTGCAACATACCTTGACCTGCTTCTACAAATTCTGCTAAATACTCCTGAGCAAAAACAATAGATCCAACTTCATCTTTAGCTTTTTCTACTTCTTCTCTGTCTATGAATGGATTATCCCATGTAGCAAATTGGAATCTTTCCCAATCCTCTTTACCTTCTGCAAATTCCCATAGTTCATAAAACCAATTGTTCATCCCCATAGGAGTGCTGATAAAAAGTGCAGATCCTTTTCTTTCGGTAAGAGTAGGTCTTAGAACTTGATGCCAAACATCTGGTTTGATGAAAGCTGCCTCATCCATAACTAAATAATCTAAACCTTCACCACGAAGTCTATGTGGAGTGTCTGCTGATCTCACTGCTATAGATCCACCTGTTTGAGGAAAAGTAACTTCCATGTTTACCAATGAAATATTTACAGGAAATTTATCAGGAAATCCCATAGCTGCATTTTGAATTTCACGCCAACCTACTCTAGCTATCGTGTAAGTAGGTGCAACCCACCATGCTCTTTTACCTTGCATAGCTGTAATCAATGTGAGCATAACTCCTAGTCTTGATTTACCAAATCTTCGACCTGCACACAATATTTTCCACCTTGCCTCAGAACTTGCTACGACTTCTTGTGCTTCATGTAAGGGAGGCATTTGAAATTTAAACTCTTGACTATCTGCACCTTTGACAGAGTTAAAAGTAAAAGTTAAATTGTCTTTATCTTTATTAACCATTTAGTGAAGTATAACTAAGATTATGAATATTTTTTAGTCAATACCAATATATATCCTGCTTTTGAAAGTAGTTGTCTACTTGCTATAGCAGAAAGCTCTTCATCTTTAGTGAATTTAGCTTTATTTGGAATAGAGATATATTCACACAATCCAAAATTGGAGTCACTAAAAACCAGATCAAAGGTACTTTCTAAACCCCATCCTTCAAAGTCTTTAGCTATAACAAACAAGGTAGAATCTTTTTTCATTGAAACTCCTAGATCCAAGATTTGTTGCCTCATGAAAAGTCCAGAAGGAACATTTGGATTATCTGAAAAATCTAACATATTGAGAAAAACCATATCTGCATCAGATATAGATCTATCGTACTTTTGAACTACAAAATCTGATTGCTCTACTTTTGTAGTTTCTGGATGAGGAAATATATCATAACTTTTACAATCTAGATCAAACGCTTTTGCAACATCGTTAGTTACTTGATACTTGTCTGTTAAATCAAAAACTAATTTATCTTCAGGTTTTTTAAAGAAGTAAATCAAGTTAGCAATCATCTGAGGTGGAGTTTTTTCTATTGTGTCTACACCAAAGTTTTGAATTGGATATCCAAAATTCCAATTATTACTAGGTTTGTAATTGATGTTATGTTTTTGCATTGGATCTATAGGAGCTGATACAGGTGCAATCTGATCTACTTTATAGTCTTGCACTTTTTGTCTAAGTCCTTTTGTAGTAAAACCTTTTCTAACAGACTCTAGTAAAAGACTGTCTTGCACATCCTGATCATCTATAAAAGCAACTTCTTTATGATGACTCCAGGATAGTTCCGGTACTCTTCTCTCTACCGGTATAGCTCTAGATACAGCTGCAGCACTTGAAAATGTTGAATACGGAATATTCATAGAAAGAGCTTGTGCAGCTAGTTCTCCATATTTATGTTCACCGAAGTTCCACCAATCACCAAGCCACCACATAATATTTTGTGTAGCTTGCATAAGACTATTGCCTACTTCTACCCACTGTTCATAAGTTGTGCTATCTTCGAATTTTAGAAATTGTCGTTCTTCAAATTTTTCAATCATATTCTCTCCCATAATGATATTTTACTATATTAATCGTTTGGTGTGACAAAAATATTAAAAATCTAGTTGCCTCTGCTTTTACAACAGGGGGCAGAGGCTCCTAGAAATATCAGACTAATTTACTAAAACTTGACTTTATGTTTCCAATATTAATATTAGAACGGACTTCAGAAACTGGCAAACCTTTATTAAATGCAATAAAAGTTGGAACACTTTGAATGTTGTAGTGATTTGCTATGGATGGCGATGCATCTATATCGATCGCTACAAATTCACATTCTTTTTCATTCCATTCCTTTGCAAGTTCTTCTACTGCAGGTGTAATTTGTTTGCATGGTTGACACCACTCTGCTTCAAATTTTACAATTGTGGTGGTGTCTCTTAGTACTGTGTCTGTGAAGTCTATCTGGTCAATTTTTCGTATCATAGTGTATTAACAATATCACAAATAAAAAATATTAGAAACCTTTTATCTAAGATAGATTTATGAAAATATATACAGTATCAAAAGATCATGCTCCAACTATGAATAGGAAAGAGCGTAGAAGACTAGCAAAGAAAATTAGAAGAGATCTGGCAGTCGAAAAAAAATCTTACAAGAATTAAAAAGAATAGGCTGATCCTTACGAATCAGCCGATGATGGGAGGAAGTCGGTTTAGTAGCCGACCTATACACTATACATCATCAGGTTTTGATTTTGGGTAAATAAAAAGCAGGTGTCTTGGCACCTGCTCTTTACTTTTAATCAGTGTTCACGAAAGGCTCGTAAACAAACTATGGCAGTCTTTCAACTATCCGTAGCGAATATGTACTTAGTTTACTTTTCTTCGAAATTTTTGCAAATGTTTAAATATAAATTTACAAGATCATCAGCATCCTGAACTAAATTGATACCTTTGATTCTCATGTAATTAAATTGTTTTAAAACAACTTCTTTTAAAGATTGATCGCTTATAAGCTCATCAATAGCATCTTCTCTTTTAGTTCCAGGTGGAAAATTAAAGTCTGCCATTATATTGTCCCTTCCGGTTTTATATCATAGAAATCAGGATCTAATATAGGAGAAACTTCCGGTATCCAGTCATTGCTTTCAATACTTTGAATACCATTCATAAAAATCTCTACAGCTTCATCTGCATCTTTAGCTGCTACAAAAAATTTAATTTCGTAATCTTTTTCTTCCATTATTCCTCTATTTCATATTTCTTATTTATCTCACAATGATAGTCTACTTTTTCTTGCCATAAGAGATCTTTCTGAGAACTTTGTTTGTGTTCAAAAATCTCACTTACTTTTTTTATTGCATCTTCTACAGAATCAGCATTAACAATATAGTCTTCTGTCATTTCATAACTGATCATTATTTTCATATATATTCCCTCCCTATATAGTCTACTCTAGTCTAGTCTAGTCTACTCTAGTCTACTCTACTCTAGGGCGTGACAGTCACAAAATGTCACAAAATGTCACATGTGACATAAATTGTTAATAATTCTGTAAAACCCTATAAACATTGAAACTAAAAACTTTATCGCCAAGAAGATTTAACATTTTGGTAACTTTATTGTAACTTCTAAAGAAAAATTTATAGTAATATTTATACCTTAAAAGAAAGGATAACATGAGTTATATTGAGATGATTGGTGTTGGATTAGCCTCTAAAAATAAAATAAAAGGTATTAAACATCCGAAAATTAAAAAAAATAAAACAAAAAAACTAAATGACCTAAATACAAATGATATATTAGGCCAACTCACTGAGGATGATCTTCCTTAATTGAATCACAAAAGATAAGTTTATCGGTGCCGATAGAGTTTAAGATTAGTCTTCCAACTAATTCGGCACATTGTGGAACTACAGCATTTCCTAAAGCTTTAAGTTTATTTACACGATCTGGATAATCTTCTATAGATCTGGGCATATTATATTCCCACATAGCAAAATCTTTGATTTGATCTCTAAGTTTTCTAAAAATATTTAAAGGTAAAGTATTCCTATCGCCTGTTTTAGATCCTGTCAAAACAGTTCCATATGTGTCTTTATGATCTCTTGCTGCAGCTGTTGGAAAAGCAGTTTCATTAACCCAATTGTATGACTCCGTATAAGTCATTTCTTTGTCAAACTTTAGAGGCAGTAAGTAAGGTTTAATAATATACCAATGATCTATAGATGGATAACTAAAACCTGAATCATCATATCTAAACCAATGCTCTATTTTTGATTTTGATATTTCACTACCTACTTTTTGATAGAGACTCTTTACAGAGCTTACGGATCTTAGATAGTCTACAAAATCTTTTTGTTTTGGTAGGTTAGGTCTTTTTAAAATTTTATGTTCTGCATATTTTTGAAATAGATCTGGATCTTTTTTTAATTCCTCCATAGCAACTTGATCTGCTAAAGCTACCTGTACGGGTTGACCTGAAGCTCTTGTGTTTTTTCCTTGTAGGAAAGATGCAGCATGTGTATAAGCATTTTCACCTTTGTGATCAAAAGTGGTTGGTGTCCTCCAGGTATTTGGTGTAGATGACCAAATATTTTTAATGCCTAATCTAGCCATCCATCCGGAAAACCCATAAGTCGTGTTACCCATCCATAGTTCAGCCTCTTGCCTTGAAGTCGTGAATTCTCCCTCAGGTTTCCTGTCGACTTCCTCTTGGATTTCCTCTCCTTGTCCCCTCTGTACAGGACATTCTCCAACGCCTCCCCTGATCTCGGTGGTAGGTGATCCATTGTGTTCGGTGTTTCCCAACTCGCTACCTGAACTTTGTCTGCTAGATTCAAGGATCTGTCCTCTCCCCCATTCTTGGCTATTCTTCTGCCCTTCTCGTTCAAATTCAAATTTTTGTGTTCGTTGTCTTGAGTCGAGGGTGTCGGCCAATTCACCGATTCCAAAGAATCTTTTTCTAAGGTGTGGCGCACCAATTGATCTTGCTGATACAATTTGCCATTCGAATCTATACAACCTGCTTTGGGAAATATCTTTGATAACTCTTTCGAAGGCTTTCCCTTTGTTTGCTGTAAGTAGTCCTGGGACATTTTCCAAGATGAAGTATCGTGGTCGAAGTACATCAATAAATCTCCAAACTTCATCCCATAACCATCTTTCATCATTTACTCCCTTTCTTGCTCCTGCAACCGATACTGGCTGACATGGAAACCCTGCTGTAAGAATATCTATCTTTGGTAGATACTTTGGATTTACATCTTCTATCTTTTTATTTAAGATCATTGTTTCAGGAAAGTTTTTTTCTAAAACAGAACAGCAGAAATCATCCATTTCTACCATCCAAGCTGTTTCACTAACTAGCCCTGATCTATGTAGACCATATTCTAAACCTCCTATACCGGAGAATAAACTTCCTGCTATCACAAATATATGTTACCAGTATGTTTGCATAATTCAAAGATTGTGATATATTTATTAAAGATCAGATTCGATCATCAATGTGCGCAAGCACTTCAGATCATCCTCTGATTGTCTGTGTGTAACACTAGCCCTTTAACGAGGGCTTTTGTTCTTTCTGTAGAAAATTTTACTTTTATAAACTTGTAATAAAATCCAGATCCTTTAATATTCATTACACGGAACAAATGTTTCGTAAAGAAGGTGCCGAAGGCATCTGTAAATTAAGGAGATTAGCATGGCTAATTATATGGTCTCATTGAAGACCGAAAATGGTGTAAAAACCAATACTGATCGTTTTGATAGTTCTATCAAAACATACACTGCAAACATATTCTGCGATTCACTCGCTAAAGAGAGAAAAATAGAATATCACGCAAATCCGAGAAAACCTAAGAAAAACTTAGATCCCACGATCCTGGAGTCACTAGAAGATAGTTCTAGTCCTGACACATTCCACTTAGCAGCAAATGGTATATACTTATTTGCTAATGAAGTTGATGTCTCAGGGAGTATGATGAAAGTTCAAATGTCTGATACAGAGACTAAATTGGAAGGTTGTGCAAATGGGGGACACCTCATGGCAGCAATCAAAGAGGCTCATGAAGAAGGCACATTAGCTCCTAGCAAAAGAGTTCCTGTAACAATTTACACAGGTTTGACCAAGCAGGCCAAACTTGATATTGTTTTTGGATTAAATAACAATGTAGAGGTTAATGAGGACTCTCACATGAATATGGCAGGTAAGTTTGATTATATTAAGCAAAACTTAGCCAATACTCCATATCATGATGAAATGGTGTCTTATTTCCAAAATGATAATGGTGTGCAAACTATTTTAGGAATCATTCAGATCCTGAAAGCTTTAATGCCAAATGAGAAGGATTTTAACTTATTAGATCCTGCAGTTCCAAAAATGGCATATGGTAACGCACAAGTTATTAGAAAAGATTTTGGTGATAATGATGTAAGATATAAGTTTATATCTAAGTCATTACCGGAGATCTTAAGATTTAGGGATATTATACAATCATCAGTTGATGGTACGATTGTAAGGACTCCCAAAATTAAAAAACAAGTTGATGGTGGTATAAAACCTCTTGCTTTGACTAAAAACAAGGGTAAATCCCCAACAACTAATCAATTCCAATATTGTCAGTTTGATGGCAATTATCCAAACTTTGTATTGAATAATGGTGCTTTGTATCCATTATTAAGTGCATTTAGAGTATTTGTTGATGAGAAGAGCATATTTGACTTTGATTCAGCTATTGCTTGTTGGTCAGATATAGGAGATCAACTTATTGCTTATGTAATATTTGGTTGTGCAGATCACGAAGAAGTTCGTAAATTTGCTAATGCTGACACTACATGGATCAATTTATTTGAAAAGGTTAATACCTGGGCAGATAAAAAAGGTTATATAGCGAGAGAGGAATCAATACTCTAAGCAATTAAAGGTGAAAAGGGCTAATCAAACTCAATTTTGACAATGATTGGCTCTTTTTTACCTGTAGTTTCATCATCTTTTTCTCTTCTTGACCAATCATTAGGGTTGGATCGCTCTAAAAACCAAGCAGATGCTTGCCAAACACCATTATTTGCTGCATTTGTTATGTTTCCTAGGTGATTTATCTCACCATCCACTTTTGCTTTTTTTATAGACTCCCAAAACTCCCACAATTCTAAATCTGCAACATCTTTTATGTTATCTGGATCACCTTGGCACTCTTGATCTATGTCAACTGCCTTCTTTTGCCACCTATAAAAGGTTGTTTCGCCTATTCCTGCGTAAATTGCTGCCTTTTTCTGAGATAAACCTATTTGTAAAGCTGTGTTAAGTTTTTTCCTTGTATCAGGATCCATTTTGGTAGGTCTGCCTAAAGGTGCCTCTCCTACAATTTCTATATCCACTTCTGCAACTTCTGTAACTTCAAGCTCTGTTTTCGAATCTAATACTTCTTGAACAGTATCGTTGGCGATAGAGTCATCCGGATCATCTATTCCTGGATCTACTTCCTCAAACTCTGTATCTACATCATCTATTACTAGATCTTCTTCTATTACTGTAGTATCTTCCTCTACCAGATCTGGCTCCTGATCCGGCTCCGGCTCCCCCACCGGTTGCTCCAGAGAATCCTCAATATCTTTCGTATTCTCTTGATCGTTATCTTTATTCTTCCATATATTTGTCATATCCATACAGTATATAGTAACAAAGAACTTGTATATCTTGTGTAATCTGCCATTACTTCTATTTCTCATTAAAAACTCGCTGTCCGTATAGCAAATTGGGGGTTAAAAAATTTTTTTTTTGAAAAAGGGGGTTATGGGAGTCCTCTTAGGTAAAGGCTGGTAAAGGAAAGGCCAAAATGAGGGAAACCTGGCTAGACCTGGGGTAAAGGAGGCTAAACCCCCAAGCCTAGCCGTTTGGTCGCAAGATATACATATTCTACTAGGTGAGAGCATAAAAAAAGGGATCCAAGTGTCCAAACCAGATCCCTTTTCATTCGCAACTGTACTTATAAGGGTACCAGTAGATCCAAGAAAGTCAAAAGGTTAGTTGCAATTTCGTTGCACATGTGCCATTACAATCGAATTCCATTAATATCACGCGATGCGTATTTTTATCGATCTGGTTGATGGCCTAGCGATTTTTCGATGTACCCTCCCCCTTGGGAGTATGCACAAGGAGATGTACTTTGTGCAAATATATTCACAATATATTTACCTTGTGCATAGAGATATTTTAAGAATATTTTCTGGAGAATTCTTTTTTTCTTGCACATATGCCGTAAAGCTAGTTATAATGGTTGTAACACATAGAAAGAGAGGACAGAAATGTCACAAGGTAAAACTAAACTAAAAGTAAAAGCAAATGTTAAAAAAACATTTAACGAGTTCTATAATGTCGGAGATGATGTCGGCTATATGGAAGTCATAGAGAGAATCGACTCAACCACCATTCAGAATGTCGCAGTTCGTAGAAATACAACTGATAGACTCCTCTGCGATGTCGTTGTATTTTTTCGCGGAAGTATGCGCAAGGATATGAGTATCCGACAAGGTGGACTATATACTTATTACAATGTAGATATTAAAGACTACATTCAAATAAGAGGGCAGTTATTAAGGGGTAATTCAGCAGGTAAAGTTGTTGGTAAATATCTCACTCAATCTGCTTATGACTATGACCGAGTAAATGAAAATCAAGTAGTAGAGGTTAGCTAATGAATTTCATTGTTACATATTTTGAAATTATAATTTCTGAATTGTACAAAGCAGGAGTAACATTCGATGTTGCTCTTGCTATTGTCATCGGTTGGACTTTCCTCTTAGGATTTGGAGGATTAGTCTTAATAGAGAAAATTCTGGAGAGGGTTAAAAATGTTCTCAGCACTCAATAGATTAATCACGGAGGTTAACATGATAGCGAATGAGAAAATCGAAAAAGATAAAGAGGAGGATTTAAGAAAAATGATTAAGAAAGAAAATAAGAATCCTAACTCTGTTTTTTATACAGGAGATAAAGAAAACTAGATACAAGCTTACGGAAAAGGAGGGGGGCTAATACCCTCCTTTTTTTTGTGCATTTTTAGTCGGCTTGTAGTTCCGTGAGTTCTGCTATTTTCGGCTTTATGTGTGCAAATTTTCAATCTCGTTTTTTCTACTATCAAATTTTCAATCCCGTTTTTCTGCTCTGATGATCTGGATGATAAAAAAACTTTAAATTTCGAATTGTGTTTTGAGGATCTGATCAAAATTTTTGAATTAAATAATTTCAAATTAGGTTGCAATTTTTTCTTTCCAGATCATAATAAGAGTAACACATAAGACAACAAGGAGGAGGCAGAGATGTCACTAAGTAAAAAAGATATATTAGGAATGGCTGAGGATTTAGCAACAGTTTGGTTTGAGTTGGGGCTATTCGAGGAGTCAGATGTCGAGGATGAGAAAACTCGTAAGATGTTAGAGATAGCAACTGAGAGAGATTGGTATGAGATAATTGCCGAGGCAGATTTGGGGGCAACCTCTACTGCTGCTCAAGTTCTTTTAATTTCCTGGGATTGGGTAGAATGACTATCCGACTTTATTTCAGAAAATGCGATAACTGTAAGAGTGGGATGTCGAGGGGCTACATCATGCACGAGGGAGAATATTACTTTTGTAATGATGATTGTATCTCTAATTATTGGGGTAGCAAAAAAGTCTTTACCACTTTGGAGGATTGGAATAACAACGGAAGTGGTTTAACATGGCATCAGTTCAATTTAAGTTGGGATGATCTGGAGGATGATTCTTACGCTTATGAATGGCAACTTGATATTTGTTCATATACTGAATGGGCTGATGGTTGTGAGTGGGATTCCGTTTACGATTCTAAAGGCAAAGAGTACATCATCGAGGATGTGCAAAATGATAAAAAATATTTAATTGTTAACGGGGAGGTTGATTCACTCCATGGATAAAGAATATAACTGTTTAGTAGAGTTACATTTTGTTGGCAACAGGTTTGAGGCTAACAATATAGAAGAATATAAACAAAAAGTACGAGATAGTTTCGAAAAAGAATTTGGTGTCGTGCTAGGAGAAGATGACATTAGTTGTATAGAGGAGGTTGATTCACTCCATTAAACTTAAAATTGAAATGGAAAGAGGGGGCAGAAACGCCTCCTTTTTTTTGGCCATAAGGATCTGGAGTTGGATTTTTGTATCTCTACTTCTTTTTTAGCACATTAGTTGAAATTTTCAATCTCGTTTTTTAAGTTGTCGGCATGTTTGCAAACATTTAAACGATGGTTTATAATTAAGTAACACATAAGACAATGAAAGAGGTTAAAGATGAAATTACATCATACGAAATACAAGGCAAATTATAAAGAATATATATTAGAAACTATTCATATAGAGGGCAACGAATCCCCAACAGATGAGGAAAAAATAGATTATATATTTAATCGTTTCGAAAGTGAATATGGTTGGGCAGTTGAACGAATGGGCAAACATAAGGCAATGAGTGAGTGGCTTAGTGGTTTAGCCTTAGGTTTGGTTTTCTATAGTCATGATATTTTAGAACTAGCAATCCGTATGGGGAGTATAGAGGAAAAGCCAACCCCTAGAGTTGCAACTATAGTTTTAAAAAACTATTGGGATTTCATGGCAAATATTATATTAGGATTTGAGCCAACTACTGAAAAGGTTTAATCCATCCTATGTGCTAATTAAGGGGGGCGAAAGCCCCTCTTTTTTTGTTTTTTTTTCTGTAGATCTCGAATCCTTAAAATCACGAAACTTTGAGATCCTATTCCTTTTTTATTATTTATTACATTAGTGCAAATTTTCAATCCCCTTTTTTGATGTATGGATCATACAGACCGGAAATTTCCAAAAAGTTCAGACAGAAGGTAATATAGGCAATAAAACTTTATAGACTTTGTAAATGTCCGGTAAAGTGATACAATTAATATACACACAAGACAACTAGGAGGAAAAATGAAATTAGATGACAAATTCAAAAGTATCGCATTCGATATTTTAGATTCAAATCTAAAAGACATATTCAACGAACGATATAAAAAAGATACTATGTTCATAGTTCATAGTGGAGGAGGATGTTTTCATATAGGTTTAGATGATCCAATTCTTAATGATGAATGGATTCTAAACCCAATAGGAGAACACGGAGAGGGAGGAGATCCTGACCTTGATTTCTCAGGTAAATTAGATAAGGAGGGGTTGTGGTTAACCTCTATTGATTCATCTGAGGGTTATTTAGATTACATAGATTCTTTTGAAAACATTGTTAAAAGAATTGAGGATGGATCTTTAGCTAAAGTTCTCAAATTTAAAACAAGGAAAGAGGAATCACAATGAATCAATTTATTGAAAAGATTATTGAAAAGATCCATTGTAAAATTGAGAGTTATTTCTGTTGGCATGGATTGTATTCAAAATGGGTTGATGGAGCTTACGGAGAATATTATGAGACTGATCCATCTTGTTGGATTTGTAATACACGCAGAGGTAAGGTCTATTTATATTTCCATTACAAGTTTGAATATTTACATGAACTTGTTTCAATGTGGGAGGTAAAAAGTAATGGATGAATTTGATGAGTGGTTAAGTGATTGCCCTGTTCCTTATCATTTAGAAAAAGATAATGGGGATACCTTAAAAATTAATTTTGAAGTATGGCAGTTAGAGGAGGAAGAATAATGGATAAGTTAAAAATTGATGGACAAGATAAAATCTATTTAGGTAACGACTGCGTACATTGTAGGAAAGATACAAGTTTTGGTAGTGGTAGGTATGTTAATAGATATCCTGCTGAAATATATAGCGAAGAACATCAAGCAATATTAGAGGGATATTGTTGTGATGTATGCGAACAAGAATATATAGATAGCTTAGATGAAGATGAAAGAGCTACATATTTAAGAGAGGAAGAATAATGGCTAAGAGCATAGAACAACAACTAAAAGAAATTGAAGTAATGCAAGCGTTAGTGAAACAAGTCGAAAGTGATCATGCTGAATGGGAGGAAGAATAATGTTGAGTTTTCAGGGATTGTTTATAACTTTTATGTTGGGGTTATTCATAGCTAATGTCTATCACGCTTTGAAAGTATGGTTGGATGAATATTTCTACATTAATCCTAAGGATCGCTATTGGAATTAGTTTTCAAGATCTAAACGAAAATTGAGGGAGAATGGATCTCCCTCTTTTTTTTTAATTAGGAAATTGTTGATCGACTTTTTCAATACAATCTTTACAGATAAATTCCATATGCCGTGCAAACCAACTCCTCCATACCATAAAATGTTTTTCCATTGGCACTATTAACTCGGTACACATAAAACAATTGTGAAAATTGTTGCATTGATGTTTAATTTCTTTAGGTGGCATTTTCTCTCCCTTGGTTGTTATATAAATAAGACTGTAAGACTTTTTTGGAAATCCGTATATTTCTTTTTTTTTATTGCATTAAGTGAAATTTTCAATCTCGAATTTACTGCACTCCAGGATTTTCATATTGAGAATTGTAATATCCTGTAAAGTAGGTACAATAAGAGTACACAAGACAATTACGAGGAGAAAAAAAATGAGTGAGTATAAGAAAATATTTACTGTTCGTATCAGCGTTAATACAGATGAACTAGGAAGTGATTTTGTTGAGGCACATGAGAACAATTGGTTATCTAATGCAGATGAAAATGGACAGTTGCAAGACTCTAACGGAGAATATTATATTACTCCAACGGATGAGGAAATGACCGATAGTCTAACAAGTGAAATAACAAGTTGGCTACAAGCATTACATTTTGATGTAAATGTCAAATCCAATGAACATGACTATCTAAGAAATGGACTTACTGTTGCTTTAAACATTATGACTGATGAACAAATGCGAGAGTGGGATAC
>Ga0181380_1000169_pt1 | contig 29002 bp, 14 predicted proteins | sample 3SPOviralmetaG_FD_130116 | JGI IMG/M metagenome (GOLD analysis project Ga0181380, IMG submission 130116) | Marine viral communities from the oligotrophic San Pedro Time Series (SPOT) site, San Pedro Channel, CA, USA - 3 SPOT_SRF_2009-08-19 | ecosystem: Environmental > Aquatic > Marine > Strait... | reverse complement strand
GTTTTTCTTCAAACCGATCCAGGACGGTATGGATCGTCCTAAAACAGAACTTGCATACAGAGTTCCAGCTTCGAAGCTTACTAGAAGGAAGCTTGAAAGCAATGAACAACTGAGAGAATTAGACGGACTTGATACAACTATTGACTGGAAAAACACAGGTGATAACTCTTATGATGGTGAAAAGCTAAAACTATTAGCTCATGATGAAAGTGGTAAATGGGAGAGGCCTGATAACATATTAAATAACTGGAGAGTTACAAAAACTACATTGAGGCTAGGATCAAGAATCGTAGGTAAGTGTATGATGGGTTCAACTTCAAATGCTTTAGATAAAGGTGGAAATAACTTCAAAAAACTATACTATAATTCAGACGTTACAAAAAGAAATAGAAACGGACAAACATCTTCTGGACTCTATTCTCTGTTCATCCCTATGGAATGGAACTACGAAGGATTCATGGATTCTTACGGATCACCTGTTTTCATTAGAAAAGAAAATTCAGTCAAAGGAGTCGACGGTTTTGAAATTACAACAGGCGTTATTGAACACTGGCAGAACGAGGTTGAAGGATTAAAAAATGATCAAGATAGTCTAAACGAATATTATAGACAGTTTCCAAGAACTGAGCAACATGCTTTTAGAGACGAATCTAAACAAAGTTTATTTAATCTAACTAGAATATACGAACAAATAGATTATAATCAAGAGTTTAACAATTCAACAAGCGTTACTCAAGGTAAATTTATGTGGAACAACGGAATAAAAGATACTAGTGTAATATTTATTCCTGACAATAAAGGTAGATTTTTAATAACATGGGTTCCTCCTGTTAATTTGCAAAACAGTTTGATAAATAAAAATGGAGTTAAATACCCAGGAAATGAACACTTAGGGGCTTTTGGTTGTGATAGTTACGATATTAGCGGCACTGTAGATGGTAAGGGTTCTAACGGTGCTCTGCATGGTTTGACTAAGTTTAGTATGGAAGATGCACCTCCAAACCACTTTTTTTTAGAATACATATCAAGGCCTCAGACAGCTGAGATATTTTTAGAAGATGTATTAATGGCTTGTGTATTTTATGGTATGCCAATACTTTGTGAAAACAATAAACCAAGACTGCTTTATCATTTTAAAAGAAGAGGATATAGAGGATATTCTATGAATCGTCCTGATAAAATTTGGAACAAGCTTTCTACGACTGAAAAAGAAATAGGTGGAATACCTAACTCAAGTGAAGATATTAAGCAGGCGCATGCCGCTGCGATAGAATCCTATATTGAAGAATATGTAGGGTTACATAATGAAGAATATGGTGATATGTATCTTCAAAAAACATTAGAAGACTGGGCGGTCTTTAATATAAATAATAGAACAAAGCATGATGCTACGATTAGCTCTGGTTTGGCTATAATGGCCTGTAATAAAAACAGGTATAGACCAGTTCCCAACACAAAAAGACAACCTATTAGCTTAGACTTTAAAAGGTATGATAATAAGGGAAGTATTTCAAAAATTATAAAATAAGTATGGCGCAAATTTACACTAGCAATAATAGTTCATTTCCAAACCAAGTGGTTCCTGATGCAGAAAAAGCTACATTAGAGTATGGTCTTGCTGTAGGAAGAGCAATAGAAGGTGAATGGTTTAGAAACTATAGAGGTGGCGCAGGTATGTCTGGTTACGCTGTCAACTACAACCACTACCACACACTAAGGCTATACGCGAGAGGTGAACAGCCTGTTCAAAAATATAAAGATGAATTAGCCATTGATGGAGATTTATCTTACTTAAACTTAGACTGGAAACCTGTTCCAGTTTTATCTAAATTTGTAGATATTGTTGTAAACGGAATAGCAGATAGAAGTTATGAAATAAATGCATATGCACAAGATCCAGTTTGTTCTAGACAAAGGACAGCTTATGCTAGAGGTTTAATGACAGATATAGTAGCTAAAGATTTTTTAAAAGAAGCAAAAGCAGTTTTAAATGTAGATGGTTTTAATTCAGCAGATCCAGACAATGCTCCTCAAGATAAAGAAGAACTATCGGTTCACTTGCAAATGGACTTTAAACAAAGTGTAGAAGTAGCAGAAGAAGAGATTATAAATACTGTTTTAGATAAAAACAAATACGATTTAACTAGGCAAAGAGTTTGCTATGATTTAACAGTATTAGGCATAGGAGCACTTAAAACTAGATGGGATAGATCCAAAGGGGTAGTAGTTGAATATGTAGATCCAGCTACTTTAGTTTATTCTTATACTGAGGATCCTAATTTTGAAGATCTTTATTATGCTGGTGAAGTTAAATCTGTTTCTTTACAAGATTTAAAAACTCAGTTTCCAGGTTTAACTGACGAAGAAATGGAAACTATACAAAAGTATCCTGGAAATGCAGAATACTTAAGAAATTGGAATGGTAGGTCTGATGATTTAACAGTTCAAGTTTTGTATTTTGAATATAAAACATATTCAGATCAAGTATTTAAAATAAAGAAAAATGCTTATGGTCTTGAGAAAGCTTTAGAAAAGCCAGATACTTTTAATCCTGCACCAAATGATAATTTTGAAAGAGTGTCTAGAACTATAGAAACATTATACAGTGGAGCTAAAATACTAGGACATCCTATGATGATGCAGTGGAAATTATCAGAAAATATGACTAGGCCAACTGCAGATACTAACAAAGTTTATTTAAACTACGCTATTTGTGCTCCTAGAATGTACAAGGGTAGAATAGAATCTTTAGTATCAAGAGTGACTGGTTTTGCTGATATGATACAGCTTACACATTTAAAAATACAACAAGTATTAGCTAGGGTAGTTCCTGATGGTGTTTTCTTAGATGTTGATGGTTTAGCCGAGGTAGACTTAGGTAATGGCACAAATTACAATCCTAGAGAAGCTTTAAACATGTATTTTCAAACTGGTAGTATTGTAGGTAGATCAAACACTATTGAAGGAGATCCTAATAGAGGTAAGGTTCCAATACAAGAATTACAGACTGGATCAGGTGGTTCTAAAATACAAAGTTTAATACAGACTTATCAGTATTACTTACAAATGATAAGAGACGTAACAGGGTTAAATGAAGCTAGAGATGGATCAATGCCAGACAAACAGTCTTTAGTTGGGTTGCAGAAATTAGCCGCCGCTAACTCTAATGTAGCTACTAGGCATATTTTACAAGCTCAATTATTTTTAACATTAAGAGCTTGTGAAAATGTTTCTTTAAGAGTTGCTGATTCTTTAAAATTTCCATTAACTAGAAATGCTTTAGAAAACAGCATATCACAGTATAATGTCGCAACATTAGATGAATTAGTAAATTTAAATACTCACGATTTTGGTATATTTTTAAATTTAGAACCAGATGAAGAGCAAAAAGCTAAGTTAGAAGAAAACATACAAGTAGCTCTTAAATCTGGACAAATAGATCTTGAGGATGCTATAGATATTAGAGAAGTTAGAAATATACAGCTTGCTAATCAATTCTTAAAATATAGAAGAAAGAAGAAAGCTCAAGCTGCTCAAAAAGCTGCTCAAGCAAATATACAAGCTCAAGCAAAAGCTAATCAAGAAACAGCTGAAAAAGCTGCGTTAGCAGAAATGCAAAAACAACAAGCTCTTGCAGAAACTCAAATTCAAATAGAGCAAGCAAAATCTCAGTTTGAAATACAGAGAATGCAAACTGAGGCTCAACTTAAAAAAGAATTAACAGAATTTCAATTTGGTCATAGCGTTCAATTAGAAAAAATGAAGATCGGTAGAGACAAAGAAAGAGAATCTTTTATAGAAGATCGTAAAGATAAAAGAACTAGAATATCAGGCACTCAGCAAAGTGAAATGATTAGTCAGCGTACAAACGATAGTGCGCCAACTAATTTTACTGAAACTGAAAACCCTGAAGGTCTAGATTTAAGTGCATTTAACATGTCTTAAATATTATTAATTATTATATTATATTATGTCAGAAACAATTCAAGATAAAGAGAAGGCTCCTCTTAAAATTAAAAAGCCAAAAAAATTAACTAACAAAAAAAATCAAAATACTGTTAAAGTTAACTTAGATAAAAAACCAGAACCAGAAATAAATAAAGTAGAATTAAAAAAAGATGCCATTCAAGAACAAAAAACAAATGATAGCAATGCTATTATCGAAGGACAAGAAAACGAAGCGAGTGGCGAAAGAGTGGTTGAAGAAGTACGGGCCACCGAAGAAAAAACAATAGAGTCTCCTATTAAAGAAATAGAAAAAGTTGAAAAACCAGCGACTAAAGAACCTGTAGAAGAAGCAAAAACAGAAGTTGTAATGCCTGATAACATAAACAAATTAATTTCGTTTATGAAAGAAACAGGTGGAACCATAGATGATTACACAAGGCTAAATAGAGACTACTCTGAGTTAGATGAAAAATCTTTATTAAGAGAGTACTATAAAAATACTAAACCACATCTTGACCATGAGGAAATATCTTTTATAATGGAAGACAGTTTCACTTATGACGAAGAAGTGGATGAAGAGCGAGATATAAAGAAAAAGAAACTTGCCTTCAAAGAAGAAATTGCAAAAGCCAAAGGCTTTTTGGAAGATACAAAGAGTAAATACTACGACGAAATCAAGTTGAGGCCGAGCGTAACTCAAGAATCTCAAAAAGCTATGGACTTTTTCAATAGATACAACAAGGAACAAGAAAAAGTAAAACAAATTCGTGAAAATTTTGAAACCAATACTAAAAATTTACTAAATAATGAATTCGAAGGTTTCGACTTTAATGTTGGTGAAAAAACTTTTAGGTATAATGTTTCAAATCCTAACGATATTGTTGAAAAGCAGTCAAGCTTGAGTACGTTTGTTAAGAAGTTCTTAAACAAAGAGGGTGAGATTAGTGATACTGTTGGCTATCACAAAGCAATATATGCTGCCAGAAATGCGGATACTATAGCGCAACATTTTTATGAGCAAGGCAAAGCCGATGCTGTTAAAGATGTTTTAGCTAAATCTAACAATATAAGTTCAGATCCTAAGCCTAATGCTGGTGGTGATGTTTTTATAGGTGGATTAAAAGTAAAAGCAGTTAATGGTGTTGATAGTTCTAAGTTGAAATTTAAAATAAAAAACAAGAATAATTAATAAAAACATAAAATTATGGCTTTTAATCAAGGAGGAAGTTTTCCTGCGTCATTGACACCTGCACAAAATAGAATGGCTTTAAACACCAACTATTTGTCTTTTGATGATGCTGCTGGAGGTAACTTCGCTCAACAATATCTACCTGAGCTTTATGAAGCTGAGATAGAGAGATACGGAAACCGAACAATTGGTGGTTTCTTAAGAATGGTAGGCGCTGAAATGCCTATGACATCTGATCAAGTAATTTGGTCTGAACAAAATAGATTACATATTGCTTACAAAAAAGTAAATGTTCAGCTTAATGCTGTAGCTGCTCAAAGTGATATTTCTGTAACTTTAGATCTTAGTGCTGCAACTGGAGCTGATGCTACTACTGGAGCTGTTAGAATTGGTCAAACAGTTTTAATATCAGATAATGCTACTGGACTTATAGTTCAAAAAGGTTTAGTTCAAGCTGTTTCAGGCGCTACTAAAGATACTCTAGAAGTAAAACTTTACGGTACTGCAACTAATGCTTTACCTGTTGGAGCTGGTCTTTGTAACTTGTATGTATACGGTTCTGAATTTGGAAAAGGATCTGTAGGTATGGAAGGATCTATCGAACCAGGTTTTACTCAGTACGCTAACAAGCCAATGATATTGAAAGACAACTTTCAAATCAATGGTTCTGATACTGCTCAAATTGGGTGGGTTGAAGTAGCTACTGAAGATGGACAGTCTGGATACTTATGGTATTTAAAGTCTGAGTCTGAAACAAGATTAAGATTTGAAGATACTCTAGAAATGGCAATGGTTGAAGCTGAGAATATGAATACTAAAACATATACAGCTGCAACTAATTTTGCTTTTGGATCACAAACAAACAACGGTAGTTTAGGTACAACTGTTAGAGTTGATGGTTCTGAAGGATTATTTGCTGCTATAGAAGATAGAGGTAATGTATATTCTGGCTTTGCTGGAGCTGCTGCTCCTGGTTCAGGTGCTTTAGGTGATTTCGATGAAATCCTTAAAAACTTAGACAAGCAAGGTGCTATTGAAGAAAACATGCTTTTCTTATCTAGATCTACTGCTCTTGATTTTGACGATATGATCGCTGCTGTTAATGGTGGATTCGCTTCTACTCAAGCTGCTTCTTATGGTTTATTTGAGAACGATGGTGATATGGCTCTTAACTTTGGATTTTCAGGATTTAGAAGAGGTTCTTATGACTTCTACAAGACTGACTGGAAATATCTAAATGATGCTTCATTAAGAGGGTTATCTAAAGAAATCGATGGTGTAATGATTCCTGCTGGAACTACTACAGTATACGATCAAATGTTAGGTTCTAATATCAGACGTCCTTTCTTACATGTAAGATATAGAGCTTCTGAAACTGAAGATAGAAGAATGAAATCTTGGGTAACTGGATCTGTTGGTGGTGCTTACACTGACACTTTAGATGCTATGACTGTAAGTTTCTTATCTGAAAGATGTTTAGTAACTCAAGCTGCTAATAACTTCGTGTTATTCAAAGGAGCTTAATTAATTATTAACATTTAAAAAATAAGAAAATGGGTTTAATAAATATCATACCACAAGATACACTTCCTGAGAATCCAGGAGTGAATAAATTAATAGATGCTGGAACAGGAGCATTAGCAATAGCTTCGGGTGTTGTTACTCTTGGATCATCAACTATTACTTACACAGCAACAACAGGTTCATTACCATCTGATCAAGTAATTTTTGATCTATGGGCACCAGTTGTTGGAGCTGCTAACGGAGCTGCTGGCCCCGCTGTAGTAGCACCAAGAATAATTGCTAGCAATGGCGATATTCTTTACCCTGCTATATCGTAGGTTTTAAAAATAATAAGATCCCGCTTCGGCGGGGTCTTTTTTAAATTATTATATTATATTATATTATGGAAACAAAAGAAAAAAAAGCTCCTGCTCCCAAGCAAGAGATTAAAAAAGATACTTGGGAATATAAAGATAGAAACTATTATTTGCTTAGAGATAAAATGCCTTTAACTCACACTTTACCCTCTAGACACTCTCAAAAATATCCTTTAGTTTGGTTTGATAAAAAACAAGGTTTTGAAAGAGAGCTTAGATATGCTACTAACCACAAGAGTATATTTGTAGATGAACAAAAAGGGGCTGTAACTTTAAAGCATATTGTTTTTGAAAAAGGACATTTAATGGTTCCTAAAGAAAAAAGAAATTTACAAGAATTTTTAGATCATCATCCTCATAATGGTTTAGTTTTTACACAACACGATCAAGTTGTAGAAGCTGAAAACCACCATGATTACTTAGAGATGGAATTGATGGCTATGAATATGGCTTATGACACAGATATAGATAAAGCAGAAGCAATATTAAGAGTTGAGAAAGGCTCTTCAGTAACAGAATTAAGCTCTAAAGAACTAAAAAGAGACTTACTCTTATTTGCTAGACAAAATCCACAACTGTTTATAGAGTTATCAAATGATGAAAATGTACAACTTAGAAATTTTGCTATAGTAGCTGTAGAACAAAGAATAATATCTTTAGCAGATGATCAAAGAACGTTTACTTGGGCTAGTAACAATCGTAAATTAATGACAGTACCTTTTGATGAAAATCCGTACTCAGCAATGGCTGCGTGGTTTAAAACAGACGAAGGGCTCGCGGTTTACAAGTCTATAGAGAAAAAAATGAAATAACAAGTGATTATAAATAAGGGTGGTTAACGCCACCCTTTTTTTTTAAAAATATTAAAATGGCAATAAACGTAAACACGGTATATACAACAGTACTAAGTATTCTTAACAAGGAACAACGTGGTTATTTAACTCCCGACGAGTTTAATAAGCTAGGCACACAAGTTCAATTAGAGATATTTGAAAAGTTTTTTGAAGACTACAACCAGTATTTACGAATGCCTAAAACAGATGAAGAGTTTGCATCTAGAGTTGATCATATTAGAGAAGAGTTTCAAGTGTTTGAAAAAACAGAAAGTGCTTCTGCTCATGCTTCTAACGTGTATACTCAACCAGTAGACTTACATAGATTTGGATCTGCAACATATACTAAAGCTAATGGTCAACCTCCTATAGAAATTACAAGTTCTAGAGAATATAGACAACAGTCGTTATCACCATTACTACAACCTAGCTTAAACTTTCCTATAGCAAAATACAAACAAGACAAATTAACAGTATTTCCGTCTTTGTCAACTTTTTCTAACTCTGACGTTAGTTTTAACTACATTAGAAAACCTAAAGACGTTAGATGGGGATATACAGTTGGCAACTTAGGTCAATATATTTATGATCCAACTTCTTTTGATAACACGTCTTTAATAGTAAATCAAAATATAACTAATCGTTTTGATCCTAACTCAAGTAATCCATTTAACAATGCTGTACTTGTTAACAACACTGGTGGTACTTTTAATTTAACTCAAAGTGTGGCTGTAGGTCCTGGTACTTTTCAACCACAAACAGGTGTAACTGGTGCTGGCGCTGAAATACAAATTGTTGTAAGTCCTTCAGGTGGTACTAATATTGCATTAAGTAGTGCTAATACAGCTGCTTTTGTTACTAATGTTGGTTCTGGTTACAAAGTAGGAGATCAGTTTTTACTTAGTTCTCAATCTATTGGAACAACTAATCCTTTAATGATAGAGCTAGCAGCTTCTAATCTTATGAGCGCTTCAGGTCAAGGTAGCTTGCAATTTGAAATAAGTGAAAGCCAACAAATAGAAGTTATACTAGGTATTCTAAAATATGCGGGAATTATAATAAAAGATACTCAAATAATTCAAGCAGCTAGTGGTTTACAGCAGCTTGATGAACAAAATTCAAAAAAATAAAATATGGGTTTAATAGATCAAAATTCTTCAGAATACTATGAAGGTGAAATAATTTATTCACCAAATGGCAATGTATCTAACACTTTAACATGGCCAAATAACATGACTCCTTTGATATGGTCTAACACCTCAAGTCCAAAATCTTATGACAATTATGATGTTTATATAGATGGTGTAAAGCAATATCCAGAGTTATCTCCTTATTATGTAACAACTAATTTAACGTCTGTAGTAAATAATGGAATTAGTTCTCAACAAGTTGTTTTAAGTTCTAACCCAGATCCTGTTACAGGCGTTACTACAAATATACCTCAGAGCTCTACTATAATAATAAGACTAATAGAAACCTCTATATGGGATAACTATAAAAGTTACGAGTATATAAGTTTAAAAGACATAGTAAACAATTTTATGCTTGCATACGTTGGAACAGACAAAGTTATTAGTAGAGTAAAAAGATCTGACGTTATTTTCCATGCAAAAAGAGGATTACAAGAATTTAGCTATGACACTCTTAAGTCTGTGAATGTACAAGAGCTAACTGTACCGGCTAGTCTTTCTTTAGTAATACCTCAAGATTATGTTAATTATGTGCAATTATCTTGGACAGATTCAAATGGTGTTAAACATATTATATATCCTACTGATCTAACTGTTAATCCTACTTTTTTACCAATACAAGATGATCAAGGTATTCCAACACAAGATATATATGGAAATTCTATACAAGCATCACAGTCTTTAGTTAATGAAAACTGGAGAGGAGCAAATGATAATTCTATAAGTGGCAACGTTACTAGTCAAGACATAAATGATGGATCTAACGCTTTTGATTGGTCTTGGTGGAAGTCAGCTTATGGCCAAAGATATGGATTAAACCCTGTTACTTCTCAAAAAAATGGATGGTTTACTATAGATCAAAGAAGAGGCGTATTTGCTTTTAGTGGAAACTTATCTGGCAGATTGATAACTTTAGAGTATATATCAGATGGTTTAGCTTACGACACTGATTCTAAAGTGCCTAAGATGGCCGAGGACGCACTATATTCTTACATGGTATATAATATAATATCTTATAGGCCTAAAACTCCTGAGTATATAGTTCAAAGATTTAAAAAAGAAAAAGCTGCAAAACTAAGAAACGCTAAAATAAGACTAAGTAACATTAAAATTGGAGAGTTTACCCAAGTTATGAGGGGTAAATCTAAATGGCTAAAACACTAGATTAAATGGCAAAAGCACAAAACACTTTTATTAAGTCTAAAATGAACAAAGACTTAGATGATAGAATATTATCTAAAGGAGAGTATAGAGATGCTCAGAACGTTTCGGTAAGTAAATCTGAAGGAGATGACGTAGGTGCTTTAGAAAATGTATTAGGTAACTCATTAGTTAGAACACTTGAAGATTCCGAGCTAAGCACTACAACTATAGGTAGTTTGAGTGATGAGTCTAATAATAGAATGTTTTTTATAATAACTAATTATACAGATACTTCTAGTGATACTCTATCTAATCCTGCACCAGAAGGTGCTACATGTGCTTTGATTATGTATGATCAAAATTCAGATAGCACTCAAACACTTTTAAAAGGTAATTATTTAAATTTTTCTACAACACATCCTGTATATGGAATAAACCTTGTTGAAGATTTATTGTTTTGGACTGATAACAGGAATCAACCAAGAAAAATAAATGTAAACTCTGCTATAAGTTCACCGGCCTCAGGCTCTAATCCTTATTATATAAATGAAGATCAAATATCTTTAGCAAAATATTATCCTTGTGATACTCCAGTTTTATTTACTACAAAAAATATAACATCAGCATCAAGTATTAGACAAGGCAATGCTATCAAAGGTTGGTATGGACAAGTTACTGTAAGCCTTGGAACTGGCGAAACATTACCTGAAGTAGGAGATTATATAAAATTAAGTACTGGAGGTGCTGTTACCGCTCAACAAAGAAATATTAGAGTTATAAAAATTGTAAATGCTACCACATTCTATATAGAAAGTACAGATACAGGCGTTAATGATCCAACAGACAATGGGCTTGTGTGGCCTTCTCAGTCTATAACTATACTTTCTTCTACAATGAGAGATAAAAATACAGAGTTTTTATCTATTAGTAACTATGGGCAAATAACTACAACTGGACAGACAGGGTCTTCTAGAGATTTATACTGTATATCTAAGCCTGAAGTAGGAGACCAAGCGATACATAGCACTATTCCTGAAAATACTTTAGTAACTGCTGTTAATCAAGTAGGTGCTTCTGACGGACCAATATATAACGTTACTCTAAGTCCAACTCCATCAAGCGATTTAGGTTCTGGACCAGATGTGGTTAGTTTTTGTAAACCAAATCCAGATTATGAAGCTAGCTGGCCTGGTGATTCAGATTATTTAGAAGATAAATTTGTAAGGTTTGCTTATAGATTTAAGTTTGACGATGGAGAGTATTCATTAATATCTCCATATACTCAACCAGCTTTTATCCCTAAACAGCAAGGTTATGTAGGTGTTTCAAAAAGTAATCCAAACCAAGGAGCTACTTATTTAAACACTCAAGAAGCAGAGCTAGGCGCTAGTACTATAGTTTCATTTTTTGAAAATCAAATTAATGAAGTTAAAGTCCATATAAAAATGCCTCATGTAGTTAATACTTTGTTTGAAAAATTAAAGATTATAGAAATAGATATACTTTATAAAGAGTCAGATGGTTTAATTGTTAGAGTATTAGACACTTTTTCTACTTCAGATGCTATTGTGACTAGTAACTCCACCGATACTTTTATTTATAATTACCAATCAAAAAAACCTTGGAAACAAGTAACTGAAGCTGACACTATTAGAATTTATGATAAAATTCCAGTAAGAGCAAAAACACAGTCTGTAACTGGAAATAGAGTTGTGTTTGGTAATTTCATGGATAAACACACTTCTCCTGAAACCTTAGACTACGCGGTTAATGCTAGTTCAAAGTTTTTTTCTTTTTCTGACGAAAGCAATGGGTGTAGCGTGTCTTATCCAAAACACAGTTTAAAACAAAATAGAACATATCAAGTTGGAATAGTATTACAAGATAAATATGGTAGATCTTCTGATGTAATAATATCTTCTATTAAAGACTCTGTATTAACTTATAATAACCTTAAATTTGGAGGATCTACTCTTTTTCATAAATACAGAAATAAAACTATGCCAGTCCCCCAGGATATAGACTGGGAAGGTGATAGTTTAAAAATATTATGGAGCAATATAATACCAGAAACAATAGCAAATGCATCTGGTTATCCTGGCACGTATAGAAGCGGCTTTATAGACGTAGATGTTTTTGGCGCTGCACCAGGTAAAATTATTTTAGCTCAAGGCTCTGATATATCAGGTATAATTGCAGGTAGCTTTATAAAAGGCATGGATGCAGGTAACCCAAGTGCTACTCCACCGGTACTACCAGCGCCTTATAATAGAGCGATAACTTCTGTAGCGGCAGATGTTAATGGTTATCCTACAATATATATTGAAGGTAGCACTTTAAATTTAACTACTGGCTCTATAGCTACAGTAGTTGGTAACGCAAATCCATTAGGTTGGTATAGTTATAAAGTAGTTGTAAAACAACAAGCGGAAGACTACTACAATGTTTATGCTCCTGCACCTTTATTAAATAGCCCAACAGGATCTACACCAAATAACCCTGTAGGTGATGGTTCAATATTAACACTACTAAGCGATAATATAAATAAAATTCCAGCTGATTTAACAGAAGTATCTCCTGAACAAACATTATTTAGAACTAGTGATGAAATATTGTTTCCTAGAGTTGCAACTACAAAACTGTCTGTAGTTATAAAAACAGGATATGCTGGTAAAGTAATGCCAAAACAAACTTATTTAGATTATTCCAATGAAGGTATTTTTTTCACAGTAGGTAATTTAGGAAAGTTAACAGACGTTGGGTTAAATACTAATGATCCTTTAACTGATTCTGAAATAACAGCTCCTGGAGTGTTTAATGCTATTTCAAACCCTGTCATAGCTAGTATTAGAACTTCTGGTATTAGCTTTGGATCAAAATTTAACGCTCCATTACCAAATTTCAGTGGTGCTCCAACTAGCTCTTCGCTAGAAGGTCTTTCTGGAATATTAGAAGTAAAACCAAAAAATTCTAAATTTAGAGAAGAAATATTTTGGGAAACCTCAACTTCAGGTTTAGTAAGTGAATTAAATAGAGATATATTAAGTGATAATGCTGCTAACACACCTACTTCTTTGCAAACAACACAGCCGTATAGTCTTTCAGAGGGAAACTCTAGTTACGGTACTCCTTTCAGCGTATACAAGTTTAAATTGTTAAATGGTAATGGAGATCAAATGCAACTCGTAACTGGCGATACTATGACTATGGTCACTACAAATGGATCTGGAACTGTTTTGGGCAATTGGGGTATAGACGCTGCAATAAACTCTACAAATCCAGCTAGTATATATGTGACAACTCCTGGTTTGTATTATTATTATCAACAAAATAATAATTTAACTAATTTTAACCACGTTATAACAGTTAATAAAGTTGATGGACCTAATACTATCACTGGTACTTTTACAGTTAATGGAAGCTTGTCTAACGTCTCTCCAACTATATACAACGCATCAGGAACTGCTATAACCAGCTATAGCCAGAGTACAACAACAAGTACTACAGATATAGTGTTTAATGCTAGAAACGGTAGTCAATTCTCGTATTTTGGCAGTGCTAACTTTGGTGGCTTTGGAGGTAAAGAACTAAGTTGGAGTAATCCTACCGGAACTAATGCTAGTAGCTTTTCTTGGGTAGGTGGTACTTCTGGTACTGAAGTAGGAGTAAACACAAATAACCCTACATTACAACAATTAAATAGAAACACTTTAAGACTTACCACATATACAAACGGCACTTACACTTGTAACATAGATGTAACAGACGCTAATGGAACTGGCATATCACACGGGTCTTTAACTGTTACTGTTACGGTTTCATTACCTAGCGAAGAAAACGATGAAAATGTTTAAACAAATATAAATATGGTAATTACAGAGGTAGACTTTTTTAACACCTACTTATTAAGAAGAGGCAATTATGAAATACCAACAGGAGGCAATGAATCTACTAATAGTTTTGATGCTGTAGGTTTTCCTATTACGCCTGGAGTTGCTTTTCCAGGCAACTTGAAAGGAGAAGTATATGACTCAACTGATTATGGTAGAGTTGGAGAGTGGTACGTTGAAGAGTCTAGAATTAGAGGAGGTTTTAATAATGTAGCTACGGATCTTGGTGTTAAAGCTTATTTAAATGAAGAAAAAGTAAATCAACAACATAGATTTAACTCTTTAATATACTCTGGTGTTTACAACTCTAGAACAGGTGTAAATGATACTAATGTATTTTCCGTGGCTGACGATTTAGTTAGATCAGCAGATCCTCAAAATGGATCAATACAAATCACTTTAGCTGAAGATACCAACTTAATAGTTTGGCAACAAAACAAAGTAAGTAGAGCGTTAATAGATAAAGACACTATATACACTACTGAAGGTGGTACTCAAACTCAAGCTGGTCAAAGAGTATTAGGTCAAATAGTTCCTTACAAAGGTGAATATGGTATAAGTGATAATCCAGAAAGCTTAGCTGTTTATGGATATAGAAAATACTTTACTGATTTAAGAAGAAACGCTGTGATGAGGTTATCTAATGATGGTTTAACTGAAATAAGCGCTTACGGTATGCAAGATTTTTTTAGAGATCAATTTGCTTTAGTTTCTACGCCTAATCAAACTCTTTTTATAACATCTAATTTAGCCACAGTTGTCAATGCTGGAGATATAGAAATGGATCTTGTTACATCAACATTCGCTAGCAACTCCTCAAACCCTCAAGTGGCTATAACTCCAGGAATGTCTTTGTATTACGCTGCTGCAGGTAGTTCAAATTTTACAAGAATAAATGGATTTGTAACAAAAGTTAGCTCTTTTCCAGGATCTAAAGTTTATTTTTCAAAACCACTACCTGATTTATTAGCTACTGATGTAGTTAGATTTGAAATACCTTTTGAAGGAAAACTTCTAGGTGGTTGGGACATACATAATAAAAATTATGTTTTATCAATACAACAAACACCTACTAATTTCTCTGGACAAACTAGCACTTTAAATATACCTCCATCAGACAAATATGGTACTTTATCTTTTGATGAACAAATAAATGGGTGGGTTAGTTTTTTATCTTTTAAGCCTACTGAAATGTTAAGCTTAAGAAACAACTTCTATACTATTAATACTTCTGATCTATATAAACACTATGATAATGCTAGTCATTCTATATTTTACGAAGTAAGTTCTTCTTCTAGTGTTACTTTTGTTTTTAATGCTAATCCTTCAGCTATGAAAGTATTTAAAACTGTAGAATATGAAGGAAGTAACGGTTGGCAGGTAGATTCTTTTGTTTCTGGATTTGTAGGTCCGACAGCTCAAGGCGCGTTTAGTAATGATACAGCTAATAATGTATACAGCTATAACGAAGGCTTGTATACCAACTCAGTAACTGGTCAACCTGCTAGAGCTGGTTTTGATAGAAAAGAAAACTCATATGTTGCTAATTTAGTTTCAAGCTCTACTGTAGCACCTGGAGAAGTTAGATTTGGAGCAGACATGACAGGTATAAAAGGATATTTTGCAACAGTAAAAATATCTACAGATAACACTACTGATATTGGTGGAGCTAAAGAACTTTGGGCTGCTAGTACTGAGTATGTGGGATCTTAAAATTAAATATAATTAAATGAATAAAAAAACAAGTGATAATCTTAATGACATCATTTCACTAGCAACTAAAGCTGAAATTGATAAAATAGGATTTAGAGAAAAAATAACTGAGTTTCAAAACAATATGAGAGATTTTGAAGGCTCTGTAGTTAGAAAGTCTTACAAAGAAAATGATGAATTAGACACTTTTAACGGTGGAAAACTAGAGCACGACTTTGGTGAAGGTACTTATATTAGAAAAATAACAATGCCTAAAGGTATGATATATCTTAGCGCTATACACCTAGTAAAACATCCTTACTTCGTTATGTCAGGCGAATGTACTGTTGTTTCAGATAAAGGTTTAACTAAGATAAAAGCTCCTCATCATGGTATGACAGAGCCAGGAACACAAAGAATTTTATACATTAATGAAGAATGTGTATGGGTAACAGTACATCCAACTGACAAAAAAAACGTTGAAGATGTTGTTAAAGATGTTACTAGTGAAAATTACAATCATCCAAAATTAGAAATATGATATTAGATATATTAATTGAAGCTGTTAATTACGAGCCTATACAAGGCACAATGGGAGTAGCAGCAATAATAGCAGGATCAACAGCGTTAGTGGCTGGAGGTATAGCCGCTGGAGTAAGCAATAAAAAAAAGAAAGACGCAGCAGAAGAAAGCGCAGAATACGAAGCTGAGGCAGATGCTATAAGAGAAAATAGACAGCCTATTTTAAACCAAGCAGACGATATAAGAGCGTTGCAAGCTCAAGTAAATAATCCTTATGCGAATTTAGCAGTATCTACAGCAGCAGCAGAATTTCAAGCAGAACAAACCGATATGGCTTTAGCTAACACATTAGACGCTATGGCCTCATCTGGTGCCTCAGCTGGAGGTGCAACTGCTTTAGCTAGAGCTGCTTTACAAAGTAAAAAAGGTATTGCTGCTAGTATAGAACAACAAGAAACTGCTAATGCTAAAAAAGCTGCTGAAGGTGAAGATGCTGCTAATAAACAAAGAATGGCTATACAACAAGCTGCTTTTGCTGAAGAGTCAAACGCATATGAAAGAGAAGAGCAAAGAACTAAAGAAGATTTAGCTAGGGTAGAAGAAAAAGAAGATTTTTACAAACAACAAGAAATAGCTTACGGAGATGCTGCAACTGAAGCATTGGTAGGTGGCATAAGTGGCGCTGGTATGGCAGCATCGGACGCATATGCAGCTGGAGCATTTAAATAAGATTTAAAATATGGCATTAACTCAAATAACAAAAGCAGGGGCAGGTGTAGCGCGTATCACCGCGTTTAATCAGCAGTCTATTCAAAACATATCTAACAAAATTGCAAAAGCTCAACAATTAAAAAATGCTGAAGCTGCGGCAGTTGTCAAAAGAGGTCAAGCTTATACAGATGACTTTTATGCAATGTACGGTAAACAAACTAGGTCTGGTAATGAAGCTTGGAACGCTGGAGCTGGTGAATTTGTAGGTAAGTTAGCGGCTGAACAAGAAGAAATGTATTCTTTAGCTCACGGCCCTAATGGAACACCTGAACTAAGAAATGCTTGGAGACTAAGACAAATAAGAGACAGAGGAATATTATCTAACATAGGATCATGGGCAGCTATTAGTAACAATAATGCATCTGCAATGCAGGAAAACCAATCTGCTTATGCTCAAAATATAGACTTAGGTAGAATGACCAGAGGTAATAATTTATCTAAATATTCATTTGCACAAAATATGCAAAATGATCAATATAGTAATTATAACTTTGGGTTAGATGATTCTGGTAATGTAATATTAAATGCACAAAATGTTGATGCTAATGGTCAAGTAGTTAATTCATCAAGCAGGAATCTCAGCGCGGACGTTGCTGACAATAAAGCTGGTAATGAATGGTATTCTCAAATAAAAGAAAAAGACTTATTAAAAAATAAACTAAATAAAAACTGGACAGATAAAAACAATGGCTACAATACGTTGTTTAAAAAAAGAGTTGAAGTAAATAAAGTTTATAGTGATAAAGATGGTTGGAAAACTACAACTACAGAAAAATATGATCCAGACGAAGTTAAAACTTCTTTATTATCTAACTATAGTAATAGATTAGATGCAGAGGTTTTAGGTCCTGGTTTTGATAAAACTTGGGATCAACTTTGGAGAAATGGTTATTTAAAAAATAATGATGGTGAAGATTTAATGGGTTCAGAAATATCATGGTCAGAATTTAAGAAAATAAAATCTATGGATTCTCAAACATTCATAAACAAGTATGGAGATCCAGATAACGACCCAACTACAGATGCAGAGGCGGACAAGCAATATTTACAAGATAAAATGATGAGTACAGCTAGAGAAGGATTAGCTAACTATTATTCTGGAAATATGGTACCAGCCGAAGATCAAATAACAAGAGTAACAACAGAGCCAGGCGGAAAAGGATCAGGCTATAGCGAAAAAGATAAATTAGAATTTCAAGCAGAATCAAGATATTATAATAATTTTGTTACAGATTCTCCAGGTATTATAAAAGCTAATCCTATAAATGCTAAGTCTAGCGATGAAGCTAAACAAAAAAGATCAATTGCCGTAGTAAAAGAAATGAACAGCAATATACCTACTAAAGCTGGGGATATGGAATTCATGACAGGAGATCAAGCAGAGGCAGCTCTTATAAGTAACAAGCAGGAAGCAGAAAGTATTGATTTTAGCCCTAGCGCTATATATAAAGTAATTAAAACTAAAACTGCAAACCGTAAAAAAGGAGAACCTTTGTTCACCTATCAGTTTACTCGTGTAATTAGAGAAGAACAAGCATTAACAGGCAATAAAGAAGATTTAACTTTTTACATGGCTAGTGGAGTAGAGATAACAGACGAAGCACAAAACTATTTAAAAACAGAATTACCATAAATTAAATAATATGAACGAGGATATATACTTATACAATGGTCTTGAATTTACTTACGATCAAATTTATAGTAGAGCTGTAGAAAAAGGTTTTGAAGATGTAGAAGAATACTTAGCAGAGAACCCTTCTATAACAAAAAAAGAACAAGCTACAGAGGAGGCTGCGAACACTGTAGCGCAAGAAGACGAAGCAGCACTAAAGTCTATGAATACGGACTTAACATCGGACAATGTTTTATCGGACTACGATTCAGAAGTTCAAAACATTAATTTAAATTATGATGAGCAAATAAATAATTTAGATGTAAGTGAATCTGATAAAGAACTGTATAGTAACTTTGTTGTAGATGAAAATGTAATAGAAACTAAAACAAAACAACTTAACGAGCAAAGATTAAAAGATCTAGCTTTAGCAGAGCAAAAAAGAAATGATAGACAGCTATTAGCTAATAGTAAAAATCCTGAAACATCTAGCGGTAGAGGTATACACGACTGGCTAGACAATGAAAGTACTACAGAGACGTTTAAATCTGATGACTATGACGCTACAGCAGACGCTTTAAAAACTATGTACCCTGATTATAGTTTTGAAGTAGAAACAAGAGGAGATATTCTTGGTTTTGGAGGTAATGATGTTGGTATAAAAATGACAGCTCCTAATGGTGACACCCAATTAATAGGCCCAAAAACTATAACCTTAGGTGAAAAGCGTGATCCTGTAACTGCAATGAAGAGTGATATTATAAAATTTGTAGACACTCACGGTTATGATGCAAAACTATATGATGAAGCAGACAAAAAAATATCAGAAGAAACTAAAATAATAAATAGTATTGTAAATGTTACAGATGCTGAAGCTGCTGAAATAGAAAAAGAATCTGAACGTATAGATTTATTTGAACCTTACACTGAAGACGTAGCAATATATGGAGGAGGTCCAACAGCTATGGGTGATTTTATGGTTCAGCAAACTAAACAAGTTGTTGTAAATCCATACGAAAAAGAATTAAATGCCGCTGAAAAAATGCTCAATGACGCTAGAGCAGTAGAAAATAAAAAAAGATCTATAGACGATCAACTGCCAGCTGCTACTGAAGCTGAGATAAAAGATGCTGCTAGAAAAATAATATACAACAAAAAATACAACAAACTTCAAGATGATAAGTGGACTGATTACTTAGAAGCTAATGATGATGAAATGCAAGGTATTCTTAAAGCTTATAAAGCCGTTGAAGAAGATCGATCATTTAAAAAAGCTGCTGGACTACAAAAGCTTCAAGAAGTAGAATTAGCAGATTATAATTCGTCAGCTTCAGAAGGTGATAGAGTTATAGTAGAAGACTTTGAAAAAATATACTCTGATAATAGCAAGCAATTTATAATTGAAGAAGGTCAAGAAGCTATAAAACTTAGAAATGGTAAAACTGTTTCTAAAGAGGTTTTTGATAAATACCTTACATCATCTAAGAATTTAAGAGATAAGTACACTAGACTGCAAGATAGACAATCTAGAATTGACGCTGAAACAGACAACTTAAAAAACATAGACGCACAGTTTGATTTATTGCGTAGAGATTATGATACTTGGAGTAAGTTTCAATATAATGTAGGTTCAGGATTTGCTTCTATAGGAGCTGGTTTAGCTTATGGAGTAGGTAAAGTTATTCAAGGTGGAACTTATTTAGCTGAAGAAATATCAGGTGATAAAACTTTAGAAGAAGAAAATGTTGTATCTAAATCAATTGGTGGTTTCTTAGATGAAACAGCTACTAGATTTACTGACTGGAAGAACATGAGCAGAGATCAGTATGCTAAAGACGTAAGTTTTGATCGTGCTTTTACAAGTGGACCAGCTGCTTTTGGTAGGTTTATGACTCAAGAAATGGGACAACAATTACCTATACTTGCTACTATAATAGCTTCAGGTGGTACCGCATCACCATATATAATAGGTGCTTATGCTGCTGGAGAGAAGTATATGGAAATGGATCAAGAAGATTTAAGATCTGGTTTTGAAAGAAATGAACTTGTTAAGTTTGGTGTATCGGCAGGTTATGGCGCTGCAGAAGCAGTGTTTGAAACATTAACTACAGTTCAAATACTTAAGCGTGGTAAAAGCTATTTAAAAGCTGCGGGTGGTGAAAGCTTGTTAAACTTTAATCAAGCAATAAAACAAACTTGGAAAGAGCAAGGTAAAAGAATTTTAATACAAGATCCTTTATCAGAAGCTGTAGGTGAAGGATTAACTCAGATGACTCAAAACATGTTAGACGGCGTAGGCTTGCTAGACAATGTTGATCATGCTATGTTTTCTGGTGGTATGTTTGGTTTTGGTATGTCAGTATCTCCAGTAATGTATGGTATGGCTTTGCAAAAGTTTAGTGATCCTAAAAAATATGATGAGTATAATAATGTTATAAAAGATGTTTCTAGTATAAACAAACTTCTTAAAAACGATTTAATAAGTGAATCTTCTAAAGAAATACTTAGAAAAAAGAAAGCAGATTTAGAAACAAAATCTCAAGACATATTAAAAGGTATGGTTAGTGAGATGGAAAATAACATGGGTAAAGATGGGTGGAAAAGATTTAATAGAGCTACTCAAGAGCAAGAGGCTTTAAAAAAGCAAGCACAAGACATTTATAATGATCCAGGACTTAGCAAAGATAAGAAACAAGAATTATTAAATGACTTAAAAGAAAAGTTTGATGCTACACAATATGCAAGAGATCTTTTTAGAAACAATAAAGCTTTTAAAAATACTTTTAAATTACTAGAGCAAACAGATCCTGATAGATATAATTCTATAATGGCTGATGCTAAAGAAAAGATAAGGATAAAGAAAAATGAAAATCCAGATTTTACTCCAGAAATTAAAGAAATTCAAGATGTTGCTTATGACATTTACACAGAACAAGTTATATTAGATAAAGTAGCTTCTGCTCAGAATAGTTATGGTGTTGATATACGAATTGCTAAAACAAATGCTGAGGCAATTGATCTAGTTAAAAACGCTGAAAACCTATCAGAACAAGATAAAGCTGCTCAAATACAAGCTATAAAAGATGGAACGCTAAACGGTTTAGATAATATAAACGGCCAGCAATTTGTTATATTAGAAAACTCTGTTAAAAATGATAGAACTTCTGTAGGTATACATGAACCTGGCCATGCTGTATTTAAGGAAATATTGCAAACTGGAGATGGAGATTTTAGTCAATTAGCACAAGCTATATCAGATTATCTAGGAAAAGAAGATATTGATATGCTAAATGTTATAAGACAAAAAATGAGTGTCGGTGCAACTACTAAAATTCAAGCAGAAGAGTTTGTAATAGAATTTTTAGAACAGGTAGATCAAGGTAATATAGATTTTAACCAAAAGAAAAATAAAAAGCTAGCTAGTTTATTTGGTTTTATGTCTAATAATACTACAAAAGAAAAAGGTTTTGAAGTTAATTTTAAAGGAGAAACTGACGCTGTTTCGTTTTTAGTTGGCTTAGCTAAGAAAATAGGTACTGGTACTTTAACAGAGCAAGACATTGCAGATGCTAGATCTTCAGAAGCTTTAGCGCCAACAGTATTGTCTACTATTAATAGTATAGTAAGTAAAGGTCCAAAAAAACAAAAGCCAAAAACCTCTAAAGAACAAGAAGATAGAAATATAAAATATAGAGATATATTTGATAAGACATTTAGAACAATGACTAGAGACGACTACGAAAAATACATGTTAGTCGATGGTGTTAAGTTAAGAGATGGAGGTACTTTAACTCCTGAAGGCGCACAGTTGTTTGAAGATATTAGTAGAGACTGGATAGATCAGGTGATGCAATTATCAGGCTTCGATCCAGAATTAGCAATGACTACTATAACAGGTCCTTTTTTAAATCACTTGCTAGCAATGAATCCCGAAACTCAATTAACTGCTAAAAATCCTATAGCTGCTTACATGGGTAACTATGCGCCATTTAAAGTTGGTGATGCTAGAAAACAAATGGCTAAAGGTGCTGCTCCAAAAAATACAGTAGACATAGATGCTCAAGTAGAAGGTAGAAGACAGTTTGATCCAGTAGCGGCAGAAGAAGTTAACATACCAGAAGAATTAAACTTTACTAGAGAGTCAGGCGTTTTACCAGGCTCTGATATGTACAATGCTATACTTAGAGCTAATGAACTAGTATTAGGTACTAAATTGCCAAAGCTAGATTATGTTAGAAAAAAGAAAGGCCAAGCAGATGTTTTAGTTAGTTTAAAAGACGTTAGAGATATTATTAAAAACCCAGATAACTATACTAGAGCTGAATACAATCAAGCTCAAATAGATTATTCAAGAATAATTAAAGATTTTAAAAACGGTATTGCAGCTCAGTACGAGTCTATATTATATGATAATATAAAACAATCATTAGGTAAAGGAACACCTGGTTATGATCAAAGACTATTAGATATTAAAAACGCTATGGTAAATAAACTTTCTATAGCTGATTTAGTAGCTATGGAAAGACTTTCTAAAGATAAAATATTTACTTCACTAGATCGTAAAAATTTAAGTCCAGAAGATATAAAAAGATATGAAGGTACAGGTAGATTAGTATATTCTAATCCAAAGTCAGGACCTAATCTTTACTCAAGACTGATGCCTAGTGATCAAGCTTATTTAGATTTTTTTAAGAAAAGAGGTAGAGATGAAGCGTTAATTAAAAACCTAGCTAAGACATACGGTTTTGACGGTACCATGCAAGTAATGACCGAGCAAGACACTATAGATAAGATTACTAGTAGAAACCCTGAGTTAAACTATTTAGTAGCTGATGAGGTTGTTCAATTAATGGCGTCATCTATAGATAGAGGTGTTCAGTCTAAATTATCTAAAGAAGTAGAAAGACAGTTTTCTGAAATGAAAAATCCAACAGCTAATAACTTTGGAATATACATGGAAGACAAAGATAAGTTAATTAGTAATTTACTTGATACAGGATATAACGTTGGATTTGCTAAAGATATTAAAGAAACTAAAAAACAAGTTAGAAGTATTGTAGAAGGTATATATGGTGATAATTTAAGTAAACCTGAAATAACTAAGTTAGTAAGTTTATATACTCCATTAATAAACAAATTTGGAAAACAAGTATCAGAATACAAAGGTATAACTGATTTTCCTTTAAAGTCTTATATAGATGGTAGTTTAAATGCAGATGAAAATTCTACTTTAAACAAGTTCTGGAATTTAAAAGATGCAGAGGGAAATAGTATTAATGTTGGGGATTTAAATGATGCTGATGGAAGAGATACTCAAAAGGCTTTTATAAATGTATCAATACCACAGCTAGTTAAAGCCTATAAAAAACAAGGTAAAACTAAATTAGATTTAGCCATTGACTTTATATTGTTTAAAGGTGGTTTTGAAGACGGTGGATTAAATAGAAATATGATTTATGGTAATGAAGCTTCTGGTATATACGATACTAAAAAAGAAGCTGAAGACGCTATTAAAGCATTAGAAGAATTAAAAGGTTACAAGATAAAAGAAAGCAAGATAACATATCAAAAAGAAGGTAAATACGAAGGGAAATACAGAGTTGGCGGAGGTCACGTTGAGGTTTTTAACAAAGAACTTTTAGAAGAAAACTTTGGTATAACTAGTTACAAGTCTAAAACAAAAGATGGTGTTACTACTTGGACGCTAGAAGTTGATGGTGTTACTAGAGAAGTTGTAGGTCCTAAATCATATCCACAAAAAACAACTATGGATATGGTTACAAATAATATGTCTCAGCAAGAAATAAACGGCAGAAATGATTACTCTGATAGAGCTTGGAACTTTGTTACAACTTACTACAAAACTGTAGACAAAATGTTAGGTAAAACTGCTACTAAAGAAAATGCAGCAATGTTAATGAAAGCCTTTAATGATAACATGAAAGGACCTATGAGAGCTGCTGGTAGATTAACTTATGTACCAACAAACATAGATATTAAGGGTTATAATAGCAAAAACGTAGGTAAGTTATTTGAGTATGAGCATGGTATACCTTCATCTGTAATGAACTTAATGATAGCTGATGCTATATTTGGCCAAAACAAAGAGATTAGCTTAAGTAAATTAAAAGACAGTTATCAAGTGGGTGTTATATCAAAAGGTTTTGATGATAACTTTGGCAACTTCTTTAAAGCTTCTATGCCACTTACATATCAATATGGTGATACTCCTCTCACTAGATGGTTTAATGAGTATACTATTGGTGGTGAAGTTACAGAATTATTTAATATACAAACAGGTAAAGTAGTAAAAGAGTCTATAGCTCCTGCTAAATTATGGAACAGTGTAAAGCAAGCCAAGGCTGCCAATATAACTAATTTAAGTAATAATGTTGTAAAAGCTTCTATGGAGTCTTACAAAGACTTAGATTTTAAAGCAGATGCCGCTGGTAACATGAGTGCTAAATTTAAAGTTGGTAATAAAAATTATAATATAGATTTTTACCCAGTAGATATTGAAGATACAGCTTATGTTATAGAGTTTGACCAAGATAATAAACAAGGTATAACAGGATCAGGTAATGCTTTTAAAACTATGGGTATTGTTTACAACTCTTTGACTAATCTTATAAAAAATAATCCTAACGTTGAAACTGTAGAGTTTAGCGCTTTAGCTAAAGACAAAAGTAGGGTTAAACTTTATAATACAATGTTAGAAAAACTAGGCGCTGACCTAGGTTGGGAAACAGATATTTATACTGTTGAAATATTTGGAAAATTATCTGGCTACGATTATGAATTAGCTAGACCAGAAGGTAAAGTATCTATACCTGTTAAAGCTTCTATGGAAACTAATGAAGACATAATAGGTTATGCAGCTACAGTAGACGCAGCTCTTAATAATGCTAGAAAATTAAATGCACCTGTTAAAAAGATTAGAATATTTGATTTTGATGACACTTTAGCTAGAAGTAATAGTAAAGTAATAGCTATTAAAGAAGGTCAAAAAACTGAAATGAACGCGGAAGAGTTTGCGAGTAACGGCGCTCAAATGTTAATTGACGGTTATACTTTTGATTTTTCAGACTTTAATATAGTTAGAGATGGTAAGCCAGGTCCACTGTTAGATATAGCTAAAAAAATACAAGCAGCTAGAGGAACTGAAGATGTGTTTGTGTTAACTGCTAGAGCTCCTGAATCTCAAGGACCTATTAAAGAATTTTTAGACAGCTTAGGTTTAAATATACCTTTATCTAACATAACAGGGTTAGGTCAATCAACAGGTGCTGCTAAAGCTAAATGGGTTGTGGAAAAAGCTGCTGAAGGTTACAATGATTTTTATTTTGCCGACGACGCTTATCAAAATGTTAAAGCAGTAAGAGATGCTATGTCTGTATTAGATGTCAAGTCTAAAGTTCAACAAGCTAAAATGAGTTTAGAGACAGACATAAACGAAGATTTTAATAATATAATTCAAGAAGCCACAGGTATAAGATCAGAAGCTAGATATTCAGAAGCTAAAGGTAAAATAGTAGGTGCTAAAAAAGGTAGATTTAAATTCTTTATACCTTACTCTGCTGAAGATTTTTTAGGTCTTATATATCCTATATTACCTAAAGGTGCTAAAGGAAATTCAGCTATGAAATGGTTTAAAGAAAGACTAATGGATCCTTACACTAGAGCAGCTAATAACTTATCTACTTTCAGAAAGAATATGTTTGAAGATTTTAAGAAATTAAAAGAAGATTTAGATGTTCCTAAAGATTTAAAGAAAACAAACAAATCTGGATTTAGTAATGAGCAGGCTGTAAGAGTATACATATGGAATAAGCAAGGTATGAGTATTCCTGGTCTATCTAAGGGAGATACTAAAGAATTATTAGATATAGTAGAAGCTAATCAAACATTAAAGACTTTTGGTGATGAAATAATGAAGTTGAATAAAACTTTTGAATACAATGCTCCTAGTGAAAGTTGGCTAGCTGGAACTATAACAACAGATTTAATTGATGGTGTAAATAAAAATGTTAGACGTAAATATTTAGAAGAGTGGCAGGCTAATGTTGATTTAATATTTTCACAAGAAAACATGAATAAACTAGAAGCAGCATTTGGAACTAAATATGTAGAAGCTTTAAAGAATGTTCTTGAAAGAATGAAGCAAGGTAAAAATAGGCTAGCTACAGGAAATAGATTAAGTAATAGAATACTTGATTACATAAACAACGCTAACGGTGTTGTCATGTTTTTAAACATAAGATCTGCTATACTTCAAACTATATCTAGTGCTAACTTTATAAATTGGAGCTTTAATAATCCTTATAAAGCTGGTAAAGCATTTGCTAATCAAAAACAATATTGGTCTGATTTTATGATGTTAATGAACTCTGATTTTCTTGTTGATCGTAGAAATGGGATGAGAATTAATATATCTGAAAATGAAATAGCTAACGCTGCTAACACTAGTGGCAACAAAGCCCAAGCAGCTATATCTTATATATTATCTAAAGGATATGCACCTACACAATTTGCTGATAGTTTTGCTATAGCTTTAGGTGGTGCTACTTACTTCCGTAACAGAGTAGCTAATTTAATGAAGAACAATCCTGATATAACTCAGCAAGAAGCAGAGTCTCAGGCTATGTTAGAGTTTAGAGAAAAAGCTGAGGAATCTCAGCAGTCCTCTGATCCAATGAGAATATCACAACAACAGTCTAGTGATGCTGGTCGTTTGATACTAGCTTATGCTAACACTCCCATGCAGTATGCTCGTATGCAAAAAAGAGCTTTTCAAGATTTAGCAGCAGGTAGAGGTGATAACAAATCTAATGTTAGTAAAATAATATATTATGGAGTAGTACAAAATTTAATATTTAATACTCTTCAACAAGCTGTATTTGCTTTAGCTTTTAATAGCGAAGATGATGATGAAAAAGAAGTTGAAAAAGCTATTGATGTTGCTAACGGTATGGCAGATTCTATACTAAGAGGATTAGGAATGGGAGGAGCTGCAGTAGCAGTAGCTAAAAACTTTTTATTAGATATATACGAAAGATCAGGTAGAGACAGACCTGAATATGTTGACTCTATATATAAGTTACTACAATTTTCTCCGCCTATAAGTTCTAAAATATCTAGGTTTAGAGCTGCTGCTTGGCAAATGGATAGTAAAAAACGTAGAAAAAAAGCTATGGAAGATTTTGGTTTAGATAACCCAGGATATGAGGCCACAACTAAAGTTATTTCTGCAGTTACTAATGTGCCATTAGATAGACTATTGTTGAAAATGCAAAATATAGAAGCAGCTATGGATGAAGAAACAGAATGGTGGCAATCAATAGCTATGATAGCTGGATGGCCAGAGTGGCAAATAAATCCTAAAGACAAATCAAGTAGTAATACAACTGAAGTAAAAAAAGAAGTTGAAACTTGGAGAAGAAAAAAAGGAGTTACTATAGATAACTAGGAACAAGAAAAAACTGGGCACCATACCCAAAGTTCCTGTAACCAAAAAAGGGGAGGTCATTACGACTTCCCCTTTTTATATTTAACACCATGGGCAAAATCCGCCCGGACATCCGTCACACATAGTTCATATTTTAATAGTTATACCTATTGACACTATAAAAGCGCCGCTTGCTATTGCAAGTGTATTTGGATTAAAATCTAGCTTTTGTTTATGCCAAATCATATTAGTACCAGCAATAGTCATCATGCCAATACCACCTATTAAAGCTAGTCGTTTCATTTGATTTCACAATTATCACCTGCACAAGCTAACTCTCCCGCAAGATCTGTTTCATCTTCTGTTTCTACAATTTTACTAAGATCAACATCTTTAAGATGTTTCATAGCCATATCGTATTTTACTTTGCTTATATCTTCAAATGGAGCTTGAGTATATGTACCACCGTCATAAGGCAATACAGATAATCCATTATAATGATCTCTGTTTTTCCACATCCATTTACCTGCTTGATCCCATTCTTCTTGCTTTAAGCTAACAGTAGCTGAAACATTGTGAGTGTTAGATCCTTTTCTGTGACCAGGCTTAACCCACTCTGTAGCTACTTTCTTTATACGTTCAAGTAAATCAAATGGTGACTCAGTTCTAAGTATAGAACCTTTAGGTGCTTTCTGCGGTATGCTAATTACTGCAGTATCATGAGGTCTAAAAAACTCATCTTCAATTAACTCAGGATGATTAGCTGCTAAGTATTTATACATAGACTCGTTTTTACCAACTCTGATCCTACGCGTATAATAATCTGAATGCCATGCATGAATACCAGATGAAGTTCCTAATGCCAGAGATGTTGTCCCAGCAGGCTT
>Ga0181380_1000168_pt1 | contig 29031 bp, 29 predicted proteins | sample 3SPOviralmetaG_FD_130116 | JGI IMG/M metagenome (GOLD analysis project Ga0181380, IMG submission 130116) | Marine viral communities from the oligotrophic San Pedro Time Series (SPOT) site, San Pedro Channel, CA, USA - 3 SPOT_SRF_2009-08-19 | ecosystem: Environmental > Aquatic > Marine > Strait... | reverse complement strand
GAGGGCCGCCCTAGCTTTCTCGTTTAGTGGAACCCAACGCTCATCGCCGTTCTTAGTCTTCTCCAAATGCACCCACTCCTGAGAGCTCTCAGAAGCCTGCTGAGGGTGCCTTTTGATCATCGAGGGGGTCACCTTGCGGATTTCCCCTAAGCGCATCCCTGTGTGCACTGCAAGCGTCACAAAGTGCAGCATCCACGGACGATAGAAGTCACGGCTGAACCAGTCGTTAAGCTTCTCCATTTCGTCCTTGGTCATGTACCGTGGACGACCTTCGCCTTCGTCCTGCCAACTTACCTTGGGCGCATGTTCAATCAGACGCATATCTTTAGCCAACTTAAACACCTTGCTGAGTGCGGCGGTGTATCTGTTGACCGTCGCAGGTGCCCTTCCATCAGCAAGCAGCGTGTCGAGGTACAAGTAGACATCAGACGCTGTGAAGGCCGAGATGTCACGCCTACCGTATCCGCTGTATCGACAGACCTTCTCAAGCTTCTTGAGATTGTCCTTGAGCGTTCTGTCAGACCAGATGCGGTGCGAGTGTAGTCGAATGAAATCTTCTAAAGTCATCTTCTAAGTCCTCTCTCTGTGTTATCAGCCTGTTGTCATCAGGGTGGCTGTGGGCCCCTTCTTTTAGTTAGCTACTTTGGATGTCAGCCCGACGCTCAGGCTGATCACCAAAGGAGCCTTATGCGTACTCCCAATCGTGGCTATTGTGGTAAGCTGAGGGCTGACCGAAGTAGTTGTCGAAGTAATCCTCGGTAAACACTGGTTCGATCTTGCGGCTCTCCAGAGCGCAGGCGCTGCACATCTCGACAACGGTGCGCCATCCATCGAGGCGCTCCTCTTCGTAGGTGTAGCAGCAGGAACATGTGGGGGTCTTTGGTTGGGCTGAACGTAAAAACATCAGATCATCTCCTTAGTCGTCTTGTGGTTTACAATGGGGTCAAAGATCGAGCGCTTGACGCGCACACGCACGTCAGACGATGGGTACTCAACACGCACCCACTTCGGGCCATAGCTGAGACACTTGATGTGCCTCATGCCGCTGCCGAACTTGCTGATCTCATCTAATAGGTGGACACGGAATGATCTGCCGCGTAGGTCAGCCGCTTTTTTGCTGATTGCAATCTTGGCTGTTTTAGCTCTGTGTCGTCTCATAGTCGTCTAAGTCCTCTTCTAAGTGAGAGGGTCTTAATGCGATCTATCCGATGACCTTGGAGTGTGGAGGCGAGTACCGGAATCGAACCGGTGTACACGGATTTGCAATCCGCTGCTTTGCCAAGGTCGGGACTTTCGCTGCCCTCAGTCAAGACATAGGTAATCGGACCTAAGATTACAAGGGGTCACTTTTAGAAAAAACACAGATCGAACCAACGAACGACCTGTGTTTCTTAAAGTCTGTCTCTTTTGTAAGCTACGGACAGTCTATTATCTTATGCTTTCAATATGTTAGCTTAAGTCGGCCCAGGTATCAGTTACCCTTGTTATACTCTTTGATAAACTCTTTGATCTGGAAGCCGGGGCAGGCCTTAGACGCATAAGCGTTGTGGCCGCTGATCTCTTCGATCTCTGGGTATAGCCCTCGTAAATCCTTCAGAAGCTGCATCAGAGCGTCTGCCTGCTCGTCAGTATAATGCTCCTCGAACTTGTCGTGAGCCTCAGAACCAAAGCCGCCAACCAAGGCGATGCCGATGCTGCTCTTGTTGCGCCCTTTAGTGTGGGCTCCTGAGCGCTCGACTGGGCGGCCCATGGCTACCGTGCCGTCACGGTGGATGACCATGTGATATCCAATGTCTGACCAACCGCGCTCCTTAGTGTGCCACCCTCGGATAATCCTGACGATGTCTCCTGCTGATTTCTCTTTGTTCCAATTGGGGCGTGTCGCTGTGCAGTGGACAATCACTTCGTTAATTTGCCGCATCTTCTTTGGCTCTCTTTCTACTAGTTACTAGAGTGGAAAACATGGAGCGGATGCCCCTCGATATCTCGCTTGGTGATGGCGCTAGCCAACCTGCGATCAGCAACAAGATGTACATCAAAGGCACTTCAGTGTTGTTGATGGTGAGCTCTTCGACGTCTCTAGTCTCGACAGGCTTGTCTAGCTCCTCGACACGGATCGTGGAGTTGTCACCTGCCTCGATGGTTTGCTGATTGGTTTGGACTGCCTGTGTGGCGTTCTTAGCCGCCTGAGTGCCCACGACATTCGTCTGGACGCCGGGGGCTCCACCACCGCCTGACAGGAGAGATACGGCTGATCCTAAGACGCAGCCACTGGTAGCTAAGACTACGACAAAGACTAAAAGTAAGCGCCTGCTTCTAGCGCTTGCTATTGCCAAAGCCAAAGAACGCGGCCACGAGCCCTGAAAGGGCGAGGTACTGGGTCATCAGTATGCTTTCTGCTGCAGCCATTCTGGCAGGGTCATAAATAGTGCCTGCAGTTGTCACGATCATCATCACGAGAGCCGCCCAACACATGTAGCGTCGGTTCACTTGGTACTCATGCATGTTAAAGTCGCTCTCTGAATGCTGTTGGTCGGTCATTGGAATTTACCCATGTAATACATTAACCCTAAGAGGCCGAACCCTGCGGTGAGGACCACCAGTAGAATTATGCAGCCCCATAGGATAATCTGTTCGACAGTTTCTTGCTGTTTCTTTTTCTTGTCAGCTAAGTCTTTCTTCTTCTGTACTCGTATGTCCTTGCGTAAAGCGACGAGCTCAGTCCAAGCTGAGAAGCCCCTAGTGCTGATGACGATAGCCCTTAGCTGCTCCTCGATATCTTCAGCCTGCTTGCGCTTAACGAAAGTGTCTAAGGCTTCTTCATTTGCTGACGCAAAGGGGCTGCTTCTTTTCTTGTCGTGATCTGACTTAGCTGTATCGATAGCATCAAATAGGCTGCCTAAGTCCTTCGCCAGTGATGCTATTTCTCTGCCTGCAGCTATGCCTGCCTTGACGCCTGCGAATATCGTGAGTGGGTCCATAGGCTCTTAGGCGACCACGAAGTCTACCAACAGACCTTCTTTGGTAGGATGCCTATGGTGCGGATGGTAGGCATAAGGGTCTTCGTGTCTGTATGTGTCTGCCTTCTTTCCGACAGCCGCATGTGTTTCCTGAACTCGAACTTCCTTGTCACTTTTGCCTTGCTCAAAGATAATGTTCTTGTGGGTATCAAAAGGCATCGAGGGTAGGGGAAAGTGAGCGACGAGGGTATTCTTCACCATAGGTTAAACCCCATGTTATAGTTATCGTTGGTCGTGTTCTTACAGTCTGGTCTTCACGTTGAGCCAGATGGCCGCACCAATGAACAATATGGTGCCTGTGGTTATAATGCGGACTGCCGTCCTGACGGCCTCTCTGCGCGTGTTTCTCCATGCACTAATGAGGTCACGCATGTCCCTGACGTCAGCCGCTGCTTTCTCATCGTGAAGGCCGAGGTTGCTGAGGGCTTCCTTGGCCCCACGCTTGGCGGCTCTGTCGATGATGGCTTCGAGTTCTTCTTCGGAAAGCTGCACTTTATTTGACCCTTCGCCAGTTGCTGTTTTGTTTGACATAGATACGTTGCACAGGCTTCCAAGCCCCACTGACCTTTGCGTAAGCTGATGCCTGTGACCAAGTTCCAGACAGTTTGACGTAGTTCTGAGCGCTAAAGATTGATGCGGTCTCGGAAACAGCCATCGAACTGGAACCGCTAAAGTTACCTGAAGCAGGGTGACCTTTTCTACCGACAGCAGACAGGCTGCTTGATCCTGTGAGGGCAGATAGTCCGATGTGGATTGTCTCGACTGCCCCAGAGGCATTTAGGGTTGACGTGGAAGACAGATTACCTGAGATGGCCGCAAGTAATTTACAGTCCGACGCTGATGACCCTGAACCGCTAAGTGATGTCGCGGCGGCCCCTGCCAACTTAGCAGTAACAGAAGCACTTGATGAACCATTAAGCGCGGCAAGAGAGGGGGTACTTAAAGAGGCACTACTAGACGCACTTGACGAGCCTCCGAGCGCTGCAGCAGCCTGAGAACTTTGGGTGGCAGCGGCAGAAAGGCTTGACGTCGTGCTTAATGCGCTGATGCCATTTCTTCCGACAGTTGAAGCGTAGAGGGATGAACCAGTGGAACTTAAGACTGCTACAGCGCTACGACCGCGCTGCCCAACCGCCGCAATGCTGCTGCTTGCCGTTAGGGCTGATGCTCCATCGTGGGATTGCCCTGTGAAACCTTCCGTGACACGGCTGTCACCGCTTTCGGTATTCCGAACGTCGCCATTTTCGGTAATCCGTGGGCCATCTTCGAACGCAATACCGCCGTCATCTGAAAGCGGTGACGATGCTAGAGGGTTAAAGCCTAACATTTATTCTGCCTCTAGGGCTGCGACTTTGGTTTCAAGTGTCTCAATCTTGGCTATTGCTTCTTGCAGGGCTGCCGTTAGCAAAGGCACTAGCTTACCTTGGTCGATGCCTTGCATTTTCGCATTATTATCTGCATCAACTTCGTCTTTAACTCCAGAAACAGCTTCTGGAACAACAGCCTGCGCTTCGTGCGCAATGAAGCCATCTACCCTAGTTCCATCTGCAATCCATTTAAAGTTCACAGGCTTGAGTTGCTTCAGCCGATCCGTTGCACCAGACATTTGTTGAACATCAGTTTTAAGTCGATAATCTGACGATGTGTTATATTGGGTTGCGCTTGCCGTTAAGGTGATTGAGCCAACGGTTGTCGTATTTTTTCCGAAACCAACGATGTCACCTGTGCTGCCTGACGCTTCGTTATCGTTCAGAAAGACTTTATAAATGTTACCAGTTTCACTGTTTAAAGTTAGGCGGCTTCCGTTTGTTATTAATCCAGATGTTGCTGAGGCAGAATAACTGTTTGACGTAGTTCCTATTTGAAGGTCGTCCCCAACAAGTCGCATCTGCTCCGACCCTGCCACAGTGAAAGCCATATAATCAGAACCATTATTATACTCAATGATGCCCCGATTGTCGGCATCAGTGTCACCAAATAAAAGTTGGGCAGATTGATTTGTAGCGGCAACAATAGACACATCACATTGATCGTTTTTCTTGACGGTAAGTTCTCTTGTTAAACTGCTAGTTCCGATACCGACTTGCCCATTTGCGTCGATAACTATGCGGTCACCTAACGACCCATCGACCATCGTGTTAATAGAAAAGAAACCATTTTCTGACCCATCAGAAACATCAGGGCAAGTCGTTTGTATTTGGACATAGTTTACGTCTTGGCTGTTATCATTGCGGCCTTTGAAGTTAATCAAACCTGTGCCATCGTTGTCGGCGGGACTTGAGCTATTACGATAAAAAGTAATGTCTGGTGCAAAGCTATCCCCTGCATCAGTAGATGTAACCGTTAGTGCATCGCCTGCGCTCGTTGTTGTGACGGTCACTGGTGCTGAGAAAGTTCCACCACTTGAAGCTGACACCGTGTCGGACGTTGTGTATGTCTTTATCTGAGCAGCCGTTACGCGCTTCGATGTGCCGCTTTCGTTGATCTCAAACTGGTTGGCATCAGCTACGGCAGAGGCTGCGGTGAGGTCTGATATTTTTACATTAGCCATGTCTCTTTACCCCACGCTATATTGTGCGATTGATTTATTGTTGCTGCGTGCGATGTACAACTTTCGCCCCGCCGTTGAGCCGCCATATTGAGCCTGAGCGTATGAAGCGTCATGTGCAAATTCTCTAGTGTAACTCATCGTCGATTTATCCCAAGCCGTGCCGAGTTCGATTTCAACCGCCCGAAATGAAGCGACCACAGTCAAAATTGTGCCTTCTGGATTGAACATTATTGAATACGGACCTGAAACCCCCGGAGTGCCAGAGGGGTACGCAGCGTTACTTGTGTAGCTGAAGTTGTTGATCGACCAGTTGCTGCTTGTTGAGTATTCGTAAATACCAAACCCATCAGCCATGAATATTTTGCTGCCGTCAGGCTTGAAACAAAAACACCTCAAGTTGCCCTGCCCAGAGAAGCCAAGATAGTTGCTGTGGCTCAGTCCACTTGTTATCTGGTATGCAGTAGACGCATTGTACTGGTGTATTCTGTTGTTGTCCGTTCCCATCATATATAACTTTGAACCGCTATCACCCCATTGCATATTCCAAGGCCAATTGTCCTGCGACGAATAATCGAAAGTTCCATTTGATGATGTGGTTGTTAAATCCCACGCCGTGCTAAGGCCGTATTCGGTTATTCTCTTTTCGGACGATGTGCCAGAATACTGTAAGGTGTAGAGTTTCGTGCCGTTGTTGTTCCAAGCGAACCCTTTGTAATTCACTGAGCCAATCACTTGGTTGATGCTATCGTAAGTAGCATTTTTCAAAGAGTACGGAACAGAAAACTGTAGTGTAAATGCACTGACCGATTGCGCCGTATTGATTGTATCTGTAACGCTAAACGTGAGGCTGAATGTCGCTGCGTTTGAGGCGTGAGGCGTAACTGTAAAGACATTTTCGCTTGCGCCCGTGCCTTGCACGACTGTCGTGCCATTCAGCGCACCGCTCGTTACGGAATGTGAATATGTGAGGTCTGTACCCTCGTCTACATCTGCCGCCGTTATGGTGATAACAGTCGGGGTCTGGTCGGTCGCCAAAGTAAACGGCGTAGTTCCGCTAGAGGCATCTTGGACTGCGCTGATCGTCGGGCTAGTGTTGATGACCGCAATTCGATACCAACCGTTGCCGTTGTTTTGATAGAGGGAATTGTTCGCTTCAACATAGGCTAACGACCCTGCGCTGCCTGTCGTTGAAGATGTCATGGCGCTTATAGTGGCATATGTTTTTACACCCACATCGTCAGCAATCGCCGTAACAAAAACCACCGCATTGCCACTGAGGTTTAGGGCATTGCCTGAGTTCGAGCTTTCGCTGACGGTGCGGCTTAGCGTTGTCCCAGAGGCCGTATATGTGCCTTGGCCTATTTCCCAAGCGTTACCATCATCTTCAATCGTATAACGGACAACATCACCGTTGCTCACACCTGCCGCAGCGAAGGTTTGATAGCCGTCTGAGGCGCTTCCAAGGGTGATTGTGCCTTGGCCAGTTGTGGAAGTCGCCATCTTGGCGCGGTTGACTAGCTTAACCATCAAGTTGCTCCTGCTTATGCAATGGTCAGATCAATCGAGCCTGCAGCAAAAGTGAGGGAATCCCCATCGCTAACTGACTTTGAGCTCGAAAGTGCTCCGTGCCACAGCAAATTACCGCCAGTTGAAGCATCTGCGATTGCTATATGTGTCACGGTTCCCCAGTTTCCTCCACTTGCCGTGAAGGTTACAGCGGCTCCGTTGGCCGACGTCGTCCCATCATTCTGCGTAGTGCCACCAGTGCCTGAAGCGGTCTCGAAGTGGACTTGCTGACGCGAGTACCCATTAGAACTCACTTCTGTTCCTCCGCTCGACCCAGTTGAAGCATCGTTTGGGGCCGCAGTATAAAGTGCAACGTAAAGGTTCGTTGGGCGTGTTGCAGTGCCACTGGTCATTAAAAAGTTCAGCAGTAAGTTCTCTGCGTGATCTGTAAGATTACTCATCTCATTTCCTCATCGTTTCTCTGGTAGGATTTAGGTTAGGACGACACTTGGAACCAAATGTCATTATCACTCCCACCGCTTGGTGATGAAGTGCTGATCGTTATCTTTGCATCTAGGGCGTCACTCGCAGCCGATGATGCACTAGCTGCTGCTGTTTCAGCGGCTGTCTTGAGGTTTTCAATGGCAGCGACGTCGGTGCTGTTGGTCCCTGAACCTGAGTAGAAACTTGTTTTTACCATCTGGCTCAGTCCTCATAGGCTGTGGTTGGTCGCATGGCTTGCACTGATCCGCTCGTCTCGGCGTCGTTAGCTTGCTCCTGTATCTCAGTAAGGAACTGCACGAACCGCTGCTCGAACACAGGCCCACGCTCGTCCAGATAGTAGTCTGCGGCATAGCCAAGTGCGCCGTAGATCATGAGGTCACTGGATGAAGCGGCCAGAGCATTCTCGTCGCTGTCTGCAGTCATATCTGCGAATTGACCATAGTAGTTCAGCTTGACCGACCCAGATGTTGGATATGGGTAAATCAGCAGGCTGCTGCCCTCACGAGTGAAGAACTTGGGAGTGCCGTTTTCGCCTGCATCTTTGTACTCCATGATCTGACTGAGAGGCACACGAGTGAGGCTTGTGTTGTCGTAGTAAAGGTTGATGATCTCAAGAAAGTCGTTGGGCAGCACAAGCAACGTGGTGGCTGCGCTAATCGTATACGACTGCTGCTTCTCCATGGATGGGATGCGGAGCGTCCGCTGTATTCGAGCGATACTCTGGTCAACAAAGGTGTCGGCTAGGGTGTCGCTGCAGTCACTGCGGTTTAGGAGCGCCTTGAAGTGGCTCCTGATGTCACCTTTGTTCATATCGGGGGTTAAATCCTTTTGTTGGTCGCCATGAAACCATCGAGGTTCTGGTCGCTCAGTCTTTTGACGATCTCAGCGCCTGTCGCTTCGTACAAGTTAAAGCCTTCGCGCACCCACTGCTCGTGGACGGCAACCGGGATACTGGCGACACGCATAAACTCGCCTTCCTTGGCGCTGTCCGATGCGTTGCGGCTGTCCTTCAGGTCGTCCAAGAACTCCTGAGTGATATTCTGTGTGTGATGCCTGACGACGTCGTCGCCTTCCTGAATGTATCGTGTGTTGACACCCAGAAGGCTGCGCTCCACGTCGGCTTTATCACCAGAGACAATAGGCTCTGTTGGGTTATTACTGCTCATTATCGGGGGTACTCTCGTTAGGGGAAATCTTTAGGCCACTCAGCGGCGATCTCAGGGGCTCTGAGGGTAGTTAAAGAATGCCGCCCCTCTGTAGTCAGAAAGGAGAGCAGGAACTGACTACTTTTAGTGGGGGCGACACTCAATCTTATGTCGGTCTAACTTTTACGACAGACCTGTGATCATATGATCAGCGCCAAAGTTCATGTGCTTAAGAGAGTACTCTCCTACCACATAGTGCTTATCGCTATCACCATTCTTCGCTAGTAGTGTGCGAGAGAACGGACGCAGCACTGCAGACCGCCACATGCTTGGTTCAATCAAGAATGCGTGGGTCGACAACTGGTGGCGGTTTAGGACCACTTTGTATTCGCCGTAAGGAGAAACATAGAGGTCGATCACATTGACCAACTGCTTGGTCTGAGCGAACTCACGATTACGTCCAGATGACGCTGCAAATCCTGCGACAATTTGGGCGTCGGCAGGTTTGATCATGAAGACACTTGGGTCTGACCCGGCGTTGAAGGCGGCCTGACCTGCAACAAGCAACTTAGCTTCTGTCAGAGCGTCTGTTGAGTTGCTACCGGCATCTGTTGAGTTGGAAATCTGCTGAGTTGCAGATGCCATCTCACGAGCGGCACTCTCTGAGCCAGTGACGGCTGCATTGTCGACACCAACGTAAGCTCTCTCTAGATCGCGCTTGATCTCCTTCAAAGCTTTCCCTAGCTGATAAGCTGTTTCCTTGGCTCTACCGTAGGTTGCAATAGCGTCTGCTGTTGCACTTACTTGGAAAGCCTTGGATAGGATTTGCGTGTTGTTGGTGCGACTTGTAGCGGCGGTCAATGTTGCCATTGATGCGTCCGCGCCTTCTATCGCCGCGTTGTTTGCGGCTGCTGCACATTATCTTCGCCTAAGTTCGTTACACTTAGACCGTCTTTCGACTGCTCATGCTTTCACATGAGATGAGACTATATCATCATCCTTTGTTTGAGGATGCTCTGCGCTTCGAACCACTTGGTCCTACTCCATTACTGGATAGTCGTTGCACCTTCCCCTGATGGGGCTTGGCTCAGGATTGTCCTCACCTTACTGTGTTAGGAGTTTCCCTGAGTTCACAGAGTTGTCATCTGCCTATTACTAAGCAGCGGCCCTGAAGTTAAGGCTGTCTTCTAACCATTCAAAAGTACGAGCCGAAACCTTCTCGGAACGGATCATGCTGAAGAATGGGGTGTCTGTGGGCGTAATATCAGAAATGATATCTGAAACGTCCTCTTTCTTCCCGGTCTGGTCGTATGTGGAATATAGGGCCATCTTGATGGCTCCTTTCTTGATGTTGTTGTTGGGTTAGGATTGCTCCCACCGCGACATCAAGGCATCCGCTATGTCATCTAAGTCACCACTCATAGATGCGTTTGACCGTAGTTTATTCTGAGCCTTCTTCTGGCGCTGAATACGGACATCTGCATCACTCGGTGGTGCCTTCTTCGATCTTAAGACTTTGTTACCTGTCTTGGTCTTCTTAATGCGCACTGCTTTCCCCTTTTTGGTTTCGGCAGCCGCTTTGGATTGGTCGTAGAGCCTCGCCTTATTGAGGACCATAATGACCTGTGGGTCGACGTATTGATCGACCTGCTCCGATGGGAGACCAACTGATACTGCGTACTGGCGAATGTCGTTGTATAGATCATTGCCCCAGTCTGGCAGTTCATTCTGAAGAACCTTGACGCACTCTTGGGCGGCAGTCTGATGCTGTTTAGAGTAATCAGTCTGTGCCTGTTTGTAGAAAGCGCCTGCTTCTTCGGTTAAAAACTTAAGGTCTTGTTCTGCTTCGCTAGCCTCTTGGCGTAGTTTCGCAAACTCCGTAGCATCCATCTGTCGGCTAGCGACTAACATGTCTACTTCGGCGTATGGCTTGAAACGCGCCTGAGCTCTTTCGATAAGCTTCTGGTATGACAAATCAGCCCTCTGAAGGGCTTCGTCTGCCTCTTTGCGCTTGGCAGCGGTTTCTTGAGACTTACGTGTCAGACTTGCTTCTTGTCCGTAGAGCCGTTTGAGTTCCTTGATGGATGCCTGCTTAACATCACCATCGACTGGGATTTCAACCAAAGTCTCGTCAGTGAGCTCGATAAGCTCTTCTTCCGCTTCTTCGTCATCCGTGTCTTCGGCGGTGTCTTCTTTGTCAGGGTCCTCAAGGTTTTCCTCTTCTTCTGGGGTATCCTCTTCTGGCTCTTCGGCTTCGTTAGTTTCGTCCTCTTCGTATTCCTCGAAAGCATCAGTCTCTTTGATGTCTTCTTTCGAGGTTGCCTCTTCGTCCTCGTCAGTCGATAGATCAGTTGCCTGATCGTCCGTCCAACGGCCCAAGATGGCTTCTGCCGCATCTTCGATGTCATCGAATGATTGTTGCGACTGTTGAGGTTGATTTGTTTGGTCGTTACTCATGATGGACCTATTCTTCCTCTTGGCTGCTATCGCCTTCTTTTGTGCTCTCCATGATTTGATCTCTGATAGCGGTCTGCTGCTTCAGAGTGTTCGCCACGTCGACTAAGGCACGATAGTGGTTGTAAAGGTTTTCTCTGGCGCTGCTCTCATCAGGTTTCGTATTGACGAACTGCTGAAAAGTGCCTTCGACCAGAGCGTTTAAGACATTCTGAAATGCCGCTGTGCTAAGTAATGCTTCTGCGTCGTCACCTTGTTTAATCAGACGTTCCTGCTCATCGGTACGATACATCTGAACTCTCCTTTTTGCTCTTCTTATGCTTTGCTTTCCTTGGAAGGACTTTTGTTTGGTCCTTAAGGATGCGCGGACGAAACCGTGGGGTGCGTAGCGCTTGGGCTATGGGGTTTCGTCTGCGCGGTCGTAGGGTCATCAGCCTGTTGGTGAGGCAATGGCCCTGACATCGTCGGCAGTCCGAGCTATCTCAAGCTCTGCTGTGTCTACCATTTGTTTGTGCTCCAACTGAGCCTCTTTGAGGTCCATGCTATCGCTCTGAATGGCGAAGCTCTGTTGTGCTTTCAACTGCTCAAGTTGGAGTTTCAATTGCGCGATCTGAGCGTCGGCTTGTGCCTTCATCTCAGCCACTGCTGTCTGACGTTCTTGTATCTCAAGCTGCTTCTGAGCGGCCTGCATCTGCATCTCTTGGGCAGGGTCAGGCTGAGGCTGCTGAGGTGGCGACAAGAAGTCACTGACGTTCTTAATGCCGTTGTTCTCTAGAACGGTGGACATGAGGTTAAATGCGTTCTCTGGTGTATACATCTGTGACAACACAGGGTCCTGAGACATCAGGCCGTGTATCGCTAGATACTTCTGAGCCTCTTGTTCTTGCTCACCGTATCCGAGGTGTAAGTCCACCTGCACGTCACGTTTGTCGGCCCAGGCCCCCGGATTGACTGGCACAAAGTTACCTGCAAGCTCTACGATCTTTTGCTCATCTTCGTTCTCGACAACAAGCTGATAGATCATCTGATAGAGCGGCTTCAGGAAGTTATTTGCGAAGTTACGAGCGATGATCTTCTGGCGCTGCTGAGACATCGTCGCAAGCTGCTCAACCATTGCAGCACTGTTCTGTTTGCTGATGGCGTCCTTGTTGAGACCTTGGGACAGGCGAGAGACACCAGTGGTATCCTCTTTGTCTTCATCGAGCATCTGGATGGTCTGGAAGATAAACGGATTGAGTGCCGCCTGTGGCATTGGGCTGATAGCGTCGGGCCTAGTGACGTTCACTATGCCGCCCACGCGATTATCAATGAGCTCCCTTGGGTTCGATAGGCCGCCTTTGGTGACGACATAACGTGGGTTATTCGTGATCATTGCGTGGTCAAGGATCGACCGCGTGAGCACCGTTCTGGCGTTCTGTATTGGTATAACCTTGGCACCGAAGTTCGAGCCGTAGAAGGCATGGGCAATCGGCAGAGGCACAAAGGCGACGAAGGGGCGTCTCATGCACCTCTCGCACTCTAGCAAGCTGTTGCCTGCCTTGATGACCTTGTAGAGCTCCGCAACTCCAGAGCCCATTTTGTCTAGCATTATGTATGCTTCGTAGACGGTCACTTGTCTGACTTGGTCTTGGTAACCCTTGACGTTGAACCCTCGATCACTGCCGATGTTCTCGTGACGGCTGATGACCTCTGGGTCGGTCTCTAGGTCGACGTCGTCATGCTCACCGATGTCATCTAGGAGCTTCTCGTCATAGCCCATCTCGCGGAGCTCAGAGAGCGTCTTTTTGTATCTCTGTGCGCAAAACGTAATGCTGTCTAAGTCTTTGGCTTGCGGTTCAATTAGGAACTCATTTGGCGCGACGGCGTCTACGCATACCTTAGATGTGTCGCGGTATATACGAAGGGTGCCACTGTAGTTGCCCAAGGCGTCCTCTTCGACTTCCTCGATCTCGACGTTGTCTTCTGCAAGCATCATGTCGAAGTCGTCAGGCAGTACGTCCTCGATAGTCTGAAGGTAGCTGTCAGAGCTCTCCTCGTAGAACACTTTGGCAAGCCCTGCGCGTGCAATCAGGCCATCGTGGATGACCGTCTGCATGACCTCGAACAGGTTGTTCTGGCGGTTTGCGACATAGTCCACATACGAAGTAGCGACGGCAGCCATAGGGACATCGTCACTGTTCTGAGGGCTGAAGCGAACTGTCTTGTATCCTGTGGAGAATGTCTCTAGGAGCGCTGCCTTCATGCTCTCGACGGCGTCATAGACATCCATGGAGACGTACTTGCTGTTTCCATCATGGGCAGGCCGAGGCAGGGCTGCGTTGTAGTGATCGACTACCTTACGGCGTTCTCTACTGATCTCGCTGTCATAGTACCCGATAGACTTACGCACATTGTCGTCAACTAGAGCGACAATCTGCTCATCACTCAGTTTACTGTATTCTTCCGTGCTCATTCAGTCACACCATTTCTATGTACATTTCATCTACACTTTCTACTGGCTCCCAAGCGCCCTCGTGGACGTGATTAGCCAGTGCGAGGCTCATGACGCAGTCGTCGTAGCAGCCTGCTTCAGCTTCCATCCCACCGCTTTCTGTCACGATGTATGTCAGCATCTCTCTAATAGTTGTCTTGTCGTTTAGCTCGATCTCGCCGTCGCGCACTGATGCGCGTAACTGGTCGATGATCAGCGGTTTCGTCTTGGCAGTTGTCGCAAAGCCCAACTTGACAGTCTCACGATCTGTGAGCTTATCCACTTCAGTGGTCGTATAAAAGTTAGCGTAAGCCATATCTTTAGCCAAGCGAGTGCATGTGAGAATGCCATGGCTGTTGTTCTCCACGATAATGTAAGCCTGATTGTAGAAGTCCCCTAAGTGATAGAGGACCGTAGCAAAGAAGTCGGGGTGCACATGGCCTCTCCAAGTCGCCACCTGCCGCTTCTTACTGTCGAGCACTTGGGCAACGCTGTAGTCACCGTTTCTCACGCCCATAGCGACGTCAGCGCCGATGACATACTGCTCTCCGGGGTCGTGCGCTCTGTATAGCGTGAGCTCCCCCCTGACGTTGTTCTCCCAGTCGTCACCTTCGAGCGCTAGACGCTCTTTGACGTCTGCAGCATCTCCGAGGTTCTCCTGAAGCTGCTCAGGGTTAAACACTGGGCGACCTGTCGTCAGAAAGGCCTCTTCGGGTTCTGATGGGTACTCCTGTCGAAACAGGTCGATGCCGTTTTGTGCAATCTTACGACGACGAAACATCAACTGGCCGTCATCTAAAGAATACTTTTCCGCTAGCTCTTCTTCCTCTGGAGTTCGTTGGAACTTCTTTGGGACTGTCTCTCGATACTCAGGGTTGACGTGCCAAGGGATAAACACAGGCACATAACCGTTGGAACCGTCGACAGCGCCCTTCCAGAGGTCATAGAAGACGCCTGTTACACCGTTGGCTGTGCTTTCGACGAAGACGGCAGTGTTCTTTGTGTTGGGTACGGCCTGTGTGAGGGAGTTCCAGTTGTCGGCTGCTGTTGTCTTAGACCAAAAGGCAAGCTCTGAAGCATGAACGTGGGTCAGCGTCTCACCTCGGCCAATAGCATCGCCACCTGCAGTCGCAACGACGTAAGAGCTATCGAGGACGTCAAACGACAACTCGCGCCTGCTGCTATACTTAGTGTGAGGCTTTAGGAGCTCAGGGCAGTTCTCGTGATACCTCTTTGTCATGTCGAAGAGGGCACGAGTGCTATCAGAGTGGTGCGTGATTACCATGGATTTACACGCGGCTCTCTGAGAGACGCTGAAGTATAAGTAGCCGCCAACATAGGTCGAGAGACCCTGTTGACGCGCTTTTAAGATGATGACCCTGACTTTGCCTTCTGCTGCTAGCTGATCTTCGACAGCCTTCTGCAGGATGGCTTGGGCAGGGTTCAGCTTTAGGGGCTGAACGTCACCTTCCTTAGTTCTGATCTTTAGGGCAGATTTAGAGTAGAACTCAAAGTCAGTGTACAGGCGTTTCCGTATCGCGGCTAACTTCGGGTTCATCTAATTGCTCTTCCTCGTTTAGTGCTTCTGCCATCAGAAGTGTCGCTAGGAACTCCTCGGCCTTGCCGACAGAAACTTCAGACTTGGTAACTGGTTTACTCTTGGTGAAGTCGAGGACCATACGAGCAGCCAAAAGCTTCTCTCTGGCTTGCCCCGGTTCGCGCATGATGATGACCGCAGTGCGAAGTGCTTCTTGGGCGAGTTCATCCTCGACGCCATAGTCCTTCTTCATGATCTCTAAGACGGTTTCTGCATCTTTCATCGCTTGTTCCCTCAACGGCTTTATTGTTTCGCGTGTGTATCCATCTGGCACGCCCTTTGGCCTGCCGGGGTTTTTACGCTTTTTTGTTGCCCACGCTTTTCTTTGGGCGCGGCCTTCTTCCGTTTGCATCATCAGCCAGAAGTGGTTCTTTTCCTTTGGGTTGCCCTTTTGGGGCATCTTTACCTCTTTTGGGGGCTTCTTCTGCCGACGTGCTCTTGGCTGCTTTTCGGTCGTCATTAGGTTTATACCTCGTCGATATCTCCGTGATTATCCGTGTCGAGTGAGGGTATTGGCGCTCGTACATCATCATGGGGATATTGCAGTACATCTCCCAGATCATTGCGCCTTTGTCGTCCTTCGACAGCGACTTGCTAGCCTCGATGTCCTCAAAGCCTTTTATAGCGGACATAAGCTCTATCATTAGCTTCACGGTTGCTCTCCTTTTCTCTCATATGTTCTTGCACTAGGCGGCAGACAGCATACCTGCATTGGGCGACAGTGCCCCCGGCTGCATTTGCTGTCTCTGCTGCTCTTCTTGCTCATCCTCAGCCTTCTCAGAGGCCATAAGGGCCATCACGACGGCTATGGATATCGCAAGTGGGTGGGTGAAGAACTGGATGTCCTTGTTGCCTGCCTTGCGTAGCTCACCTCGTATCCACTTGGCCGTCTCTGGCATCACAAGCTTTGCCATCTTAGGATTGACCGCGTAGACCCAGAAAGGATCGACAGAGAACTCACCCTTTGACCTTATGTATTTCACATGAGCGTCAAGCTTGTCCTCGAAGTCCATTTGTTCTTCTGGGGTCATCTGGTTGCGACGCTGATCGAAGTTCTCCATGGCAGCTATCAAGCCGCGCACTGGTCTGCGCTCAGTCGGCTTGCCTTCGACGTATGCAGACAAGCTGTTCTGCAGGCGTGTAATCTCGCGGAGTATCTTACGCTCTTGAGGTGTACGCTTGCCTTGCGGCTTGTCGATCATAGCGCCGATAGCATTCTCGACGGATGGCGTGCCGTTTCCGTTGCCGTTTAGCATAGGACCGACACCAGACATTGGAGCCATGGTCACGCCGTGGAATATCTCGTGAAGCAGCGTTGTGAGCGCTTCGATGTCTGTGAGATTGCGCCCACGGTAGTCTGTGCCCGGCTCTAGTGCGAAGACGTGACCAGATGCACCATTAGAGGTCTTTACGAAGCGACCTCTGAGGGTCTTGCTGTCGGCCCCTAAAGTCTCAAGCATCTTCTGGTGGTCATTGAACATGTGGACTGTAATGCCAAGAGCTTTCGCAAGCGTCAGGGCGTCCTCGATGTTCGTAATGCCGTTCTCGTAAGGCGATCCCTTTTTGCCGATCTCGAAGAGTGCTTTTACGGCAGGGAACTGGCCGACTACTTCTTGCTTGCTAGGTACTCGTCGGCTGAGGGCGCGTCGTAGTTGGGACGATCCATTGCGGATGAAATCGCTGAGGGCAGGGGCTTCCCTGTCGTCTGCTGTTTGCCCTGCGCCGACATCCGAGCGGCTAGGTTCGATATTCGAGCCATCGCTTCCCTCTCCGTCATCATTGAGGGGGATGCCTTTTTCTTTGAGGAGTTTCCTTGCGCCACTTGAGTTAGTCCCTTCTTTTGTTCTGAGCCCTTGCGAACCCCACAGTCTTTTCTCAAAGAACCACAGGACAGCTTGTGTGTCGCCGGGATCAAGAGAGTTTTGATCAGACAAATCTCCAGTTAATCGAAAGACTGCATTACGCTCTGCATCATTAGCAGGACCACCTGCAACACCTTCTTTTGCCACAGGTGTTTCAAGCAATCTACCAGTCCACCTACGGTATGATCGAGTGTACCATAAATCAATTACGCTGTCACCTGCGTCGATTTCGACGCCGTGGAGGCCCATAGAATAACGACCAAGCTTTTTACCGAATGCTAGGAAGCCATATTCTGGGGCTCCTGCTTTCTCTGCCTTAGTTGTGTATCTGCCTGCTTTATAAAGACCACTATCGAGCATAACATTGTTAATGTCTTCACGCGTCTGTGGTTGAAGTAGGAAGTCCATAGCAGGCGCTAAACCACCTTTAGTTTCTACTAAGTATTTAAGCATCCCAAGCTGCTGCTCGTTAGCTTTGTTTCTTATGCCCCACCCTGCATCCTTAGTGACCATTTTGCCTGTTTTAGCGCTTTTAAAGGTTGTCTTTGGGGGCTCTAACCCTTGCTGCCTAAAACCCTCAGCGCGATTGACTGGCACTTCTCCTGTCCGAAGAAAGTCCTCAAACGCCCATGAAGACATCATAAAGGCATTATCTGGGTCAGCACCGTTAGAGAATATACCTGCAAACGTAAGATAAAGCTGACGATGTGTTTGTTCTGTTGCTAATGATGGGTAGACACGAGATGCCATTGCCATCGCATCTTCAACATCTTTGCTATACCACCCAACACCACTATTTGGTTGCTCAAGTTGTGCCTTAAGCTCTTCAGAGGCTCTACCTAAAACTTGCTGATAATCATCTTCACTGTTTTCAGGGAATATCTGGCGACCATACTTTTTCTGGTGGTCGGCGTTCATAGCTTCGCCTATTTTGCGAACAGTGGGTTTTCCTTCTAAAGGCAAAGGTGTGTCGAAATAGTCTAGGTCGTCGCGCTGCAGTAAAGTTTGGTCAGACGACAAAGCAGGACGCGCAGGTGAGCTTTGGTCAACCTCTAGATCACGGTCGTCTTGCTGACGTAGAGCAGGTGCTGTGGCTGTCTCATCAATGTATGAGTTCAACTCAGCAGCCATCACGGTGCTTACATTTGCTGTACTATTCTCAACCTGATTAGACAAACCGTTGTCTGCAAGTATGCGAGACACCTCTGTATCATCTAGTACGCGCTTGATTTTCATCGAGCCTGCAATAGGCCACCCTTGAGCGTCGTTAGATGAGTTAGGGTTTGTCTTATAGTCGTAGCTTTCGTTTGGAGCAATTAGGCGACCTTGGATACCGTCCAAAGTGCCCCTATTGTTAAGCGAGGCATCACTTTCAGTCTGTGTCTCAGAAGTAATTTCTGGAAGTTCCACCTCTACCCAAACACGTTGTGTGCCTGAAGTTGCTGCTTTACCTTGGTCAAAAACAGGCAGGTTGACAGCATGAATACCGGGGCGCTGTGCTAGTTGTTTATTACCAATAGTCGGTCTTTGGTCTTCTGCTGCATACCAACGACCACCAAGAAAACCTTGTGACTTTCCTTTTGGTTTTGCAAAAAGAGGAATAAACTCACCCTTACGAGAAGGCTGAACTTTCATCAGCTTATATGCGGTTCTAGTCTGCTCTGGTACAAGGTTCTGAGGAAGCTCGGTGTAAACTGGCCGAGCAGCGGTATCTACAGTGCCAAAGCTCAACTCTTCGTCGTCATACCACTGCTGATCTGCATCTGGGTCTGGTTTGGTTGGTGCTTCAGGTGGCTGACGGTTAACAATAGCTTCGATCTTGGCGCGAATGCCGGGGGTTGACGCTTCGAGAGACGACAGCATCGCATCGACACTCTCAGGAGCCATAGTGCCCTCTGAGATCGCTCTCACAGCACCCTCAATGATGCTGCCCTCAGCTATCCTCCCGCCTGCCGTTTGTGGCGTCACTGGAGCCTCAGTCATTGCCTCAGTTGGCGCAGGTGCTTCTGTGTTCTCTATGTTTGGCTTCTTAGGGGCGTCTTGCAGACGCTGCAGTCTGCTTCTTTGCTCACGCTGATTGGTAACGCGGTCGAGATACGGACGCACATACTTGTCGATGGCCTCAGAGCTCACCTCGTTTCTCTGCAGTGCCTCTATGTCAGTCTGCAATTGAACCGTAGGGTTCGTCAGGGGCTGCTTCAGGCCCTCTAAGACGGACAGCAGTTGCCCCTTGTCTGTCACGGAGACGTCAGGGTCTGCAGACAGTGTAGACTGCAGGGTGTCAGCCAGTTCGACGTTGGCTTCTATGCCTGCCTGATAGTTCTCAGGAGATGTAAACTGGCGGCCTGACTGCTGTGGGTCTTGTGTGGCCTGCTGTGGTGCACCTGATGAAACTTCAGGTGAAGCTGACGGATCAAATGAGCGCAGAAGTGATGGGCTGTCAGGTTGAAACTTAATGAGGTGAGGGGCGTTTTGTTGTGCATATGCGCCAACAGCTAATATTGCGTCACTTAAGGCTTCTATCTGGTTTTCGCCGCCTGCAAGGTTCTCATTGATTTGATCTATCAGCGCCAACATGCCGGGGTCATTGGCAATGTCAGGGTCCTTAGACATCATACTTACGACATCAATGAGGCCCTGCTTGTCCAATCCAGTGCGGAACAGGAAGTTACCTATGGGTGACTGCTCGAAGTCAGCGACGTTCATCTTGGTGTTAAACTGCGCCAAAGATGCACGGATTGCCTTAGCTTGGTTTTTAGAGGCTGCTGCCTTTTGCTCCTTAAGTTGCTCTGCAGCAATTATGGAAGGACCTTCGGGCGTAGGCAGTCCAAACTTACCTGTGTTTTGCCTCACAAACCGAGCAACCTTAGAGCGGCGACCAGTCATAGCGTCCGTAAGTCTTCCCATGACCCAAAGAGCACCCTGAGCAGGGATAGTGCCGCCTTGAGTTATCATAGGGAGACCAGAGCCAAGCATAGCATTAGCTGCTATCTTTGGAGCGTTATAACCTGCGCCTGCCATGGAAATAGGGTTGAACAAGTCAGTAAACCTACTGACGCCGCCCTGAACGCCTCTCTTAAAGAGGTCTGTAATTACGTTGGATTTCTGCAGGGCGTTTAAAAGCTCTTGGCCTTCTTTCAGACCACCTACCAGACGACGTGCAGCATCTAGCTGATCCTGCGTTACTCTGGATGAGACCTTTTTCTTTGCGCCCTTTATGCCTGCACTTGCTTGCGTGTAGTTAAGCAGCAAGTCTTCTAATGACTTTGCATTCTTAGGGCTCAGTAGAGGCTTCAGTACAGCTACAAGGCCTGTGATTGTTTCGTTATTGCCCTGACGAAGGTCCTCTAAGGCCTGCTTTGCGCCTCCTTCAGAGCTATTGTCGATGTCTTTAAGATTATAGCCGTTTGCTTTCGCAAGTTCCTGAAGCTGCCTTGCGACATCTCCTGCAGCGCCTCGGTAGCTTTCCTCTAGCGTCGTTGGGTCGGCTAGGGTGCCCTTAGAGGTAAACAGTTTGTTTTTGCCTGCGACGATGCTTTCGGGCACGGCAGAGCCTGCACCTACAGATGCTTCTGCTAGCGTGTCTTTGATGCTTACTTCATCGCCTACAGCATATGTTGCTGCTGCCTCACCGCCGCCCTCAGTCACCATCTGTGATCCAGTGCGGCGCAGTATAGTCTTACCAAAGATGTTAGACGCGACAGCACCCTGACCTGCCATCTCAAAGAGAGCTATAACCAGACCGCGAGTTACACCGCGTTGGTTGGCCTCTTGCATGGCTTTGGGGTTATTTAAGAGTGCTTTAAGTGCATCTTCGTCAGATAAATCTATACCTTTTTCTTGAAGAAAGCGGCTGACCTCGTTGGAGTACTCACGGCTTAAGCCGCCCATAGCCATTACACTACTGCCTAGCACTGGGTTGCCTGTCACAAGAGTAGTTGCTGCGCCTGCGCCTATAGCTGTCCCACTTTCAGCTAAAGTCTCACCTGCCCAAGACATAAACCCGACAGGATCGTTAGTGATTGTACCCAACCAACCTTTGAAGCTGTCAGGGGCATCTGCGAGGGCTTGTTCATACTCTGCAGCTACTGGGGACTTTGGTAAGGCCGCTGCCTTATCGTGCATTTTGCCTGCGAAGCTGAGGTTTGCAGCAACACGTTGTTCTGCATCAGCAACATTAACATCTTCGGCATTTTCAATGCGTTTGTCGACAACCTGACCGTAGTTAACCTGTGCTGCAGGCGAGACGCCATATTGCTGCATCATGGCGACATTCTGCTCAGGGCTTCCTGTGTTGGCTGCTCGTGATGCAAACGCGCCTTGGGGCACACCTGCTCTGATCAGTTCCTCGTAAGCAATACCGCTCTCACCTTCAGGAGACGCTAGTCTAGCCTTGTCCGTCATGGCTGTAATATCGGCGGTAGCAGCCAGAGTGGAGGGAGCAGCCGCTATTTGATAACCCCCTGCTCGAAACCTCCGACCTACGGCAGTACCGGGGGGATTTGCCTGAAGAGCCATGCCTGCTTGTGCAAGTTCTTCAGCCACTTGCGTTTCACCTGCAGCCATAGCTCTCTTGGCCGCTGCGCGGTAGTCTTCGACAGTATATGCATTCATGTGAGTTAACCGCCGTTAAGAAAGTTGTTAGCTTTTGCAGACAGTCCGCTGTTACTGGAGTTACTTGCACCGCCACCCGAAGGTGCAACAGTGGTGCCGTTGGCTAGGTTTGTGTGCATCGTAAGAAGTGCATCTCTGTAGTCGGTAACCCACTTGCGCCAGATTTCTTCGTCTGCTGTCCACGCAGGTTGGTCGGACATGAAGATATCCATCTCTTTCTCGGAGATAGCACCTTTGGTTTGCGCAATGTTGGCAAGGACCCTGTCGACTTTCATCGAGTTAATCTTCAGTCGGATATTCTCGCGTTCACTGCCTGTCACTTGGTCTAACTTCTGGTTAAACCAATAGTTCCATCCTGTGACACCATCGTAATCATCAAAGCCCTGCAGGACAGCATTTGCATTCTGTAGAGACACCAAGGCTTTCGCATTCTGCGCGGCGTCTCCAGTACCTGCTGAACCACTCTTAGAAGCAGAAGCAGCCATGCGGTCAGCTATAGACTTGCGGCGTGCTTCCTCGATGGCAAAGGCTTCCATTTCGGCCTGCCTGTTTGCGTCTTGTACCTGACCATATGCATTCGTAGCTGCACCTATGGCCGCCAAGCCGCCTTGTCCTGATGCTGCGACACCTGCTCCACCGATACGCATAAGGGCTTCACCCATAGGGATGCGTTGGTTAGGGATCGACAGTGCTGCAGGGGGCTTCATAGAGCCGCGTGCGTTGCCTGTTATGAGCGCAGCAGGCTGTTGCTGTTGAGGCTGCACTGGTACGCCCATAGAGAGCGGCAAGTTATTCATCGCTCCTTGGTTCATAAGCGCAGGGTTGCTTTGTTGATTTAACAGTATTGGCATCATCTTAGATTGGCCCTCCGTAACTTGTGGGCCTCATAGGGGGAGCGCCACCGCCGTAGCTGCCGTAGCCGCCCATGTTTGTCGGGAGCCTATTTCGTATCTCCTGACCGTACTGCTGACCGAAGCCATACCCTTGCATACCGCCGAAGACTGCAGCAGCGCCGGGGCTGACGGTGTTCGCTTGGTATGAACCTGAAGCAGGCGCTCTGTTAAGCATACCGCTCATGTAGTCTTTGTAGCGGTTATACGCGAAGTCTCTATCGCCCTCGAAGCGTGCCCTCTTGTCAAGCATCTTGGCTTGCTCTTGCTGCTGTAGGAAGGTGCCTGCGTTCATACCGAAGTCACCGCCTGTGCCTACGGTATTCATGCCTGTGGTGAAGGCACCTTGCATACCTTCGTTGGCTGACATGGCATCAGTAAACTGCTGACCCTGTTGGTTCAACGAGCGGTCGATCATCTGGTCGCGCACCTGAGCGCCTGTGGCTGCTGTACGACGTGCCAAGTCGCCCTGCAGTGCTGCGTCTGCAATACCTGCGCGACTAGAGTTGGCGTTGCCTGTGCCTGACGCAGACATGTTGCTGCCCTGCATGGCTAGCTGAGTGTTTCGACGTGCGTCACTCATAATGCTGTCCGTCAGAGCGCCTGCGTTCTCGTTGGCGTAGCCTATGGCTGTACCGAGGCGGTCCTTTTGGGTCTGGTTGTAGAGGTCCTGATAGTTCTGACCAAAGCCTGCACCAGTGTTCATCATGCCGAACCCAGTGTTCATCACGTTCTGACCGTAGCCGCCCATGGTGTTCGCAGTGCCTGTCTGGAAGGCGTTGGGGCCTGCATAGGTTGGGCCTTGGTAGTAGCCTGCGTTCAAAGAGTTGTTGAATGCACCTTGACCACCTGAGAGGCCTGCGTCGACGTAAGGCTTGTACTGATTGAAGCCTGCCATGTTAGCTGCGTTGGCTTTATCTTGAGCCTTCGACTGCTCTTTTGCGCCTAGATAGCTACCGCCTGCGCCGATAACAGCAGAACCAATCATGATCCAAGACATGTTTATCTACCCTTGTTGTTTTTATTATTATTGTTGTTAGGTGAGAGGTTCTCTAAGATTTCGTTGAAGCGCCTCATGTCGGGCTCTTCTAGTCCCATAGCCTCGTAGGTTGGGCTGATGACCTCTTCTTCGACCTTGTCTAGGTCGTCTTCTTTTGTTTCTTTCGTTAGGTGCACCGTCGTTAAAATGGTGTCCTCTTCAATGTAAAACACGCGCTTTACACCTGCAGGCGACACAAACGTGGTGGGCCCCTGCAGCCTTTGCTTACCGCCGTTTTCTGAGACGACTAAAACAGTGCCAGACATCAGGAATGTCAGGTGAGGCTTCTTGTGCAGCTTTCCAACGACAACCATACCCTTTGGCATGTACAACTGACGTGCGTATGTTGAGCAGCCATAGTCTTCATCTAGAGGCGTAAAGAAGTGCTCAAGCTCTGTCTGGTCGCTGTCGTCAGTAATCTCGCCCTGCTCAACGCCTTCCATCAGTAACTCTTGCATTGCCATGATGGACGACCGAATGCTCAGGTCAGTCTTAACTAATAACATCTGTTAAACTGCGGCCCAGGCGCTGCCATTGTAGACGACAAGGCCACTGAAGCCGTTGCTGAGGGGATCCCACGGCGACACAGCGTAGCGCACCATGCCCTTCCGAGGGGTGCTAGGGGCTGCATCAGCCACTTGTATTGATGCATCTGCAAGCGTCTGTATAGACTTCTCGATGGCCTGAAGCTCGTCGCGGAGATATAGCTTTAGGCTGTCTTCTAGGGACGGCATCTGGCGTCTTACATAAGGGAACACAAGCGTGTTCTGTTTGTCGCTTAAAGTTGACATCGTGGGTGCTACCTCTTGCCTGTGATGACGACATCAATGTCCATGCCAGAGAACTTAAAGTCCTTGTCTGTGGCATCATCTGTGAGCTTATAGCTGAGGTATCTGCCGCTGCTCCGTGTGTCGACTTTATGGTCGGTAGACATATCATAGGTAACTGCAGAACCATAAGATGGAACACCAGAAGGCAAGTCACTGGCACCAAAAGTAAACGTGAGTGTGCTGCTGCTGCTGTCATCCGTGGTGACCTGTGGGTAGAACCCTCTGAGCACCTTGTAGCCACTGAGGGGGCTGCCTGCTTCCTGATCGAGGTCTATGCCCTTGCGCTCCAAGAAGATGCTTTGGGTGGCGGCGGTGTCTATAGGTGCAGCAATGGCACCAACAGTAGCGCCGTCCATGGCTAGCAGCTTGTCACACGAGGGCAGGCCGTTGGCGACAGTCTTCGAGAAGAAGATGTTATGACGACCAAAGGAGCTCTCCTGATCATGATAGGAGCCGCCTGTGTTGGCGTAAGTTGTCGTAGCAGCGGCGTAGGTCGACACAGTGTTGACGTTGGCTGTGGTGCCTGCGACGACGTTAGGCAGATCGATGAACGACCAAGTGTCTGCCTTGTAGTTATACACGGCTGCTCGGTTGCAGTGACTGGCGTCCTCTAGGGTGACCATGTCGTCACCTGTGTGGTAGCAGAAGTATACCTCTTCTAGTGCAGCGTTGTGATGCACAAAGCAGGCCTCTGTCTTCGAGGTGTCTAGGCCTGATGCAAACACATAGTCGCGCACGCGCTGATCACAGATGGACTGGCGTGTGTTACCGTCGTGGACGTAGATGTCGTCATTGTCGAACACAAAGTGTTTGCCCTCGACCTCGACAACACAGTTCTGGCTGATCACACCGCAGTCATCAAAGAGCTTGCGGAAGTTGAATATGAAGGTGCCGCCAACGAACTCCATGTTGTACACACTGTCGCTGCTGTAGATGACGAAGTTGGTGCCGAGGGTGGCACCGTCGACAATCGGCGTGTCCATCTGGACGAGGTCGTTAAAGCCTGCACTCTTGGTGGCGTCAGTGGCATCCCAACTGCTAGGCACGCTGTTTGCCAAGGCGATGTCACTAAAACGAACACGATTAGGATAGCTGCTGCTACCCTCGGTCAACCCTAGTGCAATCAGGAAGTCACCGTATGACCTCAAGGAGACACAGCGGTGCGTCGACGGCCAATTCGTTAGGTCGGCGAAGGTAGTGCCAGAGGGCCCTAAGAAGACAGGCACGCGGTCAGGCCTGTTGATATACTGAACGTCAGCTAAAGTTGTCGACGTGAAAGGCACCGTAGAGGCTGAGGTCCCAAAGTCGACGTTAGATGTCAAAGCGCCGTTGCTGAACCTATACACATGGTAGACGTCAGTCACGAGGGTCACACTGTCGTAGCCTGAAGAGCCGCCGAAGACGCCTGTGATGTGCGAAGGGTTACCGTCTAAAGAGGACGACAAGTCACCGCCTGAGACGTCACGGAATACTGGGGAGCGCTCTACGTTGCCGTCCTGAGTAAAGCGGACGTTCTTCGCGCGTGTGAAGCCGTTGAGAGGCAGGTTAAACGGATCGAGGTCTGTAACTACGCCTGCGCTACCTAACTGACGGACTGGGAGTAGCGGCATGAGATCAGTTGACTACCTGTGTTGTTGAACTTGTGAAGATTGGGGAGTTGCTGTCCCACGACAAGCTGACACGACCACCAGAGCCGTTGCCGCCGTTTCGCGGTGAGTTGCTTGTGCCTGACCCCCCAGAGCCAATAGTAAGCGTGAGGGTAGTGCCGTAGGTTGCCGTGAAGCTGCCAGTCTTCTGCTGCCCTGCGGAGCCGCCTGTGCCTGACTTTCCGTCGCCGCCGAAGGTGCGGTTGTTACCACCACCGCCGCCCCCTGCTGCGCCTTGACCTGAGCCATTGCCACCAGAGCTATCCTCTGCGCCACCAGAGCCGCCTGTGCCGTGGGCCGAAGACGCCCCTGCGCTGCCGCTAAGAGAAGATCGGTTTGCGTTGGCTCCACCAGAGCCGCCTGTGGATGTTACTGTAGTGACGCCAGAGCCAGACAGCGAGGTTGAACCGCCAGATGCCGCTGATCCAGAGCCAGAGCCTGAGTGGAAGCCGCAGCCGCCACCACCGCCTGCTCCTAAGACATCGTAGGTCACTGTGGTCGTCTTGGATTTGCCTCGGATACTAGAGAGGGCGAAAGAGCCACTGGTTGGGATGCCAGAGGTGCCTGCGCCAACTGAGGGGACCTGTGAGCCGCCACGGTAGTATTCACTGAAGCTGATTGGGTGACTACCGCCGAACTCATTCTGCACGTCTTGGAGGCTTATGGCTCCTGATGATGGGGTCGACATGCTAGCTGATGCTTCCGTAGGCCGTGATGTTACCGACGACAGTAAGGTTACCTGATGTGTCTAGCTCCATTTTACTTGTGCCTGCATACTTGATGATCAGCTTGTTACTGGCGACCTCAAAGGTCCAGTCATTGGAGCCGTTGTCGAGGGCCAAGGTGTTGGCAGTCAGCGTGTGGTCGACATCAACTGCACCAGTGAAACTAGCGCCACTGAGAGCGGCCTTGGAACTGGTGAGACCATCGAGTTGCGTCTGTATGGCTGATGTCACACCGTTGACGTGCTGTAGCTCTGCTGCAGAGACGCCTGCTGCTGATGCTCCTGTCAGTATGTTTAGGTCGTCCTCGGTGGCCGTGACGGCTGCATCGAGGTTCGGGAGGGTAGCCTTGATGGTGCTCTTGATGAGCCTCAGATGATCGTCGGCCTGCGATAGGCCGTCAGTCGCCGCAGGGTTGGCTGCGTTGAGACTGTTGATGTACGTTCCAGTTTCTAAGGCCATCTTTGGTTTTTCCTGTTGGTGTGAGCTTAAGAGCCTCTGAGGGGCCTCTGTTGTGAGCTTAAGAGACCTCTGTTGAGGCTGCTGTGGATATATCTGGGTGTGTTGCTGAAGGTCTGACAACAACAACAACAACGGCAGGCTTTAGTCGGCTTTTTGAAATCGATTGATTTCTAGAGGCATGGGGGCCTCAAAAGCAGGCTATGGGACCCGAATGAGAGGTCATTTGTTGTAACTCATTGATTTCATTGGATACTGCAGTCAACGGATGTGATATCCGATGACCCCCGGCGGTACTACCAATCATCAGTGAGACATTAGATTTCGTCTGTGATTTTTATTGCGGAACAATCGTTCTTCTTCAAAAAGAATTGGGATTTACTTGAGAAACAATAAAGTCTCCATCAAGTCATGCATCAAGCATGAACGACAACAAACAAACATAAAGGCAAATCACCAGACCCATAGTGCTCTTAAGTCAACTCATGAGCTCATATGTTTCTATAGTCATCTATTAGCTATCATATGTCGAACTCAAGCAGCTATGGTACTCTTAAGAGCTCACCAGTCTTTCTCTTTTGGTTTTCTCATTACTGTTTAATCATCATCGTCTTATCACTTCAGATAAACTATAAGAGCAGACAGACAGACACTCATGGGAGTTAAACTTATGTGTCTATCTGCCTGCCGTCTTAAGAGAACTGCAGTGAAACTCTCTAGAAAGGTGGACAGAATATAACCTACTGAAAACACTAGTGTTTCTCAGATGGGTCTTTCTAGTACTAAAGCATACATATGATAGCTATCTGCATACTAAAGTATAGCATCTGTTTATCTGCTGTTTATCTACTTTAGGGCCACTTGAGAGCATCATATGAGCCCAAAGGTGACGTAAGGTAACAAAAGTATCCGATGCCCTACTAAAGCAACCTGAGACGTGCTATATTCATCCTCAGCTACTCTGTCGGTTTATCTACAGAGATATTCTCTTGATAATATCTATAGAGCGGTCAGAGGGTCTTACTCGTGCAGTCACCGTGCGTTAACCAAGGTTGACGGCTTGTAAGACCCTCGTTCCTTTACCTATGTATTCTTCCAGTCTTCTAGCGTTATCACTCGCAGCTTCTCATGCCAGTCTGAGGGTCGATGTAGCAAGCTTCAGCAATATTACCATCAGTAGTAGAACCGTGGGTAAGCGGCACGTTATCACCTAACACATCAGATGCAACTTCTTTAGTTGGTACACCTTTGGTGTCGTCGTCTGCTGCTACTTCGTTGAGCACGCCGTATCTCTTGCCTGCCGCACGGAACGTCGTGATGCCCTTACAGCCTGCAGCCCACGCATCCTCATAGAGCTTCTTGAAGTCCTCATAAGACACGCTGTCGCCAACATTGCACGTCTTACTGACGGCACTGTCGACATACTTCTGAGACAGCGCCAGTACACTGAGGTGTTCCTCTGCGGATATCTCATTGGCAGTACGACCGTGTACACCTTGGCGGTACGCATAGTCCTCGACACGTTGTACTCTCTGACCATCTCCGAGGTTCATCGTGCGATCATAGAAGAGGCTGAAGGGGGGCTCGATGCCGCTGCTTACGTTGTCCGCTGTGAGGCTGATGGTGCCTGTCGGTGCGATAGACGTCAGGTGGGAGTTCCTCATGCCACACATCTTGATCCTCTCACGGACGTTCTCAGGCAGCGTCTTGATGAAGTTACCT
>Ga0181380_1000164_pt1 | contig 29297 bp, 32 predicted proteins | sample 3SPOviralmetaG_FD_130116 | JGI IMG/M metagenome (GOLD analysis project Ga0181380, IMG submission 130116) | Marine viral communities from the oligotrophic San Pedro Time Series (SPOT) site, San Pedro Channel, CA, USA - 3 SPOT_SRF_2009-08-19 | ecosystem: Environmental > Aquatic > Marine > Strait... | reverse complement strand
GTTGGCTTTGACTGGCTCTTGACTGGCTACATGGGAAGCGTGGTCCACCAGCACCAAGACGGTGCAGGGGCCGGAACCTCAAACCGTATTGCCAAGATTACAGGCGTCATTTGAGGTGATTTACTTGGCACAAAACCGCAAATTCCAAGACTTTGTTGAAACAAAGTATCTTGCTGACGATGCCGTGACCAACGCAAAAACTGACGGTGCTGCTGACAAGTATCTTGAGGCTGTCTATGACTTCGCAGTTGATGGAGGAGCCGTTGGTGCTGTTCCTATGAAAGACACCAGTGGACAACCAATTCAAATCCCCGACAAAGCAATTGTGATTTCTTCACACATTGAGATTGAAGCGGCTGTCACTTCAAGCGGCTCCGCTACTGTGGCATTCGGTTTGATTGGAAACAGTGATGCTTTCAAAGGCGCTACTGGCAAGGCTTCCTTGACCTTGGATGCTGTGTTCGCAGGAAGCAACGACCTTCCCTTGAAGATGGCTGCTCCTACCCCCGTCGCTGTGACAATCGCAACTGCCGCTCTTACGGCTGGCAAGATTCGTCTTTTCATCAAATACATTGAAGGCAACTGAGGTTGATTCTTCATGCTTGAAGAATGGACCGACAAAAACGGTGATATTTACCGTTGGGATGCCGATTCAAACCGATACCTTCTGCAAAAGAAGGCAAAAGCACCTGCTAAGAAAAAGACCAGTAAAGCAAAGAAGGAGAAGAAGGCATGAGCGAGCGTGCAAAATTAGTAAAACAACTCAACAAAAAAGGAATTCAAGTCCCTAAAGGTGCTAAGGTAGCAGACCTTAAACACCGTCTTGAATATTGGTTATCATCAAACGGTTGGCTTGTCCGATTGGCGAAACCTGCATCTCGTAAGCCCAATAACCCCATTTCTTTGATAACAACCAAAGACACTGTTTGGATTCCTGACAGTCTTATGGCAAAACAAATTATTGAGACTAAATTGGTTTTCGTTCTTGGCAGAACACCAATTGCACCAAAAGGTATTGAAGTCATTGATGTTCCCAAAGATTTTAACGACAAGTGGCCTGTAAATCAATTGGGTGAAGAAGAATGACTGTCACAACTGACAACATTCGGGATTTGCTAAACAGACCACGAGGCTTGAACGACGCAACCATAACTGAATATATCAGTATGCGAACAGAACAAGTCAACAAATCTGCCCGCAACAATGCGTTTCTTGCAGAAGATTCAACAAATGTTGTTACGACAGCGCAAAAAGAATCAGCAATTAAGGCTTTGGTGTGTGCCGATTGTTTGCAGGTTATGATTGATACAATTCCTTCCTATGTCAACGAGAACGAGCGAAAACAGCAAGACATACGATTAACCGCACAAATGCGGGGATTTATGAAGCGTGGAGAAGAAATGCTTGCTCTTGTCTCGGAGGTTGGCGGAACGGCTGTAAAGTTTAGCCAAACCAAGACGAGGCTCTAAACATGACTAATTATCAATGGGTCGGTGCTTCTTCCACGCTCGCAAGCACAGCAGCGAATTGGAATCCAAGCGGAACGCCAGCCGCAGGTGATGTTATCATCTTTGACAATTTGGGACAGCAAAATTGTGTGTGGGATATAGTCTTGCCAGCCACAGCCTTTTCTGTTGATGAAATTATCCTTGAATCCTCTTTTGCACACACCCTTACTATGGGTGTCAATATGAGAGTCAAGGGTTTGTTTCTCAATAAAACTATTGTTCCGAGTGCTGGAAATAAAATTATTTTTCAACACGGGGCATCCCCTAACTTTTTTGGTTCTTACAAAACATACAACGAACGATTTGTGTTAATTGGTGATAGCGGAAACGCCACAGGTATTACCTTTGAAATGACTGGTTTATCCACTCCTGTCACAAAGTTTGACGATGGCCCACATCCAATAGTGGTTATCGGGGGTGGTCAGTTTGCACCGGATTATGTCGCACCAACGGGAACAAGTGGTAAAGCCACCTTTGATTCCTTTACCATTTCCACATCAACAAATTTTTCACCCGATGGTGATTTAGTGGATAACGACAGGCTCAAAGTTTTTTCTTTTACTGCATTTTCTATTGCCAGCACGAGTATTGACTTCGGCCTTTCAACAACGGAATTTACCGCCACAACCAGTGGGTTTCATATTCCAACAGCAGGGGCAAGTAGTATGCCAACTGGATTCATAGATGCTTATTACCGAAAAATTGTCTTAAATGCAAATACCGCAGGTGATAAAATTTTGATGAGCGATAACACCTATATTTCCGTTGAAGAATTTGAAATTAACGATGGCGTAGTTTTGAAAGGACCGGTAGCCGCCGATGACCAAGGAGCCGATATTCGTTCAATGAAAACCCCAAAGGTAAGGGGAACATGGTCTTTTAGTCAAATCTCTCCGGGGATTTACCGAAGCCCACGAAACGCTTCGGGACCGATGCCCAAGGTTAATGGAAACTTTCACATTACGGGAAAATTAGATGTGGACGGATTGATTGACCCAACAGGACTTGAATTAAATCCACAATCCAGCAATCCCGGCGGCGTCACCGCAAACACGCTATGGTTGAACAGCACCGACAGCAACAAGTTGTATCTCGGCTCAAGCGAAGTTAGCGGTAGCGGAGCGCAAGGACCGGCGGGACCACAAGGCCCACAAGGAGCAACGGGACCAGCCGGTGCTGATGGAGCAGACGGCTCCGATGGTGCGGCAGGTGCAACCGGACCGACAGGGCCAGCAGGTCCAGCAGGTGCAGATGGAAATACGATTAACATTTCAGCCTTAACTGCTAACACGGCAATTGCTGACGCAGACTTGCTTTTGCTTGACGATGGGGCAAACGGAACAAACCGCAAAATCACCTTTACCGAGGTCAAGGAGTGGATTCGGGGTGAGGGTATCAAGGTTGGCCGAAATGGTGGCGTGAACCAACTTCGCATTCGTGATTCAAGGGACGATGGAGATGTTCCACCTGCTGATTTTCAAGATAAAGCCGTGTCGTTTGACTTCACCGACGACATAACAGGCTCCCCAACCTCTTGGGATTCTGTTATGACCATGAAAGGCTGGTCGGACAGTTATAGAGCATGGCAGATATTTTCCGACGCTTCAACCTCTTCTCGTAGTGTGGATGAAACGCCGTTGTTCTTCCGTAGCGGAGAGGGCGATGTTCAAGCGACATGGGGAGAAATCAAGGAAATTCTTACCTTCCCCGGAACAGCCCCACGCGTTGATGGCGCAACTAACCAAATCCTGCAAACGGACGGGGCTGGAACCCTTTCATGGGTGGACTTACCTGCTGGCGGAGGAACGCCATCGGGTGCGGCTGGCTCTATCCAATTTAGCGACGGCTCGGCTTTTGATTCGGACGATGCAAACCTGCATTGGGATGATGCAAACAACCGTTTGGGTATCGGCACGAATACGCCCGGAAACACCATTCATGCTGTTGGCACAGGCAACTTCCCATTCCGATTTCAAGGAAACGGGGGAAATCTCCGTATAAACAATTTTGGTCACCTTCAAATTCAAAACGATAACTCAACCCCAGTTGATGGGACGACAATTGACGCCCCACTATTTCAAATCGGACAGCGAGACGCAGGACAATTAGACATAGCATTTGGCAACTTAGCAGGCAACCACTTGGTTGCGGCTTCGGATTCTTTGCTTACGCTCAAGCGAGCCTCCAATAGCGCATCGGGAGCGAAGCAAATCGGCTTCTTAGGGGCTACGCCGGTAGCACAACAGAGCGTAGTGGACCCCGCAGCAGCAGGTTTCAATCCGGTTGGTGCAAGTGTCAACGAAGTAGCATTACAAACAAGCCTTGATTCAATTATAGCGGCATTACAGGCTCTTGGATTATTTGCATGAGGTGAAAACATGGATAAATGGCTTGATGAATATGTGGAAAAAGTGATGAAACAACAAATTGTGACGAACAGTATTTTTAAGAAAAAGGTGAAAAAAAATGAGTAAAAGAAAAGGAAAAATTGTGTATCAGCCACCGGAAAGGTGCTACACTAATGTGAACATTGAAGAGACACCGCATGGCTACAAGATTTATCGGATAGGAGAATCGCGTCATTTCACTGTTATTCCTCTATCCTGTGCAAAAGAAGTGCTTTACAAAGGAGATTGAAAATATGGAAATTGAAACAATGCTGCTCATAGCAACTGCTATTTTGGTTGATTTACTAATTCTTGCTGCTGCCGGAAAGTGGTTGCTTGGAAAGTGGAAGGAAATGAAAGCCGACGGCAAAGTCACACTTGATGAAGTCCTTGATGTTGCTGACGAAGTGGTTGATAAGGTCAAAGAAACAATTGACAAGTTGGAAGGCGAAGAAGAATGACACCCGATGAGCGAATAGATTCGCTGGAAGAAAGAACCCGTTTGCTTGAGCAAGCCGTTCTTGAATTGTCCACCATGGCAAAGTATCTCAAATATGCCGCTATCGCTCTGTTCGCTTCCCTTGGTGTTGATGTGCAGGGTGTGATGTGATATGTCCTACGCCGAAACAACCGATGTTGGCTCCCGTCTTGCTCTTGATAGCGCACAAAGACAGCGAGCAAATAACCGACTAATCAGCGTGCTTCGCCGTGCTGGTATTGATATTGACCAAATGTTTCGTGACTACGGAAGAGATGTCCCAAGCAATTACATGGCCGAAACAACTCTTGACGGAAATGTAAGTGCGGGTGCAACAACTATTACATTGACAAGTGCAACAGGATTCTCAACTGCTGGAAATGGCAACATTAACGGTGATTCCTTTAAATGGACTGGTAAATCCTCCAACGACTTAACAGGATGCACCGGTATCTCTTTTGACCACGCAACCGGTGTTAAGGTTCAAGAGGGCGAAATGGCTCACATACTCCGTGAAATTTGTGCGGATATTGCTGCTTCCTACTATCTTGAAGATGAAGCCGTTTTTCAAACCGCCAACAACGATGGGTCGGTGCGTGCCAACTACCTAAGAGAGCGTGGATTTGATAACCTTCACCGATTGGCTCACTTGGGGAGTGTTGACTAATGCGTGGCCTCCACATTGAACCAATGACAAAGGTTACAACAGGCGGTGGTGGTTCAACCCGTATTCGTGTTGATACACGAGAGTTTAATATGGCTATGCGCGATGCTGAAAAGGTTATCGCAGATGCTATGTTTAGGGGTTCGGGAAGGGCTTTTGACCAAACAAAAAGAGAAACCGATAGATACTTGCGTTCCTTGACATTTCAAACCCCACAGGCAAAGAAAGTCGCTAACTCCTTGGATTACAGCAAAGGGGCGGAAAGAAAAGCAGAAATCCGTGGCGATGAAATTACATTGGAAGCCATGTTCGGTAGCCGTGGACCAAGAATCCACGGTGGAGAAATCGGCTTCGGTGTTCATACGAGTCCCGACGACAATGGTGGCACATTTAACATTGGTCAAGCCGTTGAAGAAGGCATAAATCCAAGAACATTTTCTTTCAAAGCAAGTCCCGGTGCAAAAGAACATGGTCGTCAAATTGGACGAGCCAAGGGACCGACAGCATGGTATGGAAAAGGTGGTAGTGCTGATTTTGTAGGCATCAAGGGAACAGAATACATTTCTCATGCCTCCAACTTCTTTAATCGTATAATTAAGAAAGAAGTGGAAAGAGAGTTGGTGTTTTAATTATGGCAATAGCAACAACAGAACAGTTTTGGAATCACCGTTTGAACGGTGAAAACCCTACATCCCCTACGGGTGAAAACAATAACCCTTGGACGGCCACAGGAAGCGGCGCAAGCGAAGTGGATAAGTTTTGGGTGGTGTCGGATGCCCGATACAATGTGACGCCCACAACCAACGCTTATACGCTTTTTACGGTGCTTCAATACACCAGCACCCCAAGCAACGATGAAATCCTTATGTCTTTGGACAACGGAACAAAGAAAGTGGAGGTAAAGGCTTTTGGGACAAAAGTAAAGTTGGTTGGTGCTACGACAGTAACCAGCGTTGACCTTGACCCACTAATGGCTGAGGAAAATCCTGTGCCTCTCGCTCTCCGACTAACACTTGATGCTTCGGGCAACGCTCGTCTGTATCTGCGTGAAATGATTGAGGACGACGACGCACAAACGGTCTATCTATCAGTTGCTGGCGCATCCGGCTCAAGCCGAAACATCGCTTGGGGAAACAATAGCGGAACCATCAAGTGGGCCTCGGTATATGCAACTGACATGGGTGCTTTTTCCCCGCTTGAGTTGGCCCCCTCCGACTTGGCTACTGACACCCTGCTTCGTATGGGCTTATCCATCGTTGAAAACTTACGGAATAGCCGCAGGGCGCACCTAAAAACTCATCTTGACGCTGGCTCAATCCGATACGGTTATGACATCTCACAGGAAATGCTTACTCGTAGCATCCCACCATTTATTCATGTGTTGTTGCGTGGGCTTGGTTCACCGACCTTTGCCGCCCTCGGTGGTGGACGCATTGACCAAGAATACGATGTTCTCATCTATGTGACTACTCGTGGAACCACTTACGAGGACGCATACCGTTTGGGGTTGAACATTGTCGGGGAATGTTTTGACGAGTTATATACGACAACAGGTTTGAACGGAACAACGGACAGTCTTTTTGAATACGATTTACAATTGCAGTCCCGCATGGATGACGAGGTCACGATTTGCACACATTTGCTAACACTGACCTACATGCGTCGTTTGAATATGCGACACCGATGAAACGCTTAAATATCAACCCATTGGTAGTCTAAACACCGAGAAGGTGATACCATGAGCGGATTCAACAACCGATATGTAGGGATTGTTAAAGAAACAACCTACGGAACAGACCCAACAAGCGGATATGTTTTTGGAGAAGTTGACGACGAGTCCATCAAACACACTTACGAAGTGATGCAACGCACAGACATGAGCCGATACGGAACGGCCAAGTCCAACACGGGCAAGGAGTTTTCCGAAGGTGATATTAACATGGCTATGCTCGCTGACAACTTTTTGGGAACGGTTTTGACTGGACTTTTCCCAACCGACACGGTGACTGGCTCAAGCCCAACTTACAGCCACACTTTCACCGAAGCCGGAACAGACCGCTCATTTACGATGCTTGTTGGTCGTGAAGAAAAAGAACACACCTACACGGGCATTGCTGTTGATAGCATGTCCGTGAGCGCAAACATCAACGAATACGCTATGATTTCTGCTTCTTTTATGGGTAAAGCAGAAAGCGGACTTGCTACTATTGGTGCATCCAGTCCATCCTTCAACACCAACGACCCTCTTTACTTCGCTGACGCAAAGGTTTTCTTCAATGGAGACGCTACCGCTTCTAACCTTGTGAAGTCCATCTCCTTTGACATCAACATGAACCGTGATGGAGACAACGCTTGTGGTCTTGGCGATGCAACCTACACCCGCCTTCCTCCGTTCCAACGCCGTGAAATTTCCGGAAGTATTGAGTTTAACAAGATTATTCACACCGCCGTTGAAAGTGAGCCGACATACGCTGAATTGACAGCCGCAGACGGTTTGGAATTAAGCGGAAGCGGCGTTGAATTGAAGGTTCAGTTTGGCGACGAAAGCACTGCTGATGTTGTCACCTTCAACTTTTACAAAATCCGCTTTGAGGCTCCCGATGCCAATGTGTCGGGTCGTGACACGCAGACCATGACTGTGCCGTTCATTGCTCTTTTCAGCCCCAACGACAGCAAGATGATGGATGTTGTTATGAAGAACGCTCAATCATCCGCTTATTGAGGTGATTTGGTTGGCTAACAACGGCGGCACTGCGATTCCCGACAAAACCAAACTAACGGTATTATCATTTGAAGGAACGGCATCAGCCGTGACCACGGCCCTGCGAGCCGCAATCGCAAACGACGACATCATTATCAATGCGTCCACAAGCAGAAAGAAAGACAGTAACACCGTGATTTGCACAGTTGTTGCGATTATAGCATAAGTATAGTATTCCCCTAAAAGGAAAGAGAAGTGAGAAAAGTATGCCAGTATTGACAAAAGAGTTTGAATTAGACGACGGAACAAAAATCACCTGCCGACAAGCAGGTGGTATGACCAAACTACGGATTGAAAACATCCAAGCGAAGGTTTTTCGCGAACACATACACTTTGGTTTAGACACATCCGAATGGACTGACGAACAACAGAAGCAGTTTGCTGACGCATTGGAGCAAGAGGGAGCAGGTCTTGAATCTCAAATGCGTGAATGGATTCCTCGCTCAATCATTGAGCCAAAGGACTTTGATATTGACTCGTTGACCAGTGAAGAATTGCGGATGATTTTGGGCTTTGTTCGGGGAGATGACCCCGATGGTGCGCCCCCTTTGGACAATTCTTCCGAGTAGCACCAACGCTTTGTATGGCATACAAAGGGACGCTACCCTCGGATTTGTGGGATAGGTATGACTGCGAAGGCGGTCAAGAGCGCATGACGCTTGACCTGCTTGTGGCTATGGATATGAATGACAAAATATCCGAAGCAACAAACAACGCCAAGAAAAAGTTTGACGGCAAAAGTATGGCATCCCGCTTAAAACAACGGAGACAACAACGCCAATTATTAAACGACAACGAAACGGTGTCCTTGTTAGGCGGCTTAGGCTTGCCCATACAGCGTAGCAAATAGTTGAGAGAGGGTTCAAGTTGATAGAAGAGTTATTCCTATCCTTAATGCCCGTGGTGCTTCTTTTTGCCACAATGACGATGCTCGTTCTTCGGGCTGGTGCATCCCGTATTTTCTTTGATGTCGTCGGTTCTTTCCAAGCGACACGATTGATTGGTGACGCACAAGCCAAAATCACTGTTCTTCAAGGTTTGGTTCTTGACGGTTTGTCGGGTATCACAGAAGGTGTTGGGCTAATAGGCGAACAAATAGGGATGCTTGTTGATAGCACCGTTCCCCTTGCTCAAGAGATTGGTTTTGCTCGCATTGAGTTTGAAAAATTCGTTGCATCGGGGGATGACGCAGACCTCCTTGCTGGACAAATTGAAAATCTTGGAACACAATTCGGATTCACTGCCGACCAAGCACTTGCCGCCGGTTCAAGGATGGCACAACTTTCTTCCGTCGTTGGTGGTGGGGCCGCTATTCCCGCCGCAACTCAAGTTGGTATCGCCTTCGGTATGGTCGGTGGTATGCAAACGGAAGAAGCAATGCGTAAGATGATTTCGCTACAACAACAGACAGGATTTATGTTTGGAGAATTGACGGAAAAGCAATTCAACAGGTTGGAAGCCGAAGAAAAAGCCAACATAATTAGGGCGAACAGCATCAAGTTGTTGAATCAACTAAACACAGTTGAAAATCGTTCTTCTGCTACGATGTCTCAAATTACTTTCGTAATGAACCAGTTTGCTTCGTCGGCTCGGTTGGCTGGCGACGAAATTACTTTTATGGCAGCAGCATCAGCCACACTGATTGAAGCCGGTGAAGAACAAGGTAAGGCTGGTCGTGCGCTCAAAATGATGTATGCTCGGCTTGGTGCTGACACAGGAAACAACGCCGAAATTTTACAAAAATACGGAATCGCCACAAAAGATTCCAACGACCAACTTCGGTCAATGGAAGAAATTATAGGTGATGTTTCGTCAGCAATATCAAAACTGGCTGTTGAGCAACAAGCATCAGCCAAAATGGAAATTGCACAGGCAATCGCTGGAAACGACCACTATGTTCGTGCTATCAAGTTGATAGAAGGGTATAATCGCTCTGTTCAACTTCAAACAATGGCTGTTCAAGAGTTAGACACAGCACAAACCGAATTGAATAAGCGATTTGAGGACAACGCTTTCCTTTTACAACAAGCACAATCACGACTAACTGACGCAAAAGCGTTGGTTGGTGGTATGTTCACACCAGCCGTAATTCGTGCCACAAACGCACAGGCATCGTTAAACGAAGAGTTTGCTGCTATGGGGCAAGAGGCAGGATTGGATGGTTCTTTCATAAGGATGCTTTCGGGTGTTATTGTTAATGCACAACAGATGGGACAGATTTTTGCTCCTATGATTGAAGCCAATCTTAACATGATGAGCCTCACGGTTTCCCTCCAAACACAACTGCAAATCCAGCGTGCCATCGGAGGACAATCGCTTGTGAACGCAAGTGCTTATGGACGACAGGGTGAAATGGTTCGTGCCAACTTAGGCTCAATACAAGCGACGGCTGCAATAGAGAACAGAAGGGCAATGTTAGCCGTATCTCAACTACGGATGGATAAAACTGCTACGGACGCACGACAGCGTGCAATGCAACTATCACAAGGCGAAGTGACAAACAATCAACAAGCCCTATTTACTCAACGACAATCGTTGGAAAGGGGCCTCGCTACATTACAAAACAAAAAGAACCAACTGGAAATTCAAGGAGTATTAAACAGAAAGGAACAGGATTCCCTTTTTACCGAGGACAGACACCTTCAAATTTTATTGAGAAAAAAAACCATTACACAAAACAATTTACAATTGATGACACGAGAACAGGCTTATATCGCTGCGGCAGGTAAGTTGGCTGAAAAAGAAGGAATGACGGCACAGCGTTTGATGAATTACAAAAGCACACACTTTATTCACGCTAAGGCCGAAAAAATACTAAATGAATCTAACCTTGAAAACCTACAAATACGGTCTGTATTGGAGCAGCAAATTTTAAACATTGAGCAAAGAAGAGGTGCGCTTAACATACCTTTTACGCAAATAGAAAAAACACAGATGGAAAACAAAAAAACACAATTGAAATTAGTCAATCAACAACTTTCACAAGAAGGGGAGCGTGTTATTTTCTCTTTGATGAACGCACAAGCGATTGGAGGCGAAACAGAAGCCGCAAAAATCCTACGCAACGCTCACATTGAATTGATTGGTATTACAAGACAAAAATCTTCCGCAGAGGTCCAAAACAACCTAATTATGGAGCAAGCCGAGAAAGCCGCACGAGAATTGGCTGTGGCGTATGGTCTTGACGAAGCGGCTCTTAGAAAGTTGATACCTTCTTTAAAAGTTTTCCAACAGGCATTGAACGGCGTTGAAGAACAAAGCAAATTGACAGTGGATGCGGCAATGGCAACTCAAATGGCATTTATGAAAGTCTCCGGTGCGCTTGGTGGAGCAAGCATGATGATGTCAATGTTTTCGGAAAACGAGGATGCAGCAAGGGCTTCCATGATGCTAATGACGCTTTCAATGGTCCCCATGACCTTTCAAATGTTCACTGCTACAAGTGCATCTATGGCCTTAGTCGGTAGCATGGCAAAAACTGAGGTCCAAGCCCAAAAAACTTCTATTGCCCTAAAAGGTGTTGCGCTTTCTGCTGGAAAAGTTGCTTTGGCACTTGGCGGAGTCCTTTTGATTGGTGTCGCTTTCATGGCTTTGTCGCGTGCCACGAGAAATGCAAAAGATGATACCGATGATTTAGCGGCTGGATTTGACAATCTTAACAAAACAGTATCATTCAACAAAGAAATGTATTCCGATATTGCTAATAGCCTTACCGATAAAAGTATTCTTGACATTGTTCAAGAGGTCAATGACACTGAAAATCAAATTAAAGAAATTAAAGATAGTCTAAAAAACAGCACCAATCCGATTATCATTGACCAACTCAACCAAGAATTGACTCTGCTTGAAGAACAACTTTCCATTCAACAAGACATTGCTGCCGAACGGCAATCTTCTGCTCTGTTGGATGACTCTTCGGCTGCAAACGCATTTTTCGGTAATGTAAAAGCATTACAGGATGCTGAAAAAGAGTATCAAGACGCTGAAAAAAGGTCACCCCTCTTGTTTGGTAAATTCCCAACTGGGGCGGCTGGAAGAACAGCAGAAGATTTCTTTGGTGTGAATTTGCTTGCCGGTGCGCCAATGGCGTTTTATGACAGAGATGAAGAAGCCGCACTTTCAGCCTACAATGATGCGTTGGAGAAAATACCCGAAAACATGCACGGTGCTATCTTAGAGGCAGCAAAAGCAAGCACAACTATTGACGAATTCAACAACAGATTGAGTGCTATGGCAGAAGAAGAAAGTTTTGATAATCCTTTTGGCAACTTTGGAAGCGGCATAGAGGAAAACTTCATTGGTCCGATTGAGGCCGCAAAGGAAGCCGCCTTTGAGTTTAGCAACGCTCGTGAAGAAATGTTCTTCGGTATGAGTAAAGGTAATATTACAGGAGACATGGTGAAGCAAGTAGTGAACAAAGGCGTGGAAACGCTTATCAACACTACCGAAGTTATTATGACCAACAATTTCAACGGTATGACCACGGGTCAAGCAGCAAATGAAATCACAAAGCAAGTTATAGAACAGTTAAACGGTTTGGGACTTAACATCCAATCGTCGTAGTGAGAAGTGAAAGAAATGACGAGAACAGGCACAAGCAAATATGGATTTTGGCTCGCTGGCTACTACGAGGATTGGCTTGGTTCTCGCGTGATTGCAGACGACGCTAACGCTCCTTCCACAGATGGAGCATACAACTCAACTGATACACACCACGGAAACACCCTTAATGGCGAAGCACCTTTGAATCCCCGCTATCGTTGGGCCGTCAACGACCGTGATTCAACGGCTTCTGCGGCGAGCAGATTTTCAACCGATGCTGATTTTTCTTTGAGCAATGATGGTGTTGCTCGTTGGGCAACCTTTGATAAAATTCGTTTGGGCAAAGGAAGTTATTGGGCTGGTCGTTCACAGATTCAATACCCGAACACAAATGTCAATGGGAACAGAATCCGTTTTGGCAAAACAGGCGTTGCTTCAACCGCAGATGCTTACATGCTTATTAGCGGTTCTTCCGACTCTTCTATTCAATACTACATCCCCACTGGCGACACCGACCCCACAAATGGTCGGCAGACTCGCTACGAATGGAGTGGTCGCAATTGGTTCAAAGGACAAGCGGGACAATCATCGGGAGTCGCACCCGACTTTATGCAACATGGTCATTTGACGGGTGTGTGGATGGGCGAGCGAATTCAAATGGGTGCTTATGACGGCACAACAGGAAACGCAACCACACACGAAAACACACCCGAAGCAATTTTTATTCCGATAAAATCACCCTCAAAAAAGCCTTTTTTGGCTGTTACAACCTACATGAAAGACGACTCGGCCAATCAATTAGACAATCAAACACCAAGCGGTCAATTCCGACCTGTAGTCGCTTCGCCATCCAACCTTAACAGTAAGGCTGATGGGGACTACTTCACAATTCGTATGAGCGTTCAAGCCATGATGGGTTCTGCCGCAGGTGTAGTCAATGAAAACGCTCCATCAGCAGGACAGGCTCAATACACCCTTAAAATTGGTTTTCCGGTAAATACATCTTGGGGAACAACGGGTAGTGGCGGTGGGGTATCTGCCATTGATTGGACAATCAAACCACACGACGGAACAGGATTGAGTGCAATCATCAGTCAATATCACGCATTGTATCTTGCCGGAATCAAGGTTGGAAACGAAACGGACGATGTTTGGTTTGACTTGGACTTCAAGTTAGATTACACCAATAATAAATTCAAGGTTTATCACGACGGGACAGAAGTGACGGCAACCAACCCCACGGCTGGCTCTTACTCTTCGGGATATACCATGGCTAACAACACACAGACTTCTGCGGCTTTCCTTCCATCGGAAATGACAGGATGGGAGTTGTTCGTGAAGGGTGTTTCTGCAACCTACAACAACATGGTCGTCGCCACGCTCATTGACCGCGTGGCTCTTTATCGTCCTCTCACTGACATACCCGATGGAACGCTACTTCCCGCTCCTGTCAACTCGTGGACTTGCACTATGCCCGTGAACGGAGTGAGTCAAGCAAGCATCACGATTTTTGACGACGATACCGAACAGAACCTTACGCCTTGGTTCACTAACGACGACATAACCGATTGGCGGTTGCTCATGTTTAGCAGTAACATTGACCGTCCTTTGTGGTCGGGAATTATTGAAACAGTCAATGTCGCACAATCGGCAAGTGAAAGGACACGACAAATTCAAATTACCGCTCGCGATTCTCTTTCCTTGCTTGACCGACAAATATCCACTTGGGAGATTGGTCAAATAGGTCTTGGAGAAAGCGACCAAGTGCTTTCACGACAAGGTGAAGTTGATTTGTTGTCCGAATCAATGTTTATGGGTGCGGCCCGTCTTAGAGAATCACAAAACACTATTGGGTATGAATCGGCTACTTCTTATAAAGAATTGACCAACCAGCGAACACAACTCAACACGGCTCACCCAATTCAAATGTATAACAACGAGGATTCGGCAGGTCCGAACAGTGTTGAGAACGAATGGTTGGGCTACAAAATTAAGGGCATCAACAAAACATCGGGTGGATTGACCCAAGTTATTCTCGCCCACGGTTCAACAGGCTACACAACCAGCGACACACCCGACATTTACGGAACGGTCAACCACAACGCCAACGGTAAAACAATTACATCCATTGACTCATCACCATTTGGTGTTTCGGGGACGCAGGGTTTGGAATACGCCTCTTCTGCAATCGCTTATGTCCCAAACGCTACGGGTGGTTCGGGTGTCCTTGAGGGCGACAGAAGCACCTTCCCATCCACTGGTGCTGAGTCCGGCTTCAATATTTTACAATTTAGCGTCCATCCAGCCAAGAGCGACGGAACCTTGCTCAAGGTTGGTGACATCATTACTGTATCGGAAAACGGCAACAGTGGGACAGACCCACCTGCCGGATTTTACACTGTCATGGCTACCATTACCGATGGCGGAAAGTTTTATGTCAAAACTGATAAGACGAGTGGTAGCGCACCTGTCATCACGGGTCGCTCGGTGGACTACACCTTTGAAGAAGGGTTTGTTTCAACCGATGACAATTCTCAACTGTTGTATCGTGACCAACATGCCGTTTGGATGCGAGACTTACCCAAGTCGGCTTGGTTCAAAAAACACTTTGGGGTTTATGGCTTCTCTTTTGTGGATGCTGGAACAGCACAAGCGGCATTCACAGCAAACTCCGATGTCATTCAAGTTTCGTCCTCTTTCATTGATTCGTCCGAGACTCATGGGGTGGGTCAAGTCATCAATTCCGATGGGTTCATTGACACCTTTACCTACAACGGCCACATAAGCCCTGCTGACGACGGCAATTACTACCTTGTAGGGGTCAAGGGTCTATCTATTGACCACGAGGCAGGAGAGTCGGTTTATACGCTTTCCACGAGCAACGACTACAAGCATGTATGGTTGCATTGGGCGGATATGCGAAACGACGCAGATGCGGATGCTGACGGTGGGTATCGTAAGAAAACTTTTGGGCTAATGAAACCAGTCAAAGAAAACTACGAAGTATCTATTTCTTTTACAGACCAATTCAAAGAAGATGGCTCGTATGACGCATTCACCGACTTGAAAGTTGGGGATGACTTAGATTTGTGGGAATTGGATTCGTCAGTGGACCCAACAACTAACGCTCCTTGGTCAACACCACTCGGAACAGGCAACACACTACAACTCACTAACGGATATTCGGGAAACGCCATCAACAACGCAAGTGGAGGAATCAAATTCAAGTTATTGGCTTCCGATAGCGGCGTTTCCGATTTGGCAGTTGGGGATAAAGTGATTATCTTCAACTCGGACAACTACGACGGCATCCACACGATTTCGGGAATCACCGGAACGAGCCTAAAAGAAATCACTTGCTCAACATCTGCTTTTACGGCAAATGAAACCTACACTGCCACAGGACCATTTGTCCGCAAAGCCGAGGTAGGACACCGAGAATCGGTGCTGCGTGATTGGGAGAACAAGGGAGGGTCGTTTTTGGTTTATGATTGTTCAAAATTCTTTAACCTCAATACTTTTATCAACGGAGGAACCTACGGACAGCGAAGTGGAGGAACACGGAATGTTGGCGACTACGAAACGGAGTTTCACGGATTCCCTGTGCTGATGGACAACTACTGGTTAGAGTCAACCAGCACTAACGACAACAACGCAGCACCATATGGCTTTCACGAAAACTTCCGAAAGTGGATTGGTGCATCCGGTGAGTTGAACCGGAGCATCAATGCTGGCGATACCGTGATTGAAACCAAACCATCTTCGTCGTTGATTTCTTCCTTCCCCGAAAACGGTTTTGGTAAAATCAAAGCAAGTCGTGGGGTCAACTCACAGAACCCATCATTTGAGATTTTTTGGTATGTTTATGATGGAAAGTTAGATGCGTCCGTTGTTGAGAGCGCAACCTCGGCTACGGCATCCACGGCAAGCCCATTTATCATCACATGTAGCGGCGGCGACTTCGTGAACGATGGTGTTGAGGTCGGTATGAGGGTGCGAAATGTGACGGCAAAATGGGTTGCTCAAATCACAGCCGTGACTGCTACGGCTATAACAATTGACACCTCAACGATTTTTGCCGAGACTGGAAGCACACGACAGGATGTCGCAATCAGCGACAGCATCAGCATACCACAACAACTTTACGGTATTTACCTTGAATCCGACGCTGGAACCAACCGAAGTGCAGAAAACGCAGAAGCATACCTTGAAGGTGTGTTGATGGACGATGTTCTCAAGAGCAACGGAAGCACAGCCAACCTCGCTATCAACGCCGCAGGTTCAGCAGGAACAACAGGAGCATTTGATGAAGTTATTATTGTGGGAAGTGTAAGTCCCCGATACGCACTGCGATTCTTGATGAGGGTTGATGGTCATGTAGTATCACCCAACCTTGGAACATATTGGTTGAGCGACAAGGCTCGCTTCCTGTGGTCGCTGAATCTTTCAAAGACTTGGCTTGCTCAGTCCTCTATCTCGTGCTGGTTTGACCATGGTTCAATCCCAATGACGAACAACCAAACCACTGACGGCACAGATGCCAACTTTGACTCCTTCGGTGCTGCATATGACGCACGGGGAGGCAAATCTCTGTTTTCCATCTTACGAGAGTCGGTGGAGGCTACTGGATTCGGATATGAAAACAGTATTCGGTTGCCAATCACATATCAAATGGGGCGCGATAACAAGTTGGAGATTCGCCCAACCTACAATCTTGGTGAAGCCGTGAATCGCGACATCCTCACCGTCTCTTCAATGAATGCACAGATGTCGGGACAAATCACCAATGTCCGTGTGTATTACAACAACGGTTCATCATTTGCTGATTTCCCTGCCCCGACCCTCAACCAAACATATCGTTGGAAAATTGTTGAGGTTCCCGAAATCACCTTTGACGAAGAAGCACAGGCCGTGGCAAAAGAAGAATACTTCAAGGCTAAAACCAAAGCAATCAAGGTCAAGGGAGAGGTGATGAGAGATTTGACCCACGACGACAAAATGTTGGACAAGGGGCGATACGGCTACATCGCAGACCCGACACGACACGGCGAGCGTGGTGTCACACAACATGCCGTTCTCGGCCCCGCTTACGCCCCCGTTATTTCCTCATTGAATTGGGATTGGGCAGGACAACAGGGAACGCTGGCGAGCGGCATGTGCAACGCCTTAGACGGCAACCTTGGACGACAGAACGGAAGCGACAGGTTTTACCGTGATAGGTTTGGCAAAGGCTACACAGCGATAGCGAACACAGCCGCAGATGCGACTAACACCTACGATAAACACTTTTGGTGGTGGGGCGCACACAGCGTAAGTCATGCTGTTCAAGTGGTGCATATTCCAAGCGGTTGTCCTGCCAACGGTGATACATCAAATAACGAGTTGCGGGTTTGGGTTGCCCTAAAAGATAATCAGTCCGGCACAGATATTGAAAACGCTGAATTTACGATTGGTTTGACAGACCCAACTTTTTCCACTACATTATCGTCTTTCACCAATCACACGGGTGGCCCAAGCACATATTCCCCAACACTTGCCGGTGCGTCATCGTCGTTTGCTACTGTCAATGTTAAGAGAAACGGATTTTATGAGATTGACATACCCTCAACCTATTGGACTGACAAACCTTCGGGTGCAAAAATTACTTTATCGGTAAATGTGGACTACCTCAAATCACTACTCTATCACCGATGTGGTGACCCAACGGCTTCGGGAATCCTACACAACGCTCACAACATAACAGAAATGGGTCCAAGCGCATGGGCGGCAACCAACGCCGATTCAATATTCCCAATCGGACCACGAAAATACGACAAAATGTCGGGATTGATGGGGGCGAGAAATTCTTGGTATTGTCCACGGTTGCATATCGTGGAAGATGTGAGATGGCGACCGGCGACTACGGTGACCTTCACCGATAGCGGACTTGGCCTTGCGGCTGAACCTATGGTCATCACCGACATCCAATGGCGAGTTGACGGTCGCAATGTGGAAAATGTATCTCTAATTCTTGAGCGTGACCAAACCAAGGACAAAGGTGGCTTGGGAGCATACCTGTTCCCGTCTGTCTCCCGTGGTCGTGGGCAACAATCTTCAAGTGGTCAAGTTGGAGGGGGCACTTCTCGTGAAAAACCTCGCCGCAACAGACCTCCTGTTGGGCAACCTATCGGACCAATTGGAACATCACAAGTTGACACACAGCAAATCCTTGAAGGTGGTAAGGGTCAAGACATCCAAGATGCGTTCTTGAAGAATCTAACCAGCAATCAAATCACTTCCGCACTTTATGGCAACACGAAGGGTCGTATGGACTTCCTTGAAAATGGGGTCTCCGACTCTTCTTTTGGCATTCTTGGGCAGAAGCGTAGTCCACCCCCGATGAACACACAACGAGCCGTTGACGGCATCGGAAACAACATGCAAGCGACATCATCCACAACATTGACTTCCGATGAAGGAATGGTTTTCACGGGAATTGTAAATCCCGAATCCGCAAACAGGTTCACACAGACCCACACTATGAGCGTCAAAGTCCCCGACGATGTGTCCGACGAAATCCTCACGGTGGGCGGCTTTTACTCGCTCGGTGGGAATGGGACAACCAAGGCAGTTTTGACTATTGAAGCGTCGTGCGTGGAAACAGGAGCCAGCAACACACGGACCATGACTCTAAGCGGCAACAAAGAAAAGCAATCGTTCCCAATGCTGACTGCGAGCCTAAGTGGAGCATCAACTGTTGGAAACACAATTAAAATTACGATGAAAAGAACACCAGCAACAGGCGACGACGACGCAAACTTCTCTTCGCTCGTGGTTCACAATGTATCGGTCAACTTCCAACGGTTTAGTCTCAAAGGGTTTAGCAACTCGTCTTTGGGCTTCACGCCTTATCAGTGAAGTTTTTGCGTAAAGACAATACCCGCTTGGCTTGTTTGTGGGTGATACCACTTACTTTTGTCATTTCTTTTTGTCGGGTTTTCTTCTGCAAGAGAACGCTGATTGAGCCATAGTGTTCAAGCAGAGCGACGGACTGTTCTCGTGAGATGCCGCACCCCATCAATGCTTTTATCCTATCATCAGTCTCTTCAAGAACAACCTGTTCCGGCTTGTGTGCCTTCGGTGGTTTTACTTTTGCGATAAGAGTTTGACGATGATTCATGTAAAGCCATTCCACGAAGTCGTCCATCGTCGTCAGTTGGAGGAAGTGCAACTTGGGAAAGCGTTGGTGCATCGTCAACTTGAACGAATGAATGACAGCCGCCATCTTGCGTCGTTCTTCGGATGTCTCACGGGCCGAAGGCCTTCGTCCGTGGAACCAAGGCTTCAACTCTGTGTTATAGACCACGAGGAACGGCTTCTCAAACGATTCGCATAGGTCGGTGAGTTGGGCGACAATTGTTCGTGAGCGTCCGATGCCGAGGATGGAGCGATAAAGGTCGTTGATTTCTTTTGCCTCTATTCCCCAATCACCAAGCACATAATCCCCGCTCGTCATCTGCAAGGTTCGGGCGTGTCCTCTTTCGTCCTTATCTGCATCTCCCAACTTGACGAGCAATTTGTGAATCAGTTTTGGGTTTTCACGATGGTCTATGAGAAGCATGGTGATGAATCATACCTTCGTTTTATCAATATATCGTGTCATACCATTGATTGATTTCTTTAATGTCCCTAATCGTTCCGTCCCAAATCAGCATGAACAAACCTTCATACACCCACTTAGTTGCTCCCCACTTTTTCTTAACGAAGGGGAATAGCAAGATGTCAATGGGTAATGAATACATAGCCGCCAAAAATAAAAATGGACTTATTGCCAAGCATAAAAACTCTAATCCCAAAACCAACATATACCACGGGGTCATAATAATTTTAAAAATAACATCTCCAATGTGTGGTTTAGTCTCCATATCAATCACCTATCGTTCCATCATAACGCCAGCATTTGCCTTCGCACATCCCACGCAGGTTGAACCATCGGCAAGAAGGAGCGTTAGCGTAGCCGATGTTGGTTCGTATTCCCTGTCGGCTTCGGTATTCATTCCAGTTATCCCAATTAAGACTTTTAAGATAAGAAAAGATTGTTTCCTCAATCTCATTCCGTTGCTCTTGGCTTAGGCTCGTCGGGTCTGCAAACCATCGCAACTCTTGGCTCATGTGTTGAACCAAAGCCACACGGACTTCGTGTGTTGGGCTTGATGCGTTGACAGCCTTCTCCAAACAGGGCATGAGGGGGACATCACCAGCCGAACCTACATCGCCCGTGAATGGTTGCATCTCAACCTTCGGGGGTGGATTGTTGTTGACCCACATAACGATGTCAAAGGTGCTTTCGTTTGGTCGCCCAAAGAACGGACAGTGTTCTTTGTAGTCTGTCACGGGACGAGATGGGATTTTGAAATCATCAAGGAAAAGAGCATTCGGTGGGATGACGACAGCCCATCGTTTGCGTGTGACATTGTATGTGTTCGGCAAGCGGGTCAGTTTTGCAGGAAAAGCAAAACCGTCCAATGTAGCAAGCCCTTCGCTCATTCTTCTTTGGTATCGCTGTAAATGAGAATTAAAATCTCTTCCCACAACTGGTCGTGAAAATAACTGATGAACATGAAATCCGCGACCCGTGGCAACAACTCTGCAATCTCCATCAAGACGGGTGAGTAATTCACGAACATCGCTCTTGACCTGTTCAATGTTTCCTCGTTCACCAGCGTCAAAGTCCCACCATGCACGGTCAATTATCGCCGTCGTCGTATCAACCTTCCACGGCTTTGTTCGCTCCACATCTTGGAACGAATAAAGGGATGTGTAAAGATTACTTTTGCCGTTAAGTTTTCCGATGTATGTTCGGAGTTGTTGTCGGCTCTTGCACAAAGAACGCTTGAGTCCCATCTCACGGGGGAAGGGGAGAAGGTTTGTTTCAAAGCCATTCATTTTCACTTTGAGCCACCTCCGAATTGATTCTGTTTTCAGCCATTCTGCAATAGTCCTCGCTATTGTCAATCAAAATGTAGTCCCATCCGTTCTTAATAGCCGAAACACCCACCGTTCCCGAACCGCCGAAAGGGTCAAGAACGACACTACCTTCACATGAAAGCAAAATGTTGTCCACCAAGCCCACAGGAAAAGGTGCAGGGTGAGGGTTGTTGGTTTCTTGATGTATTCTCCAAACATCACCGATTTTGTTTGCTCCCTTCTTTAATTTGAAAGAGTTTTTTCCCTTTGGTGTCTTTGGCATCAAATAAACGACTTCGTATGTAGGAACGAAATAACCGGCATTGAAATTGAAACCACCCGACCTTGCCCAAATAATCATCTGTCTCACATTAAAACCTTCAAGGAACGGGTGTCCTTCCATTAAGCCCCCCTGCACACGAAATTTGTGGTTGAAAAACAACGCACCTTCGGGCTTCAAAACACGAAAGATTTCCGATAAAACCTTGTTCATCCAATTGATGTAGTCCTCTCGGTTCATAGAATCGTTATGTTTTGCGTAGCCTTCACGCAAACCTTTGTCAGCGGAAGTCCACTTGCTACCCCTTCCATCCTTCATGCCGTTTCCGGTTGAAGTCTTGAGGTTGTAAGGGGGACTTGTCACCACGATGTCTACGGACTCGTCCGGCAGTCCAGCGAGTCTGTCCAACACATCGCCGCACAAAATCTCATTTCTCAGTCCAGCGTCCATCGGTGTCCACAATCCTTGCACTCGGCTACATCCAGTTGTTTTGGGGGCTTACCTTGTTGACCTGCTACGAACCACATAACTTCAACTTGCATATTTTTGCTACTACACTTCTCGCATTCCTTCATATTGCTTCACCAATCCCTAACAATTCTTCGTTGCATGACAAATGAAATTCGCACCATTGAGTGCAAAAGTAATCATTCCACTTGATAGGCCACTCTTGAGTCATAATACCGTGAACGGCGTTGCTTAACTTTTTCTCCATGGCGGTGATGCTCCGCTTGCCTACCACTTCATAGACAGCCAAGCCCTGTGAGTCTCCCATATAGACCTCGGTGTTGCGCTTACCCATCAACGACATAAGAAAGTCGGGGTTGTCGGCATCGGGGAAAATCGTCAAAAAGTGGGTCGGTTCATCGTAGCCCTTGAGCATAAGCAATTTGCGGTAAAAGCACAACTCGCCACGAGTCCGTGAAAGTTTGCTTTGGTTGGCGTTGCCCGTCTTCAACTCAACGACGACAAGGTGTCCATCGGGGTGTCGGAACACACCGTCAATCATACCCACCAACTCAACAGGATAGTGGATTTCCCCATCGTCGGTCAAGACGCTGATTGTGTAGGGGTGAACATGCTTATCCTCCAACTCCACAATCTCAATGTGTCCCCATTCCTCGGCAATCGCTTCAAGGATTTCACGCATGGCGTCCACGCCAGCCTCGGTTTGCACACCTTGGGCGATAGCGTGTCGGTCAAAAACAACGGACAAATCGCTGTTGATTTGGTGAACAATGTTTGCCTTCTTATCCTCGGAAACCTCACGAAGTCCGTCCTCCATGACTTGGTGAATGGCTGTCCCACGGATAGCGGCCTCGCTGGAAGGAATGTCCATGTCGGGCAGGGCGATTTTGTTCCACCAGTATTGGCGGGGACACATGGCGTAGTTGTTGTATGACGACTTGCTCACGCGAAGAACCAAATCTTTCGTGACCTTAGTCGGGTCGTATGTTGAAGTGCGCTTAGTCTCGCCCATGTTTTACCATAGGTTTGAAGGCTTATAAGGCTTACTCTTCGCCCTTTTTGGCCGATTTCTTGGCTTTTGGCTTGGCGGCTGGTTTTGCGCTGTATTCGCTCCATCCTTCACCAAGAACCTCAAGAGCATTCTTCATGCTTTGGAGATTTTGAATTGAGAGGATGTGGTTTCGGGGAAGGCCAGCGGCCATGGCCGCTCGCTCATTGGTGCTATCGGTTAGCCAATAAACCGAATCACCACCGTGTTCGCTAACGGCGGTTTCAACTTCGGAGACTTCGCTTGAACCTACAATGAATCGCATGATAACACCACATTACTTTTGTCGTTTAAATTATTCCTCTGAGTCGTCCAACATCTCACCCTTGAACGCTTCTTCGGGTAGTGGGTCAATTCGTGCGCCACATTCAACACACATTGGATTTACCTCAATACCTTCCATGATTGGTCGGAGATTGATAACATCACATGACTCGCATTTGACCTCATCAACCTTACCCAACTCCTTCAACAAAGTGAAGAGAAGTATGTTGGTTCGTTGCATGTCGTTGGCAGTAGCCATTGACAAAGCGTGAACGCGAGACGACAACTCAACCAGCGATTGAGTAAGTTGGTTTTGGCTCAATTTCTTCTGTGGTCGCACACCGTTCATGGCCCTTCAACTCCTTCCATACCTGCACACAATATAAACTTGACTAAAGCCAGTTGTGTAGGGTCTTGTAGGTAGCCTCCGCCTCTTCAACCCAATGTCCTATTCGGGCTTCTGCTATGGCGAGATATTCCCTATCCATTTCTATTCCGATAAAATTAAAACCTTCAACCTTAGCGGCTATGCCCGTAGTCCCGCTTCCCATGAATGGGTCAAGCACAACACCTTCCGGTGGCGTGACCAAGCGACAAAGGTATTTCATCAAGTCCACAGGCTTGACGGTAGGATGGATATTCTTCATCATCGGGGCGTTCTCCTTGCCCTGCTCAAGTCGCTTCTCCACACTTACTTTTCTCCCAATACCACCTGCGTTGTGTTGGGACTTCTTGTCTTCAAACGCTTCAAGTCCAGCGTTGCGCTCGGACTTGCTCGCTTTAGCGCAGTAAAAGAATCGTGCGGCAGAACCGTTGCCATACTCAATCCGTGATTCACGCGTCATGTTGCCCCATCCGCCTTCGTAGTGTTGCCCTGCGGGGGTAAGTGTTCTTGCAGGGGCCGCACCGCCGTTGGATTCGGGAAACAGGCTCACGACTTCATCCGAGCCATCGTGAATAAAATTAGCGGGGAAGCGACCGCCTTCTGCTCGGCAAGCGTCAATGTTCAAGCCGCCTGTGCCGTGTTCAAGCACATTCGCAACAAGTGTGCCAATAAGGGGCTTACGAGCGACTACGATAGGCTCATGGGAGGGTTTGAGGGCTGAACCCCACCCTTGCCATTCCTCGGCCTTGTGGCCTATGTTGTGCGACTTCGGGAAGCCCGACCCATACACCCACATGATTTGGTCACGAATCTCAAAGCCAGCGTCCTCAACATTGATGACGAGGCGGTGATAAGTGCGAGAGCCAGCGAAGGCCAGTAGGTGTCCTCCGGGCTTTAACACACGAAGGCATTCACGCCACACCTCAACCGAGGGAACATCGTAGTCCCATTTCTTTCCCATAAAAGAAAGTCCGTATGGAGGGTCGGTGACGATGCTATCCACCGAGTCGTCGGGAAGTCCCTTCAACACACTCAAACAGTCGCCTTCAAACAATCTCATAACCAAGCCATCCGTGATTTGCCTTCAACAGCGCGATACAGGGGGGTAATATCCCACTTCGCAACTTCGTAATAAGGTAAAACCTTCTTGACAATAAATCTTTCAACCATTGTGCGATAACCAATTTCAGCGATACCCTCAATCTCCGACGGGTCGTCAAAGGCGAGGTATTGTCCCTTGGGGTCAATAGCCACAAGGAAATAATCGTTGGCACGATAACCCTTTCCGAGTGTCCTGTTGGCCCACTGTGCGCCAGCAGCAGAACCACTAACACTTCGGTATTCGTTGAGATTCTTAGCCAACTTACCTTTCATACACAAATCCATGTCGTTTGTTTTTCCCGCAATTATTTCATCAATCAGTTTAACCAACGGGGATGTGACTTGTTCTTCGTGATAACCGCCGAGGATGCCGTCAATGACTTTACCCATAGCGTCCTTCATCACGGGAGGCATCCGGTTTTGCTTCAACTCAATACCCTTCACATACCGCTTGGGTTGATGGCTTTCCCCGTCCGTCCAACACACGAGACCAGCGTAGCGGTTCTTCTCCATGAGGATGAATGACGACGACCACTTCTCAAATTGCACGATGATGGGGTGCATCCGAGCGTTTATTTCGTGGAGCGAGATTTCGCCATCGTCGGGATTCCTAACCCTACACATCACCGAGTCGGTGTGTCCATAGACCACAGGATGTCCTAAGTCCTCGGCAACTTCCTTCAACTTGAGCAAGGTTTGTCTTGAGGTAAAAGTGATTGCGGCGGCGATGTCGGGGTGATACAGCCCATACTTGGAATCGCCAGCAACGCCATACATGGATGCGACGAGAGACTTCGTGGCGTATTGCAGGGCGTCATAGCGCACCCGTTCTTCGTCCGTTGTAGCATCCTTCATCAGTTGCTTGTAGTGGTCACGGAGAACCGTCATGTTGTCCATCTGTCGCACCAACAACCCCTTCTTCTCCTGTGAGAACCGAGTCCCATTCCCACAGTCCTTACCGCCGTGAGAAAGCGTGTCCCATGAGATATTGTGGAGGTCAGCGTTGCTGTGATACATTGCTTTTACATCAAAAATACCGATGTTTTGGTAAATACCCTTCTCTCCGTCCATGACGATTGCGCCGTCATAATTCACCTTGTCAAACATTGGTTTGGAAGGGATTTGTTTCTTGAAATCGGGGTCGCCCAAAGCAAGGCAGGTAAAGACCTGCGTGATGAACGGGGTGCTACGGATTTCACATTGAGAGATATGTTGGACCGCAATAAAATACTCCAAAGCGTTGACGAGTCTGTTCAAACGAGGAAGCAAGCGCACATCCTGTCGGTTGTATTCAAGGTAAAGAATTGGGTCGCTGTAGTAGGTGTCGTGTCCGTCGGACAATTCGGTTTTCTTTTCCCCTAAACATTCCCAAGCAACATCACCCAATTTGTAATTTGGCAACTTGCCATTCTTCAACTCCCACAACTTAGGGAAAGCGAGGCGCAAGTCAATGACATTCCGTCCGACGATGGGTTGCGCCCAATCACCGAAGTCGTAGCGAATGCGGTTGAGAGGCGACATGTTAGACGCACGAACGCCCACTTTGTTGCACCGCTCAACGATTTGCTTCAAGTCTGCACCAGCGACATACCAGCCGGTGATGATGTCGGGGTCTTGCTTTCGCATAAACGCCGTGAAGTGGGTAAGCAATTCGGCTTCCGTGTTGAAAAGAAGAACAGGAGTATCGTAATCATATCTGTTTCCGTTGGCATCAAACAGGAAGTCTTTCTTGCCTGTTTGTTCAGCATTCAACGCAACACCATTAGGCAGAACCGCCCAAGAATACAGATTTTCGGTAAAATTATCATAGACCGTAAGCATCGTGATTTGACCGCTATCTGTTTTCCATTCGCCGTCAAGATACCAAACGCGATGTTTGTAGGAAGGAAAGGGTTTGTCGCCACCCTTCACACGAGCCGTCAACACTTGATTCGTGAACGGGATGTTCCCTTCCCATGAAAGACCGGTCTTAGCAATGTTGCGAACAGCGTCCGTCGTATAACAAGTGACCTTCGTCAAAGGTTCACCGAAAACGCCTGTGTAGCCCGACTCCTTCTGCTCGTGAACAAACTGTGCATCTTCATCACGAAGATAGAGATAGGGAAGTCTGTCTTTGATTGCCGTTTGTTGTCGGTTGTTGTTGGCATCACGATAACGAACCAACACATCGTTGCGTCCTACTTGCTCCACAATCATAAATGACCCTTACCGTGTAGGTTTATAAGGGTTTCACGCTCGTCGTCCACGGCCTCTTGTTGGAATGTTATGCTTGACGAGCCATTGGTGAATACTCATCGGTGTAATCCCGAATTGTCCTGCAATCTCGGCCATCGTTCTATTTTTACCGATATATTCTTCCTCCAACCACTCCTTTCGGTGATACAGTGGTTTAGCCGGTTTAATGAAGTGTTTGATTTCAACGACGAGAACATCCCCGTCTCCACTGTTGATTTCGTGTCTTTGGAAACCGGATTCCGTAAATTGTGCATCGCACACACGAACCCATTCGCCGCTGTTAGGGTCAACCACTTCAACCATGTTATATCCACACCTGCATACAATATAAAACCATTGATACCTTAACGGTCAGCCACCCTAAATATCCCACACTGCCGCCTAACACCTGCGGTCATTACTTTGTGGTTAGTCATAGATGTCATTCTCTCCACGCCACAGCCCGTGCAGCGACGAAGGCATTTACGGGGACTGCGACTCAAGACGACCCTCCCTTTCCAAGCGGCAACAGCGAGCGCACTTCACCGGCCCCTTCCTTTTTGACCATGATGTGTATTTTCTTTTACCGCAAGACTTACAGTCATACCACATCATTTATCCCTCCACCAGTAGGTATGAGGTCTTTCGTAAGAACGATTGACAATTTTCATCCTACAAAGAGTCCCAAGAATAGTCCCGACCTGTTGTGCGCTCATACCAACGGTTTTTGGCAAATACTTTTCCGCTAAAGCCACTATCTGTGAAGCGTTCAAATATCTTCCATTAGCGTCATAACGAAGAACAGCGAGACAAGCCAACTTGAGATACACCCGACGCATAGATGGTCTGTCACCCATGCGCTCCAAAAGATGGGAAACCTGTTCGTCGCTCAATAACTTCATAGTGCCATTCCTAACCTTCTGTGCTTCTGTCATAATAAAAACCTCAAACAACAGGCGGGGTAAAGATGCAAGGGGAATGCACAACCCCTATGGTCAGTCGGAGGACTTCGCATCTTTAGGACCAAAACCTTGACCAAACCCCCATGTTGTTCACTTCAATATTCCTGCCGCCCAAGCCCATTCGCCGTTGCCGAAGGAAACGGAAAAACGGATGCCTTGACCGTGTTCACGGAAGTCAAAGAAATTCAAAGTTGCTTTGCCGGTAAAACCCTTGAACAATTCGTCAAGGCCACCGTCAAAGTCCCAAGTGAAAGCACAGTCCGGATGAATCGGTTGTGTCGTCGGATTCTCAACGGTGATGATGCTGGTCGTTTGTCCGAGCGTCGGGTCACCAACGGTGATTTCAATATCAAGACTTTCTTCCAAATCAACCTTGAAGGTGTAGCGGTTGAGGCGTTGGCCGTTGATGGTGTCGCATCGGCAAGCATCGTAAAGGTCGGCTACATTTACCGAAAAAGCACAGAACGAATGTTGCTTGGTTCCGTCGCTTAAGGTGTATGTTCCCATGTTGGCGTTGATTTTGTCTGCGAGAGATTGCGAGCGGACCATGAAATCCATGATGCTTTCTTGACTGTGAGTAAATGCTTTTGCGTCAAAAGAAGCATCAAGTGTGGTTTGTTTGCCAGCCGACTTGAAGCGCAACTTGCCAGCCTCCCAAGAAATAGTGAGGTTTTCTCCATGCAAAGCAAGAACCCCAAGCACACGGTCAATGTCGGGAATGGGAAAGGAGCCGCCACCAACGCATGCAGTGGTGACTTCGGTGAGTCCAGTCAAGTCGCGGGTTAGGCTGCATATTCGTGCGGTGTTTTCCTCACAGACTAATACACAGGATTCAACCTGCGCCTGTTGCTTGCCGTTGACGGTCTGCTTGCGCTTGGTGATGTTCAACATGCGCTTAAGTCGGGTGTTGCTGATGTTTGTTTTTGCCATGAAATTAACCTCCAATATAGTGGGTGAATTTGTTCGCTGGTGCTTCGTGTTGTTCCTGCAACTCCTTGACAGCCCCGAAAACCTTCCCGATGTTGGGAATCTCGTCAATGATGGTTTCAAGGTCTGCGACTCGTGATTTCAATTCCTTGATTTCATCCAAAAGCCTCTTTTGGGCTTTCTCCATTTCCTTCCAAGTCTCGGTCAAAAAATCACTTCCAATTCAAAAACGGTAGTCCCGCCCACTTCACATCGCCCTTGACGACAGAAAGGATGGTGTGAGTCTCGCCCACATGTTCCATGTGCTTGCCCTTGATTTCCTCAATGGTGGCCTTGATGACCCAATCATCGGGGTTCTTGAG